>OLOE01000390.1_pt1 | contig 23003 bp, 19 predicted proteins | sample 1673201 | NCBI WGS metagenome assembly OLOE01 (sample SAMEA3136765, study PRJEB25190) | human gut metagenome | biome: human gut; feature: human-associated habitat; material: faeces | place: Austria | collected 2013
CCGTTAAAGTTTTACCCGAAATGAAAAAAACTTCCAGTGCCCGGGAAAGCCTTTGCGGATCATTTGGATGAATACGCGCAGCAGCCACGGGATCGATCTCCTGTAATTGCTGATGTAACGCATTCCACCCCTGCTCTGCGGCCTGCTGCTCAATCCGCGCTCTGACCTCTGGGTCAGCCGACGGTAAGGGCGACAATCCTTCCAGCAACGCTTTGAAATACAACATCGTTCCGCCGACTAACAGCGGAATTCGCCCGGCGGCGACTATATCCGCCATCGCCGCCAGCGCATCGCGGCGAAAATCCGCCGCGGAATAGGCCTCCGCAGGATCCAAAATATCCAGCAGCCGATGCGGCGCAGCGCTAAGCTCCGCAGCATCCGGTTTGGCGGTGCCAATATCCATTCCCCGATAAATGAGGGCGGAATCAACGCTAATCAACTCTACTGGCAAAACTTTACGTAAGGCTATCGCCAGCGCGGTTTTGCCGGAGGCCGTCGGGCCCATTAAAAAAATTGCCTTGGGCAGGCTCGCCTCGGTTACATCATTCATCTTTCAGGGCATTCATCGCCGAATGGAGATCTACAGGTTGTAACAGGCCACCCGGCGGCGTTCTCACCAGCTGCGGGCAAAGACGCTCAACGTCCGCCAGCAGCGCAATCGCCTGCGCCATATTCCATGACGTCTGTTCGCTCGTCAGATTACGCGCCATCCATTGGGCGATATTGCCGACGTCGAATGCGTTTTGCTGCGCCAGGTAGCCTATCAGTTCAGGAATCAAGATTTGTAAATTTTGTTGTCTTAAGGGTAAAGGGACCGCGCGCACCGTCACGTGCAGGGCATCGGTATGCACATCGATCCCTAGCTGCGCCAGCGCCGGCTGAGCGGCGGCCAGCGCCTGTTTTTCCCCTTCCGTAACTTTTAACCGCAGCGGGATCAGCAGCGGCTGAGCACATACCGCCTCCGCTCCCGGGGTCAACTGCGCCTGGCGCAGCCAGCGCTCGGCAACGGTCAACGACAGCAGCGCCAGACCGCCCTCGCGCTCCAGCAGCGCGCAGTCGCCGCCAACAATCGTCAGCACTCTGCCAAAGCTCTGACTGTGACCGGCCAACTCTGCCGCCGCCGGAGGCTGCAACGCTGGCTTTGGCGCCGTTGGCGTGTCGAGCAGTTGACGATAAAGCGCTCCCTGCTGCTTCTGGTAACCCGGCTGCGCATGCGGCCAGCTCGCGCCGCCCGGCCTGGCGCTGGAGGCCGCAGGCTCACGCGATGGCGTGATGCTGAAGCGGGCCGCAGGTTCCCGCGCTTCCGCTGGCCGCGCAAACTGGTTGCCTCCCGCGGCGATGCGGTTCTCCGGCATCTGGCGCGGCGCCGGCGGGTCGTCTTTTTCCGCCAGCGGCGCGTCAAGCTGCTGCTGCAGTACGCTCAGTACGCCCTGGTAGATAAAGTCGTGCACCAGGCGCGACTGATGAAAACGCACCTCATGCTTGGCCGGGTGGACGTTTACATCCACCTGATGGGGATCGATCTCCAGATACAGCACAAACGCCGGTTGCTGATCGGCCCCCAGCTTGTCTTCACAGGCCTGGCGGATAGCATGGTTGATCAGCCGATCGCGCATCATCCGCCCGTTAACGTAGCAATACTGAATTTCCGCCAGCGCCGGGGTGGTATGCAGCGGATCGGCGACCCAGCCGCGCAGGGTCAGATCGCCATGCTGCCACTCGATCGCCAGCGCATGTTCGAGAAAAGCGGCGCCGCAAATTGTCCCCAGCCGGCGCTCGCGCTGGCCATCCTGAGCGACTCCCCGATACTGGCGCATCACCTTGCCGTTATGGCTGAGGTTGATAGTGACGTCGAAGCGCGCCAGCGCAATGCGGCGCACCACCTCGTCAATGTGGCCGAACTCGGTCTTTTCGGTGCGCATAAATTTGCGCCGCGCCGGGGTGTTATAGAACAGATCGAGGACTTCCAGAGTGGTACCGACCGGGTGCGCCGCCGGCTTCACCGTCACCGCCTGATCGCGGCCTTCAGCATACGCCTGCCAGGCTTCCTGCTGCTCCGCCGTGCGCGAAGTCAGCGTTAAGCGCGCTACCGAACTGATACTGGCCAGCGCTTCGCCGCGAAAGCCGAGGCTAATAATGGCCTCCAGATCGTCAAGCGAGGCGATCTTGCTGGTCGCATGACGAGCCAGGGCCAGCGCCAGCTCGTCTTTTTTGATGCCGCTGCCGTTATCGCGGATGCGAATAAGCTTCGCGCCGCCGCGTTCGATATCAATGTCAATCCGCGTGGCGCCCGCATCAAGACTGTTCTCAACCAGCTCTTTCACCACCGACGCGGGCCGCTCCACCACCTCGCCGGCGGCAATCTGGTTGGCGAGCTGCGGCGGCAGAACCTGAATCGGCATCCCCTGCTCCTTAGTTAATCAACATCCCGCCCGGCGCCGCGGCGCTGGCGGTCTGCGCCGCCTCGCCGCGAGGCGCCGACTGCAGCGGATGCTGCATAAAGTAGTTGCGTAAGCCGTTATAAATCGCCTCCGCAATCTGCTCCTGGTAATCATCGCTCCCCAGCAGCCGCTCTTCGCCGTTGTTACTGATAAAGCCCGTTTCCACGAGGATCGACGGGATGTCCGGCGAGCGCAGCACGCCAAGGCTGGCATGCTCCGGGCGGCGTTTGTGCAGGTTGCCAATACGCTGCAGCTGGCTCAGCACGTTGGTCGCCACATCGTAGCCGACGCGCTGGGAATGACCAAACTGCAGATCCAGCACCGCCTGGCTCAGGTAGGGGTCGGCCTGGCTGTTTGCCAGCACATCGCCCGCACCGCCGAGCAGTTCAGACTGTTTCTCATGCTGCTCGAGCCAACCGGCCATTTCGCTGTTGGCGCGACGGTTCGAGAGCACCCACACCGAGGCGCCAGTGGCATCGCGGTTTGGCGCGGCGTCAGCATGGATAGAGACGAGGAAATTGGCGTTTTGCTTACGCGCCACGTCAGAGCGGCCCATCACCGAAATAAAGTAATCCCCGTCGCGGGTCAGCACCGGCTTAAACTGCGGATCGGCGTTCAGTAACGCCCGCAGCTTGCGCGCGATAGCGATAGTCACGTTTTTCTCTTTGGTGCCGTTCGGGCCAATCGCGCCAGGATCCTGGCCGCCGTGCCCGGCATCAATGGCGATAATGACTTTATCATCCGCCGACACCGTGCGGGCCGCCGGGCGAGTCACGGTCTGATTGTTGGTCATCGCCGGCTGAGAGGAGGTCATCACCGTCTGCCGTTCATGACCCGACGAGCTGAACGGGTTACGCCCTGACGTCGTCGTCCGGGAAGGCATCACCGGCGGCGGGTCGGCCCGTTTCACCACCACGGGCGGCGGAGGCGGCGGCGGCGGCGCGTCGGCGTTGATGGTAAAGACCACCGTGTAATTCGCCCCGTTCTGTTGCTTCACCGCCCGGGTTTTGCCATCTTCCGTCAGATCCACCAGCAGACGCAGCGTCTGCGTATCCTGCGGCGTGCCGGCGCGAATACTCTTCACCAGGTTGCTGCCGCTAAACTGCAGCGGTAGTCCCTGCAATACGCCGGTCTGCTTGATATCCAGCGCCACCAGACGTTTACCCTGTGGGGTAAAGGAGTACTCCGGCTCACCGACAAAGCTTAGGGTAATACGGGCCTGCTGGTCTCCGTTAGAGACCTGGATATCGGATAAACTCGCCGCAGTGGCGTGAAGACTCGACAGCATCAGCGCAGCGGCAAGCCAGGTGGTTATGCGATACTTCATCCCGTCATCCTTCAGGCTAAAAGGCTAAACGCGCCAGTAAAGATTCACCCCGTGAGGAGATCGCGGTAATACGCGCCTCACGCCCTTGTGCCTGGTAATCAAGGTGAATTTCAACATCCGGGTCAGGCAGGACACCTGCGCCTTGCTGCGGCCATTCCACCAGGCAGATGGCATCGTCGGCAAAATAATCACGGATCCCCATAAATTCGAGTTCCTCAGGATCCGCCAGACGGTAAAGATCGAAGTGATACACCATCAGGTTCTCGAGGGTATAGGGCTCCACCAGGGTATAAGTTGGGCTTTTGACATTGCCGCGGTGACCGAGCGCCTGCAAAAAGCCGCGACTGAAGGTCGTTTTCCCCGCGCCTAAATCACCATACAGATAAATCACGGTGGCGCCGGTACAGGCCTGCGCGATGCGGTCGCCAAGGGCCAGCGTGGCCTGCTCATCGGGTAAAGGAATCACTCGGTTAATCATGGTCTACGTCAATCACATCCGGGTTAACAACACGCCTGAGCGTGGAAAAGAGATCGGTCGCCAGCATGCCGCGGGTGCCCTCGCGGGCGGCCAGTCGGTCGGCGGCATCGCCATGAGCGACGCACCCGGCACAGGCAGCATCATACGGCGTCAGGTGCTGTCCTAACAACGCGGCGATGATGCCTGTGAGCACATCGCCCATCCCGCCGCTGGCCATCCCGGCATTGCCGGCATCGATAATGCCCATCGCCCCGCTTTCACTGGCCACCACCGTGCCCGCGCCTTTCAGCACAACCACGCCGCCATACCGTTTTACCAGACGCTGCGCAGAAAGTAAGCGATCGCTTTCAATTTCTGCCACGCTGACGTTCAGCAGACGGGCCGCTTCGCCGGGGTGCGGCGTTAGCACGCGATTGTGACGTTTATCGGGATTGAATGCCAGCAGGTTCAGCGCGTCGGCGTCCCAGACCATCGGTTTGTTAAAACTTTCCACCGTGCGCAGGGCGCTGCGTCCCCATTCGCGCTGCCCCAGGCCAGGGCCAATCGCCACCACATCAGCCCACTCCAGCGCGGCTTTCAGAGTCTGCGGCGTCAGTTCATCTACCATTAATTCCGGCCGCACGGTGACAATGGGCGCCACGTTCTCCGGGTGAGTAAGTACTCGCACCAGTCCCACGCCGCTGCGTAGGGCCGCTTCACCGCACATACGGATAGCGCCTGCCGTGCCGCGATCGCCGCCGACAATCACCAGTTTACCGTGATCGCCTTTATGGGAGGTGGCCCGCCGCGGCGGCAGCCAGTCGGCGAGGTGGGCGGCGCAAAACCGCGTCAGAGGAGTGCTTTGTCCGGCGAGCCAGCGTTCGAGCCCCAGCGCATGATGGTGGAGTTGCCCGACGACATCCCGCGCCTTGCCGGTCAGCAGCCCCGGCTTGAGGGCGATAAAGGTCAGCGTATGGTCGGCCTGTACCACTGCACCTGGCGTCGCGCCCGTCTGCGCATTCAGGCCGGAAGGGATATCCAGCGCCACCACCGGCGCCGGGTGGTGGTTCGCCTGGTGGATGAGCGCCGCAACGGGATCGCGCGGCGCACTGCGCAGACCGGTGCCGAGCAGGCCATCAATAATCAGTGAGATATCGTCGGGCCATGGGATAGTCGCCGCATGGATCACGCCGCCGGCGTTAAGCCACGCCTCCCGCGCCGCCTGCGCCTCTTCCGGCAGCGGGCTGTCACTCTCCACCGCCAGCAGCGTCACCCGCCGCCCCGCGGCCTGTGCCAGACGCGCAACGACATATCCGTCGCCGCCGTTGTTGCCATGTCCGCAGAGGATCAGCCAGTGCGCGCTGGCAGGATAAGCACAGCTGGCCAGCTGGAACGCCGCCTCGCCCGCGCGCTGCATGAGTTCGAACAGCGTCAGCCCCAGGCTGTCCGCCGCCTCTCGTTCGGCCAGGCGCAGCGCCTCCGCAGGCCAAATGTTGTATGGTATACTGTCAGGGTTTTTCGTCATTGTATGGTCCATCATGTCACAGCCCCTCGATCTCGTTCAGTTAGCGCAACAAATCAAACAATGGGGCACAGAGCTTGGGTTCCAGCAGGTGGGGATCGCCGATACCGACCTCAGCGCCAGTGAACCCAAACTGCAGGCATGGCTGGATAAACAATACCACGGCGAAATGGAATGGATGGCCCGTCACGGTATGATGCGCGCCCGTCCCCACGAACTGCTGCCCGGTACGTTACGCGTCATCAGCGTGCGGATGAACTATCTGCCCGCTAACGCCGCCTTTGCCCGCACCCTGAAAGATCCCACGCTGGGTTACGTCAGCCGTTATGCCCTCGGGCGTGATTATCATAAGCTGCTACGTAATCGCCTGAAAAAGCTGGGGGAGAAGATTCAGGAACAGTGTGCTTCGCTCAATTTTAGACCTTTTGTCGATTCCGCGCCTATCCTGGAACGGCCAATCGCAGAAAAAGCGGGCCTTGGCTGGACAGGTAAGCACTCACTAATATTAAGCCGCGACGCCGGATCGTTCTTTTTCCTCGGCGAACTGCTGATTGATCTGCCCCTGCCGGTCGACAGCCCGGTTGCGGAGGAGTGTGGGCGCTGCGTCGCCTGCATGACCATCTGTCCCACCGGGGCCATCGTTGAGCCCTATACCGTCGACGCCCGGCGCTGCATCTCCTATCTCACCATTGAACTGGAAGGTGCAATCCCCGAGGAGTTCCGTCCACTAATCGGCAACCGTATTTACGGTTGTGATGATTGTCAGCTGATCTGCCCGTGGAACCGTTTCTCACAGCTCACCGATGAAGAGGATTTCAGCCCACGCAAAGCGCTGCATGCCCCGCCGCTGGTGGAGCTGTTCGCCTGGAGCGAAGCGTGGTTTCTGAAGGTGACCGAAGGGTCGGCGATTCGTCGCATTGGCCACCTGCGCTGGCTGCGCAATATCGCCGTCGCGTTGGGCAATGCGCCCTGGGATGAAGCCCATCTTCGCGCCCTGGAGAGCCGCCGGGGCGAGCACCCGCTTCTCGACGAACACATTGAGTGGGCGATTGCCCAGCAACTGAAAAAGCGGAACGCCGACGCCGTTGAAGTACAGCTGCCGAAAAAATTACGTCTGGTCAGAGTGGTAGAGAAAGGCTTGCCGCGCGACGCCTGATTCATTCACAGGCTGTGAATAAAATCTAAAACACATTGCGTTTCAAGGCGCAGACCAAGGTCAAGTGATCGGATTAACATTTTGAAATGAAATTTATTTGTTAAATTTCAATCACATACAAAGATACTATTTACAAAGCGAAGCATTTGCGCCGCCAGTGACGGAACGACAACCTGTGGATAACTCTGTTCACAGTATTTCTGCGGACCAAACGAAAATCATCCCCGGCGCTGGATTGCACTGTGGATAAATAAGAGATGGAAGAAAATTTGGAGCGGGAAACGAGACTCGAACTCGCGACCCCGACCTTGGCAAGGTCGTGCTCTACCAACTGAGCTATTCCCGCTTAATCTTCGGCTTTCGCCCCGCATCTGCGAGATGAAATCCTTTGATCAGGATGGTGCTTTCAAATTTTGGAGCGGGAAACGAGACTCGAACTCGCGACCCCGACCTTGGCAAGGTCGTGCTCTACCAACTGAGCTATTCCCGCTTAATCTTCGGCTTTCGCCCCGCATCTGCGAGATGAAATCCTTTGATCAGGATGGTGCTTTCAAATTTTGGAGCGGGAAACGAGACTCGAACTCGCGACCCCGACCTTGGCAAGGTCGTGCTCTACCAACTGAGCTATTCCCGCGTTACTGCATTTTTTGCCATATTTCGATGGCGTCGTAATTTGCATTTCTGCGTCGTTACGGGAGGCGCATTATACGAGAATTCGATGCCCCTGCAACCCCCTGACGATCACTTTTTTGCGTTTTTTGTTTAAATGGACATTTTCTCGCCATCTACGCCGCTGAATTGTATAAATAAGCGTCATAACGGGCAAAATCGCTTTTTCCGCCCGGCTGAATGACGCAAAATCGCTCGCATCATACAGCGGTGGCGCGACGTATAACGAGGCCACCCCGACGCCAAACAGGGAATTAGCATGAGAAAAGTCCTCACCGTCCTGCTGCTGAGCACGCTGGCCATCGGAACCGCGTCAGCCGAGACGCTCCATTTTGGCACCACCACGGCCAATCCACCGTTTGTCACCGCCAACGGCAAAAATCAGCCCGTTGGCTTCGATATCGATCTCGCGCACGCCCTGTGCCAGCAGATGCAGGCGCAGTGCCAGTTCACGGCGCAGCGTTTCGATACCCTGATCCCGGCTTTACGCTTTAAGAAATTTGACGCGGTGATTGCCGGCATGGAAGTGATCCCGATGCGTGAGAAGCAGGTCGCCTTCAGCCGACCCTATCGCCAGGCGCTCTCCGGGGTAGTGATCGTCAACAAAGATGTCGCCCATACCTTTGCCGATCTGAAGGCTAAAAAAGTCGGCGTGGTGAAAGGCACGCTGCATCAGCGCTACCTGCGTGATAAACAGAAAGCCGTACAGGCTGTCCCTTACGACGATGTCGCCAGCGCCCTGGCCGCGCTGAAAGCCGGGCAAATAACCGGCGTCATGGGCGACTTCGCCACCCTCGACGCCTGGCAGCAGGAGAACCCTGACTACGCCATCATGGATGAACGGGCCACCGACCCGGCTTATTACGGTAAGCAGTATGCGATTGCGGTGCGCAAAGACGATCCGGAGCTGCTGAACGCCATCAACGATGCCCTGGCCGCGGTCATGGCGACACCTGACTTCCAGCAGATGCAGCAGAAGTGGTTTAAATAACGCAGAAAAGTGTACCGGGCCGCGCACAGGGCCCGGTCGCGGTTTACAGCTTAATGAAGTGTTCGCGGTAGTAAGCCAGCTCGGCGACCGACTCGCGGATATCGTCCATCGCCTGATGAGTGCCCTGCTTTTTAAAGCCGTCGAGAATTTCCGGCTTCCAGCGGCGCGCCAGCTCTTTCAGCGTGCTAACGTCCAGATAGCGATAGTGGAAATAGGCTTCCAGTTGCGGCATGTACTTAAACAGGAAGCGACGATCCTGGCCGATACTGTTGCCGCAGATCGGCGACTTGCCCGCCGGCACCCACTGCTTAAGAAACTCAATGGTCGCCAGTTCGGCATCGTGCTCGCTGACAGTGCTGGCCTTTACGCGATCCACCAGACCGCTGCCGGTATGCGTCCGCACATTCCACTCGTCCATTAATGCCAGCTGAGCGTCCGACTGATGCACCGCGATGGTCGGGCCCTCAGCCAGAATGTTCAGGTTGGCATCGGTCACCAGGGTGGCGATTTCGATAATGCGATCGCGCTCCGGATCCAGCCCTGTCATCTCAAGATCGATCCAAATGAGGTTGTTTTCATTTGCACTCATGCTATTTTCCACCCTTCTCGCGTGACTATATTCATCTAAAATAGCGTGTATCATAGAGGTTTTGCCCCATCAGGGCGACCAGGAGCCAGTTCGATTGAGTAAAAATAAACTCTCCAAAGGCCAGCAGCGCCGCGTCAAAGCCAACCACCAGCGCCGTCTGAAAACCACTGCGGAGAAGGCCGACTACGATGACAACCTGTTTGGCGAAACGTCGGAAGGCATTGTCATCAGTCGCTTTGGTATGCATGCCGACGTCGAATCCGCTGACGGCAGCGTGCATCGCTGCAATATCCGCCGGACGATCCGCTCGCTGGTCACCGGCGACCGCGTGGTCTGGCGGCCGGGTAAAGACGCCGCCGACGGCGTAAGCGTCAAAGGGATCGTCGAGGCGGTGCACGATCGCGCCTCCGTCCTGACGCGTCCGGATTTTTACGACGGCGTGAAGCCTATCGCCGCCAATATCGACCAGATCGTGGTGGTTTCCGCGATCCTGCCTGAGCTGTCGCTGAATATTATCGATCGCTATCTGGTGGCCTGCGAAGCGCAGGATATCGAGCCGCTCATTGTGCTGAATAAAATCGATCTGCTGGATGATGATGGTCTGCGCTTCGTCAATGAGCAAATGGATATCTACCGCAACATCGGTTACCGCGTGCTGCTGGTTTCCAGTCGGACTCAGGACGGCCTTAAGCCGCTGGAAGCGGCCCTGACCGACCGCATCAGTATCTTCGCCGGGCAGTCCGGGGTCGGTAAATCGAGCCTGCTGAACGCCCTGCTCGGGTTGAGCGAGGATCAGATCCTCACCAATGATGTCTCGGACGTTTCCGGCTTAGGTCAACACACCACCACCGCGGCACGCCTCTACCACTTCCCGCACGGCGGCGATGTGATTGATTCACCGGGGGTACGTGAGTTCGGCCTGTGGCATCTGGAAGCGGAACAAATCACCAACGGCTTTGTCGAATTCCATGATTATTTAGGCCGTTGCAAATATCGCGACTGTAAACACGATACCGATCCTGGCTGTGCGCTTCGCGAAGCGGTAGAGAACGGCAAGATCGCCGAAAGCCGTTTTGAGAACTACCACCGCATCCTGGAAAGCATGGCGCAGGTACAGGTAAAAACGCGTAAAAACTTTTCCTCGTCCGATGACTGATCATTAAGCTGAGCATCACGTCAGGCGCTGCCGGGCAGCGATGATGACGCAGCTTACGCGGATGCCATTTGGCGAGTTTTACGTATAGAATCGTCCCCTTTTTTCAGGTCCCCGCCCGCAGGCGGGGTCAGGAACGACATATCATGGCCTGGAGGCTACTTTGTTAAACGATCTTAAACTTTCACTGCAATACATTCTGCCTAAACTGTGGCTCACCCGCCTCGCAGGCTGGGGTGCGAGCAAACGCGCAGGTTGGCTGACGAAGCTGGTCATCGATCTGTTCGTGAAATACTACAAGGTCGATATGAAAGAGGCGCAGAAGCCGGATACCGCGGCTTATCGCACCTTCAACGATTTCTTCGTGCGCCCGCTGCGCGACGACGTTCGCCCGCTGAATACCGATCCAAACGTGCTGGTGATGCCGGCCGATGGCGTGATCAGCCAGCTTGGCGCCATTGAGAACGATAAAATCCTGCAGGCTAAAGGTCATGACTACAGTCTGGAAGCCCTGCTGGCCGGCAACTATCAGATGGCCGACCTGTTCCGTAACGGCAGCTTCGCCACCACCTACCTGTCGCCGCGCGACTATCACCGCGTACACATGCCGTGCAACGGCATCTTGCGCGAAATGATCTACGTTCCTGGCGACCTGTTCTCTGTTAACCACTTGACGGCGCAGAACGTCCCGAACCTGTTCGCCCGTAACGAGCGCGTCATCTGCCTGTTTGATACTGAGTTTGGCCCGATGGCGCAAATTCTGGTGGGCGCAACTATCGTCGGCAGCATTGAGACCGTGTGGTCCGGCACCGTGACCCCGCCGCGCGAAGGCATTATTAAACGCTGGACCTGGCCCGCTGGCGACAACGAAGGCTCCATCGCTTTGCTGAAAGGCCAGGAGATGGGCCGCTTCAAACTGGGTTCCACCGTGATCAACCTGTTTGCCCCGGGCCAGGTGAAGCTGGTCGACACGCTGCAAAGCCTGTCCGTGACCAAGATCGGCCAACCGCTGGCGACAGCAGTGGAAGCGACCGCCGCCGCTGAACCCGCGCCGTTACCGGAAGAAGAGATCCGCGCCGAACACCGCGCCAGCCCGCTGGTTGACGATAAACAAGACCAAGGTTAATTCTTCAGCAAAAGGGTTATGCCGTGCGCCTGATATACACTTTCCTGTTGGCCTTGAGCCTCAGTTTCGGGGCGTACGCTGCGACAGCCCCGGATGCTAAACAGATAACCCAGGAACTGGAACAGGCGAAGGCGGCAAAGCCCGCCCAGCCTGAAACCGTTGAAGTTCTGCAGTCCGCGCTGAACGCGCTTGAGGAGCGAAAATCCTCCCTCGAGCGCGCCCGTCAGTATCAGGACGTTATCGACAATTTCCCCAAACTGTTTCAAAGCCTGCGTGCCCAGCTCAATAATCTGAGCGAAGAGCCGCGCCAGGTGCCAACCGGCCTGACCGCCGATGCGCTGAACCAGGAGATCCTGCAGGTCAGCAGCCAGCTGCTGGAATCGAGCCGCCAGGCGCAGCAGGAGCAGGATCGCGCGCGTGAAATCGCCGACTCCCTGAACCAGCTGCCGCAGCAGCAAACCGATGCCCGTCGTCAGCTCAATGAGGTTGAGCGCCGCATCGGCACGCAAACCGGCAACAATGCTCTCGCCCAGGCGCAAAATCTTGCCCTGCAGGCGGAATCAGCGCGTCTGAAGGCGCTGGTGGATGAACTCGACCTCGCCCAGCTCTCCGCCAACAACCGCCAGGAGCTGTCGCGCGCCCGTTCCGAGCTGGCGCAAAAACAGAGCGAGCAGCTGGATGCCTATCTGCAGGCGCTGCGCAATCTGCAAAACAGCCAGCGCCAGCGGGAGGCGGAAAAGGCGCTGGAGAGTACCGAACTGCTGGCGGAGAACAGTGAAAACCTGCCGCCGGACATCACCGCCCAGTTTAAGGTCAACCGTGAGCTCTCCCAGGCGCTGAACCAGCAGGCGCAGCGCATGGATCTGGTGGCGTCCCAGCAGCGGCAGGCGACGAATCAAACGCTGCAGGTGCGCCAGGCGTTAAACACCCTGCGCGAGCAGTCGCAGTGGCTGGGCTCCTCCAATCTGCTGGGCGAAGCCCTGCGAGCCCAGGTGGCGCGGCTGCCGGAGCGCCCTCGCCCGCAGCAGCTGGATACGGAAATGGCGCAGCTGCGCGTGCAGCGTCTGCGCTTTGAAGATTTGCTGAGTAAGCAGCCGCAGCTGCGGCAGATCCGCCAGGCCGACGGCGAACCGCTGACCAGCGAGCAGAACAAGATCCTGCAGGCGCAGCTGCGCACGCAGAACGAGCTGCTGAACTCGCTGCTGCGCGGCGGCGACACCCTGATGCTGGAGCTCACCAAGCTGAAGGTCGCCAACGGCCAGCTGGAAGACGCGCTGAAAGAGATCAACGAAGCCACCCACCGCTATCTGTTCTGGACTTCGGACGTCAGCCCCATCGGCTTCTCCTGGCCGCTGGAGATCGTCCAGGATCTGCGGCGCCTGATCTCCCTGGATACCATCAGCGAACTGGGCAAAGCCAGCGCGATGATGCTTACCAGCAAAGAGACCCTGCTGCCGCTGTTTGCCGCCCTGCTGCTGGTTGGCTTTAGCATCAGCTCGCGGCGCCATTTCACCCGCTTCCTTGAGCGCTCCAGCGCCCGGGTGGGGAAAGTCACCCAGGATCACTTCTGGCTGACGCTGCGCACGGTCTTCTGGTCGATACTGGTGGCCTCGCCGCTGCCGGTGCTGTGGATGACGCTCGGCTATGGTCTGCAGTCCGCCTGGCCGTTCCCGCTGGCGGTGGCGATTGGCGATGGAGTCACCGCGACGGTGCCTTTGCTGTGGGTGGTGATGATCTGCGCCACCTTCGCCCGGCCAAACGGGCTGTTTATCGCCCACTTCGGCTGGCCGCGTAGCCGCGTGGCGAAGGCGATGCGCTACTACCTGATGAGCATCGGGCTGATTGTGCCGCTGATTATGGCGCTGATCATGTTCGATAATCTTAACGACCGCGAATTCTCCGCTTCGCTGGGCCGCCTGTGCTTCCTGCTGATCTGCGGCGCGCTGGCGGTGGTCACCCTGAGCCTTAAGCACGCCGGTATTCCGCTCTATCTGGATAAAGAGGGGAATGGCGACAATATGGTGAACCGCCTGCTGTGGAACCTGATGCTTGGCGCCCCGCTGGTGGCCATGCTGGCGGCCGCCGTCGGCTACCTCGCCACCGCCCAGGCGCTGCTTGCGCGTCTGGAAACCTCGGTCGCCATCTGGTTCCTGCTGCTGGTGGTCTATCACATCATCCGCCGCTGGATGCTGATCCAGCGCCGCCGGCTGGCCTTCGACCGGGCCCGCCATCGTCGCGCGGAAATTCTCGCTCAGCGCGCCCGCGGCGAAGATGAGCCCGTTCACGTCAGCAGCCCGGAAGGGTCGGTGGAGACGGAGGTCAGCGAGGTCGACCTCGATGCCATCAGTACCCAGTCGCTGCGGCTTGTGCGCTCCCTGCTGATGCTGATCGCGCTGCTATCGGTCATCGTGCTGTGGTCGGAGATTCACTCGGCGTTTGGCTTCCTTGAGAATATCTCGCTGTGGGACGTGACCTCGACGGTACAAGGGGTGGAAAGCCTTGAGCCTATTACGCTTGGCGCGGTGTTGATTGCCATTCTGGTGCTGATCATCACCACTCAGCTGGTACGCAACCTGCCCGCGCTGCTGGAACTGGCGATCCTCCAGCATCTCGATTTAACGCCCGGCACCGGCTACGCCATCACCACCATCACTAAGTATCTGCTGATGCTGGTCGGCGGGCTGGTGGGCTTCTCGATGATCGGTATTGAGTGGTCGAAGCTGCAGTGGCTGGTCGCCGCGCTGGGTGTGGGTCTCGGGTTTGGCCTGCAGGAGATCTTCGCCAACTTTATCTCCGGCCTGATTATCCTGTTTGAGAAGCCGATCCGCATCGGCGATACGGTCACCATTCGCGACCTGACGGGCAGCGTCACCCGCATTAATACCCGTGCGACCACCATCAGCGACTGGGACCGAAAAGAGATTATCGTGCCGAACAAGGCGTTCATTACCGAACAGTTTATCAACTGGTCGCTGTCGGACTCGGTTACCCGCGTGGTGCTGACGGTGCCGGCGCCTGTGGACGCCGATACCGAAGAGGTGACGAAAATTCTCATCGCCGCGGCGCATCGCTGCTCGCTGGTCATCGATACCCCGGCGCCGGAGGCGTTTCTCGTCGACCTGCAGCAGGGGATCCAGATTTTCGAGCTACGTATTTTTGCCGCGGAGATGGGGCACCGCATGCCGCTGCGCCATGAGATGCATCAGCTGATCCTGGCGGGCTTCCGCGAGCATGGCATTGATATGCCGTTCCCTCCGTTCCAGATGCGTCTGGAAAGTATTGACGGCAGGCAAAGCAGTAAAACCATGACCTCGGCCGGAAAAACCAGCCGCCGTACGGCTGGTAGCCTGTAAACCATCCCCTGCCCGGCTGCACCGCCGGGCAGGTTCTTTAACTCTCCATCACCAGCGCGCCGGACGCCATGCGCCGACGGTAGCTTTCGTAGATCCCCAGCGCCAGCAGTGAGAAGAAGATCGGCCCACCGACCATCCACAGGGTGCTGTTCCAGTCCCCGCTGTCGATGACGGGTTGGATAATGGTGAAGATATTGGCGAAGGTCACCACCAGCAGCACCACGCCGGTCGCCAGCAGCGTCGACGGACGGTTTTTGAAGATCACGAACGGCCGGTCAAGATGGGTTTTCGCCTTGAAGAACGGGAAGGCGATGGTCAGGAACAGATAAGGCAAGGTCATAGAGACATTGGCCATCAGCGTCAGCTTGTTATAAAACGCGGAAGCGCTATCCCCACCGAACGATACCAGTACGATAAACACCCCGACCAGCAGACACTGCAGCCACATCGCCGCGGCGGGCATTCCGTTGACGTTGAGACGGGTCATCACCGACGGCCAGAGCGCTTTTGGCGTGCCCTGGATAATCGCTTTCAGGGGAGAATAGCTGAGGGTGAAGAACGCGCCGGTGTAGGCGAGAAACATCGACAGGCCGGTAATACGGGCGAACCAGACCCCGGTCAGGGCTGACGCCGCAGGGGTCAGGTGCAGGGCCTGGCCCAGCGTCGCCCCGAGGCTGGTCATCAGCACATAGGTGATGTTGCCGAGGTTGGTCGAACGCGCGCCAAGCACCTGCTGCCAGTTGGCGCTCACGCCCCACAGCACAATCGCCAGCGAGTAACCGATCGAGATAACGATCGCCGCGATGATAATACCTTTGGCAAAGTTCTTTTCCGGCTTATCGGTCTTATCCACTAAGCCGCCAACCGCCTCAATTCCGCCATAGGCAAAGATGGCAAATACCACAAACGACAGCATCGCCATGCCCGACTGATACCCGGGATTAGGCGAAAGGGTGAAGTTTAACGGCTGGGCGAAATGACCGCCGTTAAGCAGAAGGATCGCCCCGCTCACCAGCAGCAGCACCAGGTTAAGCCCCATCACCGCGATACCGCCGACGGCGGTAATTTTAGCGATTTTATTGATCCCTTTGACGGCAATAAAGGTCACCACGACCATCCAGCAGGCCGCCAGAATACCGACCGTCTGCGTCGGCGTCAGGCTACCCAGCGCCCAGGTCTGGGTTTTGTCCGCGCCAAACAAAAAAGTAGAGAGCGGGACCCAGATCTTAGCGGCGGTACTCACCATCCACACTACGTACGAGGCAAACCACATAAAGGTACCAATGAAGGCAAAGCGCGGCCCGACGCTGTGGTTCATCCAGGAATAGATCCCGCCCTCTTCGCGACGATAAGCTGAGCCCATCTCCGCCATCATCAGCGCGAACGGGATAAAGAAAAAGAGGGCGGAAAAAAGGTAAAACGGCATCGCGCTATAGCCCATCAGATAAAACGCCGATGGGCTGTTGGCAAAGCCAAACACCGAGGTGAAGATCATCAGAATCAGCCCGATCAGGCTCATCTTCTTGAGTTGTTGATGCATAAATCTATCCAAACGTGGGCATCGCCCGACGAGCGACGCCTGGCCTCATAAAAAGAGCGCGGATAGTAGCAAAATCACGGAGGGAAATTGTGGGTATTCGGGCTAAAGCCGGGGCGAGGGTGTCAGGTTCAGAGTCGTCTTTCACCTCCCCCACCCGCCGGCGGAGGGAGGTGAAAAAGCGATCAGGCGCGGTCTACCGTAAAGGCGATTACTTCGCCGATGCTTTCAGCGCCCAGCGCCAGCATGACCACGCGGTCAACGCCCAGCGCCACGCCGGAGCAGTCCGGCAGACCCGCCTCCAGCGCTGCCAGCAGGTTGTTATCGATGGGCTGCTGCGGAAGGCCGCGCGCGGCGCGTTTGCGGTTATCCTGCTCAAACCGCAGGCGCTGTTCATGGGCGTCGGTCAGCTCGTGGAAACCGTTCGCCAGCTCAATACCTTTGTAATAGACCTCAAAGCGCTCAGCGACCCGATGATCTTCCGGGCTGATCTGCGCTAAAGAGGCCTGAGTCGCCGGGAAATGATAAATGAACGTTGGTCGATCTTTGCCGATGTGCGGCTCCACGCCCATGGTGAACAGCAGCTGCAGCAGGGTATCGCGATCTTCTTCAGTATCGGCGATATTGCTCAGATCCAGCTTCGCTGCGACTTCACGCAGCTGTGCTTTATCGGCAGAGAGCGGGTCAATTTCCAGATGGCGCTGAAACGCCTGCTGATAGGAGAGACTTTCCGCCGGTTGGCACTCCAGCACCTGCTGCAGCAGATCGTCCACCTCATTGATCAGGCGATACATGTCATAGCATGGACGATACCACTCCAGCATGGTGAATTCCGGATTGTGATGACGCCCCATCTCTTCATTACGGAAGCTGCGGCACAGCTGGAAGACCGGGCCGCAACCTGCCGCCAGCAGGCGCTTCATGTGGTATTCCGGACTGGTCATCAGGTACAGGTTAAGCCCCTGAGAATGGCCCGGGCCGACGAAACGGGTTTCGAACGGGAACAAATGAATATCCGTTACCGTCGCCTGACTCATGCAAGGCGTCTCCACCTCCAGCACGCCGCGATCGGTAAAGAAACGGCGGATTTCCGCCATCACCGCCGCGCGCTTCAACAGATTGGGAATGGGTGCGCTCGGCTGCCAGGTTGCCGTCTCGCTCATGGTACTTTCTCCGATTGCAAATTAAGGGCACGAAGTCTACTCGCAACCGGCGAGTGAAACAAATTTTGTGCAATCTCCGGCAGACCACATGCCATTAATCTATCGTTAACCCTGACGCATAAATACCACTGATAAATAACCGCACATATCGATAAAAAAATCGAACACGTCAATTTTCCATACTGACCCTAAGGCTATACTCCTGTACCTATAAAGGAGCAGTGATACTTTTTCGCCAGCCCGGCGGCGAAATACACTAAAACTGGAGGAATGTCGTGCAAACTTTTCAAGCCGATCTCGCCGTAATTGGCGCCGGCGGGGCAGGCCTTCGTGCCGCTATCGCCGCCGCTCAGGCCAACCCCAACGCTAAAATCGCCCTGATTTCTAAAGTCTATCCGATGCGCAGCCATACGGTCGCTGCAGAAGGGGGGTCCGCAGCCGTTGCCCAGGATCACGATAGCTTTGAGTACCATTTTCACGACACCGTCGCGGGAGGCGACTGGCTGTGCGAGCAGGATGTCGTCGACTATTTTGTTCATCACTGCCCGACGGAAATGACCCAGCTGGAGCAGTGGGGATGCCCATGGAGCCGCCGCCCCGACGGCAGCGTCAACGTCCGGCGCTTCGGTGGCATGAAAATCGAACGCACCTGGTTTGCCGCCGACAAAACCGGCTTCCACATGCTGCATACCCTCTTCCAGACCTCCCTTCAGTTTCCCCAAATTCAGCGCTTTGACGAACATTTCGTCCTTGACCTGCTGGTCGATGACGGGCAGGCCCGCGGCCTGGTGGCGATGAATATGATGGAAGGCACCCTGGTGCAGATCCGCGCTAACGCCGTGGTGCTGGCTACCGGCGGCGCCGGGCGCGTCTACCGCTACAACACCAACGGCGGCATCGTCACCGGTGACGGGATGGGGATGGCCCTGGGACACGGCGTGCCGCTGCGCGACATGGAATTCGTTCAGTATCACCCGACCGGCCTGCCGGGCTCCGGGATCCTGATGACCGAAGGCTGCCGCGGCGAAGGCGGGATTCTGGTCAACAAAAACGGCTACCGCTATCTGCAAGATTACGGCATGGGCCCGGAAACCCCGCTCGGCGAACCGAAGAATAAATATATGGAGCTGGGCCCACGCGACAAAGTGTCCCAGGCCTTCTGGCACGAGTGGCGGAAAGGGAACACCATCCCGACGCCGCGCGGCGACGTGGTCTACCTCGATCTCCGCCACCTCGGCGAGAAAAAACTGCTGGAGCGTCTGCCGTTTATCTGTGAACTGGCGAAAGCCTACGTCGGCGTCGATCCGGTGAAAGAGCCGATCCCGGTGCGCCCGACCGCGCACTACACCATGGGCGGTATTGAAACCGATCAGCAGTGCGAAACCCGGATCAAAGGGCTGTTTGCCGTGGGCGAATGCTCGTCCGTTGGCTTACATGGCGCCAACCGTCTGGGCTCCAACTCGCTGGCCGAGCTGGTGGTCTTCGGCCGCCTGGCCGGGGAGCAGGCCATGCAGCGCGCCGCTCAGGCGGGCGAGGCAAACGGCGCCGCCCTCGATGCGCAGGCTGCCGATGTGGAGCAGCGCCTGAAAGATCTCGTCAACCAGGAAGGTAACGAAAACTGGGCGAAAATTCGCGATGAAATGGGGCTGTCGATGGAGGAAGGCTGCGGCATCTACCGCACGCCGGAGCTGATGCAGAAAACGATCGACAAGCTGGCTGAACTGCAGGAGCGCTTTAAGCGCGTGCGCATTACCGATAATTCCAGCGTGTTCAATACCGATCTGCTTTACACCATTGAGCTGGGGCACGGTTTAAACGTTGCCGAATGTATGGCGCACTCGGCCATCGCCCGTAAAGAATCGCGCGGGGCGCACCAGCGTCTGGATGAAGGCTGTACCGAACGCGACGACGTCAACTTCCTCAAGCACACCCTCGCCTTCCGCGAGGCCGATGGCACTACCCGTCTGGAATATGGCGATGTGAAGATCACCACGCTGCCGCCGGCAAAACGTGTCTATGGCGCAGAAGCGGACGCGGCTGAGAAGAAGGAGACCACCCATGGCTGAGATGAAAAACCTGAAAGTCGAAGTGGTGCGCTACAATCCGGAGGTCGACACCGCACCGCACAGCGCGTTCTATGACGTGCCTTACGATGAACAGACCTCGCTGCTGGACGCGCTGGGCTACATCAAAGACAACCTGGCGCCAGACCTGAGCTACCGCTGGTCCTGCCGAATGGCAATCTGTGGTTCCTGCGGCATGATGGTCAACAAGGTGCCGAAGCTGGCCTGCAAAACCTTCCTGCGCGATTACACCAAAGGCATCAAGGTGGAGGCATTGGCCAACTTCCCGATCGAGCGCGATCTGGTGGTGGACATGACCCACTTTATCGAAAGCCTGGAAGCCATTAAGCCGTATATCATCGGCAATAACCGCACGCCTGACCAGGGGCCAAACAAGCAGACCCCGGCCCAGATGGCGAAATACCATCAGTTTTCCGGCTGCATCAACTGCGGGCTGTGCTATGCCGCCTGTCCACAGTTCGGCCTGAACCCGGAATTTATCGGCCCGGCGGCGATCACCCTCGCCCACCGCTATAACGAAGACAGCCGCGACCACGGTAAAAAGGAACGCATGGCGCAGCTTAACGGCCAGAATGGCGTCTGGACCTGTACTTTCGTGGGCTACTGCTCGGAAGTGTGTCCGAAGCACGTCGACCCGGCGGCCGCGATCCAGCAGGGCAAGGTGGAAAGCTCGAAAGACTTTCTTATCGCCACCCTGAAACCACGCTAAGGAGTGCATTATGACGACGAAACGCAAACCCTACGTGCGACCAATGACCTCCACCTGGTGGAAAAAGCTGCCGTTTTATCGCTTCTACATGGTACGGGAAGGCACGGCGGTACCGACGGTATGGTTTAGCATTGTGCTGATTTATGGGCTGTTTGCCCTCAAGCACGGCGCCGAGAGCTGGGCGGGATATATCGGATTCCTGCAAAACCCGGTGGTGGTAATCCTCAACCTGATTACCCTGGCGGCGGCGCTGCTGCACACCAAAACCTGGTTTGAGCTGGCGCCGAAAGCCGCCAACGTCATCATCAAAGGCGAAAAAATGGGGCCAGAGCCGGTCATTAAAGGGCTCTGGGTGGTGACGGCGGCGGTCACCGTGGTGATCCTGTTTGTCGCCCTGTTCTGGTAAGGAGGCTGAGATGATTAATCCCAATCCGAAACGTTCCGATGAACCCGTATTCTGGGGGCTGTTTGGCGCAGGCGGCATGTGGGGCGCGATCGTCGCGCCGGTGATGGTGCTGCTGGTCGGCATCCTGCTGCCGCTGGGGCTCGCCCCGGCCGACGCCTTCAGCTATGAGCGTGTGCTGGCCTTTGCCCAAAGCTTTATCGGCCGCGCGTTCATCTTTCTGATGATTGTCCTGCCGCTGTGGTGTGGGTTGCATCGTATTCACCACGCCATGCACGATCTGAAAATCCATGTGCCAAACGGTAAATGGGTCTTCTACGGCCTGGCGGCAATCCTCAGCGTCATCACCCTCGTTGGCGTACTGTTTATCTGATCCTGCAAGAGCCCGGTCGCATTTCTGCTACCGGGCTCGCTTCATAGAAAAATCTTGCCGCCTTTTCCCTGCTGGACTCTACACTTAGCTTAAAAGCCAGCAAGGAGCATGCCATGCGTATCCTGCCGATAATCACCGCGATTGCCGTCTCGTTCCTGTCTGTCGCCTGCAGCACGCCCGCCCCGCCGCCGGGCGTCACCGTGGTCAGTCCCTTCGACGTTCAGCGCTATCTGGGTACCTGGTATGAAATCGCCCGCTTTGACCACCCTTTTGAAAGCGGGCTGGAAAAGGTCACGATCGCCTGGCACCCACGCGATGACGGTGGCCTGGACGTGGTCAATAAAGGCTATAACCCCGACCGTGGTATGTGGCAGAAAACGGACGGGGTAGCGTACTTTACCGGGGAGCCCAGCCGCGCCGCGCTGAAGATTTCCTTCTTCGGCCCTTTCTACGGCAGCTATAACGTCATTGCTCTGGATAAGGAGTATCGTTACGCGCTGGTCTGCGGCCCCGATCGCGACTATCTCTGGCTGCTGGCCCGGGCGCCGACCATCGCCCCGGAGGTCAGGCAGCAGATGCTGGACATTGCCACCCGACAGGGCTTTGATGTCGGCAAACTGGTCTGGGTCAATCAGCGCTATGATTAGTGCGCGCTGATCTTCAGGCCAATGATGCCAATCACGATACAGACAAGGCTGGCGATACGCATGGCGCTGGCGGATTCCCCTAACAGCACAATACCGGTCACGGCGGCGCCCACGGCGCCGATCCCGGTCCAGACGGCGTAGGCGGTACCTACCGGTAGGGTTTTCATCGCCCATGAGAGCAGCGCCATGCTGGCCACCATCGCCACGATGGTGATAACGCTGGGAACCAGGCGGCTAAAGCCATGGGTATATTTCAGGCCGACGGCCCACACCACTTCCAGCAGGCCAGCGATAAACAATACTATCCAGGACATAAGGCTCCTTTGCTGGGGCCGTCCCCGGATGAGAAACGCTTACGGGTCGTCCCGTAAGGTGGATGAAAAGTCGTGGTGAGTATATCCAACGGAATGAGAGAAGTGAAGAACGGTACGGCGCTAAACCGTACCGTTGACGGCGTTTATTGCTGAGCTTTGGTTGCCGCGCCAGAGATTGCGTTACCGCCGTCTGAAATATCCTCACCGACACCGCGCGTGGTGTTACAAGCGGTCAGTGCTGAAGAGAGGACCAAAACCGTAAAGAACGCTGCAATCGTTTTTTTCACCATAATGTCATCCTTAGTGTCAGTTTTGTTTTCATGCCCTATAAGCATAGACAAACCGTCCAAAGATGAAGGGATCTTTGCGATTTTTAAGAGAAAAGGAGTATGCGTGGAGGAGGCTGACATACCGGGAGGCAAGCGCCATTAACGAAACGGCAGGGAAATTCAGCTCACAGCGTGAGAGATAGCGTGGCCCAGGCCCTGAATATCTTCACCCACACCGCGGGCGGTATTGCAGCCAGCCAACAACGCGCTGCTCAGAAAGAGTAACACCAGGAGTTTAACGCTGCGCTTCATGTATCGTGCTCGTTGTGCCTGTACGAAAAGAGCGGCGCAGCACGGAGGCTACGCCGGTCATCATGACGCGAAATTACTTCACGCGGGATACATATTCGCCAGAGCGAGTATCCACTTTGATCACTTCGCCGATCTGAACGAACAGCGGAACTTTAACCACCGCGCCAGTAGACAGGGTCGCCGGTTTACCGCCGGTACCCGCGGTGTCGCCTTTCAGGCCTGGATCGGTTTCAATGATTTCCAGCTCAACGAAGTTCGGCGGGGTGACCGCGATCGGCTGGCCGTTCCACAGGGTCACGATGCACTCAGCCTGATCCAGCAGCCATTTAGCGTTGTCACCGATCGCTTTCGCGTCAGCAGACAGCTGCTCGAAAGTTTCGTTGTTCATGAAGTGCCAGAACTCACCGT
>OLOE01000394.1_pt1 | contig 22921 bp, 19 predicted proteins | sample 1673201 | NCBI WGS metagenome assembly OLOE01 (sample SAMEA3136765, study PRJEB25190) | human gut metagenome | biome: human gut; feature: human-associated habitat; material: faeces | place: Austria | collected 2013
GGCGCCAAGGCCCGGAGGCGGCGCCAGGCCAACACTCCGTGTATATGTAAGTGGGGTTATTTTACGGTAACGTCAGTCAACAACAGCGAACTTTTTGGACAGAGTTGGGAGTGGGATATTTGATTGTGCCCACTTGGTATCGATCAGATAATCACAATTCAACGAATCATAACATGCTGTCTATTTGTGACCATAACCGCATTCTGCAAAGTCGTTAACTGATGACCGTGTGGGTTTGGGATCCTCGGTAGATAGCCATGCTTTAGCATTTCGGTTTACAAGTTGAAGGTTAATCCGGCATCGCGGCTGCATAATTAATATGTACGAAGGAGCAAGTCGTCAGACGACGAGGTCAAACTCCGACAGTTTCTGTGTAACCTCAATTTAGGGCGCAATGAACCACATGAAGGCTAGGGGAGTGGCCGTGGTGTGCGAACTCACACTGAGCATCCCGGAGATCTTCGGAACCGAAATGACGCATGGCTTGGAGGGTTTCAAAGCTGGACGTGGCGATCTCGTTGCCAACCGCTAGGGTGAAAAGTCGGCAGACGTGGCGAGCAAGACGCACGCGAGTGACTTGCTTAAGTCTATGCGTACAATTTATTGATGCATATGTCTATGCGTAGGTACGCCCCAATAAATTACAAGAGTTTGGGTGTATTCTTGGCGAGAGCGATAATCAGAAGTGCTTATGGATTGATTGTTATCAGTAGCATCAAACCAATTATCAATGCACTGTCTCTATTCAGAAGGGAGGGGGTATGTAGGTGGCCTGCGCTTTATACTCAATAAAAAAGGAGTACTCAACCCTCATTCTCTCTGGCGTTAAATCGATTGAATTTCGTAAATACCCCGCATCAAAGCAGCTAGATAAATTATATATCTATGAATCAAGGGGACTAGGCAAGATTGTTGGTGAGGTTTTCGTTGAAAAAACCGTCACCTGCCCCCTAGAATATGCTTGGAAATTAGGTGCGAAACGAGGTTGTATTAGCAAACAATATTTTGAGTCTTATTACAGCGGCAAATCATCTGCCACTCTAATTTATCTTGGAGAGTGCTCAAGCTATGAGACGCCAATAAGTCTAAAAGAAATAGGCGTATCGAGGCCCCCGCAATCTTTTTGTTATTTAACTGATTTACAATGCAGTTATTTAAGCAGTCAACCCCAACGCCCAGTTTGTAAGGCCTAGATTTATGAATAGTTTTGGTTTTTGGCTAGAACAAAATTCTAAAAATGAGCAGGAGCCGTTCGACGTCGACGTCCTGCTGAACTTCAACTTATGGTGTGAGCATTCTCATGGCACAAGCAAAGATTTGGACTTTGGATTTAAGTTAACCAAAGCAAATGATGCGAAGCAATCTATTGAAAAATACCGCATCTCAGAACACGTGTCCACTTTAGCTCTTTATTGCCCATTCGTAATTAAAGAAGATCAAATTATCGATCTATACGACGTGCTCGTTTCAAAGCAGAGTAAAGTTCTTGGGGCCGTTTTTAATGAAAAATGTCAAGCAACCTTTTCGGATAGCAAACCTTATACAAAAGTTACGTTTCCTGGAGGAAGCAACGACGGATTTACGATTTGTAAAATATCTGACTTCAAAACTAAAAAAAGAGCAAGCGGGGACTTTGGTTCGTATCGAATTATCGGATTCTCTTCCAGAAGGACCGTTGTATTTTCGATTTAGATTATCAGGATCAGCGGTAGCCGACCTCGTACAACAATTCGACTCTAAAGACTCACCTTTAACTACTGCATTTTCACGTGATGAAATTGTAGATTTCAGATTTAACGACTATAGAACTCTACCCGATCTTATAAACGATAAGGTTGAGGGTATAGGGTTAAAAATACATATTCGTTCCGTACAAGCTCATTTTCTTTTAATGACTGACTCTGGTGTCGAAGTTGACTCAGGCATCGAGCTCAAGGAAAAAAGGTTGCTTGAAGAGGACCTTTGGGACGAATACTTGGCTAAAGGCCATAACAAGGCCGGAAACAGGCATATATTTGGCCGTAGCTCTACCAATATAGTTGCTTACCATTGGAAAAAAACCGACCTGTCTCTAAGTGATGGGTTTAGATTGTATTTAAAGCTAAGACTTTACGTATGTAACGGTAAAACCATAGCGAAATATCTTATGATTCTCTTCGTAATTACTTTTGTGTTTGATGTTATTGAACAGCTTATTTTAAAATTGCCGTGTTTTTGTTTTTTGGGTGGTGGTTATTGATGGCTACTTGTATCGATACTTTTAACACCAATCTAATTTTGAACGCTTCATATCTCGAATATAATCACCGTTTCATTGATTACGTTTCACACGCTATTTGTCCTTACTATCCACAAGGCAATGACTGGTTGCATGAAAAAATTTTTAATAGCGATGCTTCCAATCGCCGGGTCTTGACCGCTGGATTAGAAAATGGAACTGTTGGCGGTTTCGCAATCCTGAAAAACGAATGTAGCGAAAAGAAAATCTGCACACTATACGTTTCGCCTGATTATCGTGGTCTGGGAATTGGTGCGGACTTGTTAAATCGTTCTTTGCAGTTTTTAAATTGCGAAAAGCCGTTAATCTCCGTTTCGGATGATTTGGTTATGCAGTTCCTACCATTGTTTTCGCACTACAGCTTCAAGTGCGAAGAATCCTATTTCGGTAAGTACAGAGCTGGTCACACAGAGTACAGTTTTAATGGCATTTTAGTATAACTATTCGCTAGTTGACGATCTATAACTCATTCGGCCCGTGAAGACAAAGGAATATCCTGCATAATTTACGGATTCTCGTTCTACACGGCTGGCTCTTCGGTGCGCCAGGTCACACCCCCGGCCTGAATGACTTCAAGGCAGAGAAGTAATCGCGATCAATAGCTTGATCGATGAGCTCTCGGATATGGCGGAAGGACCTAAACGAAGGCCTCGCTTAAGCAAGACTGGGAGAGAGCGACTCGTGGGTCGGGCGAGATTGAATTTCTGATGTTTAAACATTTTGATATTTTGTGGCTTATAGGACAAAATGTGTGTCCACGTTGGGGGCATCGGCGCAGGTCGATGCCCCTTTTTCAGCCGTTTAAATTCCGTGCCCGCTTTTAACCGCTCGGACAGAATGTGTGTCCGGTTGCCTATCGTTCCCGCAGGTAGATAACCTTTTCCGGAACCGTTAAATATCCTTTCGGAAGAGGTGCCCATGAAGGCCGTTTATTGCCCCTACTGCGGCGGTCGGACCAAGCGCAACGGCAGGACCTCATCGGGGTCCCAGCGGTGGAGGTGCACGGCCTGCGGCGCGTCGACGACGGTGAGGTACGACGACACGGCGACGAGGCTGGACGAGTTCCTCGGGTGGCTCCTCTCCAAGGACTCCCAGGCGGCGATGCCGGGCGGCGGGCGGTCCTTCAGGCGCAGGACGGCCGAGTTCTGGGAGGTCTGGCCGATGCCCGTCCCCGACGGCGAGCTGCACCGCGTGCTCCACGTCGACGGGATCTGGGTCGCGCGCGACCTCGTGGTGCTCATATGCTGCAGCGGCGAGAGGGTGGTCTCCTGGTACATGGCGAGGTCGGAGAACTCGAGGGCGTGGTCGGCCCTCATGTCGCCGATCCCGGCGCCCGAGGTGGTCGTCACCGACGGCGGGAGCGGGTTCGCCAAGGCCGTGCGCGAGACCTGGCCGCGCACCAGGGTCCAGAGGTGCACCTTCCACGCCTTCTCGCAGGTCAAGCGCTACACGGCGACGCGGCCGAAGCTCCAGGCGGGGCGCGAGCTCTACCTCATCGCGCGCGACCTCATGGGCATCGAGGCGCTGCACCAGGCCGAGCTCTGGGCCGGGCGCTACCTCGACTGGTGCGGGTTCTGGGCCGACTTCCTGGAGGACAGGACCGTGGTGGACGGCAGGAGGGTCTACACCCACGAGAGGCTGAGGCGGGCGCGCTCGTCGCTGTCGTCGCTGGTGTCGGCGGGGACGCCGTTCACCCACCTCGACCCCGCCCTGGCCAAGGCCGGCCCGCCGCCGTCGACCAACAACATGATCGAGGGAGGGGTGAACTCGCAGCTGAGGGCCGTCCTGCGCAACCACCGGGGGCTGACGTCGGTCAAGCGCGTGAAGGCGGTGTTCTGGTGGTGCCGCGCGCACTCGGGGGACGCGAGGACGGCGCGCGAGAAGCTCGCCGCGATGCCGACCGACGCGGACATCGACTTCCTGTTCAGCGTCTACTCCGCCTCGCCGTCGCGCGAGGACGGAGGGCCGGAGTGGGGCGACAGGGCAGTGTGGGAGGACCTCCACCACAGGGACCCGTACCCGTTCTGGCTTGATTAATGGATGGAAACGGATGTTCTATCGGGACACACATTTTGTCCTATAAGCCCAAAGGGGACAGGCACCTTTGTGGTGGTTTTTGTTTGCGCGGGCGTTAGGGGCGGACCTGGCCGGTGCCGCGGAGCTTGTATTTGTAGGTGGTGAGGGCCTCGGCGGCAAAGGGGCCACGGGCGTGGAGTTTTTGGGTCGAGATGCCGATCTCGGCGCCCAGGCCAAACTCGCCGCCGTCAGTGAAGCGAGTGCTGGCGTTGGAGTACACGGCCGAGGCATCGACCGCATCAAGGAAGCGCTCGCAAGCATCCGTGTCCTCGGCAACGATGGCCTCGGAGTGCATCGTGCCGTAGCGGTTGATGTGTGCGATGGCCTCGTCCTCGTTTGCCACGACCTTCACGCTCATCTCGAGAGCCAGGTACTCGCGACCCCAGTCCTCCTCAGTCGCGGCGACGTAGTCATCGCCCTCTACAAAGCCGGCGTCGGCGCACGCGGCGCACGTGGCCTCGTCGCCGTGAATGAGCACGCCGTGGTCGTGTAGCACGGCAACGACCGCAGGCAAAAACGCATCGGCCACAGCACGGTCGACCAGCAGCGACTCGGCGGCATTGCACACGCCTACGCGCTGGGTCTTGGCATTAACGATAATGTTGAGCGCCTTATCAAAGTCGGCGGATTCATGCACGTAGATGTGGCAGTTGCCCGTGCCCGTCTCGATCACCGGCACAAGCGACTCGCGCACGCAGCGCTGGATCAGGCCTGCACCTCCGCGCGGAATGAGTACGTCGACAATACCGCGGAGCTTCATGAGCTCGCCGGTGGCCTCGCGGTCGGTGGACTCGATCATCGACACGGCCTCGCGCGGGAAGCCCTTGGCCTCGAGCGCATCGGCCAGCAGCTCGGCGATCATGGCACACGAGTGATAGGCCAGCGAGCCGCCGCGTAGAATGCAGGCGTTGCCGGTACGGATGCAGATGCCTGCGGCGTCGGCCGTCACGTTGGGGCGCGCCTCGTAGACCATGGCGACCAGGCCCAACGGCACGCTCACGCGGGTCAGGTCCACACCGCTCGCAAGCACGCGGTGGTCGAGCACGCGGCCGACGGGATCGGGCAGCTCGGCGAGCTTCTCCAAACCGGCGGCCATGCCCTCGACGCGCTCGGGCGTCAGCAGCAGGCGATCGAGCAGTCCGGCCGAGGTACCCGCATCGCGCGCGGCGGACATATCGAGCTCGTTAGCGGCAACGATGGAGTCGACACCGTTGCGCAGTGCTGCGGCCATGGCGCGCACGGCCTCCTGGCGCTGCTCATCGCTCGCCGTGGCAAGCGAGGCCGACGCTGCCTTGGCGGCAACGGCAAGATCGTGGACATACGTGGCTATATCGACCGACATGGGCGGCCCTTTCTCCTAGAAGTTTGCAACCATGGTAGCCGATTTGCGCATGGCCTCGCCCGCGGCGGTAGAATTGGTCAACCCGAAACACCGCAACGAACGGAAGACTCACATGGCCCTCATCACTTCGTACCACGTCCCCGGCCTTTACGTCGAGGACCACAGCATCGACGTCCCCCTTGACTGGCGCGGCCTGGAGCCGATGCTCCTGGCCGTCGGCAGTACCATGCGCCGCGGCGCCATGCCGGCACCCATCGCCGGCGCGCCCGAGAGCATCAAGCTCTTCTACCGCGTGGTTAGCGCGCCCGACCGCATCAACGACGATCTGCCGCTGCTCCTGTTTTTGCAGGGCGGCCCCGGCGGCGAGAGCCCACGTCCGCTGTCGCCCACAAGCGACGGCTGGATCGAGGAGGCCGTCAAGCACTTCCGCGTGGTCCTTCCCGACCAGCGCGGCACCGGACGCAGTAGCTGCGTGGACGGACGCACGATCAAGGCACTGGGTGATCGCGCAACGGCCGCCGGCGCCGATACAGCACGCTCGCAGGCGGACTTCCTCAAGCGCCACCTCGCCAGCTCCATCGTGCGCGATTTTGAGTACCTGCGCCTAGTGGGCTTTGGCGGCAAGCCGTGGGTCACGCTCGGCCAAAGCTACGGCGGTTTTTTGACGCTGAGCTACCTGTCGCTCTTCCCCGAGGGCGTGGCGGCGAGCTTTACCTGCGGCGGCATCCCCCACGTGCCGGCGAGCGCCAGCGAGGTCTACGCGCACACCTTCCCGCGCATGGCCGCCAAGACGCAGCAGTATTATGACCGCTATCCCGCTGACGTCGAGCGCGTGGCAGCCCTGGCCGATGCGCTCGAGGCTCAGAAGCCCGTGCTGCCCGACGGCTCGCCGATGACGGTCGAGCGCCTACAGCTCATGGGCAGCGACTTTGGCATGAAGCCGAGCTTTGAGCGCATGCATTGGACTATCGATCACGCTTTTGTTACTGGCGACGGTACGCTGAGCTGCGGCTCCTCGGTATCCGACGGCTTTTTGATGCGCGCATTCGAGCGCACCAACACACGCACGAATCCGCTGTACTGGACGCTGCAGGAGTTCATCTACGCCGACGGCGACACCATGCCCATTCGCTGGGCCGCGGCAGAGGAAAAGGCACACCGCGCCGAGTTCGACACGCTCGCGCGCCCGCTCATGTTTACCGGCGAGGCCATGTTCCCGTGGATGTTTGAGCAGATGCCCGAGCTCAAGCCCTTCAAGCCCGCCATGGACCTGCTGATGGAAGACACCAGCTGGGACAAGATCTACGACTCGCAGCGCCTGGCCTGCAACGAAGTGCCACTCCAGGCCGCCGTGTACTTCGATGACATGTACGTGGATTCGGGTCTGCAGCTCGACACGCTCAGTCGCGTGGGCAACTCGCATGCCTGGGTGACGAACGAGTTTGAACACGATGGCCTGCACGGCAGCGTGGTGTTCAAGCACCTCTTCAACGAAGCCCTCAACCGAGGAGACCTGCGCCAGATCTTCTAGCAAAGGAGTGTCCCCACCTGCCGGCACAAAAAGAACGTCCCCAAGTGCCGGCACGAGAAAGACAGCGCTGCGGGAAACGATCCGCAGCGCTGTCTTTCTTTATGCAAATACGATCAAGTTATCCCTGTGTATCGCCGGCTTCTCGGCCAGGTTAGCGAGCAGGCGGTTGCTGGCGATCTGGTCCTGGCGGCGACCGGCAGCAAGTTCCAGCACGTCCGAATCGGCCTCGGCGATACCGCGGGCGACGACCATACCTCTCGGATCGCACACATCGAGCACATCGCCCTCGGCAAACTGGCCATCAACCTCGCGAATACCCACCGCAAGCAGGGAAGAGCCACGGCTGACCAGCGCCTTCGCAGCACCGTCATCAACCGCCACCGAGCCGTGGGCCTTGTCGCCCAGCGCGATCCACAGTTTGCGGGGTGCGATGTCCAGGCGCTCCGCCGGCGGATCGAACAGGGTTCCCACGCTCTCGCCGCGGGCGAGACGCACGAGGGCATCGGGCTCCTCGCCCGAGCAAATCACGCTCTGAATGCCCGCCGTCATCAGGATGCGGCTCGCGCGAATCTTGGTAATCATGCCGCCCGTGCCCACCGATGTGGAAGAATCGCCCGCCGAGGCAATGATCTTGGCATCGATCTTATGCACGACCGGGACAAACTCGGCCGTCGGATCCTCATGCGGATTGGCGGTGTAGAGGCCGTCGATGTCCGAAAGCGTCACGCACAGATCGGCAGAAACCAGGCAGCTCACGAGCGCCGCCAGCGTGTCGTTGTCGCCAAACTTGATCTCGTCGACGGTAACGGTGTCGTTCTCGTTGACGACCGGCACCACGCCCAGCTCCACCAGGCGCAGCAGGGCGTCGCGCGCGTGCAGGTAGGACGTGCGGCGGGCCGTATCGTGGCGCGTGAGCAGCACGAGCGAGGTGAGCAGGTCGCGCGCATGGAACTCCTCGTCGTAGGCCGACGAGATGATGCACTGGCCGGCCGAGGCGCAGGCCTGCAGGCTCGGCAGGTCGCCGACCGGCTTGCGGTCGAAGCCCAACACGGGATAGCCACAGGCGATAGCGCCCGAGCTCACCACGACCAGACGCCAGCCGAGCTTGCGCAGCGCTGCGGCCTGATCGGCAAGTCCGCCGATAAAGGCGCGGTTGACCTTGCCATCGGCACCCACCACCGTGGACGAACCGATCTTTACCACCATCGTTTTATAAGAAGTCGTCATACGTCAAACCAATCAACTGTTCAGCGAACGGCCGAGCTGGCGGCCAAGGGAGCGTGACTCGCCCCTACCGCCCAAGGAATTAGTGAGCCCAGGGAAAGGCAGAGGCCGCGGCCATGTTCTTGCGCACGAGCTCGTCGCGCACCTGAGCCAGGCCCTGCTCCATGCCCACCACATAGGTCTGCGGGTACAGGAAGCGCTTGAAAGCTGCGTCCAGATGATCGAGTGCCCAAGCACAGCGCTCGCGCGCGTCCTGGATGCTCTCACGCGGAGCCACCGCACTGCCATCGCGCACGATCGGCACCAGCAGCTCGCGATACTCAAGTTCGGACACGTCAGTCACCAGGGCGGCATCATTCACGGCCACGAGGGTATTGCCGCGCGCGGCGCCCTCCCCCGCCAGATGGTCCTCGTCGTAGATCATGTCGCAGACCGGGCCGCCAAAGCCGTCGTAATAACGGCGCACGCGCTGCACGCCCGGGATCGTGCGCTTGTAGGGCTGCTCGGAGAGCTTGACCACCGGCGTCCATGGATCTGCCTCGCTCGCACGGCGGGCGGAAAGCTTGTACACGCCGCCCAGCGCCGGCTGGTCATAGCAGGTCGCGAGCTTGGTACCCACGCCAAAGCTATCGATGGGCGCGCCCTGGTCCAGCAGCGACTGAATCGTGTACTCGTCAAGATCGTTGGAAACCGAGATCCCCACATAGGGCAGGCCCTCGGCATCAAAACGGCCGCGAACATACTTGGAGAGCTTGGCGAGGTCGCCGGAGTCGATGCGAATAGCCGACAGACGCTCGCCCACCGCCTCCATCTCCTTGGCAACCGTAATGGCATGCTCGCAGCCCTCGCGCACGTCATAGGTGTCGATGAGCAGCGTACAGTTCTTGGGGCTCGACTTGGCAAAGGCGCGGAAGGCCTCGAGCTCGGAATCGAAGCTCATCACCCAGCTGTGCGCATGCGTGCCAAAGACGGGAATACCATAGCGGCGGCCGGCGAGCACATTGGACGTAGAGGAGCAGCCGGCAACGTAGCTCGCGCGCGCAACGGCCAGGCCGCCATCGGGACCCTGGGCTCGGCGCAGGCCAAACTCCGCCACGGGGCGACCGTCGGCGGCGAGCACCACGCGCGCCGTCTTGGTGGCGACAAGCGTCTGGAACCCGACGATGTTGAGCAGCGCCGTCTCAAGCAGCTGGCACTCGAGCGCAGGACCGGTGACGCGCACCATGGGCTCGCGCGGAAAGACGAGCTCGCCCTCGGGGACGGCGTCGATATTTACATGCGCACGAAAATCGCGCAGGTAGTCGAGGAATCCAGGTTTGAACATCGCGCCGCCGGCAGGGGCCTGGAGCGAGGCGAGGTAGTCGATGTCCTCGGGCGTAAAGCGCAGATTCTCGACCAGCTCGGGCAGTTCGGCGGTGCCGCACATGACGGCATAGGCGCTGCCAAAGGGATGGTCGCGGTAAAACGCGGTAAAACAACCCTGCTCATTGGCCTTGCCGCTCTCCCACAGGCCCTGGGCCATAGTGAGCTCGTACAGATCGGTGAGCATTGCAATGTCGGTGGGATGCGAGATGTCGGTCAAAGCCATGGGGCGACCTTTCGGATGTGTGGTGCAGAATTTGAGGGTTGGACGAGAGCAGAGCATGCGGACATGACGCCCGATGCGAGTCGGTTAGAGCAGGCCCATGCTGGTCAGGATCGTGTAGCCCATAAAGATGACAAACGCGATGAGGGCAAGGACAATGATGATTTTTTGAGCCGGCGCCATGCCAGGGATCTCGTTCTCGCCCGTAGGCTCCTTGGAGGTAACCATGCGCTGGGCAAAGGTCATCTCGTCACGGCTCGACTTGGGCTCGTCGGACTTGGGACGAGCGGCCTTTTTAGGCTGAGGTTTGGGCGCGGCAGGTGCAGGCTTCGCAGCAGCGGGCTTGGGTGCGGGCGCGGGCGCCGATGCGGATGCGGCGTTCGCGGCGACCTCCTCGGCCTTCGCACGCTCGGCACGCAGGGCAGCCAGCTCCTCACGCTCGCGACGGGCCTCTTCCCGAGCCTCGCGGCGGGCCTTCTCAGCGCGGAGCTCTTCCAACTCGGCGCGCTCCTCGTCGGACAATGGTTGGGACTCAAGCTCGGCCATGGTATAGCCCTTTCTTTTAAAAAAAGCCGCCGACACAATGTCAGCGGCTTATCAAATCCAAGGGTGGAGACGAAGGGAGTCGAACCCTCGGCCTCTGCCATGCGACGGCAGCGCTCTCCCAACTGAGCTACGTCCCCAGGACAAGTCGATATTTTACCTACGGCTCGCCAACTGTCAACGCCCAATAACCAGTCTTTTTGGGGCGCGGCTTTTTTGACTACCATTCGCTCGATGATTTTTTAATCCCCGTCCCAGAAAAATCATCGGCGAACGCACTACTTTGCGCTGGTGAGGACGCCGGTGGTGTCGAACGCTGGGGTAAAGCTCTCGTCTACCGCGCCGCCCTCTTGCCAAAACATCGTCGTAAAGCCCAGGTCGTCGGCATGGTCGAGTACCTGCTCGTACTCCTCGCGCGTCACGGCGCGCGCCAGGTCGCCGCCCTGCTCTCGCATGAGCGCATTGGGCGTGTACTGGTTCATGACCGAGATCGGCACGTCGCCCACCGTCTGCCACACCAGGTCCAGCACGCGGCATGAATCGTCTGCATGTCCCGGCAGCACCAGATGGCGCACGATGATGCCGCGCTTCATGAGCCCGCCCTCGTCCACCAGCTCTCCCCCGCGGCGATCGATCTCGCGCGCCATCTGGGCCAGACCCGACACGGCCACGCGCGGATAGTCCTTAATATGAGAAAGCGACTGCGCAAGCCCGGCATCGGCATATTTAAAGTCGGTGAGCCACACATCGACCAGGTCGCCCAGCGCCGCCACGGCACTCGCGCGCTCGTAACCACTCGTGTTGTAGACGATCGGGATAACCAGTCCGCGCGCCCGTGCCGCGGCAATCACGGCAGGCAACAGGTGCGCATAGTGCGTCGCCGTCACCAAATTGATGTTGTTGGCACCCTGGTCCTGCAGCTCCAGCATAATCTCGACCAGGCGCTCAGGCGAAATCTCAAGGCCAAAATTGCCGGTCGAGATCTCGTGGTTCTGGCAGTAGATACATTTAAGCGAGCAACCGCTAAAGAAGATCGTGCCCGAACCGGCCTCGCCCGAGATAGGCGGCTCCTCCCACATATGAAGCGCCGCGCGAGCGACCTTAAGCGTGTCGTCGGCACCGCATACGCCGCGCGCGCCCTCATCGCGCGCCGCACCGCAACGGCGCGGACACAAATGGCAGGCGGGCGAAAAAAGTTCGGTCAACGACATCGGCATAAAAAAATGCTCCAAAACAACGATTCAGCAGCTCAAACGTAAAGGGCCAGACCGGGTAGACGGCTCCGTCCCTAAGGCGCCGTAATCGTCCGACACGATTTTTGTAATGTCAAGACTGGAATCGATAAAGTGCCGCTTTATGATGTAGGTATTCCGCCCCCCGCGGAGCAACTGGGTGAACCGTCGCGTTTATTTAGGGAGCCCACACAGTCGTACCTAGTACAGGTATCCTTCGTTGTTAAGGACGCTGGAACAGTCGATGAGGGCACCCACCTGTTTTAGGTGGGTTCATTTTCGTAACGTGGGGGGTGGTTTTCTTTTGCCGAAAATCACCATTACAGTCCATATGGATCCCCGCCGGCATCCCGACAAGCCATCGACAACATCCCAATATCTGGTATGCGCGTGATAATCGCACGGTGCAAACCTCCGCACCCCCCTCGGTCGAGTATCATGGGACAGCTATGCCATTTCCGCGTAGCAACCTTTGACCTTTTCCTTCGACGCTTGGCGGTTTTTAGATTCATGGCTTCATCCCCGAGCTACATACCGTACCTATGCGTGGCAGCGGCGGCCTTTATCACGACCTTCCTCGCGGTGCCCCTGGTCAAGCGCTTGGCAATTAAGCTCGATGCCGTCGACTATCCTTCTAAGCGCCGCATCAACACCAAGCCCATCCCGCGTTTGGGCGGAACGGCGGTGTTTTTGGGCCTGGTCGTTGCCTGCATTGTGCAAATCCTAGGCACCTGGTACCTAGGCTGGCCACCCGTCCTGGTGCCGCACCCGCGCCTTCACATTAGCTATCCCATGCTGGCGCTCTCCTTTACCGTCATCTTTGCGACCGGCGCTATCGACGACGTCTTCCAGCTCAAGCCCAAGCAAAAGCTGGCCGGACAGGTCCTCGCCGCGCTTATCGCCTGCATGGGCGGCCTAAAAATCGGCGTCATCGTCAACCCGTTTGCCCCCGGCGAAATCATGCTCGGATGGCTCGCCTACCCCATCACCGTGATCTATCTGGTGGCATTCACCAACATCATTAACCTCATCGACGGCCTTGACGGCCTGGCGACGGGTATCTGCGGCATCGCGTCGTTCACCATGTTTTCGATGGCCGTTCTCTCGGGCCGCATCGACGCCGCCGCGCTCTCCATTGCGCTCTTTGGCGCCTGTCTGGCCTTTTTGCGCTACAACTTCAACCCCGCAAGCATCTTCTTGGGCGACTCGGGGTCGCTGCTTCTGGGCTTTGCGCTGGGCTCCATCTCGCTGCTCAACGTGAGCCGCACCGCCGCGCTCACCTCGCTCATCATCCCGCTCATCGTTGCCGGCGTGCCCATCATCGACACGTTTAGCGCCATTGTGCGCCGCAAGCGCGCCCACATTAGCATCGGGCAGGCCGACAAGGGCCACATCCACCACCGCCTGATCCAAGAAGGCTACAACCAAAAACAGGCTGTGCTGCTCATCTATGCCTGGTGCATTATGCTTTCGGCCGGCGCCGCCGCGATTAACCAGGTCGAGGTGCCCATGCGCGTGCTCATCTTTACCGTGCTCGCCATTGGCTCGGCGGCCTTTGCCAAGCATCTACATCTGTTTGAGCCCGTACTGCGCCACCATTACAACAAGCGCACGCACGAGGACGAGCTGGTCACCCCCGACGACCCCGCTTTTAAGCAGGAGGAGCAGGCAGCCGAGGAGCGCAAAGAAGAGCGCCACCACAAGCTCTAGGGCAAGCTGCCGAGGATGTGCCAAGGCACCGTTTGCCAAGCGCGGCCGCGCCGCACCCATCGCACATGCCGCACCACGCGCGCCCCTCTCCCGCCCCTCGCCTACTTACGCACCACCCCTCCAATAAACGCGTTATCATCTTGACCCATGAACATACGTTAGGAGCAATCATGCCAAACGAGAACAGCTACGAAGTCGCGCTGCAAAAGAGCAACGCCATTCGCGAGGGCCTGACCAAGACGCCCGAGAAGTTCACCATGCTCACCGGCGACCGCCCCACCGGCCGCCTGCACCTGGGCCACTACTTTGGCACCCTCAAGGGCCGCGTTGAGCTGCAGAACATGGGCGCCAAGACCAACGTGCTCATCGCCGACTACCAGGTCATCACTGACCGCGACACGACCGAGCACATCCAGGACAACGTGTACAACATGGTCATGGACTACCTTGCCTGCGGTATCGATCCCGACAAGACCATGATCTACGCGCACTCCGCCGTGCCCGCCGCCAACCAGCTCATGCTGCCGTTCCTGTCGCTGGTGTCCGAGGCCGAGCTGGCGCGCAACCCCACCGTCAAGGCCGAGATGGAGGCCTCGGGCCACGAGCTCACCGGTCTTCTGCTCACCTACCCGGTGCACCAGGCCTGCGACATTCTGTTCTGCAAGGGCAACGTCGTGCCCGTCGGTCGCGACCAGCTGCCGCACATCGAGCTCACCCGCACCATCGCCCGCCGCTTTAACAACCGCTACGGCAAGGTGTTCCCCGAGGTCGACGCGCTGCTGTCCGAGACCCCGCTGCTGCCCGGCCTGGACGGCCGCAAGATGAGCAAGAGCTACGGCAACGCCATCAACATCTCGATGACCGCCGAGGAAACGGCCAAGCGCATCAAAAAGAGCCAGACCGACTCCGAGCGCATGATCACGTTCGATCCCGAGAACCGCCCCGGCGTGTCCGGTTTGCTTTCGACGGCCGCCATCTGCACCGGTCGCTCCGAGGTCGAGATTGCCGAGGAGATCGGCATGGGCGGCTCCGGCCAGCTCAAGAAGTACGTGACCGAGGCCGTCAACGAGTACTTCGCACCGATCCGCGAGCGTCGCCAGCGCTACGAGAACGATCTGGACTATGTGAAGGACGTCCTGCACGAGGGCAACCGTCGCGCCAACGAGATCGCCGATCAGACCCTGGCAGAGGTTCAGGACGCCATGGGCATGGTGTACTAGACCGATCTACTGGCTTGAGCTTTCGATTGCTTTAGGGCGGGCGCTGCGGCGTCCGCCTTTTTTGGAGCCGGACCGCTTCGGCTCCGTCCATCGCACCCCCTCGACAAACAGGAACAGGCCCGCCGGCAGTTAGCTGCCAGCGGGCCTGTTCCCGAAGTACACCGTTGAATCGCACAGAGGGGAGGGATGCGAATCAAACTCAACAGGGCAGGCTTTTTCATCGCCTATTGCCTGCTCCCTTGCTGAAACCAATATAGTTCACCGTGGTTTACTTTCTGACGGCAAAGTACGCCGCCACACCTTCTCCATAAGTTAGCTCTGGTAAACCTACAGTGTAAAACCACCACAAAGGGGACAGGCGCCTTTGTGGTGGTTTTCGCCACGGAAGAACCGCTAGAGCCCGGCAGGCCAGCGACAGGCGCCCAGATCGACGTGCATGGGATCGGCAAACGTCACGCCCTCCCCCATCAAGAGCTCACGCTGAGCATCGGGGCCGCCAAAGGCAAAGCCCTCACAGATACGGCCGTCGGCAAACACCACGCGATGACAGGGAATTTGGCCAGGGCGCGGGTTGCTGTGCAGCGCATAGCCCACATAGCGCGCGCTCCGCGGACGACCGGCGAGCAGCGCCACCTGACCGTACGTAGCGACCATCCCCTCGGGAATCTGCTCGACCACCTCGTACACCCGCTCAAAAAAGCCCTCAGACGCCATTGCTCGCTCCCTTCCACCCGGAAAAGCATAAACCACCACAAAGGTGCCTGTCCCCTTTGTGGTGGTTTTGACCGGAAAGCTAGTTGGCGGGGCGGAAGAAGGCTACGGCTACGGCGCCGGGGCCCACGTGGGTGCCGATGGTGGCGCCAATGGTGTGGATGGACAGCTCGCCCTCGGTGTGACCGGCCCACAGTGCCGCGCTGTCCTCGATATATTTCTTGAGCACGGCGTCCGAAAGGCCTGTATAGCCCAGCGCCAGCGGCATGGAAAAGTCGACGCCGCCCGCCTTTTCTACCTTCTGGTTGAGCAGGTTACGACCGTTCTTGGAACCGCGCGCCTTGCCCAGCTGCACGATCAGGCCGTCCTCGGCGGCCACAACGGGCTTTACGTTGAGCAACGTGCCCACAGCGCCGGCCGCAGCAGACAGGCGACCGCCGCGCACCAAGTACTCCAGCGTCTCAAGCAGACCGATAACCACCACGCGGTCACGGACTGCCTCGACGGCCGCCGCGATCTGGGCCGCACTACGGCCCTCGTCCACCAAGCGCAACGCATACTCGACCAGGACACGCTCGCCCAGGGTGACGTTATTGCTGTCCACCACGAACACGTCGCCGCCCGGCGCCTCGGCAAGTGCGGTACGGGCACTCTGATTGGTGCCCGAAAGCTTGGCGCCCACGGTAATAATCACTGCCTCGTCGCCGGCCTCACGCGTCTCGGCAATCGCCTGTGAAAACGCGTACGGGTTGACCTGACCGGTCTTGGGCAGCTCATCGCGCTCCACGAGCATCTCGTAAAAGCGCTGGTGATCGATGTCGACGCCATCCATGTACACATCGGTACCAAAGGTAACGGACAGCGGCAGAACACGCAAAGCGGGGTGCTCAGCCGGCGACATATCGCTTGCGGAATCGGTAATAATACGAATGGACATAGCGAATCCTTTCTTGCGCAGGTCACGCGCGGGGAATTTTGACAGCAATGCCCCGGCACGGTATACGCGCTCAAACGGGACTATGCAGTTGTTAATGGAAAGCAAATGCCTGGGCGGCCTTAGATCTCGCGCAGGGTGTTGAGAATCGTACGCAGCGACGCATACATCTGCTCGCGCTGCTCCACACCCATAGCCTTACCGGTGGTATCGAGCACCTCGCGAATGATGCGGTCCGCCTCGCTCATGCTCTCGCCGCCCAGAGCGGTCAGGCGCACCGGAGCACGATACTTAACGGCGGCATCGCCCGAATCATCGACCTCGACGTAGCCGCCCTCCTCCAGATGCGCGAGCGTACGCGAGACGGCGGCGCGGGTCACGCCTGCCATGCGAGCCAGGTCGGCACCAGTCAGGCCGTCCTTGCTGCGCTCAAGATAGTACAGGCACATAACGTCGGAGCCCTTGAGGCCCAGCCTTGCGCCCTCGGATGTCTTAATGCGCTGGATCTCCTTGTAGAGCCCACTGATCAGTCCGACAAAGTCCTCGAAACGTGTCTCGTCGCTCTGCTGCATGGGAGACGACCGCCTTTCGCTTGCATAATGCTAACGGGTAAACATCTTAGTCGCATAAGGCGACACCCGTACCCAAATACCCCATTTGTTAACCCATCAACATAAAAACCACCACAAAGGGGACAGGCACCTTTGTGGTGGTTTGGGGCATCAATAGGTTCTAGGCGCCGCTACAGCTCCACGCAAGGATTGTCGCGGGTCACAAGCGTCTTAATGACAACCGTCGCTCCCAGATAGCGCTCAAGCAGCTCGGCTAAGCGATCGATCGCAGCCTGGCAATCCCCCATCCGCTCGGACTCCACGCACTCAATCGCCAGGAACGCATCGGCCGAATTATCGGACAGCGCCGTGCGAACGCCGTCGCGCCAGTTCCAGCAGCGGCACACAGCGCCCGCATCGTCGATATAGGCGAGCTCGCCGGGCAGCGTCGGATCGTCCGCCTCCTCGCCAAGCGGCAAGAACGCATCGCCACCGTCGGTCACCTTCAAGCGAAGGTCTCCCTCGATCGCATGCAGATCCTCGCCTCCCACGGGCAGCGCGTAGGTCAGCGACACCGTGTTGTAAATATCCACCGCGGGCGTAATGTGGCCCACCGGCTTGCCTTTGAGCACGCGTTTGAGCAAGTTCTCGATCGAGCAGCGCGCGCCTTTCTTGGTCTTGAACAGACGATAGGCCTCGCGCCATGCCTTGACCGGTGCGTTCTCGCTGATAGTGTCACTGGTCAGATGACGCTCCGCATCGATATTGGCGCGGTCGAGCAACGCCGCAATCGCATCCACGTCCTCTTGAGGAATCTGAGCCGTGGGCTTCATGCCCTCCACGACCACAACACCGACCGCTGCCTGCGGAAACAGCTCCCAGAATGAATCCTCGGCAATAAAGCTCTTCATACGCTCTCCCTTCATTGTGCGCGCCCGAGTGAGGGCGCCTAAACAAAAAGCGCCCTTACAACGGCCACCTTCAAAGTCCTACGGTGCCGTCACAAGAACGCTTGCGCTGTCCCCATCCGGAGAAGGGGACGATATGTCAGGCGTATTGTAACCCGAGTCATCCACGCGAGCAAAACCACCACAAAGGTGCCTGTCCCCTTTGTGGTGGATATGGACTCACGGCGAAGCTAGTGGCGAAGTCCCAGCAGCCCGCGGCCGCGATGACGGGCGTCGGCGTGTACTTGAACGTGCGGGCCGGCGGCTTTGACGGACTCGGGCAGGTGCGAGTACTTCTTCTCGAAGTTCTCCTCGAACATCACCGCCAGGTTGTGCGCGGCCTCGTCATAGCGCGCGGTGCACTGCCAGTATTGGCGCGGCACCAGGATGCCATCGGGCACGCCGTGGCACGTCGTGGGAATGTCGACGTTAAAGATGTCGTCGTGCACGAACTCGCTGTCCTCGATGGTACCGTCGAGGGCGCGGGCCACCAGGGCGCGCGTGTAGGCAAGCTCGATGCGATGACCCACGCCGTAGCCGCCGCCGATCCAGCCGGTGTTGACCAGGTACACACGCGTGCGGCCGTCGGCGATGCGCTCACCGAGCATCTTGGCATAGACCATGGGGTCGAGCGGCATAAACGGCTCGCCAAACAGCGAAGAGAACGTGGGCGTGGGCTCGGTGACGCCGACCTCGGTGCCGGGGATCTTGGCCGTAAAGCCCGTCACAAAGTGATACATGGCGGCGTCGGCCGTCAGGCGCGAGATGGGCGGCAGCACGCCAAAGGCATCGCAGGTCAGGAAGAGCACGACGCTTGGAGTGGTGCCCATGCCCTTGGTCCACGCGTTGGGAATGTGCTCCACAGGGTATGCCACGCGCGTGTTGTGCGTGATCGAGATGTCGTCGTAGTTGGGCTTGCGGTTCTCGTCGAGCACCACGTTTTCGCAAATGGCGCCAAAACGGACGGCGCTGAAGATCTCGGGCTCGTGAAAGGCGTCCAGGCCCTCGCATTTGGCGTAGCAGCCACCTTCGATGTTGAAGATGCCCATGTCGGACCAACCGTGCTCGTCGTCGCCGATCAGCAGCCGCGTGGGGTTGGCCGAAAGCGTGGTCTTGCCCGTGCCCGAAAGGCCAAAGAACACGGCGGTCTCGTGCGTGACGGGATCCATGCTGGCCGAGCAGTGCATGGGTAGCACGTCGTCCTCGACGGGCAGCAGGTAATTCATGACGCTGAAGATGGACTTTTTGATTTCGCCGGAGTAACCGGTGCCGGCAACCAAAATCACGCGCTCCTGGAAGTTGATGACCACGGCGGCGCTGGAGTTGAGGCCCTTAATGGCGGGATCGCACTGGTAGCCGGGAGCGGCGAGCACGCAGAAGTCCGGCTCGCCGGTGCGTGCGATTTCACGGGCAAGCGGGCGGGCGAGCATCTGCTTAATAAAGAGCGCTTGGCTGGCACGCTCGCAGGCGACAAGCAGGCGACGCGTATGGTTGCGATCGGCACCGGCCATACCGCGAGTGACGAACACATCGCGCTCGTTGAGGTAGTTGACGATACCGGCCTTGATGGCCTCGTAGCTCTCGGCAGAAAGCGGGCGGTTGACGGCACCCCAGGCAATCTTGTCGTGAACATCGGGGGTGTCAACGATAAAGCGGTCATTGGGGGAACGACCAGTGCGCTCCCCCGTCTCGATCACCAGCGCGCCGTTGGATGCCATGCGGCCTTCTTCGCGGCGGATGGCGTGCTCGACGAGCTCCGCGGCGGATAGATCGACCAGCAGACGGGGCTGATTCTCGGCGGGATCTTCGACCAGCGCAATACCAAAGTTGGACAGAACTTCTGCAGGGGTAACACCAGGCATGGGGCCTCCTTTAAAAGCGCGACACGTGGACGCGGCGCGCACTTTACTCACGTAAAGCCCGTTGTACCCGATATGCAAAAACGTTTTTGCGGCAACGGCGAAGCGCCCGCCCAACGGTCAAAAATCGCAGGCAAGCGGCCTAGTCGTTAGGGACGCTTTTAAACGACTAGTCATTGGGGACACTCTTGAACAGACAACATTCAAGGAGTGTCCCCGGATGCCGGCACTTAGGGACGTTCCCAAAGTGCCGGCACATAAGGAACGTCCCTAAGTGCCGACTACAGCGGCAGGCCTTGGCCGAGCATGGCTATGGCGCTCATCAGGACCAGCATGCCGGCGGCGTAGGGCAGGACGGCGCCCAGGAGTTCGGCATCCTTACCGCGCACGAGCACGGCGGCAAGACCAATGGCGAGGGTCTGCGGCGAGATCATCTTACCGGCGGCGACGCCCAGGGCGTTCAACGCGACCATCCAGTAGTCGCTCACACCCAGCGCAGTGGCAGCCTGGCTCTGAATGGGGCCAAACAGCATGCCCGAGGACGTGCCCGAGCCGGTCACAAACGCACCGACTGCGCCGATCCACGGAGCCAGAATCGGGTACAGCCCACCGGCGACGGCGATGCAGAACGCGCTGATCGAAGAGATCATGCCCGCATAGCCCATCACCTTGGCACAGCCCAGCACCGAAAGCATCGTGATCACCGTCGGCATCATCTGCTTCACAGTCGCGGCCAGCACCTCGCCCATCATGCGTGGCGAAGCACCCTGAATGGCACCGCCGGCAAACGCCGCCAGGAAAATCCAGACGCCCGGCGTGTTGATCCACGAAAACGTAAGCGTACCGGGATTCTCACCGCAATACACCTGCACGTGGCTCGCAAACGGCGCGAGCGCGGCATGTACAGCGGGCACCAGGTTAGACGTGCCCAGCAGCAACACAAAGATCAGGATGAAGCACGACCAGGCCGAAAGCGCCGACTTAACGGTGAGCTTCTCCCCCGCCTCGATATTCATGTGAAAGCGTGCGTCCAGACGCCCCGACTTCTCGGCACGCATGGCAAGCGCAGCTGTCAGCGCGAGCGAAACGATGGATCCTACGACCACGGCCAGCTCGGGGCCCACAAACATGGCAACGACCAGAGCCGCGCCGACAAACGACACGCCGGAGAGCAACGCCACGCCGGCAACACCGTGCAGACGCTCGCCCACACTCGCGGCATTGCCCTGGTCATCGGCAACACGGCCCGCAACCAGCACAATAAATAGCGGCATCACCACAAAGAACGGCGCGAGCTGCACCAGCTGAACGGTCGCTAGGTGAAGGGAATCCAAACCCACCAGGTCGGCAACGGACACCGTGGGGATGCCGATGGAGCCGTAGGGCGTGGGCACGCCGTTGGCCAGCAGGCAGATGAGCACGGCAGGCACGGCCTCAAAGCCCAGGCCCGCGAGCATGCCGGCGGGAATGGCGACAGCGGTACCGAAGCCGGCCATGCCCTCCATAAAGCCACCGAAGCACCAAGCCACGAGCAGCGCCAGCAGACGGCGGTCGCTGCTGATGGAGGTGATCATGCTGCCGATCACGTCCATGGCGCCCGTACGAACGCACAGGTTATACGTGAACACCGCGGCGATGATCACCAGGACGATGGGCCACAGAGCCATCAAAAAACCTTCGAGCGAGGCGGTCGCGATCTGCGCTGCCGGCAGGTGCCACCATGCGAAGGCAAGCAAGCACGAAAGGACAAACGATCCGATAGCGGCCTTCCAAGCTGGCCATTTAAAGCACAGCAGCATCACGACCAGCCAAATAATCGGCACAAGAGCCAGTAAGAATGCGGCGACGTCCATAGGTAGAAGCTCCTTGGTACCGCGTGGGCGGCATCGGGGGTGTCACAAAACTTCAACAGGATACCGCACGTTTACCGACAAATTACAGCCGCCCGCCGAAATTATTGAACAATCCGTTCAAAAACACGAGCGAACACCGTCGCGTCTATACTAAAGCGCAGCAATAGAAAGGACTCCGCTTTGAGTATCACGCCCCTCGATAGCATTCGCCGCGCCATCGCCCGCCGCAACGGCACCTCCAACCCCGCTGCATCGAAGGACGGCGCCGCGAAGGCCCAGGGCGGCCGCATCGAGAACGGCCTCTTCCCTGCCTCGCACACTGCCGAGGAACTCGCACGCATCCAAGAGCTGAGTCAGCGCAACGCCGGCGGGCCCGATAGCAGCCAAGCCACACGTCGCCGGCGCGAACGCGATCGGGAGCCCGGCCCCGTCCGCCGCATGGTCAACGCTTGGTGGAACCGTCTGCTCGGCGCCGTCTACGGCGGCGGGTTCTCCATGCAGGAAGCGGAATACGAGGAGCACGCCACCCGCCGCGATTACCTTTGGAACGCTCTCGGCACCGCCGTGTGGGGCTTGGCGTTTCCGCTGCTCACCATCGTGTCCACACAGCTCGTGGGCGCCGAAGAAGCCGGCAAGTTCTCCATCGCCTTTGTCACCGGCACGCTCATCATGATCGCGTGCAACTACGGCGTGCGCAACTTTCAGGTCTCGGACATCGACGAAAAAACCTCCTTCGCCTCCTACCAGCTCAACCGTTGGCTTTGCGGAGCGCTCGCACTAGGCTGCGGCCTCACGTACAGCAGCGCACGCGGCTACGATGCGCAGATGGCCACGATCGGCCTGGGCGTCTACCTCTATAAGGTGATCGACGGCATCGCCGACGTGTACGAGGGCCGCCTGCAGCAGGCCGACAAGCTCTATTTGGCCGGCATGAGCCAAACGCTGCGTTCCGCCGGCGTCATCGCGGTCTTTAGCGTGGCACTGTTCCTCACGCGCAGCATGCCCATCGCGGCCATGGCCATGGGCATCGCCGCGATTGCCTCGCTCGTGCTGGTCACCGCCCCGCTCGCCCTGCTCGAGACCGAAAAAACACGCCGCATGAGCCTGCGCGAGGCTGGCCACCTGTTTATCCAGTGCGCCCCGCTCTTTGGCGCACTGTTCCTGTTTAACCTTATCGAGAGCATGCCCAAGTTCGTGATGGAAGGCGCGCTGGCCTACAAGTATCAGCTGTACTTTAATGCCCTGTTCTTTCCGGCGCAGGGAATTTTGTTGAGCATTGGATTTATCTATAAACCGCAGCTCCTGCGCTTGTCGAACATTTGGGC
>OLOE01000398.1_pt1 | contig 22862 bp, 22 predicted proteins | sample 1673201 | NCBI WGS metagenome assembly OLOE01 (sample SAMEA3136765, study PRJEB25190) | human gut metagenome | biome: human gut; feature: human-associated habitat; material: faeces | place: Austria | collected 2013
GCTTTCGTCGGTTTCCCTCACCTGCCCATCTCCGTTATTATGTCTCATCCATGTGATAACGACGACAACTACAAAATCGCAGCCATTTCAAATCAGGGATCTGGATAACACCCCATGAGCACAATTGACAATCTCGACGCCCACACCCCAATGATGCAGCAGTACCATTTTTTATTAGTTAAGTTCTTGAAATATAAACACAAGTTTATACAAACATTGGTTCTGGTTTACTAATGGGATACATTTCTAATATTTAGTAGTATGTTGATAATGAGAGTAGTGAAACCTTAACAACCAAAACAGATTAATTAAGCATTTATCAATCTAAATTTACAATAACTAAAGGATATAGTGATGAAATTAGAAGAGTTGAATACAGGGATATCACATCATGGACAAGATGATGCTGGATTTATTTTTCATAATTTCTTGGTGGCATTTGATAGCACATTTAATCAATCAAACAATATTAAAATAAAAAAATTTTTTGAAAAAAATAGTCACATTACAAAATGGATGATCTTCAGTGATTATGTATTATATGATAAAAATAAACCCAACGATGTAGTGACTTTCTCAATATGTCCCTATGCTGAGGATTTTTTTGAATTGGGGAAAAGAATTGATTCCCTATCTTTTAAAGATACAAAAAAGCTTAAAAGAATAAACAAAGAATTTATTAATTTTATAAAGAAAAGTGAAATACTTAACTTATCCATTTTACTATCAAAAGATAGAAAACTCGACCCACTGAATGAGCGAGAAATGCTCAAAACACGATATAAAATGGCCATAAAACAAATAAATATATGGATAGAGAATCAAGGCGAGAAAAAATATTTCAAACAACTAATAAAAAATTTACAACTTGTGTTGACTGAATTAGATAAGCCCGGTGCTAATTTAAAGGCTATAAGAGATATTGAGATAATATCATCGCTCACTGCATATATTGCATTTCAAATATCACAAGAAATTAAAATCGATACTATCGGTTGGTTTTCTGATAGAGATGCAATGTTAAGCTATAAAATAGCGAAGTTTTCCAAACCAATTATATATGATTTGGCATACAATACTTATCATATCCTTATGTATAACATCGATGAAGAATATAAGGAAAAATTTGTATTTGGGCTACCAGAAGCAGAAGGTAAGGTATGGTATGACTCTTACAACCGAGTCCCAGACTTAATTGCCGCGACCTTAGCTGACTATAATTATGAAAAAAACATATGTAGTCACGATAAATATATACCTGTGATTGAAGAGATTTTAGCGGATAGCGAAAATAGTATTATTTATAAAATATCATTTGACGATCCTGAAAACCCCTTTTCCGCTGGTGTAATTTCTCTGGGATTAAAAACAGATCAGGACTAATAAGGTTGGAATGAATGTCAAGTAAATTAAAATATGATCGAGCTTATTATTATGATGGCTCGATTGAAAAAGAAATATTAGCAAGTTCTCTTAGTGATGAACAAACCTATTTCTTTGCCAAAAGCAAAATACTTTTTGATAAAAGTGGATACACACTTCTACGCCCAAGATTTTATAAAGACAAGACATGTCATTTTTACACACCGAACAGTTCTGATGAAAGAGAGATAAGCTCCTTTGAAACTGATAAATCACATAATGAACATATTGATTATCTTTCGAATTTACTAAAGAAACAAGAAACATTCACCATAGGAACTTCAATTTTCAAAGATAGAAAAATAGTAGGTTTTTCTCCTATTGCAATTTTAAATGAATACGAATGGGGAATAGAAACACATAGAATCTGCAATAATAAATTAACTCTACGGCATGATCTATTTGGGCAAAGGAGAAGTTTGGCAATGTCAATTCATCATCCGTGGGTCGCTATAGAGGTGATAAACAAACACTTCCCAGAAGAGAAAGCATTTACAGCGATGATAGAATTAAGTAAACAAATTCCGTTTTTAGTTATGTTTGATTTACTTACAGAAAAGACAAAAAACTATTTTTTAAAAATAGACATACAAAAAAAACAAATAACCCCTCTCTTTTATATTTTTGAAGGTCATGTGTGGTATGGTGATTTCATTCAAGAAAACATAACCACTTCTGCAATTCTTGAAAAAAGAATGAAAGAATGTGAAGAAAAAATTAAAAAGCTAAGAACGAATAAAAATCCTTAATCCATTCAACCATGGATTGTATCCATGTAATTGCAAGGATATTACTTCTTTCTTATCTACAAGACTGGAAGCTTCGGATTTAGTGATATCACCAAAAAAAGCTAAAGCATGTGCAATATCCGAAGCTTCATTTTCCAACCCCCACGTTTTGTTTCTGTGGTTAGCTCTAATTTTGTGATCAATTTCATTTTGAATTAAGTTTTTTTCTTTATTTATTTCTTCCATCTTCAATTTATAAAATCCTGACAGCCTCATCAGTTCTCTCCTATTGTCAAAAATTCGAGTAATCATTTAAATTGTTATACATATTGAAAACTAATTGTCAATAAAACCAAAAATATCTATAAGATATGCAAGGTATGACTGAACGAAGCGGAGCTTCGTTCAGTCTCCTTGTTTTTCGCCGTTCCGTTGAAAAAAGAAAATCAAAGTCGAATCCCAAAGATTGACTTACTCTGTATTTATAATATAACTGTATTATAAGTGTTGCAAAGGAATTGCTCACTATAAGCGAATACAAACATAGATATATGAAAAGGAGTTTCTATGAGTAATACAATAACCTTATCCTATACAAATAATTTCCAGCCTATTTGTGTTCATAAAACAGAAAAGTCACCGAATGAATCATTACGAATACATTGTGTCAGTGTTCGATTTAATAAAGAAGAATTGGATATTCTCAATAAAAACAGAGGTGGCAAAAGCAAAGGCGAATGGCTTCGTTTAACATCCCTTGATAAACTTCCTGTCATTGTTCCTGAAATAAATATTGAAGCCTGGAAATCACTTTCTGACATATCCCAAAAGCTAAATAAACTAATAAATCATCTGGACACAAAAAGTAGCAATAGTGAATTAACTAAAACAGAGATCTTCGCTGTAAAGAAACAGATCAAAGAACTTCGTTTGTGCCTGACAGCTTCTGTTTGTCAGTCGGATAAGTAGGTATTCCTATGAAGGGAATGCAACGGATAAAAAGACACAAGAACTTTATCAATGTCGTAAAGTATGTGTTGAAGCCAGGTTCTCATCATAGAAGTGATCCTGTGGTTATTGGTGGGAACATGACAGGTGATTGTGCAAAGGAACTGATAGCAGAGTTTGATACTGCCAGTAAACTACGGAAGGACATAGCTAAACCAGCCTGGCACAACTCTCTTAGACTTCCCCGTAATGACAAACTTACTAACGAACAATGGAAGCTGATTGCTGACGATTATATGACTCAGTTAGGTTTTAGTGATACTCACCTTCGTTGTTATGTTCTGCATGATGACAGTGCAGGTCAGCACATACACATCATTGCTAACCGAATAGATTCAGTATCGAGTAAGGTTCATCTTGGTAGGCATGAAAGCCTTAAAAGCGGTCGTATAATCCAGGAACTTGAAATAAAGTACGGTCTCACAATCACCAAAGGCCCTGAACCACTAAAATCAACGGCTACTGGCAAAGAAACAAAAAAAGCAAAAAAAATTTCCCGGAATGAAGTAATGTATGAGGAAAGAACAGGTGAGATCTGCAACAAGAAGCAATTACAGAGCATTCTTGATAGAAGTTTGGCAGATTCACCAGATGTTGAAACGTTCCTGTTAAGACTTGAAGATGCAAAAATTTCATGGACAGCTAACATAGCGACCACTGGCCGAATGAATGGATTATCGTTTGTGTTTAACGGAATCGCATTTAAAGCTTCTCAACTTGGCAAAACTTACTCCTGGAACAATTTACAGAAGAAGCTGAACTACCAGCCAGAAAGAGATAATAACCTGTTCATAAAAAATGAAAGTATACCTGCAAGTGAAACTAAGACAGTTATTGAAGAAAAAGCAGAAAAGCAATTTGTACCCAAAGATATACAAACCATTGCTGAAAAGATTTCTGCATTAGAAGCTGAGATAAGAAAGAATCGTTTCCCTCCAGTAGCAGAAGAATCAGATTACAGACAATCAAAGACCCAAAACTGGCTCCCTTTTGTGAAGCATATAGCACTTCTGTTCAAAAACTACGGTTCCAGCTTGCTTCATAGCCATTTCCATTTTCACCAGATTTTAGCCGTTATCCCCCTTCGGAAAAACCTAATCATATCTAAAAAACTAAAGCATTAACATAAAGTTAGCTACATTTAAATCTCAATTCACCATTCTTTCTAAAATTTTAGTTTCAGATATAGATCGGTATAACTGATCGATTTTATATTAATGATAGGTTTTAACTATCACGTACAACATCATCGATCGGTACAAGTGATTTTACTTTAGCCAGCCAGCCATCGAAAATCCCTGAAGAGCCTGACAATTTGCAGTATCAGGAACCAATTGAATAAACGGAGTTTGTATGAATAACGAAACAATAAAGTGTCCATTTTGCTTCAAAGAGAGTCCTTTTGGAGTTCGTATCTGTACGGGGTGTCATTCATCTATTGCATATGGAGCCATATCAGCTTGGTTAGCTGTACTGATAGGAATTGTGCTGTTAGCAATTGCTTTCTTCATATTTGCTATTAGTCAAAACTTTATATTAACCGTCGTTATCTATTTTGCATCAGCAATTTCTTTAAGATTCTATTTGCGCAAGAAATTTGCACACAGAGCAGTTTTCACACACCAACATTAATTTAGAACAAAAGGGATTTATAATGAAAACATACTCTATCCTTACTATCATTCTTTCTACTCTTCTATTAACAGCCTGTAATAGCGAACCATCAGAAAAAGATATTTATAATGCTTTCAAAAGTGTTGTAGATAGAACAAACGCAAGTATGAAAGCTTTTGATTCAAGAGTTTCAGAAAAGGATCTTTTAAGAATCGATTATGTGAAGAAAGTTAGCTGCCGAGAGGAAGCAAACAATGTTTATAACTGCATTGTCGATGCATCCATTAGTAATATGAAACAGACTAAACCTGTAAAATTAGTTAAAGCAGAAGGTGTATGGAAAGAAGTTCAGTAACTGCATCCAACAAACCGCTTCATTTAGCCCCTGTACCAGGGGCTTTTTTATTGCTTATAAACGTACATTTCTTACCCTAACAACTTCATGGGTCAACTCGTTCTCGATAATTTTCATTTCATACTGTGCTTTTACAACAGTATAGATCCCTTCGGCTCTTTCTTGATTGCTATCAATGTAGTTAACAAGAGAATTTAGTTCACGGAGAACAGCTTCCTTATTGTTTAATCGCTGTAAAAGATTACTCGTCAGGCATTTGTATACAGAACTGAACATCGTCATAATGTTGTCTATGTTGCGAGTAGAACGAGTATATAGCTGTCTTGGGTAGAAATACTTTAAATGATATCCTACGAAAAGGAGGTAAAGCTGGTACGAGAAACTTTTATCGTGCGACTGGTACCGTTTTGATATGTATTTATCTACAATGACAACAAGCTGTTCTTCCAGTGTCATCACTGAATTATAATTGGTTTTGTTCATAAGTTGCATCCTTGCAAAATTTGATTTTGTCTTCCTGACAATACATATATAATTACCACATATTTAAAAAACATCAATAGACAAAACCTATTAATATTAAAATTATTTTTTATTTTCAGGAAAAATTTGATCTTCTCTAATACATTTACCATATGCAATCATTTGAAGATCTCTAACCATAAGTAGAAGCCTGTTATTTTCACTAACTAACCTAGAATTTTCTTTTTCTAATTTATTTATTTTATTCGAAGCATAGGCAAGACTTTGAGGACTTTTAATATGCTTAACAGTTTCACCTTTAATTCTCTTTTTCTGCTGATATGCATAAGCTATTACTGTATGTCTTGAAAGAGCCTGTCTCGTTGGTTTTTTACCGAAATGTTCCTCTACGGAATCACAAAGACTAACCCAGGTTAAATCACCTTCCCAGCCATTTATTTTATCGAGAACGAATTCAATATCTTCCTTGTTAAACTTTTTACTCATTATGTTCTCCTCTAAGATAATAACTAACAATATGATTTATAATTCTACCAACTTCTTGAATTTCTCTTTCAACATAGTTTGCTTTCTGTGAATTATATTGGCTTCTGTATAAATTGTTTTTTTCTTCAAGCGTTTTTAAATGGTCCTTAAGTTTGCAAATGATTTCTTCCTTACTTCCTCCACCTAACTCCGAAATCATTTCATCAGCAAACAATACTCTTCGTTCGTTTTGTCTCAACTCCTCCCAAGTTCGGTTGTCATACACATTATTTTGTTCAACATTTTTCCTCCCTGACCAAAAAGCTATTTCTATATCAGAAAGCATAGCTCTTTGAGCAAGAGTATTTAAAAGGTGTCTTGGCTGATGACTACTAAAAATCTCTTTCATACCATTAGGATGTAATGCCTTGTGCCGTTGAAAAAAATTTAAAGTAGTCTCCTTTCCTGACCTTTTTTTAAAGTCAGAATAAAATATCTTATCACTTGTGGGCAAGATACAGAATAAATCGACTCCTTTTTTCAAATGTAATTGGTCTTTATTTAGGAGTAATAATCTATTACTAAGTTTTATCGTTTTTGAAAATATATCCCAGGGTTTAGTTTTATCATTATAATTAAAAACTTCATTCCAAAACTCCTTTGCACTAAGGACCCCACTCTCAACCCGCATTAAAATATTTTTGGTTTTAGCATTGAAGCACTTCTTACTATCTATATTTAAAAGTTCATACAACTTTTCATGAAAATATCTTCCATTCTCTTCAGTATCTAAACTATTATAGAACTCCAACTCCCCTTTTTCTCGTATGCTTGCTATACACCTTGCCATCCTTGATAATACCTTTAATCTTTGAATGGATAATTTTGCTATTGAGTGCATATTCCTTGGAACCCACTTGATACTTTCTCCATAGCCTTTTGCACTATGATAACGAATGCCATAGGTTCCTTTCCCCTCTTTATCTTTCCCTTCTACTTCACAATCAACTTCAAGGCTCAATACCTCAGATATTCGTGTTGGAGCACAAAGAAGCAGTGCGATGATAGATGTAGTAAATATATCTCTTTGACTTTTATCATTAGAACTAAAAACCCTACCAACAAGATCTATCACTTTATCTTCTGGTAATTTATTTTTAACTCTATTTTGTTCTGGAATATCTCTGATAGCTTTATTTCTATTTTTTCTCACTCTGGAGTTAAACTTACTAAGCTTTGGATTCACTATGTTATTGATAGCTAATACATCTAAAATATTTTTTAATGCTTTCTCAATAGCCCCTGCCCGATCATTTGAGAATTTCTTTTCACCTTGAAGTATTATATCGTTAATAATGTCTGGGTTAATATTGACAATGTGTGGCTCTATTTTCATATTAATAAATGAATATTCCATTATTTTTATTGTTGCTAAATAAAGCAAAGATTTGCCCACATTAGGGAAGCATTCTCTGTATATAATAACTTTAGATAATTGTTGAAAATGCTCTCCCATTTCGTTGTATCTTTTTATGTGATTGTTATTTTTAAATGAAACCCCTTTACCCCATGACAAATCATCCCAATTTATAATATTTTCTTTTTTTGCCTGTGTCTTTACTTCATTAGCTAAGACTTCATAATTCTTATAATAACTCATTATTCATGCCCTCCCAGTTGAGCAATTCAACTATTTTATTTATTTTGCATTCTAAGATTGAGGAAAAGTCCGTTAGAATTTCAAACTCTGCTTGCTTCGTATAACCTGCTATTAATTCTTTAGTAAGCTCTTTTATGATTATCAAATCGTCAACCAATCCAAGTGTAATGTCGTCACTTTTTTTTGAAAATGAAGCGATATAAGGACTTACTGAATCATTTATCGCCTGATCAATTCTGAATGAAAACTCTTCATTGTTTTTTGCATATGACAATACTGATTTCAAATTGCTATGATCTAAAGCTTTTGCTATCGTTCCTAATCCATAACCTTTAAGTGCAAGCCTTGTGGCTAATGTAACCCTAAGTTGACGAGAGTTAATTTTTTTATTTTTATCTTTACTTACTCTCTTGCAAACGGCCTGAACCCTACGGGTTATTCTCTTAGAACTCATATGCAAATTGAAGAAATTGTTTTCATATAATTCATCAAGCTTGTAAGCCGAATTAAAAAAACAAGGATCAATAAAGAGGGGTAAATTGTTTAATTCCTCTTCAGTTAATATATCTCCTACCTCACTCTGCACAAAAACTTTAACTACTGATTTTAGTTCTGATAGTGAATTGAACAAATTATCCCCTATACACAATTCGGAAAATTCTGTTCTGAAACTATCTCCTTGCTTTAATCTGGGTATGTTTAAATAATTACCATTTTTTTTGACATAGAGATCCTTCCTTTTTAATTGGGCTATCTGCATTGGTCTTCTACCTGAATATATCATTAGCATGACTAAAAGGTAGTCATTCATAGTCATACTTCCCTCCTTGTATTCCTTTGTCATACACCCGATTAGATTCTTCAATTCATACTCTGATAATGGTCTTAACGACTCTTTACGCTCAATATAGGCAGTTGTCTTGTTGGGCTTAGTTACTTTCCATTTGGAAATCAAATCCAGCATTTCTTGATCTAAGAATTCATCATTTAGCTCATAATGTTTTATTAAAAAGTACTTTAAACTTTCAACATGTGTATAACTTATTTTGTAATACGCATTGTAAAATCTATTTAGTAACCCATAATCAAATTTGTCCAACTTCCCTTGATTAAAAACAACAAGTTTCTTTATAGAAAAGAAAAACTTTCTGGCATAAGCTGAACTAAAATTAACAGCAGTATATGCAAGTGTATCTTTTATAGATGCTAATAAGTTAGCATTAATGTTGCTTTCAAAATATGAGAAATTTAATTTAACATCTTTGCTCAGAAACCAAACACTGTCATTTAAACTAAAATTATTTCTGCTATCTTTTGCTTTTAATACCAAGTAATTTTCTAACATTAATGCTTTCATCTATTTCTCCTTCAATTTTATTTATGATTTTATTATTTACCAAGTCTGCCTCTTCAAAAGCTTTTAAAGTTTCTTCGCTAATATAACGATTATTGTAAATCAAAGCCGTTTTGGAGTTCATTTTCCACCCCATTCTTATGCATCTGATTCTATCTAATTGGGTCAATCTGTATTGATCAGTGACCCCTATGTATTTCAAACTGTAAATATAGTTCCATGTATGCCGTAGACAATGCCCTGTGAAATTTTGAAAAGATACTCCATTGAATTCAATTCTACTTATTTGCTTAATTACCTTATGATATGCACTTATTGATAGAGGAAACCCTTCCGTAGGACCAGATTTTTGAGTAATAAATAAGTAATTATGATTTAAGCTTTTCGAATACAAAGACCTATCATTGTCTATATATGAAGAGATTTGCATAGACAATTTTTTGCTAATATTTAATTCTCGTTCAAATGTTTTAACAAGTGGTTGAAAAACCCTTGGATCTGCTGGGTCATTCACTCTTTTACAAACTTTAAGATATTTTTTCTCCTTGTTAAAATCAGAAATTTTCAAGTTCAATAGCTCACCCCCTCGCATTCCAGTTTCCTGAAGAATGAGGATTATGAGTTGATTTCTTTTACGGCAACTGATATCGACAAATGGATTGTATTGGCTTTCAGGTTCTAAACATTGCAATAAAATGTCTAAGCTCTCTTTTTCTAATGATTTAAAATCATTATTCAAATAGAGTTGAGAGTTTAATTTAGGTTTATGTTTACGAAAAAGTAAATTAACACTTTTTAATATAATGTTTGTCTCATATATTGTAGTGCTAAAATATGATTCATAAATCCAAGAAATGTAGGAGCTAATTACTGTCAATCTATAATGAAGATTTTCTTGATTGATCTTTTTATACTCTTTTATATCTATAACTTTTTGTTTTTTATTTTTTACTCTAAGTTGTTCTGACAATGAATAGATTTCAGTAAAGCTAAGGAAGGTCTTAGATTTAATTCTTTCGATAAGATTTATATTTGATTCTATTAGATAATTTTCAAAAGCAATCAAAGTGTAAGCATTTCTCAATACTGTATTAAATGACTTATTCTTTTGCTTATATAGCAAACCAAGATATATATTTTGATAATACAATGGCAAACCGTTTTTTGAATCCAAAATCATACAAAATCTGCTTCCATCACTCGCCATTAACTTCTTTACTGAATATCTCCTATTCATTATTACCCCACAATTTATTTTTTTATTTATAGGTAACATAATTTTTTAGCAAGTTACAAATTTATTTTCTATTATTTTCAATGACCTTATTACTCGTGGCTTTAATAAAGCAATCGGCCATATATTCACCTTAAGGTGAATATATAACCCCCTATATTTACCTTAGTTAGTAACTTATTGATATAAAATGAATAATAGAAAAGTGTAATTTGTTTTGTAAAGTACAAATCAGGAATTAGTAAATATTGAAATGTACGGTGTACGAAAATTTAAACAACTATGTTAATGGACACTATATGATGATAAAATCACTGATCTAACGAGCTATATTATATGGGCAATGTTTCATGGGACGAAAAACTTCTGCATTTTTAAAGTTAATAGGAGTTATAGGTTCTTTATGCGGGATTATTGCGACAGCATTCGCAATCTATGCGCACTACAACCCGACCTCCCCTTCTACTCAGAGATATGACAGCATTGTAGGAAGCTGGCTATCTGATTACTCTTACACTGTAAAAGGTAATACCGTTAGGGTTAATGGAAAAACGACCTTCTTCTCTAATGGAAAATACAACTTTCATGGCAGTATCTCTATTGACTCTTATGCTCCAGGTGATCATATATTCATAGACTATCTTTCTGACGGTGCTGGTGATTGGCAACTATATGATAATGAGTTAATTACATCATTAAATAGCTTAAAAACAAAACCCATGAAGCTGGTTTTAAATAACAAAGATCTTGATCCACTGAAAATAGAGGTGGTAAACAATAAAAAGTTACCAACTATTGATGAGAGTATGGCAGATGGGAAAAACCAAGCCTATAAAATAATTCAAACCACAAAGAGTCAGTTAACACTGGAAGTTATTAACGAAATAGGAAACAATTTTAAGTTTAACATGCACAAAGCAAACTAAGTCTGATGGCGATATAAAATCGCCATCCCATGATTAATCTTTATAAATCTCAGCTTCAAGACCACAATAGGTTAGCATATCCGTTATCAATGGGATCTCAGAAAAATTTTGTGAACATACTTCATCCCACCAGTTAGCTCTTTTTGCACAGCGAGTTAATATGACCTCTTCAATCGCTCGTGAAAATGCCACAAAGACTGTTTTTTGATTTTCTATCTGCTCTTCTTCATCGCCAAAATACGCACCAGGTTCAAGACCTACGACGATGACTTTTTTAAACTCCAAACCTTTACTTTTATGAATCGTCATAAGTGGTATCGTTTTATTTCCGAGTAACATATCAATAGCTGCTAATTTATTATCTTTGATACCTAAAGTTTCCAGATGTTGTGAAAGAGAATTAATAGTATAGTCCAAGCCATTTCCATTTATATATTGTGGGAAGTAAGACTTGATCTCATCGATACCAAATATACTTATTAATCCATATATATAATCAACAACATTTCCATTGATGTCCTTGTTCGATTTTATAAAACGACTAAGCTCTTTTTCCAAACGAGTAATATCTCTGCTTTTATTTACCCCTCTTATGTTGCATAAAAGTTCCATTGTAGAATTCCAGCCTTCAATAGACTTTTTATCGCAGGTAAACATTAGCATTTTTAAGATTAACTGAACTATTGCTTCATTGAGTAGTTCCTGATAGGTATTCTCGATGCGGCACTTTATATCCAAGTCTTGTAGAGATGAGATGATTTTATCCGTGTAATGCTTAGACGGATTTCTGAATAAGATACATATTTCTCTTTCATCAACCCCTTTTTCAATCCATTTTTGGATACATAATGCTATGTATGCCCCTTCTATATTGCTTTCATCAAATTGTATTAACTTTGCTGAACCTTCATTCTCGATTAACTCCATCTCAGGTTTGTTATCAGCATGATTCATGAATGCCTCCATCATGCGTTGATAACTTATAAGATTTTTCAGCGATCTTCTATTACTCAATAATTCATTATGATGTTCAATCGCAAAGTCATTTTTAAAAATCTCAAATGCACTATGCAATGCTCCCGCCCATCCCATTATTCTTTGTTTAGTATCACCTACAGCTGTTATTTTTATTTTTTTATCTAAAAAAATACTTTTGAAAATTTCGTATTGTTGATAAGTAGTATCTTGAAACTCATCAATGAAAGCATATTCGTAAGTCGAATTAATAGCATTTGAAAGGAACTTATTGTTTCTTATGATATAATTCGCAAGGAAGTTTATCATTTTAAACGAAACTTTGGATTTTCCCTCCAATAAACGGAACCAAACAAATCGTTTAATACGAGCATCTACCGAATGCTCTTCACCCTTTTTATAAGGCCTAACAATATAATTATTTTCGAAATTGTTATGTTTTAATTTCTTAAGTTCCTCCGCAGTTAGTCCCTCAAAACCAACGGCATCTCGTTTAACCTCTTCTACGAATTTTTTATTTTCAGGAAAATATATTTCATAATCATCTGAAGGCCGATACGCCACTGGAAGTGTACTCTTAAATCTATCTACAATGCTTTTACAAAATGCATCGAATGTCGTTGACTCAAACTTTTGTCTATATTTCAAGTCAAGTCGTGAGTTAACTCGATCTTGAAGATTTTGCGCAGCATCTTTTTTAAAGGACAATGCAATTATTCTTTTATCCCTGCACTTTCCTGTCTCAATTAAGAAACATGCTTTCTGAGCTAATAACTCGGTTTTACCTGCACCGGGACCAGCAAGAACAAGATTATGTTCTGTGCTATTCCGTATTACTTTCATAGCCTCGTCTTCTACTTCTTGGATGTCTTTTAGAACCCAATCATCATCTTTTATTATTGGCATCACAGAAGACCTCTTACTGTTTCGATAAGTTCATTGAGAACTTCAGGACTGTTATCTCTTAACTTATCGTCTTCCATTTTTGATAGAACATAATTATGCGATAATGGCTTACCTCTTCCTAAAAATAAGTAGCGGTACCAAAAGTACTTCTCGAAGTCATCAAACTTACTAATATCAATATCTTTTTCTTCTTTTTTCAAAACTGAAGCTATTGCAGCTTTAACTTTCTTGTTATATTCAGGATCATCATCCTTTGGCAATCTTGGTCCTCCATTTTCAGGTACAAATTTTTTGTAATCCTCAAAGAATTCATTTAGCATTAGCCAATCTAAATCATAAGGGAAGGAAAAGTACACACCATATTCCTTTAACGACTCTATCCATGCAATTTCTTCATCCCTATCTTCATCCCATGAATGCATTACTTCTAAATCTTCGTCAGACAAAACCCCATCACTCATTTTAAGCAATATATTCTTGTCTACTCCAATTGAAATAAGTTGTTTTACCGCGTATTTAATCCTTCCCCAACCTCCACCCCCTCTCCTGAAATCATAATCGAGAAGAGTTACATGAGGAATTGAAAGCTCATTTAGAAGTTTCCAAAAATGATTAACATATCGACCACCCAATGGTGCAAATGTTATTAATGAAGTGTCAAGCTCTATTCCATTTACTTGTGCTATTTTAGGAATGACGATCTCTTCACTATCACCTTCACCAAGTATAACAACTTTTGCAAAATAAATTTCCGGATATGCTTTTACAGCTTCCTTAACATATGTAAAAGTATCAACATTCTCGGCATCATCTTTATCTTCCCTTGGTAATAATATTTCTTTGACAATTGTATTTTTATTATCATGAAGACGGAAATATCTTATATTCTCTGGCTCCACCCTATTAAGTAAAGATGGTGCATGTGTAGTCAAAACTACCTGTGCCCGATCATTCTCTGATATCTCTTCACACAGTTTAACTATCCTTCCTAAATATTGAGGTGAAAGGTGGTTTTCAGGTTCTTCTATTAATATTATAGTTAGATTTGGGGGGTCTAATGCTTCTACTGATATTGATAACTGTTTCCCATCAGAATTGATTATCTCATCTTCAATGTCAAACGCAGATTTGACTAAAGATAAATAAAATAATGATTTCATACCATCACTCAATCTTTCAGTTGGTAATGGTTGTGTATCTGGAGTGGGTAAAAAGACAGTGTCGATATGTTTTAATACATCTTCAATTCCATTCACTACTGGCTTAATTTGAAGCTTTTCAAAGTAACCCCCAGTGAAGAGGGTTTTCCAATTTCTACCTAATGACGATGTTATCGTCTGAACCCCAACTTCTTCTTGGAACTGGTTTCCGATTGATACAGCAACCTCATCAACTGTTGACGCCATTTGATCAGACCATTCAACTGCATTTATCAGACGGTGCATGATGGTTCCGGCTGTTTGCTTCAGTTGTTGGGCAGGATCTCGGTATGCAGGGACATAATGAACATGAATTTTCGATCTTTCATATGCTGTTATATTTTTTTCATACTCCCCGATTTCCCACACTAGGTCGCTTTCTATATCTCCTTCTGCAAGGTTAGTCTTTGTCCATTTTGCTTTTAATTTTGCAGTACAGTATGGGATCTCTGCCGCTTCACTTGAAACTAAATGCTTAAAGAAATCTGCAACTGTATTGTCCTCACCATCTTCCAAATCTGCGAATTCGAATTTTACACGAACTGATAGCTCTCTTTCATCTTGAGTATCGATTTCATCCCCAGGAGGAACATAAAAATCATCAACTTGAATAATTCTATCGGAGCTTTTGACGCCAAACATTCTTGTTAATGCGAGTAAAACTGCCGTTTTCCCTGTTCCGTTCCCTCCAATTAAGCTGGTGAATGAATTTATATTTATAGTTTGCCCTACATTATCAAAGCTCTTAAAACCTTTGATCTCCATTTGTGTAATTTTCATTATCACCTCAATTGCTGTTTTAAAAAATCATAATCGCTAATTGTTTCTGCATTTGTAATAATTTCTTCTGCGCACAACTTAAAACATTTTAAGAATATATTTTTATCATCTTTATGTTCCCAATGTTTCTTTAAAGCTTCTTCAATTGAAATCCAAATAACTTGCAAACCGTTATTAGATAATTCACCTGTTAAAACTGTTTCTTCCACACAGAGTATATGCCCTAAGATAACATCATCGTATATCTCAGTTTCTGATTTGCTAACTCCTAACCGTTTAATTTTTCTTTTTTGAATAATTTTACTTCTGACGATAAAAGGATGTTCTTCTATAAAGTCGGTCAATGATGTAAAAGCCAAACCACGAACCTGAGCACCATGCATTGAACTACTTACTTTATGGATATCTCTCCAAACTCGCAGATCACCTAATACATAGAGAACCCGCTGATTTCTCGCTTTCGTATCTTCTGCTTGGTATTGGATATAAGGTGGTCCTCCCCCATTTTGTCTATATCGGGCAAGGGTTTTGATGCTTATGCCAAGAAAGACAGAAGCAAGCTCACTATTTACAGTGGCAGAATCAGGCATTTGACCAAATAGTTTCCATACCTCTGAATACTCCCGCAAAACTTCCACCACACTCATCTTCACTCCCTCGTTTCAGGTAATGGAGGATACTTAGCCGAAGCAAGTAACACATTGTATAATTTAGGAGCAGTCATAAGCATATGCAACTCAATCCTTTGTAATGCTTCAAAAATCCGTTCTTGATCAGGTTCTGCATACCTTTCTGTTGGATCTGTTGTATTTCTGTGATTGAGCAATCTCTTAACGACGGCATATGAAACAAGTTCTTCAGCAACCCTACCAAATGTCCTTCGTAGATCATGCATACCAAGCTTCAGGATTCCCGCCTCTTGGCAGATATATTCTCTTAGACTTTTGCTATCGGAATAGTGACCAACTTTACTTCGAGAAGAACGGGCCGGGAAAACCCACTTCTGTTTGTCCTTCCGGGTTCCCGTATCGTTTACTATGTCTCTTCTATCTTCCAAAATTCTTTTGACGGCATCACAAATCGGAAGCTCGTGATCGTTTCGATTCTTAGTGTCGTAAAAACGGATAGTTCTGTTACTCAGGTCAACATAGCTTGTCGTTTTTGCTTCTTCATTGGTTAGAGCTTCCCTCCAACATAAAGATGCTGTTTCTTCCTTACGAGCACCTAAGAGAACGGTGAGTAGCAGATAATCGCACCCAAGGCGGTTGAAGCTTCTCTTATTATGTAATGCAGTCAAGAACCGACCAAGTGTATCTTTCGGAGAAAGTGGGTTTCGAACACCTTTCGCACGATAGCTATCCTCAAGCTCAGAACGAGTCCTAAACTTCTTCTGAACTTTCAAGATAGAGAATGGATTGTAGGACAAGGAGGGTTGTCGTTGCTGGGTCTGGGCATTGCTGGCTTCAATTTCGATTGCATGTCTGACAGCAACATTGATCCACCTAAAGGTCTGTTCCGCTGCTGTTCTAGCTCTTGAAGCAATCTCATCAAACTTCCGAAGAATTTCATTACCAGTAAGATCTTTAACTCGCAAACCAGCCCACTCAGAAAGCCTGTTCTCTGCTTTATCTAATACAGCCAAGGTGTTGGGTTTAGCTGGTTTCGCTCTACCCAGCAGATGCTGGCGGTATTGAGCAAAAACTTGACTGATAGTGAGTTCAGAAGCATCGGACTCCCGTTTTATCTTGTTAGGGTTCCTTTTGGTCAACTTCATGGTTTGAACTAAATTGCGAGCAACCTCGCGGGCTTGATCGATATTAGCGAAATCAGAGACATTGCCAATTGTAGACCTGATAACCTCAGATGGGGATTTCCCCCCTGTCTTAGGGCGGTTGCCAGGAGAAGAGACTCGTCGCTGAACGATATAGGTCTTTTTCGTTGCACTGATTTTGACACCAAAACCAACTGGTGAATCCCGGTGATTATCAGTGATAAGATACGGTTTTCGCTCTGGATTGGGTAAGTAGACTACTCTGCCTTGCGGATCAAGGCTCGGTTTCACGTCGATAGATAACTTATTGATTATAATCGACTGATTGAGTGTCATTTTCATCAATGTATACCAGTGGTTCAAGTGTGTATACCAGATAGTAGCTAGAATACTTCTGGTATACAAATTTATGGGTTTATGTGAGTTTAAAGGGGTATCACTTGGGGTCACATAAGTACTCAGAAGACTTTAAAAATGAGTAAAATCAATATGAAAGAGTCTGCAAGCAAGGATCTATCAGACCACACTCCCATGATGCAGCAGTATCTCAAGCTGAAGGCGCAACATCCTGACATTCTACTGTTTTACCGGATGGGGGATTTTTACGAGCTATTTTATGACGATGCGAAACGCGCGTCGCAGCTGCTCGATATCTCGCTGACCAAGCGCGGCGCCTCCGCGGGCGAACCCATCCCGATGGCCGGCATCCCCCACCACGCGGTGGAGAACTACCTCGCCAAACTGGTCAACCAGGGCGAGTCGGTGGCCATTTGCGAGCAGATTGGCGACCCGGCCACCACCAAGGGACCGGTCGAGCGTAAAGTGGTGCGTATCGTCACCCCGGGCACCATTAGCGATGAAGCGCTGCTGCAGGAGCGCCAGGACAACCTGCTGGCCGCCATCTGGCAGGACAGCAAAGGCTTCGGCTACGCGACGCTGGATATCAGCTCCGGGCGCTTTCGCCTGAGCGAACCGGCCGACCGCGAAACCATGGCGGCAGAGCTGCAACGCACCAACCCGGCGGAACTGCTGTATGCGGAAGATTTTGCCGAATCGTCGCTGATCGAGGGCCGCCGCGGTCTGCGCCGTCGCCCGCTGTGGGAATTTGAAATCGACACCGCGCGCCAGCAGCTAAACCTGCAGTTCGGCACCCGCGATCTGGTCGGCTTCGGCGTCGAAAACGCCCCGCGCGGCCTGTGCGCCGCCGGCTGCCTGCTGCAGTATGTCAAAGATACCCAACGTACCTCGCTGCCGCACATCCGCTCCATCACCATGGAACGCCAGCAGGACAGCATCATTATGGATGCCGCCACCCGCCGTAACCTCGAGATCACCCAGAATCTGGCCGGCGGCACCGACAACACCCTGGCCTCGGTACTCGACTGTACGGTGACGCCGATGGGTAGCCGGATGCTCAAGCGCTGGCTGCATATGCCGGTCCGCGATACCGCCGTGCTGGTGGAGCGCCAGCAGACCATCGGCGCGCTGCAGGAGCGCTATACCGAGCTGCAGCCGGTGCTGCGCCAGGTCGGCGATCTGGAGCGTATTCTGGCGCGTCTGGCGCTGCGTACCGCCCGGCCGCGCGATCTTGCCCGCATGCGTCATGCCCTGCAGCAACTGCCTCTGCTGCGTGAGCTGCTGGCCGACGTTGACAGTCAGCCGGTGCAAAAATTGCGCGAGAAAATGGGCGAGTTCACCGAACTGCGCGAACTGCTGGAGCGCGCGGTGATCGACGCCCCGCCGGTGCTGGTCCGCGACGGCGGGGTCATCGCCCCGGGCTATAGCGAAGAGCTGGACGAGTGGCGGGCGCTGGCCGATGGCGCCACCGATTATCTCGATAAACTGGAGATCCGCGAGCGCGAGCGGCTGGGCCTCGATACCCTGAAAGTCGGCTACAACGCCGTCCACGGCTACTACATCCAGATCAGCCGCGGCCAGAGCCACCTCGCGCCGATCCACTACGTGCGCCGCCAGACGCTGAAGAACGCCGAACGCTACATTATTCCTGAGCTGAAGGAATACGAAGATAAGGTGCTGACCTCCAAGGGCAAAGCGCTGGCGCTGGAAAAACAGCTTTATGACGAACTGTTCGACCTGCTGCTGCCGCATCTCGCCGACCTGCAAACCAGCGCCAGCGCGCTGGCCGAGCTGGACGTGCTGGTCAACCTGGCGGAACGCGCGGAAACCCTGAACTACTGCTGCCCGACCTTTAGCGATAAGCCGGGCATTCGCATCAGCGAAGGCCGCCATCCGGTGGTCGAGCAGGTGCTGAAAGAGCCGTTTATCGCCAACCCGCTGCAGCTGGCGCCGCAGCGGCGGATGCTGATTATCACCGGGCCGAATATGGGCGGTAAAAGTACCTATATGCGCCAGACCGCGCTGATTGCGCTGCTGGCCTATATCGGCAGTTACGTCCCGGCGCAGAAGGTGGAGATCGGGCCCATCGATCGCATCTTTACCCGCGTCGGCGCGGCGGATGACCTGGCCAGCGGCCGCTCGACCTTTATGGTGGAGATGACTGAAACCGCCAATATCCTGCACAACGCTACCGAACACAGCCTGGTGCTGATGGATGAGATTGGCCGCGGCACGTCCACCTACGACGGGCTATCGCTGGCGTGGGCCTGTGCGGAAAATCTGGCCAACAAAATCAAGGCGCTGACGCTGTTCGCCACCCACTACTTCGAGCTCACTCAGCTGCCGGAGAAAATGGAAGGCGTTGCCAACGTCCACCTCGACGCGCTGGAGCACGGCGATACCATCGCCTTTATGCACAGCGTGCAGGACGGCGCGGCCAGCAAGAGCTATGGCCTGGCGGTCGCCGCGCTGGCGGGGGTGCCGAAAGAGGTGATCAAGCGCGCGCGGCAGAAACTGCGCGAGCTGGAGAGTATCTCGCCCAACGCGGCGGCGACCCAGGTCGACGGCACGCAGATGTCGCTACTCGCCGCCCCGGAAGAGACCTCGCCTGCGGTTGAGGCGCTGGAGAATCTTGATCCGGACTCCCTGACCCCGCGTCAGGCGCTGGAGTGGATCTACCGTCTGAAAAGACTGGTCTAGCCACCCATTAAGGTGAAAAACGGCAGCGCTGTGAAGCGCTGCCGTTTTAGTAAACAAAAAAATGGGTGCTAGAGGATGCGTCCTGACAACCCATACGCGGGGTTGCCCCCGCGCGGATGCTACTTCTTCGATTCGTAAGCGAGAACAGCTTTAAACTCAATATTACGCTCTTTAATACTCAGCTCGCATAGTGAGCTGTGCACCAACAGCGTAAATCCCAGTACCGTAATACAGAGTACGATGATTGCCACAAGGGCATATTTTGTCAGCATATCTTGCCTCCCTGCAAAGAAGAGACTAACATCTGAATTGTCTATGTTCATTCGCTAGCCTCAGTTGATAGAAATATCTCCTGGGGCTTTCGTCTGTCTGGGGTCCTGGTAATGCTCAAGGCCAGACAGCCTCAAGCACCCGCCGCAATTCTACACTCGTCAGGGCGTGAAATTTATCTGCAAGGAATTAATCAGACGAATTTTATATTAATCTGGATGCAGGCTCGCAAAGTCATCCCGGTATATTAACCCTTCACGTAATTTTTTAATTTAATGAAAAAATAATTTCCATAATTGTACTAAATATAAAAAAGGCCCGACTTAGCGGGCCCCTTTCATTAACGCTTATCTTCCGGCAATAGCGGCGGTACGTGCGGCACCTGCGGCGCCTCATCGATATCTTTCTGCGTCATGCGGAACGCTTCCGGATAGTGTTCGCGGCTGGTGCGGCGCAGCGGCTCGGTATCTCGCCAGGTGTAAAGACAGTGCTGGCACTGATACACGGTCCAGACCCCTTTCACCGGCGAGGTCGCCATGACTTCAATCTTTTCATCGGCGCAACGTGGACAAATCATCTTCTTCTCCTTATTTACGGTTGGCCAGCATAGCGGTCAGTTTTTCAGCCCAGGCTTTGGTTTCCGGCAGATCCTGCACCGGCTGGCTGTAGTGACCGCGAAGGTCCGGCGCAACCGGGGTGGTGGCGTCGATAATCAGTTTGTCGGTAATGCCTGCCGGGCTGGAGCCTGGGTCAAGTTCAAGGACCGACATGTTCGGCAACTGCACCAGGTCTCCCGCCGGGTTAACCTTCGAGGAGAGCGCCCACATCACCTGCGGCAGGTTGAACGGGTCGACGTCTTCATCAACCATGATCACCATCTTCACATAGCCGAGGCCGTGGGGAGTGGTCATCGCCCGCAGGCCCACCGCGCGGGCAAAACCGCCGTAGCGTTTTTTGGTGGAGATGATCGCCAGCAGACCATGGGTGTACATGGCGTTGACCGCCTGCACTTCCGGAAATTCGGCCTTCAGCTGCTGATACAGCGGTACGCAGGTCGCCGGGCCCATCAGATAGTCAATCTCGGTCCACGGCATACCGAGGTAGAGCGATTCAAAAATCGGTTTGCTGCGATAAGAGACTTTGTCGATACGCACTACCGTCATGTTACGACCGCCGGAGTAGTGACCGGTAAATTCACCGAACGGCCCCTCGATCTCACGCTTACGCCCTTCAATGACCCCTTCGAGGATCACTTCCGAACCCCAGGGCACGTCAAAGCCGGTCAGCGGCGCGGTAGCGATGGGATACGGGCTCTCGCGCAGCGCGCCAGCCATCTCATATTCAGACTGATCGTATTTCAGCGGCGTGGCGCCCATCAGGGTAATAATCGGGTCATTACCGAGGGTAATGGCGATTGGCAGATCTTCCCCACGCTCTTCCGCTTTGTGCAAATGCAGCGCGATATCGTGCATCGGTACCGGCTGCAGGCCGAGCTTGCGCTTGCCTTTCACTTCCATGCGGTAGATACCGACGTTTTGCTTACCGAAGTTATCTTTATCCAGCGGATCGCGTGAAACGACACAGGCTTTATCGAGGTAGAAACCGCCGTCACCATCGTTGAGGCGGAACAGCGGCAGAATATCGAACAGGTTGATATCATCGCCATCAACAGTATTTTCTGCCCACGCCGGGTTGGCGCGGCGCTCTGGCGTCACCGGGAAGTTATCCCAGCGGCGAATGAACTCATCAATCTGCTTTTTCACCGGCGTGTTAGGCGGCAGGCCCAGCGAGATGGCATGGTTCTGCCACGAGCCGATGGTGTTCATCGTCACGCGAGCGTCGTTAAAGCCGCGAATATTATCGAACCACAGCGCCGGGGCACCGTCGCCGATGCGTCCGGTCGCATTGGCGGCCGCCGCCAGATCGGGCTCAGCGTTCACCTCTTCACTGATTTTCAGCAGTTGTCCCTGGTCATCCAGCGCCTGCAAAAAGCTGCGCAAATCATCAAAAGCCATTATTCGATCTCCTGTGCAAATTGTTCTGCCGTGCGCAAGCCGTTCCAGCGGCGCGCTTTGTGATAGTCGAGGCCAAACTGATCCAGCACCCGGGTGACGATATGATTGGTGATATCGTCAACCGTCTCCGGGTGGTTGTAGTAAGCTGGCATGGGCGGGACCATCGCCACGCCCATGCGGGACAGCGCCAGCATGTTCTCCAGATGGATCGTGCTGAGCGGCATTTCCCGCGGGACCAACACCAGCTTGCGCCCCTCTTTGAGCACCACGTCCGCCGCGCGGCCCACCAGCCCTTCGGCATAACCCGCGCGAATGCCTGCAAGCGTTTTCATACTGCAGGGAATAACGATCATGCCGTCGGTACGAAATGAACCGGATGAGATGGTGGCGGCCTGGTCTGCCGGGCTGTGGGAAAAGTCCGCCAGCGCGGCCACTTCGCGCGCCGTCCAGGGCGTTTCCAGCTCGATGGTGGTTTTGGCCCATTTCGACATCACCAGATGGGTTTCCACCTCCGGCATATCGCGCAGCGCCTGCAGCAATGCCACCCCAAGCGGTGCCCCGGTGGCCCCCGTCATCCCAATAATCAGTTTCATTCCAGACCTCATTACTTTTGTTCGTGTACGAACTTTATATTTAAACT
>OLOE01000402.1_pt1 | contig 22649 bp, 20 predicted proteins | sample 1673201 | NCBI WGS metagenome assembly OLOE01 (sample SAMEA3136765, study PRJEB25190) | human gut metagenome | biome: human gut; feature: human-associated habitat; material: faeces | place: Austria | collected 2013
ATTTTCACTGTTTTGAGCCAGACATGAAGCTGATACGCGGCATACATAATCTCAGTCAGGCCCCGCACGGGTGCGTGCTGACCATTGGTAATTTCGACGGCGTGCATCGTGGGCATCAGGCGCTGCTGCAGCGGTTGCGCGAAGAGGGCCGCCAGCGCGGTTTACCGGTCGTGGTGATGATTTTTGAACCCCAGCCGCTGGAGCTCTTTGCCGCTGATAAAGCCCCGGCGCGATTGACCCGCCTGCGTGAAAAGCTGGGCTATCTGGCTGAAAGCGGGGTTGACTATGTATTGTGCGTTCGCTTTGACCGCCGGTTCGCCGCGCTAACCGCGCAGGATTTTATCAGTGAACTGCTGGTGCGTCGCCTGGGCGTGCAGTTCCTCGCCGTTGGTGACGATTTCCGCTTTGGCGCTGGTCGCCAGGGGGATTTCTTGTTATTACAAAAGGCGGGGGCGGAATATGGCTTCGACGTCACCAGTACCCAAACCTTCTGCGAAGGCGGGGTGCGAATCAGCAGCACGGCGGTACGCCAGGCGCTGGCCGATGACGATCTCCTGCTGGCGGAGACGCTGCTCGGCCATCCGTTTAGCATCTCCGGACGCGTCGTGCATGGTGATGAACTAGGCCGAACCATAGGTTTTCCGACGGCGAACTTACCGCTGCGTCGTCAGGTTTCCCCGGTTAAAGGGGTCTATGCGGTAGAAGTGACAGGGCTGGGCGACAAACCGATAGCGGGCGTCGCCAATATTGGCACCCGTCCAACGGTTGCGGGCGTGCGTCAGCAGCTCGAAGTACATCTGTTGGACGTTGTAATGGACCTCTACGGTCGCCATATCAATGTAATACTGCGTAAAAAGATACGTAACGAGCAGCGGTTTGCGTCGCTGGACGAGCTGAAGGCGCAAATCGCACGTGATGAGTTAACGGCCCGCGAATTATTTGGGCTGACCAGCCAGGCCTGAGCCACTGGTGTTTATCAAACCGAAATACGGAACCGAGAATCTGATGAGTGACTATAAATCGACCCTGAATTTGCCGGAAACAGGGTTCCCTATGCGTGGCGACCTCGCCAAACGCGAACCGGGAATGCTGGCGCGTTGGACCGATGATGACCTGTACGGCATCATTCGTGCAGCCAAAAAAGGCAAAAAAACCTTCATTCTGCATGATGGCCCTCCTTATGCGAATGGCAGCATTCATATTGGTCACTCGGTAAACAAGATTCTGAAAGACATTATCGTTAAGTCCAAAGGGCTGACGGGCTATGACTCGCCTTACGTTCCGGGCTGGGACTGCCACGGTCTGCCGATCGAGCTGAAAGTGGAGCAGGAATACGGCAAGCCGGGTGAGAAATTTACCGCTGCCGAATTCCGCGCTAAGTGCCGCGAATATGCCGCCGAGCAGATCGATGGCCAGCGTAAAGACTTTATCCGTCTCGGCGTGCTGGGCGACTGGTCGCATCCGTACCTGACCATGGACTTCAAAACCGAAGCCAACATCATCCGCGCGCTGGGCAAAATCATCGGTAATGGCCACCTGCATAAAGGCGCCAAACCGGTGCACTGGTGCGTAGACTGCCGTTCCGCGCTGGCGGAAGCGGAAGTGGAGTATTACGACAAAACCTCTCCGTCTATCGATGTCGCGTTCCACGCGGTAGACAAAGCCGCGGTACTGGCGAAATTCGGCGTAGCCGACGTCAACGGTCCGGTGTCGCTGGTTATCTGGACCACCACGCCGTGGACCCTGCCGGCCAACCGCGCTATCTCTCTGTCTCCTGAGTTCGACTATGCGCTGGTGCAGGTTGACGGCCAGGCGCTGATCCTGGCGAAAGACCTGGTTGAGAGCGTAATGAAGCGCGTTGGCGCGACGGACTACACTATTCTGGCGGCGGTACAAGGTTCTGAGCTTGAGCTGATGCGCTTTAAGCATCCGTTCCTCGATTTCGACGTGCCGGCGATCCTTGGCGACCACGTGACGCTGGATGCCGGTACCGGTGCGGTGCATACCGCTGGCGGCCACGGTCCGGACGACTACACCATCAGCCAGAAATACGGTCTGGAAATCGCCAACCCGGTTGGCCCGGACGGCGCTTACCTGCCTGGCACCTGGCCGTCCCTGGACGGCATTAATGTTTTCAAAGCCAATGACATCATCGTTGAGATGCTGCGTGAGCGTGGCGCGCTGTTACACGTTGAGAAACTGCAGCACAGCTATCCATGCTGCTGGCGCCACAAGTCGCCGATCATCTTCCGCGCCACTCCGCAGTGGTTCGTGAGCATGGATCAGAAAGGCCTGCGCGCGCAGTCGCTGAAAGAGATCAAAGGCGTGCAGTGGATCCCGGACTGGGGCCAGGCGCGTATCGAATCGATGGTCGCTAACCGCCCTGACTGGTGTATCTCCCGTCAGCGCACCTGGGGCGTGCCGATGTCGCTGTTCGTGCATAAAGAAACCCATGAACTGCACCCGCGTACCCTTGAACTGATGGAAGAAGTGGCAAAACGCGTTGAAGTTGACGGCATCCAGGCGTGGTGGGATCTCGATTCCCGCGACATTCTTGGCGATGACGCCGACAGCTACGAGAAAGTGCCGGATACCCTCGACGTCTGGTTTGACTCCGGGTCGACCCACTCTTCCGTGGTTGACGTGCGTCCGGAATTCGCCGGTCACGCCGCCGATATGTATCTGGAAGGTTCTGACCAGCATCGCGGCTGGTTCATGTCCTCGCTGATGATTTCCACGGCGATGAAAGGCAAAGCGCCATATCGTCAGGTACTGACCCACGGCTTCACCGTCGACGGTCAGGGCCGCAAAATGTCCAAGTCTATCGGCAACACCGTTAGCCCGCAGGACGTGATGAACAAGCTCGGCGCCGATATCCTGCGCCTGTGGGTGGCTTCCACCGACTACACCGGCGAAATGGCGGTCTCTGACGAGATCCTCAAACGCGCTGCGGACAGCTATCGTCGTATCCGTAATACCGCGCGCTTCCTGCTGGCGAACCTTAACGGTTTCGATCCGGCGAAAGACATGGTTAAACCGGAAGAGATGGTGGTGCTGGACCGCTGGGCGGTCGGCTGCGCGCAGGCGGCACAGGAAGATATCCTGAAAGCCTACGAATCCTACGACTTCCATGAAGTGGTGCAGCGCCTGATGCGCTTCTGCTCCATCGAGATGGGCTCGTTCTACCTCGACATCATCAAAGACCGCCAGTACACCGCCAAGGCGGACAGCGTGGCGCGTCGCAGCTGCCAGACCGCGCTGTTCCATATCGTGGAAGCGCTGGTGCGCTGGATGGCGCCGATCATGTCCTTCACCGCAGATGAAATCTGGGGCTATCTGCCGGGCGAGCGTGAGAAATATGTCTTCACCGGCGAGTGGTATGAAGGTCTGTTCGGCCTGGCCGACGACGAAGCGATGAACGACGATTTCTGGGATGAGCTGCTGAAGGTGCGTGGCGAAGTCAACAAGGTGATCGAGCAGGCGCGTGCGGATAAGAAAGTCGGCGGCTCGCTGGAAGCGGCAGTCACGCTGTATGCTGATGCCGATCTGGCGGCTAAGCTTAATGCGCTGGGCGATGAATTGCGATTTGTCCTGTTGACCTCCGGGGCGAACGTCGCAGACTATGCGAGCGCGTCCGCTGATGCGCAGCAAAGCGAACTGCTCAAAGGGCTGAAAGTCGCATTGAGTAAAGCTGAAGGTGAGAAATGCCCGCGCTGCTGGCATTACACCACCGATATCGGCAAGGTGGCGGAACACGCGGAAATCTGCGGACGCTGTGTGAGCAACGTCGCCGGTGACGGCGAGCAACGTAAATTCGCCTGATGAGTAAATCGATCTGTTCAACGGGGCTACGCTGGCTGTGGGTGGTCGTAGCCGTGCTGATTATCGATCTGGGCAGCAAATTCCTGATCCTCCAGAACTTCGCTCTGGGGGAGACGGTTCCGCTGTTCCCGTCGCTTAATCTGCATTATGCCCGCAACTATGGCGCGGCCTTTAGCTTCCTCGCCGACAGCGGCGGCTGGCAGCGCTGGTTCTTTTCCGGGATCGCGATCGGTATTTGCGTAGTGCTGACGGTGCTGATGTACCGTTCGAAGGCGACGCAAAAGCTGAACAATATTGCCTACGCGCTGATTATCGGCGGCGCGCTGGGCAACTTGTTCGATCGCCTGTGGCATGGCTTTGTGGTCGATATGATCGACTTCTACGTCGGCGACTGGCATTTTGCCACCTTCAACCTCGCCGATAGCGCGATCTGCATCGGCGCAGCGCTGATTGTGCTGGAAGGCTTCCTGCCGAAACCGACTGTGAAAGAGCAGGCGTAAATCTCAATGCCGGGTGACGTGACGCTTACCCGGCCTACAGAATTTTTGGCCCCCGTAGGCCCGGTAAGCGTAATGCCGCCGGGCACCGGGTGACCTAAACAAGCGAGCAATTTGCATGTCTAAATCCGTACAGAGCAACAGCGCGGTACTGGTGCACTTCACTCTGAAACTGGACGACGGCTCCACTGCCGAGTCCACCCGCAGCAACGGCAAACCGGCGCTGTTTCGCCTCGGCGACACCTCTTTGTCTGAAGGGCTGGAGCAACAGCTTCTCGGTTTGAAAGAGGGGGAGAAAAAGGCCTTTTCGCTGGAGCCTGACGCCGCCTTTGGCGTACCCAGCCCGGACCTGATTCAGTATTTCTCTCGCCGCGAGTTTATCGACGCTGGCGAGCCGGAGATCGGCGCGATTATGCTCTTTACCGCAATGGATGGCAGCGAAATGCCTGGCGTGATCCGCGAAGTGAACGGCGATTCCATCACCGTTGACTTCAACCATCCGCTGGCCGGGCGCACTGTTCATTTTGATATTGAAGTGCTGGAGATCGATCCGGCGCTGGAGGAGTAACATGCAGATCCTGTTGGCTAACCCGCGCGGTTTTTGCGCTGGCGTTGACCGCGCTATCAGCATTGTAGAAAACGCGCTGACGCTGTATGGCGCACCGATCTATGTTCGTCATGAAGTGGTGCACAACCGCTATGTGGTGGATAGCCTGCGCAAGCGTGGCGCCATTTTTATCGAACAGATCAGCGAAGTGCCGGACGGCGCGATCCTGATTTTCTCCGCCCACGGCGTGTCGCAGGCGGTACGCAACGAAGCGAAGAGCCGCGACCTTACGGTGTTCGATGCCACCTGTCCGCTGGTGACCAAAGTCCATATGGAAGTCGCCCGCGCCAGCCGCCGCGGCGAAGAGTCGATTCTGATTGGCCATGCCGGCCATCCGGAAGTCGAAGGCACCATGGGACAGTACAACAACCCGCAAGGGGGGATGTACCTGGTCGAGTCGCCGGAAGACGTGCTGAAGCTGGAAGTGAAAAATGACGCCCGGCTGTCGTTTATGACCCAGACCACGCTCTCCGTCGACGATACCTCGGATGTGATTGACGCCCTGCGCGCGCGTTTTCCGAAAATCGTAGGCCCGCGCAAAGACGACATTTGCTATGCCACCACTAACCGTCAGGAAGCCGTGCGCGCGCTGGCGGAGCAGGCTGACGTGGTGCTGGTGGTCGGGTCGAAAAACTCCTCCAACTCTAACCGCCTCGCCGAGCTGGCGCAGCGGATGGGCAAAGCGGCTTACCTGATTGACGACGCCTCCGATATCCAGGAAGCGTGGGTCAAGGATGCGGCCTGCGTCGGCGTGACGGCGGGCGCGTCGGCGCCGGATATTCTGGTGCAGAACGTCATTACCCGCCTGCAGGAGCTGGGCGGCGGCGAAGCCGTGCCGCTGGAAGGCCGGGAAGAGAATATCGTCTTTGAAGTGCCGAAAGAGCTGCGTGTGGATGTCCGTGAAGTAGAGTAAGTTCTTTCCTCCAGCAGTATGAGAAGATGCCAGACTTAACGTCTGGCATTTTTTTAGGGAGAAACCATGCGCTTACCAATCATTCTTGATACCGATCCGGGCATCGACGATGCCGCCGCCATTGCCGCGGCGCTGTTCGCGCCTGAGCTGGATCTGCAGTTGATGACCACCGTAGCGGGCAATGTCTCGGTGGAGAAGACGACCCGTAACGCGCTGCAATTGCTGCATTTCTGGAATGCCGATGTACCGCTGGCGCAGGGCGCGTCGATGCCGCTGGTGCGTCCGTTGCGCGACGCCGCCTCGGTGCATGGCGAATCCGGCATGGAGGGGTATGACTTTGTTGAGCATCAACGTCAACCGTTGGCGAAGCCGGCCTTCCAGGCTATCCGTGATGCGCTTATGCATGCTGCCGAGCCGATCACCCTGGTGGCGATTGGCCCGCTGACCAATATAGCGCTGCTGCTGACCCAGTACCCGGAATGCGTGTTTAATATTCGCCGGCTGGTGATCATGGGCGGCTCGGCGGGCCGCGGCAACTTCACGCCGAATGCGGAATTCAATATCGCTATCGACCCGGAAGCCGCCGCGAAAGTGTTCCACAGCGGGCTGGAGATTGTGATGTGCGGGCTGGACGTCACCAACCGGGCGCTGCTGGCGGCGGATTATCTGGCGACGCTGCCGACGCTGAACCAGACCGGTAAAATGCTCCATGCGCTGTTTAGCCACTATCGCAGCGGCAGCATGAGCAGTGGTCTGCGCATGCACGACTTGTGCGCTATTGCGTGGCTGGCCCGCCCGGAACTGTTCACTCTCCAGCCGTGCTTTGTGGCGGTGGAGACGCAGGGGACCTGGACCGCCGGCACCACGGTGGTGGATATCGAAGGACGACTGGGCCAGCCGGCGAACGCCCAGGTGGCGCTGGATATCGACGTCGAAGGGTTTCAGCGCTGGGCGGCGGAGGTGATTGCCCTGGCGCCGTGATATATCACTCGATTTTCAAGGAGAGAAGCAATGACCTATGGACAGGCGTATTTGAGCGGCTGGAAAGAGACCTTTAACTTTAGCGGACGCGCCAGTCGGCGGCAGTTTTGGACGTTTTTTCTTATCAATGTGCTGATCGCCGCCGCGCCAGTGGCCGCCTGGAGTCTGGTCACCCTTGTTGACCCTCACTACGGGATCCTCAGTTTTGTTGTCATTCCCTTTGCCGCGCTCTGGCTGCTGCTGATGGCGCTCCCCTTGCTGGCTGTTGGCTGCCGGCGAATGCATGATATCGGCCGCTCCGGGATCTGGTTTGTGTTGGGAGTTATCATTCCGTGGTTTGCAATTATTTCGCTGGCTCTGTGCTGCCTGCGTTCAGCGCCGGCACCGTCTCGCTGAGATAATCGATCATCGCCCGCATCCTGGCGGGCATATGTTTATCTCCCGCCCACAGCAGCCACAGGTCGCCGGAGTAACTGCTGATGAATTCCCACTCGGGCAGCACCTGCACGATATCGCCCTTCGCCAGCGCCTCACGGGCGGTGAACAGCGGCAGGCTGCCGATCCCTAAATGCTGTCTGACCGCGTCGAGGCGTACGGCGGTATGGTTGGCGGCGTACCGCCCGTAGGTTGGCACCGTTTCTGTTTTGCCTTCCCGACGGAACTTCCAGCGCGCATCGGCGGGCGTTTCGCCAAGGCTAATGCAGCTATGCGCGCGCAGATCCTGCGGGGTGTACGGCGTACCGTGCTGCTGTAAATAGGCCTCAGTGGCGCAGATAACGTGCCTGATTGGCATCAGCGGTTTGCCATGCAGGCCGGGGGAGGGGGTATCGGTGATGCGTAGCGCCAGATCAATACCGTCATCGATAAAATCGAGAGGGCGATCTTCCAGCCGCAGGCAGACGTCCACCTGCGGGTAGCGGTGGAAAAACGCCATCATCAGCGGGTGGATCACAAAGCGGCCGACGGCTTTCGGGACGCTGAGCGTCAGCTTTCCCTGGGCGACCGTTTGGCGACTGCCTGCGGAATCCATTGCCTGTCGCGCCGCTTCCAGCATCTGCTGGGCATGCTGATATATCGTTTCCCCGGCATCGCTAAGACGCAGCTTGCGGGTGGTACGCTGCAGCAGTTTGCAGCCCATCTCTCGCTCCAGCCGTGACACGCTGCGGCTAACGGCTGAAGGGGTAATGCCGTTCTGGCGGGCGACGGCGGAGAAGCTGCCCTGGTCGACTATCTGAACGAAAAGAGCGAGGTCGGGCAGGAGGTTCAGATTCATTTGTGCTCCCGGAGCAAGAGTGCATTGGCGGGTGGTGGGATTATCGCTGTCGACATTAATAATATACTGGCCGGACAGAGAGGAGAATCACTATGACTGAACGGGTTTATTACACCAGCGATGCTACCGACGGGCGCGCCCAGATCATCGCCTGCACTGCAGAAGCGGATGGCCGTTACGCCATCGAACTGGATCGGACGCTGTTTCACCCGCAAGGGGGCGGTCAACCGGCGGACCGTGGATGGATTGCCGGGCAGGTGGTTGAGACGGTAGCTGTGCGCGGCGAAAGGGTGTTGCATATTCTGTCGCAACCCCTTCCCCTCGGTGAAGTGGAGATGAAAATTGATGCCTCCGCGAGACAGCTGCATGCTCGTCTGCATTCTGCCGGCCACCTGCTTGGCCTGGCGGGCGAACAGCTTGGCTGGCAACCGGTGAAAGCGCACCACTGGCCCGGCGAAGGGCGGATAACCTTTGCCAGCAGGAATAGCGCCGCGCTGCCGGACGCCAGTGCGCTACTGGCGCTAGTGAAGGCATGGCAGGCGCAGGACTTACCGCGTCAGGTGACGTTCGCTGATGGCATGCGCAAGGTGGGATTCGGCGAGCTGGCAGCCTATCCCTGCGGAGGCACCCACGTCGCCCGTCTGGCGGAGCTGGGCGACATTGTCATTAGTCAGATTAAGATGAAGAAGGGGCAGCTGGTGGTCAGCTACACCCTGGCGTAAGCGTTTTATCTCTGCTCAGGATAGGTCTGCTTGCCGTGATAGATACGCTCAGGTCGGCCAACCTTGCCGTAGCTGATTTCCGCTTCCAGAAAGTCGTTCTTTACTCCTTGTTCCAGATAACGGCGAGCGGTGGTTTTGCTGCTGCCGAGGATACGGGCCAGCGAGTCGGCGGTATGCACCACCGTCGGGTCGGCAAACAGCTGGAGCACGCGCTGAAAGGTGCTTTCATCGATCCCGCGCAGTGGTGCGCTGGCGGGTTCCGTTTGTTCCCGGGCCTGAATATTAAACAGCGCGTCGACATGGAGCTGGCTGGCCTGTTCGCTGGAGCGCAGCGAGCTACGATAGCGGGCAAAGCGCTCCAGCGTGTGCTGCAGGCGCTGATAGTGCACCGGCTTAATCAGGTAATCAAACACCCCAAGACGCAGCGCTTCGCTGATGGTTTCCATGTGATTATCCGCGGTAATAAAGATAATCCGTCCCTTGTAATGTGTACTGACTGCATGGCGGATCAGATCGATACCTTTGCCGTCGGGTAAAAAATTATCCAGCAGGATCAGCTGCGGTTGATACAGTCTGAGCTGTTTCCTGGCGCTCTCAAGCTTATCCGCAATACCAATGACGTCGAACTGGGGAAACTGTTTAATGTTATCCACCAGGATCTCCGCCAGCATAGGTTCGTCTTCAACAATAAGAGTAGTGATGCTATCCATGATGTTCATCTCGGGTCAGGGGGATATAAAGCGTAAAAATGGTGCCAAAAGGAATATTATTTTCGACGACGATACTGCCGCCTGCTTGTTCCACGTAGCTGCGTACCAGCCAGAGTCCGATACCATGATCTTTGCTGGCGCTGCTGGTGACGCCGCGCTCGAAGATCCGATCGCGCAGCGCCTCGTCAATGCCGCATCCCTGGTCGGCGATCTCAATGATCACCTCCTGGCCATCACTGTTGATCAGGCATTCGATCTGTTTTGAACCCTGTGGTTGACGCAGGCTGGCATTGTAGGCGTTATCAAGTAGATTCCCCACGATCGAGATCCATTCGTTGTGCGAAAGGGCGGTAGGTAATCTATCAACGAAGCAGGCCGGATCGAAAATCAGCTCAAGTCCAAGCTCTTTGGCCCGGTAATATTTGCCGATCAACAGCCCGGCCAGGTGGTTGTCCTGGAAATTGCGTGCAATAAAATCGATCACCTTCTGGTGACTTTCCGACTGCTGTTGGATCAGATCCAGCGCATGATCGTAGCGTTTAAGAAACAGCAGGCCAGCGATAGTGGAGATCAGATTGCGATGCTCATGCTGCACGGCGCGCAGGTTATCCGCATACTGTTGCACCTGGCTGAGCTGCAGGCTAAGGGTGTTGATATCGTCTTTGCTGCGAAAGCTGATCACCCAGCCCTGTGGCTCATTGTTTAAGATCACCGCCATCCGGCTGGCGATCACTTTGATCTGATTGAAGGTAACGATCTCGTCTTTTTTATTGGTCTGCGGCGCATCGTAGAAGAAAGCCTCCTGCGAGATAACGCTGTTGATCCCTTTGCCGATAAGCGTGGTTTCCGGTTGGCTCAAATTGAGCAGGCGGCGGGCAGTCTGATTAATTGCAGTGATTTTATAACCGGAGTCGATGGCGATAAGCCCTTCGAATACCGATTCAAACAACACGCTTTGCTGGATTAACAGCTGTGACAGCTGTTGGGGTTCCATATTGAGCATCTGTTTTTTGATATGCAGTGAGAAGCGGCGGGCGCAAAAGAGCAGAAGCAGTAACATGATGGCCATCGGGATCAGCAGCGAACTTATCTGCAGGCTGAGCCAGTTTTCCAGTTGCTCAATGGTATAGCCTACCGACACAATGCCGATCACCTTGCCGGTTGCGTCCTGAATCGGCGATTTACCGCGCAGCGACGATCCCAGCGAGCCTTTGCGCACTGACACGTAGCTTTTAGCGTTTATCAACGCCTCATCGCTATCGCCGCCTTCCATCGATTTGCCGATTTCATCAGGATTGACGTGATAGAGGCGCTGGCCGCTGGCATCACCGACGGTGATGTAGGTGGCGTCGGAGAACGAACGCATGGGGTCGATAAGGGCTTTGATTCTGGCGAGATCGCGTTTCTGTACCGCCTCCACCAGCTCCGGCATCGCCGAAATCTGCATCGCCTGAATCAGCGCCCGTTGCCCGACCTGATAATGCAGACGCTCCTCGGTAATGTCTGTCAGATACCATGACATCGCCAGCATGACGATCGTCGAGGTGAATAAGATCAGCAGGAAGATGCGATTCTGAAACGATCGCCTGGCAAACCAGTGGGTGATTTTTCGGGTATACATTGGGTAGATAGACATTAAATTGTTATTCTCCCCGTTTTGCGCCCCCGGCGCCGACAGGTGGAGCACAGAACAGAAAATTTCAGACATGTGCCCGGCCCCGTCATGCCAGGAGTGGGTATCAAATCAGCCCGGAGGTGGGGCGACAGCCACACCTCCGGGAAGGATGCCGGCCTACATCGCCAGCACGTACTTGAGCATCACCCCGGCGGCGATCGCCGAGCCGATCACCCCCGCCACGTTCGGGCCCATGGCGTGCATCAGCAGGAAGTTCTGCCCGTCCGCTTCCAGACCCACCTTGTTCGACACCCGCGCCGCCATCGGCACCGCCGACACCCCCGCGGAACCAATCAGCGGGTTGATTTTGTGCCGGCTGAACACGTTCATCAGCTTCGCCATCAGCACCCCGGCTGCGGTCCCCACGCAGAAGGCGATCACCCCCAGCACCAGGATCCCCAGCGTCTGCGGCTGCAGGAACTTGTCCGCCACCAGCTTGGCCCCCACCGACAGCCCGAGGAAGATGGTGACGATGTTGATCAGCGCGTTCTGCACCGTATCGCTCAGCCGCTCCACCACGCCGCTCTCGCGCATCAGGTTGCCGAAGCAGAACATACCCAGCAGCGGCGCGGCGTCCGGCAGCAGGAGCGCCACCAGCAGCAACAGCACCGCCGGGAAGAGGATCTTCTCCCGCTTACTCACCGTGCGCAGCTGCACCATGCGGATCTTCCGCTCCTTATCCGTGGTCAGCGCCTTCATGATCGGCGGCTGGATCAGCGGCACCAGCGCCATATAGGAGTACGCCGCCACCGCAATGGCCCCCAGCAGCTCCGGCGCCAGCTTGCCCGACAGGTAAATCGCCGTCGGGCCGTCGGCGCCGCCGATGATGCCGATGGCCGCCGCCTGCGGCAGGGTGAAGCTGATGATGCCGAAGTAGTTCAGCGTCAGCGCCCCGAGCACGGTGGCGAAGATCCCGAACTGCGCCGCCGCCCCCAGCAGCAGGGTGCGCGGGTTGGCCAGCAGCGGGCCGAAATCGGTCATCGCCCCGACGCCCATAAAGATGACCAGCGGCGCGATGCCCGAGCCAATCGCCACCTTATAGAAGATGGCCAGCACCCCGGCGGAGTAGCCCATGTCCACCGCGAGGCTCTCCATCTGCCCCTGCACCGACGGCAGGGCCAGCGCCAGCGCCTCCTTAATGGCGTGGACGTCCGGCGCGCAGTGGAGCTTCGCGGCAATCACCGCCAGCTGCGCCGGGTCGTGGTGGGCCAGCAGGCTCTCCAGGGCGGTGAGCGCCAGCCCGGCCTCCGGGATATTGGAGAGCAGGCCGCCGAAGCCAATCGGCAGCAGCAGTAACGGCTCGAACTTCTTCGCAATCGCCAGCCAGAGCAGCAGCAGGCTGACCAGCAGCATCGCGGCCTGGCCGGCGCCGAGGTGCATCAGCCCCATGCCCTGAATCAGGGCGTTCAGACTTTCCATTTCCGCTCCTCGTCCTTACGCCAGAGTCATCAGGGTATCGCCGACCGCCACCGCGTCGCCGGCTTTCACCGCGATACCGCGCACGGTCCCGGCCTGCGCGGCACGGATTTCGGTTTCCATCTTCATGGCTTCCAGAATCAGCAGCACCTCGCCTTCGGCGACCGCCTGGCCCTCCGCGGCCAGCACCTTCCAGATAGTGCCCGCCAGCGGGGCGGTCACCGGGGTACCGGCGCCGGCCGGGGCCGGGGCGGCAGCGGGCGCGCTGGCTACCGGCGCAGTGGCGCTGAGCTGGCTGACGTCGCCGCCGTCGCTGACTTTGACCACGAAGGCTTTGCCTTCCACTTCCACGGTGTAGACGCCGGAGGCGGCGGCTTTTGCCGGCGCGGCAGATTTTGCTTCTTCCACCTGCGGCACCGGCTCAAAGGCCGCCGGGTTGTGGCGGTTTTCGAGGAACTTCAGGCCGGGCTGCGGGAACAGCGCCACGGTGAGCACGTCGTCGATGGCGTTTTCGGCAAGCGTGATGCCCTTCTCCTGCGCCTGGCGTCTGACGTCGGCTTCCAGCTGCGCCAGCTCCGGCTTCAGCAGGTCGGCCGGGCGGCAGGTCACCGGGTCGGCGCCGTCGAGCACCCGCGCCTGCAGGGCGGCGTTCACCGGCGCCGGGGTGTGGCCGTACTCGCCCTTCAGGATACCGGCGGTCTCCTTCGCGATGGTTTTGTAGCGCTCGCCGCCCAGCACGTTGAGCACCGCCTGGGTGCCGACAATCTGCGAGGTCGGGGTCACCAGCGGGATGAAGCCGAGGTCCTCGCGCACGCGGGGGATTTCCGCCAGCACCTCATCCAGACGGTGGGCGGCACTCTGCTGCTTCAGCTGGCCTTCAAGGTTGGTGAGCATCCCGCCCGGCACCTGGGCGACGAGGATACGGCTGTCGGTGCCTTTCAGCTGGCCTTCGAAGGCGTGGTATTTTTTGCGCACCTCGCGGAAGTACGCGGCGATGCTCTCCAGCCTGTGGATATCGAGGCCGGTGTCGTACGGTGTGCCGGCGAGGGTGGCCACCAGCGCCTCGGTGGCCGGGTGGCCATAGGTGGCGCTCATCGAGGAGATGGCGGTGTCGACGCCGTCGACGCCGGCTTCAATGGCCTTCAGCAGCGCCATCTCCGCCATCCCGGTGGTGGCATGGCAGTGCAGGTGCAGGGTGACGTCGTAGCGCTTCTTGATTTCACTGACCAGCTCAAAGGCGGCATGCGGGGTGAGGATGCCGGACATGTCCTTGATGGCGACGGAGTCAACGCCGGTCTCCAGCAGCTGTTCGGTGAGGTCGAGCCAGGTCTGCAGGGTGTGGGCCGGGCTGGTGGTGTACGAAAGCGTACCCTGGGCGTGGGCGCCGTGGCGGCGGACCGCCTGCAGGGCGGCCTGCATGTTGCGCGGGTCGTTCATGGCATCAAAGACGCGGAAGACGTCCATGCCGTTTTTGACGGCGCGCTCCACGAAGCGCTCCACCACGTCGTCGGCGTAGTGGCGGTAGCCGAGCAGGTTCTGGCCGCGGAGCAGCATCTGCAGCGGGGTCTTCGGCATCGCCTTTTTCAGCTCGCGCAGGCGGACCCACGGGTCCTCGCCGAGAAAGCGGATGCAGGCGTCAAAGGTGGCGCCGCCCCAGCACTCCAGCGAGCGGTAGCCGACGTCGTCCAGCTGAGCGGCAACGGGCAGCATATCGTCGAGACGCAGACGGGTGGCGAACAGGGACTGGTGGGCGTCGCGCAGGACGACATCGGTAATGGCAACGGTCATGAATTCCTCCGTGAATTAAGGGTGAAGACGGCGATGGTGGTGAATGGCGGCGACAATCGCCGGCTTCAGGCGGGCGAAATCGTCGGCGGGCGCGACGGCGGCCGGCGCCGGTTTGGGGGCGGCGGGCGGCTCGGAAAACAGGCGGTTGACGGCGAGGGACATTCCCCGGATGGCGAAAATGAGCAGCAGCAGGAACACCAGCACAAAGCCCATGCCGAGAAACATCAGGGTGAAGCCTTCGCCTAACAGGACGGCATTGTCAGTCATTTATACATCTCAAATAGGGGCACGATGACGCGCTGTCTGACAAGGTTTCTGGCGTTTCCGGCTAAGGAGCAGGGTGGATTTCCCTCTGCCGCTCCCGGCATGGGACCCTGATTCGTTCTTCACCTGTCAGTTCAACGTGCCATCGTGCGTATGGGTTAAATCATCATGCCGAACACGATGCTGGCGATGACCAGCACAATACCGCCGCCCAAACGGGAGGAGATTTGCGCATAAGAGATAAGGTTCATACGGTTACAGGCAGAGAGAACTTCCAGGTCGCCGGAGCCGCCGCGGTTGGCCATACACAGGCCTGCAGTGATGGCCGATTCTATTGGGAAGAAGCCCATCAGCCAGCCACCGATCGCCGCGCCGAGCACCGCACCGATAACGATAATGGCGGCGATAACAACGTTAGCGAAGGTGATGGCGTTGATAATTTCCTGTAGGTCGGTGTAGCAGACGCCGACCCCGACCATCAGCACCCACAGCAGCTGTTTGGAGAAGAAATCAGACAAGCGTTTAGCACCGGCTTTGATTTCAGGTGAGCACAGCCCGGAGGCGTTCAGCGCGGCGACGATCAGCACCATCCACGCGAAATAGTGAATAGCCACACCGCCAATGCTGGGCAGAATTTTCTTCGCCACGACGTAGGCCAGCAGGAAGCAGGTAGTGGACAGCACCAGACCGACGGCGGTTTCGCGATGGGTGATTTGTCCCGCTTTCTCATCTTCTTCCACTTTGAACGAGGCTTTACGCACCAGTTCCCCTTCGCCGCTCAGCCAGGCGTGTTTTTTGCCGATGATATCGAGGACGGCGGCAAAGACGATGGCGAAGATGTTAGCGATGGTCAGAATAGCGATAGCGGTTGAGTAATACTCTTCGCGAGAACGACCGGTGACGGAGTGGTAAATCTCCGACAGGGGGACCGCGCCCGCGCCGTTGCCGCCACCCATGATCGGCAGGACGTACAGCATCATGATGCGATCCACTGGAATACCGAACACCAGGCCGATAGCGATGCCAAAAATAGACGCGCCGACAATGCCCATCAGGATAGTTGGAATATAGCCGAGCAGTGATTTCAGCAGCAGGCGGCGGTTTACCGACAGAATTGCTCCGGTAATTAATACCGCGATGAATAAGTTAAGGAAGTTACTCTTATCCATAACGTTGCTGATAGCATCGATTTCTTTCTGCGTAAAAATACCGGCATAGACAAAATAAGCCGCCACCAGGAAAATCATCACCGGAGCGCCACCGATATATTTGTTGAATATTGGCAGGCGCTTGCCAATTTCCCCGAATATAGCGCCGATAATAAACATGATGGCAAAGCCGCCGACGATATCGGTGGGTAAAGCGTTATAAAAATGTGAAAATAATAGTGTAATTAACGCAAATGCGTAAAGGGGGAGCGGCATGCCGAAGATTTTAAATCCCAGCAGATCGCTAACGCCCTTTTTCTCCGTCGCCGGAGCCTGACTCATGTTAGTCATAAACGTTATCCTGTTTATTGATGGAGTAGTAAGACCGGCGCATAGTAATAAATAGATCCAGGGGTAAGGTGTGATTATCTTCACTGAATACTCGTGTTTTTTATTAATTTAATTGTTTTTATGATTCTGAATTAATTAACAACATAAAAACCATAAAGCCAATTAAGCCACGAGAAAAACTGTGACTTAAATACAAGAATCCATAGCCGAACGCTGGCGAAATACAGTTCGTTTTGAAATGACGAAGCGCTAAAAAATGACACTGATATTAAAACGCGTTCAGCTATTAAAAGATAAACCGCGGCGAGAGGCGATCGATCGGTTTCTCCGCCAGCATCAACTGTCGTTAGAGGCCGACTGCGAAATGGCGATTATCGCCGAGTATCAGCAGCGGCTGGTCGGCTGCGGCGCTATCGCCGGCAATGTGCTGAAATGCATCGCCATCGATCCCTCGCTGCAGGGGGAGGGGCTGAGCCTTAAATTACTGACCGAGCTCCTGACGCTGGCCTATGAGCTGGGGCGCAGCGAACTGTTTTTGTTCACTAAACCTTGCAATGCCGCGTTATTTTCCGGCGCCGGCTTCTGGCCGATAGCCCAGGCGGGCGACCGCGCCGTGCTAATGGAAAATAGCCGCGAACGACTGACTCGTTACTGCCGACAACTGGCGATGTACCGTCAGCCGGGAAGAAAAATCGGCGCTATCGTGATGAACGCCAATCCATTCACCCTCGGCCACCGCTGGTTGGTAGAACAGGCGGCCAGCCAGTGCGACTGGCTGCATCTGTTTGTGGTCAAAGAAGATGCGTCCTGCTTTTCCTATCACGATCGCTTCAAGCTCATTGAACAGGGGATTACCGGCATCGATAAGGTGACGCTGCATCCCGGTTCGGCGTATCTGATCTCGCGGGCGACGTTCCCCGGCTATTTCCTGAAAGAGCAGGGGGTGGTTGATGACTGCCACAGCCAGATTGACCTGCAGCTCTTCCGCGAGCGCCTGGCCCCGGCGCTGCAGATTACCCATCGCTTTGTCGGCACCGAGCCGTTGTGTCCCCTGACCCGTAATTACAACCAGCGCATGAAGTCACTATTGGAAGCGCCAGGCGACGCGCCGCCCATTGAAGTAGTTGAGCTTGCGCGAATCGAAAAAAATGGTGGACCCGTGTCGGCCTCCCGAGTGCGCGAACTCTATCGACAGCGCAACTGGCAGGCGGTCGCGGCGCTGGTACCGCCGGGGACCCTCTCTTTTCTGATGCAACTGGCGGAAAGCGAACATCAAACCGCCTGATTTTTATGCCCTAACTAAGGATTTTCCCCTATGGAAATGAAGATTGACGCCCTGGCCGGCACGCTGGAGTCCAGCGATGTGATGGTCAGGATTGGACCGGCGGCGCAGCCGGGCATTCAGCTGGAAATCGACAGCATTGTGAAACAACAGTTTGGCGCTGCGATTGAGCAGGTAGTGAGAGAAACGCTGGCTCAGCTTGGCGTGAAACAGGCCAACGTGGTGGTCGATGATAAAGGCGCGCTGGAATGTGTTTTGCGAGCTCGCGTACAGGCCGCGGCGCTGCGCGCGGCGCAACAGACCCAATTACAATGGAGCCAGCTATGAAACCACGTCGCAGTATGTTGTTCATCCCTGGCGCCAATGCCGCCATGTTAAGCACGTCATTCGTCTACGGCGCCGATGCGGTGATGTTCGACCTGGAAGATGCCGTTTCGCTGCGCGAGAAAGATACCGCTCGTCTGCTGGTGTATCAGGCGCTACAGCATCCACTGTATCAGGATATCGAAACCGTGGTGCGCATTAACCCGCTGAATACGCCGTTCGGTCTTGCCGACCTTGAAGCGGTAGTCCGCGCGGGCGTGGATATGGTGCGTCTGCCGAAAACCGACAGCAAAGAAGATATCCATGAGCTGGAAGCGCATGTTGAGCGGATTGAACGCGAGTGCGGCCGGGAAGTGGGCAGCACCAAGTTAATGGCGGCGATTGAGTCGGCGCTGGGCGTGGTGAACGCGGTGGAGATCGCCCGCGCCAGCCCGCGTCTGGCGGCGATCGCGCTGGCGGCCTTCGATTACGTCATGGATATGGGCACCTCTCGCGGCGACGGTACTGAACTGTTCTACGCCCGCTGCGCTGTACTGCATGCCGCGCGCGTTGCCGGCATCGCCGCCTATGACGTGGTGTGGTCGGATATCAATAACGAAGAGGGCTTCCTGGCGGAAGCGAATCTGGCCAAAAACCTCGGTTTTAACGGCAAATCGTTGGTTAACCCACGACAAATTGAACTCCTGCATCAGGTCTATGCCCCGACGCGCAAAGAGGTCGATCACGCGCTGGAAGTGATTGCCGCGGCGGAAGAAGCCGAAACGCGAGGTCTGGGTGTGGTATCGCTGAACGGCAAGATGATCGATGGACCGATTATCGACCATGCTCGCAAAGTGGTGGCGCTCTCGGCTTCCGGTATTCGTGATTAAGGGGAATAAGATGAAAGAGACAGTAGCAATGCTTAATCAGCAGTACGTGATGCCGAATGGACTGACACCTTATGCCGGCGTAACGGCGAAAAGTCCCTGGCTGGCGAGTGAGAGCGAAAAGCGCCAGCGCAAAATCTGCGATTCGCTGGAAACGGCAATCCGTCGCTCCGGCCTGCAAAACGGCATGACCATCTCGTTTCACCACGCGTTTCGCGGCGGTGACAAAGTCGTCAATATGGTAGTGGCGAAGCTGGCGGAAATAGGTTTTCGCGATCTGACGCTGGCATCCAGTTCGCTGATCGACGCTCACTGGCCGCTGATCGAGCATATTAAAAATGGCGTGATCCGCCAGATCTACACCTCCAGCCTGCGCGGCAAGTTGGGCGAGGAGATCTCCGCCGGTTTAATGGAAAACCCGGTGCAGATCCACTCCCACGGCGGTCGCGTACAGCTGATTCAAAGCGGCGAGCTGTCGATTGATGTCGCGTTTCTCGGCGTTCCTTGCTGCGATGAGTTTGGCAACGCCAACGGCTTTAGCGGTAAATCACGCTGCGGTTCGCTGGGCTACGCGCGCGTCGATGCCGAGCACGCTAAATGCGTGGTGCTGCTGACCGAAGAGTGGGTGGATTATCCTAACTATCCGGCCAGTATTGCCCAGGATCAAGTGGATCTGATAGTCCAGGTAGATGAAGTCGGCGATCCGCAAAAAATTACCGCGGGTGCCATCCGTCTGACCAGCAACCCGCGCGAGCTGCTGATCGCCCGCCAGGCGGCGAAAGTCGTTGAGCACTCCGGTTACTTTAAAGAGGGTTTCTCGCTGCAGACCGGTACCGGCGGCGCCTCGCTGGCAGTAACTCGCTTCCTTGAAGATAAAATGCGCCGTAACGGCATTACCGCCAGCTTCGGCCTCGGCGGTATCACCGGGACGATGGTCGATTTGCACGAAAAAGGGTTGATCAAAACGCTGCTCGATACCCAGTCCTTCGATGGCGACGCGGCGCGTTCGCTGGCGCAGAACCCGAACCATGTCGAGATCTCCACCAATCAGTATGCCAGCCCGGGCTCCAAAGGCGCCTCCTGCGAGCGCTTAAACGTGGTGATGCTCAGCGCGCTGGAAATTGATATCGACTTTAACGTTAACGTGATGACCGGTTCTAACGGTGTGCTGCGCGGGGCGTCCGGTGGCCATAGCGATACCGCCGCCGGTGCGGATTTGACCATTATTACCGCGCCGTTAGTTCGCGGCCGTATTCCCTGCGTCGTGGAAAAGGTGCTGACCCGCGTCACGCCGGGGGCCAGCGTGGATGTGCTGGTCACTGACCACGGCATTGCGGTCAACCCGGCACGTCAGGACCTGATCGACAATTTGCGCAGCGCAGGCATTCCGCTGATGACCATTGAGGAACTGCAGCAGCGTGCTGAGCTGTTGACTGGCAAGCCGCAGCCGATCGAATTCACCGATCGGGTGGTGGCGGTGGTGCGCTATCGCGACGGTTCGGTCATCGATGTGATTCGTCAGGTGAAAAACAGCGACTAAACGCAGAGGGGAAAGGCCATGAGCGACGTGTTAATTAATCCTGCGCGTGTGCGGCGCGTGAAGCCACTGAGTGCCGAAGAGGTGGTCAGCGCGGTAGAGCGCGCGCTGTTGACCGAAGTTCGCCTGACCCCAAAGCCCGGGTTGGTGGATATTCGTAACGCTGGCGCGCACTGGGATATGGATCTGGCCTCGTTTGAGGCCAGCACCGCGGTGGTGGCTCCGTGGATGGAGAAATTTTTCATCATGGGCCACGATACTGCGGCGGTCGCGCCGGAGCAGGTATTGATGATGCTGCGCCCGGTAGGGATGGCCTGTGAGAACGATATGCTGGAGGCCACCGGCGGGGTGAATACCCATCGCGGGGCGATCTTCGCTTTTGGCCTGCTCAGCGCGGCGGCGGGCAGGCTGGTGTCGAAAGGTGAGCCGATAGAGCAGCACCGGCTTTGCGACCAGGTGGCGCGCTTCTGTCGCGGCATGGTTATGCAGGAGTTGTCTTCTGCTGGCGGGGAACGGCTCAGTAAAGGCGAGGCTCATTTTCTGCGCTATGGTCTCTCCGGGGCCCGCGGCGAGGCGGAGAGCGGTTTCCTGACGGTGCGTACCCAGGCCATGCCAGTCTTTACCCGCATGATGGAAGAGACCGGCGACAGTAATCTGGCGCTACTGCAAACCCTGCTGCATCTGATGGCGTGGAATGATGACACCAACCTGGTCTCGCGCGGCGGGCTTGCCGGGCTGAACTTTGTCCAGCAGGAGGCGCAGCGACTGCTGTGGCAGGGCGGCGTGCTGGCGGACGGCGGGCTGGAGGCGCTGCGACAGTTTGACGATGAGCTGATTGCCCGCCATCTCAGCCCCGGCGGCAGCGCCGATCTGTTGGCGGTGACCTGGTTTTTATCCGCGTTTCCCGCCGGCGCGCTTTTCCCGCTGTAACCCACTGCAATACCGCCTTCGCCCGCACTGTACGGGCGAAGGCGCCATCATTCGCCTTCCCGGTTGTCATCAGGTAAACACGGAATCGCGGCACAATCGTATAGTTTTTACTGATATCGTCCGCCGTTTGTCATAAATTTCTAATTATCGGCGTTTTTGAGTAGCGGCCCGCTGACGGGCTGGTTACTCTGAAAACAATTTACGTAATGTTAACAAAAGAGAATAGCTATGCATGATGCACAAATCCGCGTGGCCATCGCCGGCGCGGGCGGCCGGATGGGACGCCAGTTAATTCAGGCTGCATTGCAGATGGAAGGCGTGGCGCTGGGCGCGGCGCTGGAGCGCGAAGGGTCAAGCCTGGTGGGCAGCGACGCCGGCGAGCTGGCGGGCGCCGGCAAAGCGGGCGTCGCGGTGCAGAGCAGCCTGGCGGCGGTAAAAGATGATTTCGACGTGTTGATCGATTTTACCCGCCCGGAAGGCACGCTGAACCATCTGGCGTTTTGCCGCGAGCACGGCAAAGGGATGGTCATCGGCACCACCGGTTTTGACGACGCTGGCAAACAGGCGATTCGCGATGCCGCGCAGGACATTGCCATTGTCTTCGCCGCTAACTTTAGCGTTGGCGTCAACGTCCTGTTGAAGCTGCTGGAGAAGGCGGCAAAGGTGATGGGCGACTATACCGACATCGAAATTATCGAAGCGCACCACCGGCATAAAGTGGATGCGCCGTCAGGCACCGCGCTGGCGATGGGCGAAGCGATCGCCGGGGCATTGAACAAAGATCTCAAGGACTGCGCGGTCTACAGTCGTGAAGGCTACACTGGCGAACGCGTCCCGGGCACCATCGGCTTCGCGACCGTTCGCGCGGGGGATATCGTCGGGGAGCATACGGCAATGTTTGCTGACATCGGTGAGCGTATTGAAATCACCCATAAAGCGTCCAGCCGCATGACCTTTGCAAATGGCGCTGTTCGTTCAGCATTGTGGCTGAAAGGCAAGAAAAATAGCCTGTTTGATATGCGTGATGTGCTGGATCTGAATAGTTTATAACGATTATTACCCATCGTGATGTGGTTATTGCTATCAATAAGTTATTGATGCAGAGGGCAATATTTTGTTGCCCTTTTTTATTTTTGCGAATTATGGCGTATGTTTTAAGTGTAATGCGTAAAAAATACAGTATTAGCGTGTTTTTTAGTGAATGAAATGTAAATTTTGACCATCTGGTCCACTTTTTTGTCGATCATCCCTCTGTTTTACACTCTTCCACATCCGCAAGCGTTTTCTCAGCCAGGTTTGTTGATCTTTTTGGCGTAAAAATCACGTGTTACGCATCAGTGGCGTAAAATGACATTAAAAATCTCCGCTTTAAGTTGACTTTTATCCGACATCTCTCCAGAATGCCGCCGTTTGCCAAAAATCTGCGGGCAACAGATTTGCATTGATTCAGATCGTGTTTATGAATTAATATGCAAATAAAGTGAGTGGATATTCTCTGGAGGGTGTTTTGATTAAGTCAGCGCTATTGGTTCTGGAAGACGGA
>OLOE01000403.1_pt1 | contig 22634 bp, 26 predicted proteins | sample 1673201 | NCBI WGS metagenome assembly OLOE01 (sample SAMEA3136765, study PRJEB25190) | human gut metagenome | biome: human gut; feature: human-associated habitat; material: faeces | place: Austria | collected 2013
TAATAAACAACGCAATATTCTTTCCGATTTTCGGAAGACTATTGGAAATACCTCCTAGAACACCGCCGATAATACCTCCGATAAACTCGCCGATTCCAGTCCCAATCTTTCCTAATGCGTCAATGGCGCGATCCATGTTAGAAGAGAACATGTCAAACTGCATCAAGGCGCCCAAAGCTTCCATAATAGAAACAATAACGCCAATGCCAGCAATAATTGCCAACCCACCTTGTCCTATACCATTGACAGGAACCTTCGAAAGAATTGCCATTGCCGCAGTAATTGCGATAAGAACCATAGATAGTGATTCGGCAATCGGAAGTAACGACTCAGGATTCGGAATAGTTGACAATTGCCAGAGCAACGCTCCAATCGCCGCCACAGCAAGCGTGAGCATGGCAATCGTTCCAAGCGATTTTCCAGCCAAATTGGATACAGCCATCATCAGAGAGAGACATACCATGATGGAATCTATTGCAATAATCGCGGGGGTCAAATCTTCAGCTGGAATTCCAGAGATCGCAACGACCATAATTGTTAAGGCTGCAACGCAAGCAGTCAAAGCAATTATTGTCTTCTCGCTTCCTGTGGCCAGTTTCGACACCGCCATCAAGCCACCAAATATAACGCTAATTGCAGTAATGACTCCCATAGCCTGCCAACATTGATTGACACCAATTTGGTTAATTGCCCAAATAGCCCCAACAAGGACGGCTATTCCTGCCGCCATTCCCAAGAATCCAGCAGACTGCTTGGCAATGTTAGTATTTGCCGATGCCACAAGCGATGCCGCAGAATAAAGGGTCAGAATAACAGACATTGCCGTCAAGAACGCGATGCTCTTGGTAAGTTCTTCTACACTTACAGAAGCAAGATTCTTGATAACCTCGACCATCACATACAGTCCGGCCGCCATCAAGAGAATTGACTTGCCTCCATCTCCACCTTTTCCAGCCGCTACGGTTGTGATGTTTACGAGCGCCATCATCGCCATTATTGGCACAAGAGCAGAGATTCCCTTAAGAATATCCTCCATAGGCATCTTGGCAATCTCGGCCAGTACATCCACCATCATTTTGATGCTAAACGCCGCGGCAATCAGCGAAACCGCCGAACCGAACTTTGCTCCAGATGCTGCTCGACAAACGAGCGCAAGCGCTCCAAGAATCAGACTCATTTTACCAAGCGATGACCAAATATCATCCAAGGGATAATCTTCGAGCTCGTTCAAGGCTTTGATAACCGTTTTCAGCGAGAATGCCATAGCGAGAAGGTATACCGCCGAGCCGAACTTGTTGCCTCCAAGTTTACTCATGGCGATTCCGACCAATGCTAAAGCCGCAAAGATTCCGACCAAAGCGGCTACTCGCTTGCCTAGGCCTTCGGTCTCGACGCCCTCTAATTCTTTAAGCGCTTTCACTACAATAAGAATTGCAGTGGTAAGAGCTACAGCGTTGAAACCAATCGAGAAACTTTTCAAAGACTTACTCAAAGAGGTAAGTGGGTTATCTCCTCCGGAAGGAAGTTTTCCCTTCAAGTAGGTGATGAGACTTGCAAAGCCCATCATGGCACTGCCAAGTACACCGATAGCAAGCGCCGCAGGAATCAGCCTTTCGGTTGGAATCGTAGATACTACCCACAACGCCCCGGCAAGTATGCCGATAGCAACCGCAATTTTGATGATGGAGTTCGCTTCAATGTCCTTCTGATAAGCCACAAGAACATTCTTTACTGCGCCGAGAACTCCGACAAACGAATCGCCGATGTTGGCGCCCATCTTTTTGGTTGCACTCAGCACATCGGAGAGCTTCTTCAGCGACGCAATAACGCCTATGCCGACACCCGCCGCAATGATTTTGTCGATTGCAACATTCTTGGCACCTTTTGTGGTAAACTGCTGAAATGCCGCAATCAGGTTCTTTAAGCCGCTAAACTTCTCAGAGGCAATAGACGCCAAATCCGAAACATTCTGCTTAAAAGTATCGATTGCATTGTTGATGCCGGAGAATTTGTCAATGACAACTTGCAGGGCGCCACCCGCATCGGTCTTGAGCGATTCCCACAGACCTTTCAGGTCCTCAAAGCTGATGCCATCCAAATCCTTGAATTTATCAAAGAAATCGGTAATGTAGGGCTTAATATCCTCGAGCAATTGCTTTGCTGAGTTCAGAACCTTCTCAACAATATCACCAAACGCGGAAATAGCCTTCTGGATAATTGGCAGGCTCTTAAATGCCGCAAACCACGTGACAAACTTGTCCTTGGCCTTCGTAACCCAGCCAGTCAACTTGGAGAACCCAGCGCTTACCTTATCAAGAACCGTTGAAACAAGCTTGTGCTCTACAACCCAATTCTTGATTTTGGACGTGCTGTCACCCACAACAGTGTTGAACTTGGCAAGAATATCATTAAGGGTTTTGTTATTCTTGACCCAGTCCTTCAACTTAACGATGCCGTCAGCAATGTAATCGACACATGTGTCAATGGCCTTATTCAGCGTCTCGTTGGATTTCAGCCATTCACGAAGCTTAACAATGTTGTCACCGATGCTTGCCGTGTAATCCAGAACACTAAAATGTACATCTCCGAGAACAGCATTAAGGATTTTGAATGCTCTGCGTGCCAATGCAGACACAGCATCCGTTACGATGCCAATGATTGAGAAAAGTCCTTTCAAAGTCCGCCGAAGCTTATCAGCAGACTCGTCCGAAACCTTGAGTCTCTGAGAAACTGCGTTGATAGCCGAAATGATGGAATACATCTCTTCAGCAGATTTAGCAGGAAAGACCTCCGACCATGCGGTCTTCACAGTCGTGATAACCGTCATCAAACCACGCAACGCATTCCGCATAGTATCGATGATCAATTCTCGGCCGGTTGGTCGATTCATACTCTCCAGCAATTCATTGATAGGTGTGCCGGTTTCCTCGGCTTGCTTAGCCAATTTCTGTAAACAAATCACCTGCTCATCAGTATAGCCAATTGCCTTAAGCTGTTCTTCGCCGAGGTCGCTGACGGCAATCTCAGTACCGGCAAGCATCTTATTAACAATACCCTGTATAGTAGCATAGTCATGTCCGGCGTCGGCCAATGCCTTCTTACGGGCCGCACCGTTACCAAAATCGCCACGAATTACTTCAGAAGCAATTTTCTTGTATTCGGTAAGCTTTTCGGTCAAATCAGTAGTGCTGGCTGTGGTCTCGCTCGTGAACTTCTTCAGGGTTTCGGTGAAAATATCAGTAGTAAGCCAACCCTGCTTCAGAGATTCCCGAAAAGAAGTCTGGCCATTGACCATATCATCTATGGCAATACCGTGTTCCTTGGCAGTCTCCATAAGTGCCTTCTGCAACACACTATTGGCACTATTGTTCTGGTCTACAATATCCCACTGTTCCTGCGTGAAGGTCTTGGAATCGCCAAGAACCTGTTTAAGATACTCGTTTCGTGCGTTTCCACCCTCTGCGAAAATCTCATACAAATCGTTGGCAAAGTCAGTCCAGAGCTCAGTTGCTTCATTTGCGTTACCGAAGATGATTTCAAAAGTCTGCATCCAGCCGGTGCTGACCGCATCCTTGACGGAATCAATCGCATCATTGAAGGTTCGTGCTTTCTGTGCAGCCTCAAAAGCCTTCAGCGAAAATTCGTCGAAACTGTATCCAAGTCCTTTGATCGAATCACTTAAAGAAATGCCCTCTTTTTCGGATTTTGAATGAATTTCTTCGATAATTTGGGAGACAGTCATGCTCTTTTTGTTAGAAGCATCGACAATCTCCGTAACAGCCTTCGAATAATCGTTGAAGACTGTCATCATGACATCGGAAGTAAGCCAAGCGCCATCCGTCAACTGGGTCGTAAACTGTGAAACATTGAATGCCGTTGCTTTAGCACCCTTAGAAACAACCGAATAAGTATCGTTGCCGTTATCTTTTAGCGTGCCAAGCGAAATGGCAGCGTCAATACACTTGCGTCGGAACTCATCAGTATCCATGGACGCATTCTGGATAGACTTGTAATCCTCCAGACGCATAACACCGGCACCCATTGCCTGAGCAAGCTGATACATGGCGCGACTTGCCGTCTGAGCATTCTGGCCGGACATGGCAGCCCAGTTGGCGATACCTTCCATGGCTGTAACCGACTCGTTCAGACTCTTACCGGTGGCCGTAAACTTTGCAATGTTCGCAACCATATCGGTGAAATTGTAACTGGTTTCGTCGGTAAAGGTATTCAGTCGGTCAAGCTGAGCGCTGACTTCATCGATGTTGTAATCCTGTGCCACAAGAGTGGCCACAGATGTAGTCTTAGACGAGAACTTCTCGAAGCCTGCCGAAATTTGGTCCAGAGACAGTGACTTCACCAAGCTTTCGCCGGTGGCCATCGCACGGTTTACAATGTTCTGTAAAGCAGTAATTGCAACGATTTCCATTGCCGAAAACTTCTGCTGAACAGCCATAACGCCAGTCGTAAGTCCATCGAAGCTTACATTGTTTGCAGCTTTGCCGAGATTCTCAAACCCCTTTGCGCTATCTTTAAGCTGTAAGTTATTTTCAAGCTTCTTGATGCTCTTTAGACTGGTCTGGATTCCGCTCTCGAACTCCTTATTGTCGAATTGCATCTCTACGATGCGCTGGTCAATAGACGAACTCATTCTTTCGTTACCTCCTTCCACGCATCGTCTGCAATTCGGTCAAAAATAGGACGGATGGCAGGATTGATGTAATCTCTCCCCTGCACATATCCGCCGTTTCCTGTACCATGACCGTATTGCAGTATGATGGCAATATTTACCCCTTTGTTGACATTCGAGTTTGTCCAAACAATCTTGGTACCGTCTGTAGTTTTTTCGATACGATAATCCCAACTTTCGGCAGTCTTACCGGTATCAACAGGCGTGGCCAGGGCAAGGGCCGCAACACCTTCCCTGCCGAACTTATCAAGATTCTTCAGATAATCGCCTTTAAGAGTTCGCTCAAGGAACTTTGTAGTTTTCTTCAGATTACCCTTATGTTTAAATACAATTCCGGCCATTTTGAATTACCTCACACATAGCTGGCGCCGTAGAGCCCCTGCTCTACGAGTCCGAGCGACTTGGCAAGGTTATAGATAGCCATAGCATCTCCGTTACTTACAGGGCCGATCTCAATTTTTTGCATAATCTTCGTTGGCATCTGGTCTGCGGCAGAACCGTTCCAATCCTTGATAAGATTGTTCATGTCCACGTCACCACCGGTAGTAATGCCTGTAACCGGAGCTTTTCCATACTGGTGAATATGGCGAGGAAGGGTCGTGTTGAACGCTGCCCTCATATCCGAAAGCCAACCGATATAGCCGGAATTCACAAGCCTGGTGTAATCGATGTAATCGAGCGCAAAGTTCGTGAAGGTATAAATACCCGGCAAATATCCGCAGGCTCGCACCTTCTCGCAAAACACTTTCGCGCATTCAGTTTTTACATTCTTGGAAACACCGTCGGCGCGTCCGGTATGCTCCTTCGTTCCCCACTCAGAATCATAGAACAGCGGAAGCCCTTTTCCTCGACCAGCTAACAGATTGCAGGCAAACTCAGCTTCTTCCCTCGCCTCGGTGGTGTTTTTCGCCTGTGTAAAGAAGTAGAATCCGGCAAGCTTGTCGTTATCCAGTGCGCCGATAATATTGGCCTCGAAATACGGGTCTACCGCCAAATTACCCGCATCCAGATAGCCACGGTAGCCAATTCGGATGAGGGCCTTATACGGCACAAGAGCCCAATTGATTTGACCTTGGTATCTGGAAACATCGATAAGCTTCGTGCTTTCTGCAACCGGAGTTGGTGCTTCACCGTAAGTGCCAACCTTGTTCTCCGTGCCGGAATAAGCTGTAGGGTCAAGCCCCTTCCCTGTAGAAGTGGCGCGAACCTCAAAGTGAACATGCGCATACGGAGGGTCTGCAAGTGCTGCATTTCCGGTATTGCCCATGATGCCCAACGCATCTCCGGATTCAACAACATCGCCGACTTTTGCCAGCAACTTACTGCAATGGCAGAAATACAGGTAATTTACGGCATCGGGTGTCTGGTTGGCATCAAGGCGCACGCAAATGTAATATCCCCACTCCCATGTCCTGTTGGAATGGTCAGTTACAATGCGGGCGGTAATCACCTTGCCGCGAATCTTTTTGCCTTTATAAGTGGGCATGTAAAAAGTGGTACCGTCCAGAAGCTCCAGATCGATACCACCATGCCAAACTGTTCCGTTGCCTCTGGTATAGCCATAGCAGGCATACCCATAACGCACACGGACTCTGCCGTTAGCAATTCCAAGTCTCATGTCTTATCTCCCCTTCTAAATTGGAATCTTATGGTTTCTTTTTGCGCGCAGCGTTAAGTCTGCGGTTTCGTTCCATAATTTCACGCCTACTCATCTTTTTAGGCGGAGCATTCTTAATGTTGCAAACCTTGATAAGAGTGATTAGGCGATTCAGGTGCCATTTCTCAAACTCAACCGGAATCTGCAAAGCAATCATCCAGTAGTAAATCAGCTCGGAAGTGATGACCTCGCTTTTACTACCTTTGGATTGTTCTTTTGAAAACCAGGTCGCGGTCATAGGTGCATCAATGTAATCGTTTATTTGCTTAAATAAAGCCGGTGTAATGCCTCTGTATGCCAGTGGGTTCACATTCTTGTTTACCGTCATGCACCGTATATAATCGAGCGATTCTTCGATGGTTTTCGATTCGTCTTGAAGAAAAGGTTTATGCCATTTTGATTCCCACTTAGAGAGGGAGACAAGTGAATGCTCGAGCGTCAGATGCTGTTCGGGAACATAGACAAATTCACCGCAGCTTTCATCGAAATATTCCTGTTTAGGGATAGTGATCTCAAGCATTCTCTTGCCTCCTAATTCTTACACTACCGTCAAAGTAGCCTGCTTAGCGGCATCAGCAGCTTCCTTCGGCACAATGCCGGAGATAAATTCCGCGGCGGCCTTCGCATTGCTGGACAGCTCCATGAACAGCTCAGCGTAAGCCTCGGTCTGTTCGAAGGAGTCGCGCAGTTCCTGGCTCTTGATGAAACGACGGCCGTCGGCAGACTTTTCGCCGTAAGCCTTCAGGATAATAGCCTTGAAATACTCGACGATACGCTTGTTGTCCTTCTCCTGAACAATCTTCTCCAGCGTCTTGGTCAGGCCACCAGTGGTGCCCAGCTCCAGCTCGACGATCTCAGCCTTGTTCAGATTGAAGTAAAAGTCCTCGGCGCGGTCGTTGCCGTCATAGTCGACATACTTGATGTTTTTCTTAAGCATAAGAGTTTTCTCCTTTCAAATGTCGAAACTCACGCAGGAGGCAGATTTTCTTCGATGGGCTCGCCATCAGAAGACAGGACCGCAGACCATCTGCTGTCCGAAATCTGTCCTGCGTTTAAGAGTTTTTTAAGGTTGCGAACACCTCGTCGGGCATGGGCAGGCGGGCCTCAACAGCATCCTTACCGAACAGAATATCCTCCAGAGCGGCAAGCTTGGACTTGTCGGTGATCTTGGTGGAATCGATAGTAATGCAAGAGGTAGGCTTCATGTTCTCAACCGCAACGGGGTTGGTGGTGACCTCCCAAGAGAAACTCACAGCATCGGGGCTATCATTGATAGTCTGATGCTGCTCCTCAGAGGGAGAAGCGGTGCAGCCGTAGACCAGATGCAGCTTGTAGCCGTCGTCATTCGCACTGGCAGTGTCGTTACCAATCTCGGTACGGTACACAAAACCGAAAGGCTGGCGGCTCTGCTGACCGACATACACGCCGTCCAGAGCAGCAGCGGAGCCATCGCAAGCCTCGAACTCCTCGGGATACTGGTAGGCCTCAATCGTAAGGCCTAGCTGCTCCGCACTGCGCAAAGAAGCATACTTGATGTTGTCTGCATACAGGGCAGTCTCCTCAGCGCCGGACGGAGACTCCGTGACACTGGTCAGACCATTCCATGCAACACCCTTGGGGTACTTGCCGGTCTCGTCCTGAGGATACAGAACACCGTGATTTACGCCGGTCTCGTACTTGCGAGTACCGGTCTCGTCCCAAACCAACTTAGACATGGTTGTTTCCTCCTTAGTAATAAATGTTGAATACAAAATGATTTAAGTTATCGGCTTTGTAAGTTCTATCAAACGAACAAAGAGGCCACTGTGCGATAATGTCCGGATAAGAACTGTCCGGATTTTTATCGATCACAGTGACCCGATAACGCTTTCGGTGCATGTATGGGCGATTGTCAGCAAATTTGGCATCCACTGTCGTAAGCGTATAGACGATGCACGGATACTGCAACTTGGTAGGCGGCTGATAATAGCAACGGCACTCTGGCCCTTTATCTGGGCATCCGACAACTTCGCACAGTGCATGGTGCAGGTCAAGTCTGGTTCCCACCGTTGTATTCACCTCCAAGTGTCAGCACAAGTCTCGGGTACTGAACTTCAACATCCGTGACTTTCCATTTCACGCCCATGTATTCTGCATACCGCATTGTATGGAAATTTGCCGTTGCATAAGGGTCGGCAAGGATGCTGATTTGATTGGAGATATCCACTCCATCATTCAGATACTCCCTCCCCTGAAGACGACGAGTATTCCGAGTCAACTCTCCGTAGTAGTTGCGCTCCTCAATCTCGTCCTCTGCCCAAACACCGGGAGCAGATTCGGCTGTCACACAGAAACCGATTTTTCCATAGTATTTAGCCATGACAAATCTCCATTTTGATTAGTTTTGACTAACCCGTAATCAAGCGGCATCGCTGTGGATGTTCGTGTCGGCAGTGGCACTCACAGTCTCCATGGTCTCAAAGACGATGGCAGACTTGGGCACGGTCAGAGCGCCGGAGCAGCGGGTCTCGATCAGGTACTTGTACTGGTTGTAGTCAATGTCGAAGTCGTCAAAGAGCGCCACAGCGCCGCCCTTATCAGCGCCGACAGTGTAATCGGCCAGGTTGACGATGATGCCCTGAAGGGTATAGACGTCCTTCTTCTGCGTCTCGGAATGCTCGACCTCGCGCTTCTGGTTTTCGAACAGAGGGCTGGTAACAATGCGGGAAACACGCATCGCGGTGGCCAGTTCGTCAACACTCTTGTAAATACGGCGGCCGGTCTTGTCCTTCAGCAGAAGCATCTCGGCCAGAACATCCTCGGTGGTGAAGAACGCAGGGTTGCCGGAGCCACGATACTCCTTGCGGGCACGAATGGCATCGTCCATGATGTTGTTGACCATATCGGCGTCGCTGCTGCCCTTCTCAATCTGGCGATTGATGGTGAACAGCTTGTCATCGGTCCAGATAGGACGGATGTGCTCGGCGCTGATCTTGGAATCATCGGCAGGAGAACGGCCATCGCCAACCATAATGGCACGAGCGATTTCCTCATCCAGCTTACCGCGCATCTCTCCTTTGACCCAGGCAACCACATCGAAACCGGTGATGTCGATGATGTCGTCACGGTCAAACTTCTGCTTCTTGTACACGGTCTGAGGGTCGGTGGTACGCTTCAGCAGAGTGAAGACCTCCTCGATCTTCTTTTTGCCCTTCGTGTAACCTCGTGCACGGGCCTCATCGGCAGTAATGTCGGCAAAGCTGGTCTTGACGCGGCTGAACGGAACATGCTTGACACCGGCCATGATGATACCAACGGCAGTCTGGTCACGGTCAATGAATTTCGGGGGATTGTTCAGCTCGTGGTACTCAGGGAACAGCTTGCCGATGTCCTTGATACCGTAATCACCGGCGGAATGCTCCAGGTAATCCTCGGTGGCCTCCTTCAGGGTCAGACGACCCTTTTTGGCATCATCGATGATGGTGGCCATAGCGTCGTGGCTCAGAACGTCCTCGGTCTGGGTGGGGGCATTCTGGTCGAAAACATTGTGCTTAATCATTTCGGGTTCCTCCTCATTGTTTTTGTCGTTTTTGTCGCCAAGGGCCATGCCGACCATATAGTTCACGACCTGCTTCTGTTTGTCAGACATCGCATCGTATACGTCTTTCACGGTCTCCTGATTTTCGGTAGGCTTTTTTTCCTCAGCCATTTCGGGCTCCTCCCTTTCTTCAGCGGAATGTTCAAGGACGTCTTCGAACTCACCGCTGTCGTAATCGATAGAATCGAGGTCACTGTAAATAACCCCGGTATCCGTTTCCTCTGCGCCGTGAGCCATAATTTCCTCGATATGGGCACCAGGATTGGCCCCAGCCAAAACCAGGCTCAACTCCCGGATAATTCCATGGGACACATGCCCGCGGGAACGATCACCGGAATAGCGCAGGCTGTCCGCCCAAATGCTGAACGAGTTGATATCATGATTCTTCACAACGGTTTTGGCCATCTGGCCTTTCTCCGTATCGTTGAACGTAACATACGCTCGCAGACCCTCGGGGCAGGATTTCAGCAGAGCATGGCCCAGCACATTGTCGATAGAATTGTGCTGGTGCATCCATACCACGGGAACTTCGGTCCCATCTTGGTCCTTAAAGGCCCCGGGCATAATCGTTCGACCATCGCCGCACAGCACGCCGTATTTGGTAGCCATGCCGGCGCAGTCATAACTATGTTTCGCCATTTTGATCTTCCTCCTTATTAGATTTTTGTGTACCGAATCGAGCGGCAACTTCGTCCTTACTTGCGCTGATATTCGGATTGCTCAGTATATCGGAATTCGGGTCGTTATTCGGCTTGAAGCCGACAATCTGACGCAATTCGTTGGATGTAAGGATTTCGTTCCGGCGTAGCTTATCCGCAATGTCTGCAATCTGGGAAACCGGCACAAGTTTGAACGGTTCGCTGAAGTAGACAATTGACTGTCCGCGCCCACGCGCATTTGTAGAGATGAACTTTCGTTTCATTTCATCCACAATGGCAGAAATAATGGCACCAACAACACGGTTGTTGTAATTCAGCATGGCTTTGTCATCCGCTGTACCGTTCAGAATTTCTTGTGTCATACCTAGCTGGCCCCAGAAAACCTCTTGCAGATACTCGACCTGTTTCATGAGATTGTTGTCGAGACTGCGGTTCAGTTGGGTAATGTGCTCGGTACCGTCCGTGTAGGCAATGCCATACTTGGAGCCTGTAAGCTGCTGTTCGATGTCTTTGCGTCGTCGTTCGGCCTGCTCCTGACGTGCCGGTGTCTTGATGGTATACGGAAGCTGAATAATCAAGTCCAACTTTCCGGAACTTGTCTGCTCATCGACAACGTCAAGCAATGCCAACTTCCGGATAAGCCGCTGCATCGTTGAGTTCGGTTCGTTCATGATGGGATAGAGCGGGTTTTCGACCAGCGCAACGGCACGTTTCGGCATCATGATTTGCTCATGTCGGCCATTTCGTTCGTTGTAAAGTTCAATCTTTACGTCTGACGGATACCACTCGACTACCTTGCCGACGCGTAGTGAATCTATTTCGAATGCACCCGTCTCAGGGTCAGTGGAAGTCTCCACAGGAACAATAGCAACGTGGCCTTCATCCAGCATTGTCATCACAATGTCCTGAATAAGGGCTCGTCCGCTCTGGTCAAGGTTTGCTTCCAGAGTTAGACAGCTGTTTAAACCGCCGGGATGTTCCTGTTTGAATCGACCATCGGAATCCAAATCGGCATGAACGATACGAATGTCCGCACAATCCATTGCAATACGGGTTATGACGGAAGTAACGATAGTCCGCTCATTACCTCGACTAAACCGTACTCGATCGGGTCGATAAGAGTAACCGCCACCATAGTCCCGATATGACATCGGAGGGTCCCGATTTAGAAAAGCGTTCCATGCATGTTTCAGCCTGGAACCGAAAGTTTGATTTTCATCCATGAGCACACCTCATTCAAAAGCTTCTCTGTTGTTTTTGTAAGCCACAAAAGCGTCCATCATGGCCGCAACAGCGTCGATTTTCTCACTGTAACGCTTTTTCCATAGCTTACGGTTGCCATTGGTATCTTCCAAAGTGATACAGTTCCCCATGGCAAACGTCATGAGTTCCTCATCAAACAAAAGCATCCGCTCCCCTGCCAGCTTCTTGAGCTCGCCAAGAGGAACGGATTCCGTTCTTGCACCCTGTATACCTTTTTCAATTCCAAATGGGCCATTTTCACTGGCCCAGCGTTCGACAAATTCTTTTGCATTGTACGGGTCGTAGCCAAAAGCCGTAACGTCGTATTGGCATCGGGCGATATGATTATCAAGGTCCTCATATACCTGCATCATATCAAGAACTGCGCCTTCCATAACGATCAGGCTGCCTTCGTTCATGAATTTCTCGTACAGCACTCGCGTGGCCGCAGGCAATTTCATCAAAGTCAGTGATGTTATATAGTTCCGTGTCTTGATACCGAAACATCCGTTTGAAAGCGGGAAGATGAACGTAAATGCACAGAAGTCGTCGCCCTGACTAAGGTCTGCACCGAGAGCACACTGCATCTTCCAATATTCACGATGCGGATGGCACAGTGTTTCCTCGTAAGTGAAGAAGTAGGTATAACCTTCCATGGGCAGACCAAAACGTTTTGCAAGAATATCATTGCGTGCGGACGGGTTCTGTTCGGCGCGCTCGACATCCAGCTGATACGTTTCGTAGGTGACGGTCTTTCCTAGATTAGGATTGGCCTTTAGCCACATATCGGGGTTTCCAACTTCATCAACGGAGTCTAGCTTATACCACCAAATTGACACATGCGGATTAAAATACTCACCCTTCAGGATTTTCATCAATTCCATTTTGATTGTATCGCCGCTGCCGTTTCGAACGGTACCCTCCGAACTCGTGGCTATGATGACATAATCGTTGGTGCCAGCAGAACCCTGCTCTTTGGTTGCACCCTGTTCAATAGCGCCGATGGGGTCTTCCCGAATATCGCCGGAAAGCCATTCATCAACCGAACCGCAGGCAACACGAAGGCCCTGAAGCTTGTCGATAGTCATAGGACGAATTTCAAGCAGAGACCCGGTCATGAAATTCTCAATACCCTTCTTCGTGGCGGCAAGCTTAACTCGATTTGCCTTTGAACCTGTTGTGTTCTGTAAGGAGCCATCCGTCAGGAACTTAAACAACGGACCGCGGGCTCTTGTGATGGCGGTTCGTAGCGGTGAAAGTACCTCGTCGGCCTGACGCATCGTCGGAGCAGTGGTGATCTGCAAAGTGGTAAGAGTCTTGACGTTCAGGAAATAGTTGTGGATGCATGTGTCGTACAAAGATTTGGCGGCACCTCGTCCGACAATAAGATACTGTTTGTTTATAAGCCGCTTCTTGATTTTCTTGTTGACATAGTGACCACCATGACCATCCGGATTAGGCTCGTACACACTTCTGTCAATGAAGTAGTACCACCCAAAAATCTCCTCGCCCCATACCTTAAATGTATCAAGCATGTGAAAATCGGAACCGTCGGTAAGAGTCAATTCACCTTCACAACTGGCAATCCATCCTTCCACAGGCGCCGGGTCATAGTATTTTGTCGAGTCAGCAATCAAATCATCGATGCGGTTCATCTCCATTGCCACTTCACGACAAACGGGGATTTCACCTCGAAGCACGGCCTCTCTGAACCGGCCGTAATACTTCGGAACGGCAGTATTAGAGAGTGCCATAATGTCTCCTTATTTTTTATCCTTCTTATCGTCGGTGGGAAGGCCTTTTGCAATTTTCATCATCTTATCGATGTTGCCGTAAGTCTTGGCTGCATCGTCAATGAGCTTTGTTGCAAAGGCGCTTGTCTGTAAAACACTTTTGACAAACTTTTCTCCACGATTCACAGGAACAGGAGCCAAACGTTTGATATTGGCTTCCATATTCAATCGATCGTAAGCCTGCTTAAGTTCGGCATCGCTGAAAAGATCGGCATGTTTATACAGTTCGGTAGCGCTTCTACTCTTGAGAACCCGAGCTTTCTTAGCATCAACGCTCTCATTGCTTGAGTCGGTGTCGCCATATCGCTTTCTACCCTCTGGCGTCAGAGTTCCATCTTTATTCTGGTATCTCCGAATACCCCACTTCATGCCGAGAATGCCATGGTGGGCAAGGTACTCGTCATTGTTATAAATCCACATTTTGATTCCTCCTCACGCCTCAGATTCGGCTGCATTGGTAAGACGCCACTCAATTTCAGCAATCATGTTCTCCATGGATTGAATTGCAGCGGCGCTGGTTGGTGGGTCAAAGATTAGCTTAGTCTTTAGGTAGACGTAATCCTTGGCACTATCCAGCTTCGGGTCGTTGCCAAGAAAATCTGTCCACGTTGCAGTAGCATCGTGGATACGGAAACCAGCCGCCGGGCCCACTCCGAACTGACAGAGGAATGATAATGCGGTGTTAATGTGAATCATGACATCGGTATCAAAGGCGGTATCATCTTCGCTCATACCAATTAGCTTTTTTGTGGTTGTAAGTATACTGTCCATAAGTCCTCCTTATCGCCAGGGGCAAGTATCGTTAGGCTTACGGACTGTAGGACCTTGCTCCAATTGGTCGGCATCACCGTAGTGAATAGCCATGTGAGTCGAATGAACCGTGGTAATCACATATTCCGGGTTCATAAGAATGTCCGTTCGATTCAGTATGTCTTCCTTGGCGATTGGATTGAGATGATGGATAACAACTTTCAGTGCTATATATCTACCGTCTTTCCAATACCCGTTTATCTCGTACCCTTCAACGCCAAGATCGCATCCCTTATCACGAACGATGATTCTGTCCCGGAACCTGCGCCACTCGTGTGAGTTGTAAAATATCTGATTCAGATACCTGTCAAACCCAAACGTATCAGCTCCCACCTCACCATCGAGCTTCAGATACTCAAACCGCTCAAGGAATGTAGAATATCTGCAAAGTTCAGTGTATGTCCTAAGCATCGTCGCTGTCCTGCCCGCTGTATCTTCGCATGGCGTCCAAAGCTTCTTTGTAAAGAGCCTCGGCATGGGCCTGGGACTTCAAACTTTCAGTCTTGGCCTGCAACAGCTCGATTTGTTTACTCAAAGCTTCTTTCTCCATACGTGCTTTTGTTGTGCCCAGCTTCAAGAAGTGGGTCGTCTCCTGTGAAGATGCAGTACCCTCGAGTATTCGCTTCTCCACAAGGTCCATAGCCAACGAAATCATCTGGTTTTCACGGGCCTCCGGTGTAAGGGCCGGGCGTACAGTCCCCTTCTTATCAGATTTCATTGGGTCTTTAGCTCTTTTCAATCCTTTTCGGCTCCTTTCGCTATGAATTCTCCGGCTTTTTGCAGGGGTCTGTAGGCCGAAGCCGGACCCTGAAAGGAGAATGAAAAGGAGGTAATGACGCTGTACATCGTCAAAGTCACCTACAGACCCCTGCAAAAAGCCGGAGGAAATATCACAGAATCACAATTCAAGGTTGGAGGGCCTTAAACTGTTTTTCCAAAAATCTCCCCCGGAGAAATATCAAAGACCGCCGCGATGTAGGGAGGGGGTGATTTTTTCACGACCCCCTCCCCTATGCTTAACAACAGTCCTTAGGCCGAAATAGCCTGTTTTTCTTTTGTGTTTGCAATGTTTTCATGTAGATTCACATTGTTGTCGCTTTTTACTTTCTTGTAAACATGAAAGAAATCGCAATCAATAATCGAATCAATTGCTTTTTCAATGGCAATGCTTTGTTCTTCGTCTGTCAATTCATCGTTTCCAGAAACACGAGCAAGCAAGCCACACGAATTGTATCCATGCGTGATGTCCCAAAGCCACCATTTGGTGAAGTCATCAAATGGATTGTAAGGATTGTCAAACGTGGTCAACATACATTGAGCCATAGTAACTCCACCTCCTCTCACAGATACTTAGCCACAGTCGACGGCGAAATGCCTAAGCTCTCAGCAATCTGAGCATTTGTATAACCAGCAGCAGCGCGAGACCGAATCAATGCTTTCTTAGCCGCACTCAGTTCGGTAGTGGCACGAGGCATTGCACGCGCGCGCAGCTTATCAACATCTGTATTGTCGAGAATCTTACACAATACGTTGTCACTGATAGCGCCTGCTTGAATAGCCTGCCATTCACGGTCACTAATTTCAATTGCCGTGCGCTTGGCACCTACCTCATTACGAGATGCTACAATGGCCTGCTGAGACACCTTTCGCAGCATTTTCTTATCATTAGCCAAGTCAGGGTCCTGTGCCATCTTCTCCTTAATGCGGGTGTTAGCAAGGGCCTGAGCTTGACGTTCGCGAGGCTTATTAGCCTCAGCCAGATTCAGTGCGGCGTTCAGTCGTTCGACCTCGGGTGCATAAGCTTTCTTAGCCGCGGCATCGTACTTCAGGGTACCGGTGGCCTTCATTTCCTTGCGGGCAGCATTGGCCATGCTCTTGAGGTAGTTAGCATAGTCGGCATAAGCCAGCTCAGCACGGGACCGATAGTCGGACACCAAGGAGTATGCGTCATTGGTTTCCGCCATCTTGGTAGACTTTTGCTGGCGCATCTTCTGTTTGGTAACTACTTCGCCGGTTCTTTTATTGACCCGGGTGGTAGTATAGTACAGGTCATCCGCCGTGCTATACAGCTTCTTACCTTCAGGTTGCATCGGGTCGTACGCGTCCTTGCCCTTAACCTTGACACCCGGAAGATTGACGTATCCGCTACCCTGACGTTTGGGCACAGGTTGATCGCTCTTAGCCATCGTAATAAGGGTTGAGGCGCCCTCATGATACTGACCGTTAGCATCCAGATGACCCTGATACTTACGTTTAAGCTGGGCGATGCCATTGTCAACCTCAGATTGCTTGTAATCAAGCTTGTGTTTTTCAGCATCAATGACGACCATCGAATGACGAACTGCTCGTGCCAACTCTGGTGGGGTTGCACCTTTCAGAGTCATGTCCATAATAAGATTCGAGACAACACCCATCTGCTTTTGAGTGTTGTCTTTTGTCATCAACTGCACATGATTCGGATTGCCCTCAGGAATCTTGTACTCGAGCTTAGGGTCGAAGCCTTTCAAGCCCTCGAGTTCAGGAGTTGAAGTAATCTTAATCTTATTCTTACCATTCGTAGGGATAACCATAACCGTATCGCCGTCAAAATCTGCGCCAGACAAACGGTCTGCAACAGCTTTGTTAATGCCGACAGCATCCTTAGGATTTGTACCCATGACCCGCTTGCCTTCGGCATTCTTGTTATTGACTTTCAGAATGGGAATCTCAAATGTACCGCCATGCGGGTAGCGAACAAGAGCAACCATTTCGCCATCCGTATAGTTTGGCGCATAAATCTCATTGTCCTTGACAGAAGTAAGAGGCAGAATGACCTGATACTTCTGTCTAGGAAGGGCCGCAGCTTTCAGAGTGACGGCCGCTTTATCACAACCGTCTGCGAAATCTTCAAGCAACTTTCGTTTAATGGTAGGGTTCGTCAACGAGCACAATTCGTCAAATTCAAGCTTGCGGTCCTCTTTAGACAAGTTGAGCTGGCGTTTAATCAGAGACTCGGACTGTTTGGCGAGGAACTGAGACGGAACCTTGTCAGCCCAGTCGCCCCAGTCACCTTCATCGGCACGTTTATTGGTGGCCCCAAGAGATTGGCGCTTGCCAGTCTTAGGGTCAACATACTTGCCTTTAGGGTCGTCGTAATAATACTGACCGCCCTTCTCTTTAATAAGAGAACCAAACGGATTGTCCACATCGATTTCGCCGGTATTGGTTCTCTTCAGAGGCTTTAGAACTTTCTCCATAGGTGTGCCGAGCGACTTATTCGTGTTAAAACGAATGTCGACACCTTTCGGAAGATCATCGGCGTAGACTGCCATGCCCTTAAGATAGTAGGCACCATCGACCATAATGCGAACCTGAGCATAATGGGAGTTGCCCAGACTCAAATCTTTAACACCACGGCGAAGCTCAATCACGCCATCTTTATCAACGCCGCCTTCCTCGGCGTAATTGATAATTAAGCGTTTGGAGCTTACACTTGTGGGATACTCGAACGGCTTATGAAAAGTGTCGCCGTTGTCGTATGAAATGGTGTAATCGCCAACAGAATGAATCTTGCTGGTGTCGTAAATATCTTTGTATTCAGTACCAGGAGGTGTAAGCACCTGCAACGTCGTCTTCTGGTTCGGGTTTGTGACCTGAGGAATGCGACGCTTATAGGTGAGATAACCTTCCATCTCAAGAATATAAAGGGCCTGGTCGAGCTTGTTGCGGGATACGCCGAGCTCACGCTCAGCGCCGGCACCGACATCCAAATATCCTTTGGTGTCAATCAACTCTTTCAGCTTCTCTGCCGTAGCAGAGGACTGCTTCATGCGCTCCTCAGCTTGCGCATTCAGAAGTGACCGAACCGAAGAATCATTGTTGAAGCCCATGATTTCGGCAATCTCGTTCAGAGACTTTCCTTCGTCGCGGAGCTTCTTGGCCTGAGACACCTGCTGCATACGACGCAGACTCTTGGCGTAGGAAAGCTGAACACGCAGCTTTGTAGTGCTGGTGCCCATCTCTTCAGCAATGTCTTTTTCGGAATATCCTTTTTTCTCCAATGCTTCATAACGGGCCAGCAAATCGTCCCCACGCTGATACGGATTCTCGCCGGAGCCGAGAGGATAGCGACCTGAACCACGGCCGGGAGCGCCGTCCATCTTGCCGACGCCGTAGTGCGCGATAACATCATCCAGGGATGGTTTGTCGTCAAACATGGTTAGCCCTCCATTTCTTTGATATGATTTACAATCTTGTCTGCCTCGATAATTTTCTTGGTAATGACCGTAATATCATTGGCTTCCGGCTTGAGCACAACGATATCGTCATTCTGATAGATACGAAGTTCCATATCAATATCCGTCGGTTTGATACTATACTCGAGGCAGAACAGCGCAGCGTAAATCATCAGCTGCTCCATGTGCGCCGGCACCTTACCGGTCTTCAAATCATGGATGCGCAAAAGATCGCCGCGCATATCAATGGCGTCAGCGGTACCAAAGCAATTCTGCGAGTAATATAGAACCTGCTCTGGCTTCAGGTTGTAACCGATAGCGTCATTGACATACATGTTCAGAGTTTTGCGAGATTTCGGAAGCCGCTGACGAAGTTCGATACATTCAGCGGCAAACGCATGAAGTTTCGTGCCCATTTGTACAGCTTGAGCGGCGCGGTAAGCTTCTGCGATTTTGGCAGCATCGTAATTGAGCCAATGGTACTTACTCGCCCCGAGAAAAGCGTGCTGGCCTACAAGATTGGAATGATTGTTGAAGTTCATCTAAAACATTCTCCTTATTTTCCGGGTAAACAAAACGAGAGAATGACATTTCGTTCATCCTCTCGACATAGTAATCTTGATTTGGTTGGTGGCTCGCCTGCTTCGCTTTTTTACATTCAAGAGCTGCCCAACGGCCTTCGTACAAAACTAAAAGGTCGGGAATCCCTTGAATGTAATTTGGGTCATTCTTTAAGACCATACAGCCCGGGAAGCGTTTCTTCAGATCGTTAATTAAACCTTTCTGAAAAGCACTTTCTTTTGCCATAAGTATCCCCTTTCGGTTCAAAAGGCAATATACCGTGATTTTTTCAAGGTCCCGATATATTATCTCTTCTCTCATAATACCCTATGAAATTTTCGCGAAGCAAAAAATAAAAAGGGCCCGCGCTTTGGTGTTAGCGCAGACCCATGGGTTTCAATAAATATCAATCGTCATCAGAGAAGGCATCCTCGAAGTTAGTTCCGAAATCGTCTTCATGAGAAGCGGCCTCTGTCGGATGACCACCCCATTCTTCAATTTCCCAGTCGGTAATGGTCCATCCACATTCAGGACACTTGAAGTATTCATCCTCATCGTAATGATCGCACTGTACATGACAATGCGGGCACCATTCCTCACCGGTTGGCAGGAAGTCTTTCATGTGGACTCGCTTGACTTCCACCGTGCCGTCAGGCCCATTGAGAACATGGACTTCTTCGCCGCGGTCATTTTTCACGACTGTTTCCGTAATGTCCGATTTCTTGTTTTTCTTGAATCCCATTTGTAACCTCCTTGTGTATTTCCTAGGATGGCTCCATTATACAGGATATAAACCATCTACCGCAAGAAGGAAATTGTAAACTTTTATTTTACATACCGCAAATCCTCCGCACTGCATCCGAGCGCTCTCACAATTTTATCGAAAGCGTAGTAGCTTGGAACACTTCGTCCATAAGTGTAATTACAAATTTGGCATTGCCTCAAACCTGTCGCCTCGGCAAGGCCTATCTGGGTAAATCCTTTCCGTGCCATGAGTCTTCGAAGCAAAACACCAAACACACGCCCGGTCTGCTCTTTAGTCATGCTGTTATCATCGTCAGGCAGACGTGTAGTTGTTTGATTGAGTGAATCGAATAGAAACACCTTTCTATCTGGTAATTCAATCAAGAGTGCCATCGGTGCATACACTCGATAGCTGGCAACTTTTTTAAACAGTAACGGAAAGTACGCTCTTGCTTCCTCAAGCAATTCGTTTGCGTATTTTTCGTCGTCCATTGGACTATCTCCTTTCCGAATCACAAAAATTAAAAAAATTACGTTTTTCATTTATATATACTCAAATATATAAAATTTTATATATTTACACCTATATTAGATAAAAACCTATAATTTTCACTTTTTTGCGATTTTTTGGCCGTTTTTAGCCCAAAAGTGTATTACATTTGGGCTGGTGTATTACAAATTCTGTGATTTTGCTTCAAAACTGTCTTGAAAAGTGTATTACGTGTATTACAAAATGAGCAAAAAGTGTAATACATGTAATACACGTAATACACTTTTTTCATCCGGCTTTTTCGTTTTTGTAATACAGTTCAAGCGCTTCGCGGACAACTTCAGACTTCGATTTTCCGGTTTTCGTACTTGAAATAATCAGTTTCGCACGGTCTTCTTTCGGCAATCTGACCGTGATTACCGAGCTATTTGCCATCATTTTTCACCTCCTATCCGGCCTGTCACTGTCCCCGATGAACACCATATCGTATATGATTTCTGGTCCATAACGATGCCTGACTACCGAGAGCACAACGTTCGGATATTGTCTGAGTGTAGCTTTTTGAAAATCATTTAGGCGTTCACACATGATATATCCAATTCCATTGATCGACTCATGGTCATCATCTGGCTTCCATACACATGGAGTTGATTTGAAATATCCGGCGGGACAAATGCCGTTCAATGTCCCGAGGTCCAGCTTAGAGTCGATCGCCATCTCAGTTCTCCTTACAGGATAGGAAGTCCTTCATCATCGAATCGTATTTCTCAGAGCATTTAGGACAGAAATCCATATCATCGTGTTTAGTCCAGCCGACAGCGCCCTCGAATCCATCAGCAGTAATATGAACCATCATTCCATCACGATAAGGTCCGCTGCCGATGTACTTGACAAACTTATGTTCACCGCAACGTTCACAATAATACATTTCACCAAGAACGTTCATACCGGAATCACCCTCCGTTTCTCAAGGTAATCCTCGCAAATAATATCAACCCCCAATCCGAGCTGGTCCATATATCTTTGCGCACCAGCATACGATTCAGAGCCGAGAATATTGTCGAACTCATGCTCGATTGTCTGCATGCCATCCTTTTTAACGCAAACTTTCTCGTGAGCACACGTTTCGCATTTATTTTTAATTTTAACGATCATGATTAGCGCACCTTCACTTCCCGAACGTAGTCCAAACAAGTAAACGTAATGCAGGTATTCATTCCTTCGAGTACGTCCGCAATCGGAGCGTCATATTTCTCGGTAAGACTATCTACCGTACGAGTAATCATATTGCTGTATGCCGATAGTTTTCGACATACATTTTTATGACTGCACATGTCACAACGAGTACAGTTATCGATGGTCATAAATTTCCCCTTTCATAGAAAAAGAGGACGCCATGTTCCAGACGTCCAGATTTTGTTAGTGAAACCTACTTTCCAAAGCCAGTCCAATGATGTATATCATCCAAATTACTACAAATACAGGAAACGGAGCATCAGCCAGATAGAGAATCGCCGCAGCAACAGCAAACATTTTTATCACCTCAATCAGTAAGAATCAGCTTGCACGTTATTCTTTTAATTGTCGTAGCGGCTTTTGTGTCAATGCCGACAAAAGTCCCTGCTTTAGGCCCCGCTATTATAAAAGCATCGACCCAAAACTCATTTGTACACATACTCCCCAGATCGTAAGAGCATAAGGTGATTTTTGTAGGCCTATCGAGTTTTATTGCGATATTTCCTTCTTCATCAAATGTGAAGGTCTCGTTTGGTTTAAGGTCCAAAAAATTCACATAGCCACGTTCACGTTTGTCGATGACTTCCATGAAATATCATCCCTCCTTCCCAGTAATGATTTCGCTTAACGGCAGCGTTTCAATCCAATCGCAGAGGGTGTGCCACTCGTCCAGCTTGTGGTTCCGACGGGACTTATAGATGTTCGCCAAAACCTCATAGTTCAGCATGATCGTTCGGCGCTGGTTATAAGAGCTCGGCAAGAGCTGGATCATCTGCCACCAGTATTTTTTGTCTTTGGTTTCGAGGTAAAGTTTACGAAACATATTTAGGTTATCTACAGTAGCTTCCATCATACCTTTTGCCGAATAAACACGGCCTGGGATAGATTCGTTAGAAATAAGATGTTCACAGCTGAAATCCCCCAGCGTGAATTCCTTTGCTGTGATCTTGTGCATCGTACTGCA
>OLOE01000408.1_pt1 | contig 22442 bp, 16 predicted proteins | sample 1673201 | NCBI WGS metagenome assembly OLOE01 (sample SAMEA3136765, study PRJEB25190) | human gut metagenome | biome: human gut; feature: human-associated habitat; material: faeces | place: Austria | collected 2013
TGGCTGGTTCACCAGAGAGAAAGGCTGGGTAAATTTCCCGTCTTTATATTGCAGCAGCCGTCGCCGTGGGCGGCATCGGCAGCCAGCAGTGCGGCCAGCGCGTCCGGCTCGGGCAGCGTGTCATCGTCCATGATCCAGACGGCCTCACACCCCAGCTCCGCCGCGGCGCGGATGCCGTAGGCAAAGCCGCCCGCACCGCCGAGGTTTTCCCCCGGATTGCGGCAGACCAGCCCCGGCATTGCCAGCGTCTTTATATAGTCCGCCGTGCCGTCAGTGGACGCATTGTCCACCAGCAGCACCGTAAAGCCCTGCACGGTCTGGGCACGCAGGGCGGCCAGGCATTGTTTGAGCAGCGGCAGACGGTTGTAGGTCACGACGATGGCCGTGACATTTTTTGCGTCAAGCATCTTTTTTCGGGAAGAATTTGCGCTTGAGGAAGGCTGTGCCCTTGCGCAGCCAGTTCTGGTGCTCCATGTAAACGATGCTCAGTTCCTCAAAGCTGATGTTGTTCGTGGTGAGCCAGGCGTCCAGCAGACGCTCGCTCACAAAGCCAAAGACCCGGCGGTCATTGACCGTGTAGCCCGTCATGTCCAGCTCCCGCTCAAGCTCAAACAGAATGTCGAACAGCCAGGTGCAGTAGTGCTGCAAAAGTTCCTTCTTCATGACGAACATGTTGAAGTGGTGGCCGTGGGTCTTGGACATATACAGGTCATACGCGGGCAGGTACTCGGGGCATTTGCGCGCAATGATGGCGCGGGTCACCTCCAGATCCTGCTTGTGATGGGCGTGGATATACTGGGTGTAGTTCGTCTCAATAAAATAGTGGCGCTCCTTCGGCAGGACGACGTTCGTCGTAGCCAGAATGCTGCAGAGCTCCTCATGGCTGATGACACGCGACTTCTTGTCCGCAAAGCGGCTTTTGCGGCGGCTGGCAAAATAGCGGCGGTAATGCACGATGCCGATATAATCGGAATCGATGTTGTGCGCCGCCCAGTACAGGCCCGTCAGCTCGCAGAAATTTGCGTTGCGCTCCGAGATATTGTCGCCGGTATCATCGCCGATATAGCCGCAGGCCGGGTGGACGGCATGGCCCATCTGTACCGGAAGGTACATCGGGTCATCCGGCACCCAGTACGGTTTATGCGTTGCTACGATAATGGTGGTCTGCAATGTGTTCTACCCGCCTTACATACTTTCCTATACTCTTTTTCCTGGTAAGCTTGCTAAACCTATAGTATAGCGCTTTTTGGCAGGAATACAAGTTACAGAACGGTAAAAAGGTCATTCGCCCTCGTTTTCAAAGGTTTCCTGCTCCTCGGCCAGCTTTTCCCACTCGTCGTAGAGCTCCTGCTGGTGGAAGCGAGTGTCGTCAAGCTCGTCGCATTTGTCGCGCAGCAGCAGGTGGTCGCGCAGGACCTCGGGGTCGTTGATCTCATTTTCCAGCTCGACAATATGCGCCCCCAGCTCCTCGATCTCGCTCTCCACCTTTTTCAGGCGGGCGCGGACCTCGGCGCGGCGCTTGCGCTGCTCCTTGCCGTATGCCTGCTTTTTGGCAGTGTCCTCGGTCTTTTGCTGCTCCTGGGTTTTACCGGCGTCACGGTTTTGCAGGGCGGCAAAGTTCGGGTAAAACGTCGCTTTGCCGTCCTCCAGGTACATGATCGGGCAGCCCAGCGTCTGCATCAGGTAGCGGTCATGGGTGACGAGCAGTAGTGTGCCGGTGTAGGCCGCCAGCGCCTGGGTCAGACTCTCGCGCATGTAGATGTCCAGGTGGTTCGTCGGCTCGTCCAGGAACATCAGGTTCGGGCGCTCGAGCGCCAGCTCGGCAAAGCGCAGGCGGGCCAGCTCACCGCCGGACAGCGACGCACAGTCCTTAAAGACCTCCTCGCCGCGGTAGCCGAAGCGCGCCAGATGGCTGCGGACCTCGAGTTCGGTAAAGCGCGGGTACTGGTTCCAGATGGCATCAATGACGCGGCCTGCGCGGCGGGCCTGCTGCTGGGTGAATACGCCCGGCTTGGCGCCGCTGCCCAGGCGGACCATACCGCCCGACGGACGGCGCTTGCCGTCCAGCACCTGCAAAAGCGTGGACTTGCCCGCGCCGTTGGGACCTGCAATGACGAGCTTGTCCCCGCGGTGAACGACGTAGTCCAGGGCGTCGATGAGGGTGCGTTCACCGATATGGACGCTCAGATTCTTCATGATGACCAGCTCGTCATAGGGCTCAATGTCGTACTCAAAGCGAAAGTTCAGCTCCCTCGCCTCGGTGGTCGGAGCCTCGACGATCTCGAGCTTTTCCAGCTGCTTGCGGCGGCTCTGGGCCATCTTCGTCGTGGAGGCGCGCACAAGATTGCGGTCCACGTAGTCCTGCAATTTGGCAGCTTTTTCTACAGCGGCGTCATGCAGCTTCTGCTGGCGCTCGTCAGCGGCCTCGCGCTGGGGCAGATAGGCCGAGTAGTTGCCGCGGTAGGTCTTGATGCTCTTGCCGCGCAGCTCCCAAATGCGGGTGCAGACGGCGTCGAGGAAGTAGCGGTCATGGCTGACAACGAGCACCGCACCGCGGTAGGCTTTCAGATAATTTTCGAGCCACTCCATCGTTTCCAGGTCCAGATGGTTCGTCGGCTCGTCCAGGATCAGCAGGTCGGGGCGCTCCAGCAGCAGCCGTGCCAGACGCAGCCGGGTCTGCTCACCGCCCGAAAGCACGCCCGCCAGCTTTGTCCAGGTGTCGGCGGGAAAGCCCATGCCGTTGAGCACCTTTTTGATCTGGGTGTCCATGTTATAAGCGTCCATCGCGTCGATTACAGCGGTGCAGTGGGCGATCTTTTCGGTCAGTTCCGCATTGTGCGGGTCTGCGGCCAGCTGCTTTTGCAGCGCGTCCATCTCCTGCATGGCGTCAAGCGCCGGGGTAAAGACCAGCCGCATTGTGGCATAGATGTCCAGCGACGGGTCCAGCCGGGCGTTCTGCTCAAGGTAGCCGGTGGTCACGCCGGTGCCGAACGCGGCATCTCCGGCGTCGGGCAGGCTCTCGCCGCAGAGGATCCGCAAAAGCGTCGTCTTGCCGGTGCCGTTGGCACCGATGATGCCGATACGGTCCCCGCGCTCGACACCTGCATTTACATCACGCAGTACCTCGTGTTCGCCGAAGCTCTTGCCTAAGTTTTGAAGTTCCAACAACATAGCGGTACATCCTCAATTCCAAAATGATGCCGCCGCCTGACAAACGGGCAGCGGCAGTGCGCCCTTGCCTTACAGCAGGGCTTCGTTGCTGTGGCGGCGGTTGCGCACGCCGATATTTTCCAGCTCCTCCGGCTCCATCACGATGCGGTAGAGCTCCTCATAGGAGCTTACCGTATATTTGGGCGTGATACCGGACTTGTTTTCAAGATTGCCGGGGTTGAACCAGCAGGTATCCACACCGGCGTTCAGGCCGCCCTTGATGTCGGCCAGCAGATCGTCGCCGACCATCAGCACACGGCTCTTGTTCGTGATGCCGAGGTCACGGAAGGCATGCTCAAACAGCTTGGCGCTGGGCTTGGCCGCGCCGACCTTCTCGGAAATATAGATGCCGTCCATGTACCTGTCGATGCCGGAGGCCGCAATGCGGGACTCCTGCACGGCAATGGCACCGTTCGAGACGAGGGCCAGCGTGGCGACCTCGCTCAGCTCCTCCAGCGCGGTCAGTGCGCCGGGCAGCAGGTCGGCATGGGTCGCCAGCAGCTCCTCATAGCGGTCATTCATGGCCTTGCCCTTGCCGTTGTCGGGCAGCTGCATGGTCTGCATGAAGCGGGAGAAGCGGATCTGGAACAGCTTCTGCTTGTTCAGCTGGCCTTTGGCCAGCGAGTCCCACAGCTCGCGGTTGACCTTGTGGTAGGTATCATAAGCAGCCTCGTCGTGGGGCAGCTCGTACTCGGCGAGCATATCGGTCAGGGCCTGGCGCTCTGCGGCGTCAAAGTCCAAAATCGTATTGTCAACGTCCAGCAGGACGCAGGTATAAATTGCCATCTTCGTAACCTCGTATGCTTATTGCGGTGTGGAATCGGCGTGGGTCGGCTCCGGCATCGGCGTGGGCACAGCGGTGGGTTCCGGCGTAGCCGCGGCGCTGACAGTCAGCACAAAGACGCTGTCCGCACCGTTGTTGGCCGCGTGGATGTGGTAGGTGCCGGGCTCGTTGGCCGTGAAGGTCACCTGCGTGCCCGTTGTGCGCCAGGAGGTCTCCTCGCAGCCCCAGAGCGTGTCGCCGCTGCCGTTTTCCACGGTAGCTGTCAGCGTCGTACTCTGGCCTGCGGTCAGCGTGCCTGTGCCGCTGATGTTGATCGTGGTGGCCTCGGCCTCGACGGTGACGATCAGCTGTGCCGTCGAGAAGGTGCCGTTGATCTCAATGCCTGCCTTGATCGTGTAGGTCCCGGCGGCATCGGGCTTGAAGGTCAGGCTGCTGCCGTTCTTCTCCATCTCATCGTTGATGGACCACTGCACGTTCGCGGCGTCGTAAGCCTTGTTGCCCAGCTTGACCGCGGCATTGACAGTCAGGCTCTCGCCCTGCTTGATCGTCGTATCGCCCTTGTCCAGCGTCAGCTCGACGCGGGCGTCGTTGAACATGGCCTTGACGGAGATGTCCTTGGTAATATTGTCATAGCGGGTCGCGGTGGTGACGCCGTCGCTCCACTTGTAGAACACAAAGCCCTCCGCCGCCACTGCCGTGACGTTGACGCTTGTGCCGGAGTCGGCCTGAATTTCGACGCTGGACACGCCGGTCTGGCCGTTGCCGGTCAGCGTGCCCTTGGCGCTGTCCTCGACCTCATAGCTGGCCGTGAACTTCGTCGGCGTCGAGGTCGGCACCGGCGTGTTGCTGCCTGCGGAGGCCGACGCACGCTGCGGGATGTCCGACGTGTCGGGACGGCTGTCCATCGTATTGCAGGCGTGGCTCTTGGCGTATTCCAGCAGGGCGCGTGCGCCGGAGGTGCTGAAACCGTTGGATTCAAAGTAGGTGCCCTCGCCGTAGCCGCGGGTGTTTTTAAGGGCCTCGGCGGTGTTCAGGTACTTGAAGCCCAGATCGCTGCTGGCCGCTGCAATGGCCTGGTTGAACTGGTCAATGCGGGTCTGGGTCTCGGCAGCGTTCGTGCTGTCCTCGGTAACGGGCGGAATGCCCACCGCGATGATGTCGCAGTAGGCGTAGGCCGAGCGGATGCTCTGCAGGAACTGCTTGTAGTCGGCAATGAAGGAGTCCACACTGACCGAGCCGTCCACATCGTTCGCGCCCAGCACCACAAAGACGCGGCGGGCCTTCATCTTGGGGATGGCCTGCGGGATCGTGTAGCTGCTGGCGTCCGATGCAAAGTTCACACAGGAGGTGGACAGCGCCTTGGAAATCTGCAATCCCTCCTGCCCGACAAACTGATTCAGCGTGATGCGGGTGTCCTTCTGCAGCGTCACGGCGTACTGGTCACCCGCAAAAACGCTGGCCGTAATGTAGGCGTCATCCGCCGCGCTCTGCGGCAGGATGGAATCCAGCGTCGTATCCAGCGGGTAGGCGTCCGGGTCGTAGGAATCCTTCCCGCCTGCAAACAGGCCCAGCTTCGTTGGCAGCACCCATGCCGCCAGAATGCTCATCACAACGGCCAGCGCGCACAGCGCCAGCACCACACACGCTTTGCGCTGTGTCGGGCTCAGGCCTTTTTTCTCCTCATTACGTTCTCTGCTCATCGGGAACGGCAACCTCCTTAATTATCGAAAGCGGGCGTACCCATGGCCACAACCCACCTAGTATACATAGTATAAATTATATCATATTTGCCGGGCTTTGAACATGGTTTTCAAAAAATTGTCACGTATTACAATTTTATTACAAGCAAAAAGCCCGGGATTTGACATCCCGGGCAAAATTGGGTTCGATTTCAGGAAAGCAGCATTCTGTCGTTGGCAAACTCACCGTCGCTGACCTGCTCAAAGCGCTGCAGCAGGTCGCTGACCTGCAGGTTCTTCTTTTCCTCGCCGCGCACATCGTAGATGACGTGGCCCTCGTACATCATGATCAGGCGGTTGCCGTACTTGATGGCATCCTTCATGTTGTGGGTGATCATCAGGGTGGTCAGGTGGTTTTCCTCGACGATCTTCTCGGACAACGTCAGCACCTTGGCCGCGGTCTTGGGGTCAAGGGCGGCGGTGTGCTCGTCCAGCAGCAGGAGCTTGGGCTTTTTGAGGGTCGCCATCAGCAGCGTGACAGCCTGGCGCTGACCGCCGGAGAGCAGGCCGACCTTGCTGGTCATACGGTTTTCCAGCCCCAGATCCAGCGTTTTGAGCAGCTCGTAGTATTCGTCGTGCTCCTTCTTCGTGATGCCAGTCTTGAGCGTGCGGGCAAGACCCCGGCGGGCCGCCAGGGCCAGGTTCTCGTCGATCTGCATCGTCGCGGCGGTGCCCATCATCGGGTCCTGGAACACGCGGCCAATGTACTTGGCACGCTGGTGCTCGGACAGGCGGGTCACATCCTTCCCGTCAATAATGATTTTGCCCATATCCACCGGCCAGACGCCCGCGACGGCGTTCAGCATCGTGGATTTGCCCGCGCCGTTGCCGCCGATGACCGTGACAAAGTCGCCGTCCTCCAGCGTCAGATCCAGTCCCTTCAAGGCGACCTTCTCATTGACGGTTCCTGCATTGAAAGTTTTGTATACATTCTTGATCTCAAGCATTCTCCTTGCCTCCCTTTTTCACGGGTACTTTGGTGAAGTATTTGCCCTTCCAGTACGGGATGGTCAGGAACACGGCCACGACCAGCGCGGTCAGCAGCTTGAGGTCATCGGTGGACAGACCCATGCGCAGCACGAAGTTCATAACGATATAGTAGATGATCGCGCCGATGACAGCGGCGGTCAGCTTGAGCGCAAAGTTGTGGAAGATCTTGCCGAAGATGACCTCACCGATGATGACGGCGGCCAGACCGATGACGATGGCACCGCGGCCCATGTTGATGTCCGAGAAGCCCTGGTACTGGGACAGCAGACCGCCCGCCAGCGCCACAAGGCCGTTGGAAACCATAAGGCCGAGCACGATGGTGACGTTCGTGTTGATGCCCTGGGCGCGGGCCATGTGCTGGTTTGCGCCAGTAGCGCGCAGCGAGCAGCCAAGCTCCGTGCCGAAGAACCAGTACAGTACGCCGATCAGGATCGCGCAGAAGATGAGCAGCACGAAGATCGGGTTGTTGAGCGCCAGCGCGCGGACATAGCGGGCCGAGACCAGCAGGCTGTACTTGTCCACACTGATGGGCAGGTTTGCCTTGCCGCCGCCCGTGCCGGTGCCCATGATGCGCAGGTTGACAGAATACAGCGCCAGCTGGGTCAAAATACCGGCCAGAATTGCCGGGATGCCGCAGGCCGTGTGGAACAGACCCGTGACAAGGCCCGCCAGCATACCGGCCAGCGTGGCTGCCACAAGGGCGACGCCCACAGGCATGCCGTTGAGCACCAGCACCACGCAGACCGCGCCGCCCGTGCCGAGGGAGCCGTCAACGGTCAGATCGGCCACATCCAGAATGCGGTAGGTAATGTACACGCCGATGGCCATGATGCCCCAGATGAGGCCCTGTGCCACAGCGCCGGGCATGGAGTTTACCAAAGAGGTCAGGAAATCCATAAAAACATCCTCATTTCGTAAAGCACCAAAACAGCGGGGAAAGAGAGTAATCTCCCCCTCCTCGCTGTTATGATGATTTTCAGTCGCTGTTCAGTTCAATCAGCCGATAGCCACGTAGTCGGACGGCGGGGTGATGCCCAGCGCCTCGCAGTTGGCGGCGTTGTACTTCTTGGTCACGTTCGGAGCGAACTCAACGGGCATCGCAGAGACGTCCGCACCGTCCGCGAGGATCTTGGCAGCCATCTCACCGGTGGCGTAGCCGAGGTCGTAATAGCTGATGGAGAGCGTTGCAACGCCGCAGCCGGAGCAGATGCCTTCCTCACCGGCCACAACGGGGACCTTGGCGGGGATGACAACGTTTGCGATGGCCTCGGTGTTGGAGGCTGCGGTGTTGTCAGTGGGGATGTAGATGACGTCGGAGTTATCGGCGGCAGTCTGGGCCACGGAGGTGACGTCGTTCGTATCGGTGAAGGCATAGCGGGCAACGGTGTAGCCCTCCTCGGTCAGGTAGCCTTCAATGACATCGCACTGGTAGACGGAGTTCGGCTCTGCGCTGCAGTAGAGCAGACCGACGCTCTTAGCATCCGGGAAGAGCTCCTGGATCATGGCTGCCTGCTGGTCCAGCGGAGCCAGGTCAGAGGTGCCGGAAATATTGTTGCCGACAGTGCCGGTCCAGTCGCTGATGTCCAGCGCGGTGGCGTAGTCAGTGATGGAGGTTCCCAGCACCGGGATGTCGGCAGTCGCCTGTGCGGCAGCCTGCAGCGGTGCGGTGGCGTTGGCAAGGATCAGGTCAACGCCGTTGGAGACAAAGCCATTCACAATGGTGGCGCAGTTTGCGGAATCGCCGGAGGCGTTCTGCTCGTCAAATTTAACGCTGCCCTCGCCCAACTTCTCGACCAGAGCATCCTTGAAGCCCTGAGTAGCGGCATCCAGCGCTTCATGCTGGACAAGCTGGCAGATACCGATGTTATAGACCTTGCCATCCGCAGCGGCGGTGCTGTCAGCAGTGCTTGCAGCAGCCTCGGTGCTGGAGGCGGTGTCCGCAGCAGAAGCGGCGGTGTCGGTGGATGCGGTGGAGCCGCAGGCGGCCAGACCCATGGTCATGGCGGCTGCCATCATAAGGGAAACTGCTTTTTTCATGTCTATTCCTCCATAGTACCTGCTGCGCAACCTTTTTGTTTCAGGTGTACACCCGCGTCTCCTCACGCGGGTCCCTCCTGCGCAGCCGGTTTAGTGCTTTAAAGTATAGCACACTTCACCGGTTTAAAGCAAGCGCAAATACGTATAATGCGCCATGCAATTCACTGCATTTTTTGGTTATATTGACGAATGTCCAAATTGATACCCCGTAGGGCGGATCCCATATCCGCCCGCGGTAGTTACCGCAGGCTGCGCGGGCGCATATAGAATGCGCCCCTGCGGAGGCAAACAAAAAGCCCCAGCTTGCAAATAAGCTGGGACAACTTTCGGTTTTATTCTGCAAAGCAGGCGTTTTCCGCCTTGGCGATCAGCTCCACAAAGCGGTGGGGGTTGCTGGCTGTGCGCAGGCTTTCCACAAGGTCGCTGCGGCTCATAAGGTTTACGAGCCGCGCCAGGATCTGCAGATGCAGGCTCTCACTGCCCGGCGGAACAGCGATCATGAACACAAGATCCACAGGTTTCCCGTCCGGTGCGCCCCAGTCAACACCGCGGCGCAGCAGCAGCGCCGAGATGCCCGGTGCGGACACGCCCGCGTTGCAGGCGTGTGGCAGCGCAATGCCGCCCCCGATGGCCGTTGTGCCGCCGAACGTTTCCCGGTAGCTGACCGCATTGTAGTAGGCATTGCCGTTGGTGATAACGCCGATGCCCTCCTGCAGCTCGACCAGAATGCCGAGCGCGTCGGCAGAGTTATCGATCTTTGCATAGAGCAGTACGCCCTTGGGGTTCATCAGTTCGCTGACCTTCATCGTCAAACCTCACGTCCTTCGGCCCTGCTGATCAGGCTGTACAGATACTCCCCCACTGCGCCCTCGGCGCAGGTGCAGGTCGTCACATGGTCGGCGGCAGCCTTGACCTCTGCCGGTGCGTTGGCGACAGCCACGGCGTAGCCGGCCTCCCGCATGATCTCCAGGTCATTGTAGTAATCACCGATAACGACGGTGTTCTTCATGGATTTGCTCATGAGGGCGCACAGGTCATGCAGACCGCTGGCCTTGCTGACGCCGCTGGGCATGATCTCTAAGTAGATGCTGTTCGTGGCCAGGAAGTAGTTTTCCCGCCCGTAGTACCGCGTCTTGGCGTACTGGCCCAGCTTGCGGATGCTCTCCGGGTCAGAGGCAAAGACGACCTTGACCCAGCCGTCGGGCACACTCTCCACCGGGCAGGCAATGCTGCCGAGGTGCTCGTCCACCTGATGGGCGTGGGTCACCTCATTGGCGTGAATGACGAACATCTCGCCGTTTCCGGCCATGACCTCCACGCCTATATGCGGGAACTTGTTCAAGATGTCAAGGATGGCCGTCGTCGCCTGCTCGCGGTTCAGCGTCGAGCGGTGCAGCACCGACTCGGCGGAGAAATCATACAGCAGCGCCCCGTTGCAGGAGATGGCCGGCAGCGACAGGCGGATGTTCCCCAGCGCCGCGCGGATGGACTCCGGCGGGCGGCCCGTTGCCACCGTGAAAAGCCCCCCCATGCCGGTGTACAGCTGGATGACCGCGCGGTTGCAGGCGGGGATGCCTTCCTTGGCCGTCAGCAGCGTATTATCCATATCACAGATCACAAGGGTATCGCTTAGGGGTGGTTTCATGCGCGATGTTCCTTTCTTAACCGTGTCAGAAGCTCTGTAAAATAGGGCGGCAGGGGCGAATCAAACTGCATCCACTCCCCTGTCCGCGGGTGGACAAAGCCCAGCTCCTTGGCGTGCAGGCACTGGCCGTTCAGCGATTTGATGCAGTTTTTGGGGCCGTACACAGCATCCCCTGCCAACGGATGCCCCGTCGAGGCCATGTGTACACGAATCTGATGGGTGCGCCCGGTCTTTAATTTGCACGCAATGTAAGTGAAATTGCCGCAGCGTTCCAGCACCTGCCAGCCCGTGTAGGCATACTTGGCTCCCGCCGCGTTCTCGGCCAGAACGGCCATTTTCTTGCGGTCCCGCGGGTCGCGTCCGAGCCACTTTTCCACAAAGCCCTCGTCCTCCTTGAGGTTACCGTACACCACGGCATGGTAGACGCGGTGGATGCTGTGTACGCTCATCTGGGCGCTGAGCGCCTGATGGGCGGCATCGTTTTTGGCAACGACGAGAAGGCCGCTCGTGTCCTTGTCAATGCGGTGGACGATGCCCGGACGGATGGCCCCGCCGATGCCCGACAGCTGCCCCGCACAGTGGTAAAGCAGCGCGTTGACGAGCGTGCCGTCCGGGTTGCCGGGGGCCGGGTGCACGACCATGCCCTTAGGCTTGTTGACAACGAGCAGGTCGTCGTCCTCGTACACAATGTCCAGCGGGATGTTCTGGGGCCGAGCCTCGATGGGCTGCGGGTCAGGCAGGTCGATGGCGTAGACTTTGCCGGGCGCCACCTTATCCTTTTTGTTGACGGGCGCGCCGCCGCAGGTCACAAGCCCCTGCTCGATCAGATTTTGCAGCGCACTGCGGGACAGCGTCGGGCACTGCCCGGCCAGCCAGGCGTCCAGGCGTCCGCTGTCGCCGGGGGCTGCGGTAAGCTCAAGCCGCTCCATCTTCGTCCGCCTTTGGCTCTGCGCTCTTATCCTTTTTGAAAGAGTCCAGCAGCACGGCGAGCATCAGCAGGCCGACGCCGACACAGACGCAGATGTCCGCAAAATTGAAGATGGCAAACCGCATGAACAGCACATTGATGTAGTCCACGACCACACCGTTGAGCACGCGGTCAATGAGGTTGCCCACGCCGCCGCCCAGTACCAGCGTCCAGGCTGCACGCTCTGTCAGCGGCATTTTGCGCACGAACAGCATGATAAGGACAGCCAGCAGCATGACCGACGTCATGCCGATGAGCAGTCCCTGCTTACCGGCCAGCATCGAAAACGCCATGCCGTCATTCAGGCAGTAGCGCAGCTCCACAACGCCGGGCAGCACGTCCATGCTGCCCACCGGCAGCAGCGCCGCCGTGGCCCAGTGCTTGATGAGCTGGTCAATGACGACCAGAATGGCCGCTCCTGCCAGCGATAACAAACCAGAAATCATACAACACCTTATCCGAAAAAATCAGCGGTGCTTAAACGTATAAGCACCGCTGACGGTAGAGTAAATTTACTGCTTCAAGACCTTAGCGCAGCGCGGGCAGAGGCCGTCCTCACCGACGGTGGTCTCGTACTTCCAGCAGCGCAGGCACTTGTTGCCAGCCGCATGGGCAGCGCTGACGCCGAGACCCTCGACCAGGCCCTTGACGCCGCCCTCACCCTCGACAAGGTCAACGTGGGAGACGATGAACAGGTCAGCCAGCTCATCCATCGGGATGGCGTTCAGGAAGTCGTAGACCTCCTTGCTGCAGTACAGCGTCAGGCCGGCCTCCAGCGCAGAGCCGATGACCTTATCGGCACGGGCCTGCTCCAGCACCTTCTTGACGTCGTCGCGGATGGCCATGATGCGGTCCCACTTAGCTTCAAACGCCTCATCGGCGGCAGCCTTGGCCTCGGGCATCTGCTCAAAGACAACATAGTCCTTCATGCCGTCCAGCTTCGGGATGTAGCTCCAGATCTCCTGGCTGGTGAAGCACAGGATGGGTGCCAGCAGCTTGGTGAAGTCGACCAGGATGCGGTACAGCGCGGTCTGGGCACAGCGGCGTGCGTGGTCATCTGCGCAGTACAGACGATCCTTGATGACGTCCATGTAGAAGTTGGACATATCAATGACGCAGAAGTTGTACAGCGCGTGGTAGGCACGGCTGAAGTCGTAGTGCTCGTAGGCATCGCGCATGGTGGCGGTCAGCTTGTTGCAGGCCTCGAGCGCCCAGCGGTCGATCTCGAACAGCTGGTCATCATCGACCATATCCTTCGCGGGATCAAAGTCGCTGATATTACCCAGCATGAAGCGGGCCGTGTTGCGCATCTTGCGGTATGCCTCGGACAGCTGGCGGAAAATTTCCTTACCGGCGCGGACGTCGACGGTGTAATCGCTGGAAGCGACCCACAGACGGATGATGTCAGCACCATAGTCGCGGATGATCTCACTGGGCTCCATGCCGTTGCCGGCGGACTTGTGCATCTGCTTGCCCTGGGCATCGACGACCCAGCCGTGGCACAGGACCTCGCGGTACGGGGCCACGCCCTGGGTGGCGACGCTGGTCAGCAGACTGGACTGGAACCAGCCGCGGAACTGGTCGGCACCCTCCATATACATGTCAACGGGCCAGCGCAGCTCGGGGCGCTCACGGCAGACAGCGCTCCAGGTGGAGCCGGAGTCGAACCAGACGTCCATGATGTCGGGGTCCTTCTCCCAGTCGGAGGCACCGCACTCGCAGACCTCGGTCTTAGGCAGGATGTCGTTGGCATCGTACTTGTACCAGGCGTCGCTGCCCTCCTTGCGGAACAGGTCGGACACAGCCTTGATGGAGGCATCGGTGATATGGTACTTGCCGCACTTCTTGCAGTAGAATACCGGGATGGGCACGCCCCAGACGCGCTGGCGGCTGATGCACCAGTCACTGCGGTCACGGACCATACCGGCCATGCGGTCATGGCCCCACGCCGGCTGCCAGTGCACGCTGTCAATGGCCTTGTAGACGTCCTCCTTGAAGGCGTCGATGGAGCAGAACCACTGCTCGGTAGCACGGAAGATGATGGGATGATGGCAGCGCCAGCAATGCGGGTACTGGTGGGTGATGTGCTGCACACCCATCAGATGGCCGCTCTCCTTGATGTGCTCCAGAATGACCTTGTTGGCGTCCCAGACCTTGAGACCGGCAAACTTCTCACCCGCCTCGGCGGTCAGGCGGCCCGCATCGTCCACGGGAACGACAACGGGAACCTGCGGATAGTGATTGACGCAGACCTCAAAGTCCTCAACACCATGGCCGGGAGCGGTGTGGACGCAGCCCGTGCCGCCTTCCAGCGTGACGTGGTCGCCCAGAATGACCAGACCCTTGCGGTCAAGGAACGGATGCTGATACTGCATGAGCTCGAGCTCACTGCCGAGAACAGTCTCGGGCAGGACTTCGTACTCGTCGATATGGCAGCCCTTCATCGTGGACTCAACGAGCTCGCGGGCCATGATGTGGTAGGCGTCACCGATCTTGACGAAGGCATATTCCAGATTGGGGTTCAGGCAGGTTGCGACGTTGGCGGGCAGCGTCCAGGTGGTGGTCGTCCAGATGACGATCCATGCCTTATCCAGCGGGATGTTGTGCTTGGCCAGCACGCCGTTGGGGTCGTCGGTCAGCTTGAAAAGGACATAGATGGAATCGCACTCGTCCTCGGCGTACTCGATCTCAGCCTCGGCCAGGGCGGTGCGGTCCTCGGGGCACCAGTACACGGCCTTCATGCCCTTGTAGATGTAGCCCTTCTTGGCCATCTCGCCGAAGATCTCGACCTGGCGGGCCTCAAACTCGGGGCGCAGGGTCAGGTAGGGGTTCTCAAAGTCGCCCTGCACGCCCAGACGCTTGAACTGCTCGTTCATGACGCCGATGTGCTCGGTGGCAAACTCCTTGCAGATCTGGCGCAGCTCCAGCTTGGAGACACCGGCCTTCTTGTCGCCGAGGGAGCTCAGCGCCTTCAGCTCAATGGGCAGACCGTGGGTGTCATAGCCGGGCACGTAGGGTGCCTGGAAGCCGGACATGTTCTTATAGCGGATGATGATGTCCTTGATGATCTTGTTCAGGGCCGTACCCATGTGGATATTGCCGTTGGCATACGGAGGGCCGTCGTGCAGGATGTACTGCGGCTTGCCCTCGTTGTTCTTAATCATCTGCTCATAGACATGGTTCTGCTCCCAGTCCTCGAGCATTTTGGGTTCCTTCTTCGGCAGACCGGCCCGCATTTCAAACGGGGTCTGCATCTTATGGATGGTGTCGTTGTAGTTCTGCGCCAAAGTTTCCTACTCTCCTCTATTTATTGGATTCTTTAGTTATATCACATCGGGCGTCAGCTGTCAAAGTCAACGCCTTCAAAGTTATCGAACGCCGGGGAATTCAGCTCCTCCTGCGGTTCGTCACTTGCCTTTTTGCGGGTCGTGCGCCTGGTCGTACCGGCCTTGCGGCGGCGGGCAGGCTTGGCCTCCGGCTCGTCATACAGGCCGGAGACATCCTGGAGCCGCGTCTCGTCGATGGCAGGCTCCTCCACGGGAATTGGGGCGGGCTCGGCTTCCTCCGGTTCCTCCGGGTGCGGCGCGATGGCAAATTCCACCGTGTCTACCTTTTCGCCCTGAGCCCGGGCACTTTCCGTCGGCTCCGGCACGGGCTGAGCTGTGGGCGGCTCATAGTAGGCCGTTTCCTGCATGGCGGGCATCTGGGCTGCCTGCTGTACCGGGGCCGGCTCCGGCACAGGCTGGGCTGCGGGGGCCGTGTAGACCGGGGCCTGCACAGCGGGCTGCGGCTCTGCTGCAGGGGCAGCGGCCTGCTCCGGGGCCGGGGACGGCGGCGGAACGGGTTCATCCTCGGGCCGTCTGGTGTAATCGGGCAGTTTATTGATAAGGTTGATATGCTTGCGGTACATCTCGATCAGCGAACGCTTGAAGCTGTCTGCCTCACCCTTGAGCGTGACGATCTCCTGCTTGGCCAGCTCGACGTCATCGCGGGCGCGCTGCTCGCGGTCCTCCGCCTTGATGTTGGCCGAGCGGATGATCTCCGCCGCTTTCTGCTTGGACTCGCGGATAATACTGTCCCCCATGCGCTGGGCGTTGATCATCGACGTACTCAGGGAGTTTTCCATCGTTCGGTATTTTTCAATGCGCTGGGCCAGCATAACGAGCTTTTTCTGCAAATCATCATTCTGGGCAGCCAGGTCGTCCATTGCCTGGGCGACCTGCTTGAGATAATCATCCACATCCTCACGGCGATAGCCCTGGAACGCTTTGTCAAATGTGACGTGGCGGACATCCTCGGAAGAGATCATGACGGCTTTCCTCCTGTATGCGGGGCACACGGCCCCGTTATTCCCTGCCCGCAGCGCTGCGGGCGATCCTGCGCTCAATATTGGTAAAAGGATATGAACAGACGATCCTTGCGGCTTTTGCCGCCGATGGCCGCCAGCTTGAAGCGCCCCACGCCGCGCACTGTAAAAATATCCGCGGCGTAGGCGGTCTCGTGGGCGGCCTTCAACGGCAGGTGGTTGATCTCCACACGGCCCGCGGCGATATATTCTGCCGCGCGGGTGCGGGAGGTGTGCAGCATGGCTGCCAGCACCGCGTCCGCACGCAGGGACGGCACGGTAGCCTCCTGCAGGGTGCGCTCGCGGCTTTCAGCCAGACGGGCGGGCAGTTCGTCGATGCACGCAGTATGCACGGCGCAGTGCCCTGCACCGGTCAGCTCCGCGTTTATAAATTCCTGCTTGTCGGCGAGGATCACCGCGTAAAATGTGTCCTCACGCTCGGGGTCTGCCAGCAGGTCCCCCACGCAGCTGCGCTCAAGGCCAAGGCCCAGAATCGCACCGAGATAATCCCGGTGGGTCGGCAGCTTATCCCCGTAAGCGGTGCATTGCAGGTAGGCCAGCGGTTCTTCCTGCCAGGCGTCGGGCGGCTCAATACAGAGCACCCGGCGTTCTGCCGCGTCAAAGCCGCCCCAAAAGCGGATGCAGCTGCACCCGGCCTTGTTGCAGGCGGCCTGCGCCAGGCTCTGCTCCCGGTCCGAGAGAAAGCCCGTATAACGCGGGATGCCGCGGCTTACCGCAACGCGGCACAGCTCCTCGACACGGCGCATCAGGCGGCGCTCGTCGTCATTCTGCGGCGGCACAAAGCCGCGCACCGCATTGGCGGTATCAGAAGAAGACGCCATTGTTTTCCAGCTCGTCGAGCAGGTCACCCATAATGTCAACGTTGTACGGCGTAATAATGAAGGTGCTGGTCGCCACGCGCTTGATCTGGCCGTTGTTGGCATACGCTACACCGGACAGGAAGTCGATCAGACGACGGGAGACCTCTTTGCTGGCAGACTCCAGATTCAGCACCACAGTATGCTTGGCGTTGAGCTGGTCCGCAATGCTGGACGCATCGTCAAAGCGCTCCGGTTTGACCAGAACGACCTGCAGCTGGGTCGTCGCGTTGATGTTCACGACCTTATTGCTGTGCTGTTTGATCTCCTGCTGCTGGGTATACTCCTGCGCAGCTGCAGCCCCCTGCCCGCCGGGGAAAACATTCTCTTCAGTGTCATCTACATAGGAATCTGCATCGGGGTCGATACCGAGCTTGCTTCTCAAACTGTCAAGCATGGACATGGTCGTAAAACTCCTTTGATTAGAAAGCGCCGTTTACGTCAGCGCGTCATTACAGCGATATACATTAAATATTATCTTCTTTTTTGGCAGTCTTGTCAATACAAACGGCGTATTTTCGTTACAATAGTTTGCCATCCTCCAAATTTGTGCCCTGTACGATGATCTCATCATAGAGGCGCACCTCATTTGCACTGCCGAGCTTGCCGTCCTCCGGGACAAGAATGTAGCTGTCATTCTCATACAGCGTTGTGATCTTCAAAAAGCGCTGCAGGTTGCCGTACTTGACATAGACACCGCGCTGGCCGTTCACGATATGCAGCGCCGCCTTGTCGATGCGGATGCCCTCGTAGGTTTTTAAATCGACCTGCACGGTCTCGCAGCCCAGACCCAGGACCTCGGCGCTGATGGTCTGGCATTGCAGCACGATCTTGGCAATGCCGTTGTCCTTGTCCTCGGTGATTTCCTCCACCGTGGCGGAAAGCGGGGTGTTCTGCTTGCCGGGTACGCTGATTTTCACCGTGGACAGACCGTCGAACCGTGCGGCGGTATCCAAATCGCAGACCGCGTAGAATTTCCAGCTGAAGCCCGTCGCGATCTGTCCGGCGCGGTTTGTATCCGCTGCCGGGAAGCCGTCTGCCAGCATTTTTTGCAGCGTGGCCGGGTCGGCATCGGCCAGCGCCCGGCAGTCCGTCCGGATGGCGGGCGAGGCCTCCGTGCGGCTGAAATAGCCGTTCGTTGTGGCGGTGACGGTCTGCAGCGTGTCGAGCTGTGCCTTGATGCCGTCGTACTCGGTCTGCAGCGCTGCGATGGACTGGGAGAAATCCGCCGTCTGCCCGGTGCTGATCTGCAGACGGTTCTGGGCCAGCAGAAAGCTGTCCTGCGCGTCGGAGATGCCGGTATACTGGGCAGTGTCCAGCTTATCCAGCAGGTTGTACAATGCCTGCTTCGTCTGGTTTGTCAGCACCGAAAGCTCACTGCCGGCAGAATTCTGCGACTTCGTAAGCAGCGTGATGGAGCGCTCGAGCCGGTCCAGACGCTCACGCTGCAGGCCCTGGGTGTCATCGGTGTAGCATTCGGCTACCACCGTGCCGTTCGTCACGCGCTCGCCATCCTGCACAAGATAGCCGAGATTGCCGCTGCCCGGCACATCCACAGCGTCAAATGCCACAACGCCGGTCAGGTTCAGGCTTTCGGCCAGCGTGTAGCGGATGGCGGTCTCGGTCTTGTAGGACCGATGGAAGATCAGCACGAACTGGACGGCAACATACAGCAGGAAGAGTGCCAGTGCCAGCAGCCCCAGCGCGTGTAAAAGTTTTTTTGCCAGCGGGCGGTCCTGCCGGTTGCTCACGGTGCACCCTCCTTTCCGTTATTCCTCGTTGTGCAAAAAGGCCCGCACCAGCGTGCAGGCGCGCTCGGTGACATCCTCCTCATCCAGATAGAGCCACACCGCGTCGTTCTGACGGCGGAACCAGGTCAGCTGGCGCTTGGCGTAGTTGCGCGTTGCCTGCTTGAGACGCTCGGTGCATTCGGTCAGATTGGCCGTGCCCTCAAAGTACGGGAAGAATTCCTTGTAGCCGATGGCCTGCGCCGCCGTGCGGTAGGCATCGCGGTGGTCGTAGACCTGCCTTGCTTCGTCCAGCACACCGTTTTCGACCATTTCGTCCACGCGGCGGTCAATGCGGCTGTACAGCACTGCGCGGTCCCGGCAGGTCAGGCAGAGGCAGAGCGCATGGTAGGGTGCCTCGGCGGGCCTGGCCTCGCGGCGCTGGTCGCTCATGCGGCGGCCCGTGGCTTCAAACAGCTCCAGTGCGCGGATGACGCGCGGCAGGTTGTTGGGGTGGACCTGAGCGGCGTAGTCGGGGTCGATCCTTTGCAGCTCGGCGTAAAGTGCCGCACCGCCCTCGGTGTCCGCCCGCGCCTGTAATCGGGCGCGGATGGCGGGGTCGGTCTTTTCCGGGGCAAACGCCATACCGCTCAAAAGACTGGTGATATACAGCCCCGTGCCGCCCACGACGAGGGGCAGTCTGCCGCGGGCCGTGATGTCCCGTATCAGCGGGTCAGCGGCGGCGGTGAAGTCCGCCACGCTGTAGGGGGTCTCCGGTGACAGAAAGTCCAAAAGATAATGCGGTATCCCCTGCCGCTCCTCCGCACTCGGCTTCGCCGTGCCTACGTCGAGATTTTTGTAAATCTGCATCGAGTCTGCGTTGATGATCTCACCGTCAAAGGCTCTGGCCAACGCGACGGAAAGTGCGGTCTTGCCGCTGGCCGTAGGCCCGCCGACGGCGACGACGCGGGGTTTAGACAAGTCGGCCAAACTGCTTTTCCAGCTCCTTCCGGGTGATTTTCAATACGCAGGGCCGCCCGTGCGGGCAGAACGGCGGGACCGTGCCGTCCATGATGCGCTGGGCCAGCGCGAGCATCTCGGCGGCGTTCGTGCGGTCCCCCGCTTTGATGGCCGCGCGGCAGGCGATGGAATGCAGCACCCACTCGGTCTTTTCACGCAGGGCGTCGCGTCCGCCGTCGGCGAGCTTTGCCGCCAGCTCCACGATCATATCCTCTACATCGTCCACCGGCACGTCCGCGGGCACGGCGCGCACGACAACAGTCGAGCCGCCGAAGTCCTCGACTTCAATGCCTGCATCGGTCAACAGGTCAATATTTTGCAATACGGCCTGCTTTTCGGCGGCGGTCAGATTGACCTGCACGGGGACAAGCAGCATCTGGGACGGCACGCTGCCGTAGTCCCTGGCCAGCTGTTCAAACAGAATGCGCTCATGCGCAGCGTGCTTGTCGATAAGGCAAAGCTCACTGCCGCGCTCGGTGATGATATAGGTCTTGAACACCTCGCCGACAAGGCGCAGCGGCTCGCTTGCAGGCGGCGGGGTCAGCGTCGTCTGCTCGGGACGTGTGCTGACCATGTCGGGCAGGGCGCTTAAAGCATGCGGGTCATTCCGAACGTAATCCGTCTCGGGGTCTGTCGCGGGGGCCTCGTCGGGCAGCTCCGGCAGGATGTCCAGCACCGTGTCATCGCTGACGGCGTGGGGCATCGGTTGCGGGGCGGGAATCGTTACGGGCTCCGACGCGGGCGTTTCAACCGCCGTCACCGGCGTGACCGGGGTCAGCGGTCTCGGTGCGGGCCCCGCCGTGTAGGCAGGCTTCGGGGACTGTGCCTCCAGCACGCCCGGGACAGGCTGTGTGCCCTGTGCATTCTGAACGCCCTGCGCCGTCGGCAGCGGGCGCGCAGGCACGGGCGCGGTCAGACCGTTCAAAGCGCGGTATTCTGCCGCGGACAGCGTCGTGAAGCCGCCCTTTTTCGGCTGGGTCGCGGCGGGCCGCGCGGTAGGTGCCGGGGCGGCGGGCTGCATCACGGTCTGCCCGGGCTTTTCTTCGGGCGCGGTGTGGCCCATCTCAAAGCGGCACTCGCCGCTGCCGGGCGTTGCCAGCGCGGCGCGCACGGCACGGTAGACAGCGTCAAAGACGTCACTCTCTTTCGCAAAGCGAATTTCGGTTTTCGCCGGGTGGACGTTGACATCGACCATGTCGGGCGGCAGCTCCAGCATGAGCACCGCGCCCGGGAACTTGCCCTGCATCATCGTGCCCTTGTAGGCGTTTTCGAGCGCCGCCATCATTGTGCGGTTTTTGACGTAGCGGCCATTAACAAAGAAATGCTGCGCACCGCGGCTGGCGCGGCAGGCACGCGGCGGCGTGACCAGGCCGGTCACATGGTACAGCTCGCTGCCGCCGTCCACGGGCAGCAGGTCGCGGGCAAATTCACGGCCCAGGACCGCGTAGACCGCACTGCGCAGGTCGCCGTCGCCGGGGGTCACATACTGCTGCTTGCCGTCGCGCAGATAGCGGAAGCTGATCTCCGGGTGGGACAGCGCCGCATGCAGGACGGTCTCAGCCACAAACGTGCCCTCGCTGGCGTCCTTTTTCAAAAACTTCATGCGGGCGGGCGTGTTGTAAAACAGGTCACTGACCGTGATGGTCGTGCCGACGGGGCGTGCGCCGGGCTCCATCCCACGCTCCTCGCCGCCTTCGATGCGGTAGCAGCAGGCGTACTCGTCGGCCTCTGTGCGGGTCAGCACCTCGACGCGGGCAACGCTGGCAATGGAGGCAAGTGCCTCGCCGCGGAAGCCCAAGGTATGGATGTGCCCGAGGTCCTCCGCCGTCGCGATCTTGCTGGTGGCATGGCGGATAAACGCTTTATCGATATATTCCGCTTCTATGCCTGAACCGTTATCTACGATTTGCAGCTGCTGGATACCGCCGCGCACCGCCGACAGCGTGATCTGCGTCGCGCCTGCGTCGATGGCATTTTCCAGCAGCTCCTTCGCCACGGAGGCGGGCCGTTCGACGACCTCGCCCGCTGCGATCAGCTCTGCGGTATGCTTGTCCAGTACACGAATTTCCGCCATGGTTTTCACCTGCCTTTAGTCTTTGTCCAGTGTATTTTTCAGCTCGTACAGGAAGTTCAGCGCCTCCAGCGGGGTCAGTGTCTCAATGTCTACATTGTGGAGTTTTTCGACGACCTCGCTGGGTACGCTGGGGTTGTTGTAAGCCTCGACGGTGTCAAAATCGAGCTGCATCGTGTTATTGCGTCCCGGTGCGCTGGCCTCCAGCTGGCGCAGCACGGCGTGGGCGCGCTTTGTCACGCTGCCGGGCAGACCCGCGAGCTTCGCGACCTCGATGCCGTAGCTGTCGTCGGCGGGGCCTGCCACAATGCGGCGCAAAAACGTGATGTCCTCGCCGCGCTTTTTGACGGCGATATTATAGTTTTTGACGCCGTGAATATCCTGCTCCATGCTCGTCAGCTCGTGGTAGTGCGTGGCGAACAGCGTCTTGCAGCCGATGTTCTCGCAGATAAATTCTACCACACTGCGCGCAATGCTCATGCCGTCAAACGTCGAAGTGCCGCGGCCAATTTCATCCAGAATCACTAAGCTGTCCTTCGTCGCGTTTTTCAGGATCTCCGCAACCTCGGTCATCTCGACCATGAAGGTCGACTGCCCGGCGGCGAGGTCATCCGACGCACCGACGCGGGTGAAGATGGCATCCACCACGCCGATATGCGCCGCGGCGGCAGGCACAAAGCTGCCGATCTGCGCCATCAGGGCAATCAGCGCATTCTGGCGCATGTACGTAGATTTACCGGCCATGTTCGGGCCGGTGATGAGCAGCATCCGGTTCTCGTCCTCGTCGAGCATCGTATCGTTGGGCACAAACAGACTGCCCTTGAGCATCTGCTCGATGACCGGGTGGCGGCCCTCTTTGATTTCCATCACACCGCTTTCATCAACAGTGGGCATGACGTAGTTGTTTTGCAGCGCCGCCTCGGCAAAGCCTGCCAGCACATCGAGCTGAGCTACAGCCGATGCCGTGCGCTGGATGCGGACGACCTCGGCGGAGATCGACGAAAGCAGGTCGGCAAACAGCTGGTGCTC
>OLOE01000433.1_pt1 | contig 21633 bp, 29 predicted proteins | sample 1673201 | NCBI WGS metagenome assembly OLOE01 (sample SAMEA3136765, study PRJEB25190) | human gut metagenome | biome: human gut; feature: human-associated habitat; material: faeces | place: Austria | collected 2013
TACCTTCACCCATGGGCTTGTAGGCGGAACCAGATCAGACGACCTGAAAGCGTCGACATCGACAGGCTTCGAAGGCAGCTCGAACGGAAGCGGGATTCCTTCGAAAAGTCGTTCACCAGAATCAAATGAGAGACCCACTGGAAATGATTCAGGAGGGACTCAATGACCAAGGAGCACCTGAACGAGATCATGGCGGGGCTTTGCCGGAAACTGAAGATCCGGAAAAGTGACCTAGTCGCAGTCCACGAGGCCGGAATGGTCGCACAGGGCATCGACAGCAATGCCATCCCATACGGATTGGACTTCCTCCTGCTGAATGGTGCCGAGGACGGTACCGTGCGTGAATTCACCTTCGATGGCTTCGATATTCGCCTCCACGCGCCAGAGGAATTCGGGGCAGATGAATCCATCTCCTTGGTCGCTCCCGAGGGCATGGATTTCCCAGCCCTCGCCCCAGAGGTCATCTTAAAGACGATTCACAAGTCTCCGAGCTGCAAATACCTGATGGAGCAGAGGGCCGCATTGGCGGAGCTGCTGCACTTCGACGATATGGACGATGACGAGCTCCGCCAATTCGCGGGCCACGTTAGGCCGTGATTCCATGGGATCCGATGGAGGCGACTTCGGACACATCGCACCCTTCTAAGAGGAGCCGATGGCATGACCTACTTCCTGAAAGACTGCGGGCGTGAAGTCTCGCCTCCCGCCAAAGAGAGGGAGGATATCGCACGCGCCGCCGCCGAGACGTTCGCGACAAGACCCTACATCAGGTTCGCTCTGTTCATTGAGCCGTATGCCGACGGCAGCGGGGACGATAGCGTCGAGCTGATCGCCGTCCCCGACAGGAGGTTCGGCGTGCCGCTGGTCCCGTGGGCGGCCACGGGGTGCGAGGAATTCGCCTACGACTTGGTCGCGGCTCTCGGCAGGGACGTCGACTGCTGCTCGGATAAATGCGAGCGGGCGCGACTCTCCCTCATCAACCGCACGCTCACGCCGATATACAGCCCGCCGACAGGTATCTAACCTCCGCGAGGGCTGATGCCATGATTGCCTCGAGTGTGCTGCGCTGCCACCGAATTAATGCCGACCACGTCGCCAGGCACGCTGCGCGGACGGTCGGGCAGTGCCTCCTCGCGGCCACCTCGGCATTCGGCGGCAAAGACGACCCGACGGCGGCGCTCCCGGACATCCTCGACGGCGCAATCGGATGCGGGGTGCTTTACCGCAGGGACTGGATGAACCAGGCGGCCGGGCGGCTCGAAGCCTAGATGTCTGCCGCCGAGAGCGGAGCCGATATAAGCGGAGGAGATGCGCTGGAGGCGGCGTGCCTTGCGAACCGATTCGCCGACAAGTTACTCGCAGACGGCCGTCCCGCCTTCCATATCGCGGCGCAGCGGTTGCATTAGGAAAGTCGACTTGATGTCGAAGTCCCGGAGCATCGGGTCATAGCTGAGCGACATGTCTTTCGGGAGGAACGGTTGGCGAATAGATTCTTATTTTGATATGTCGAATATTCTACTACCTAATGGTAGTAGAATATTATCGTAACGATTGGAGAAACATGGTCCACATTCACCAAAGAGTCCATGAGCGACACCCCGAGCTCGATGACAGCGATGTCGAGACGGCATGGGAGAACTACCGCTTCGCGGCCGTTCGCATACCCGGGGAACAGGAGATGCGGACTGGCTACGACCCGCATGGTCGGTATATCGAGATGGTCGGAGTCCTCTTGGCTGACGGTGCATGGCTTGTATATCACGCCATGACGCCGCCGAGCAAGAAGACGCTGAAGGAGATTGAGGCCGCGAGAAGGAGAGGTTACTGATGGAGTTTAGGCTTGCAAACGGAACCGTAATCACGGACGATGACATCGAGCGCGAGTGCGCAGAGTATGAATCCGGCTCTTGGACGGGAACTCTGACGAGCCTCCGCGTCGGCCGCCCTAGGCTTTCCGATGGGGAGGACAACGCCAACCTGTCCTTCAAGTGCCCGAAAACGGGTGCCGACCTCATCGAAAGGGCGGCCGCCGCGTGCGGGATGCATAAGTCTGAGTTCCTGCGTTCGGCCGCTATCGAGAAGGCCGAGAAAATCCTCAGATCGGCATAAAACCCATTAGAACGATAAGGGGGCGGAGAAAATCTCCGTCCCCTTTTTTACTTCCTCCTGACGCCCACCACGCCGTCCGAGACGACCTCGGTCCAGCGGATGTAGCGTACGGTATCGGCGGTCATCTTGACCGCGCTCGCGGCACGTGCACGGGAGCGCGAACGTCCCGACACGCCTGTCTCGGAGACTTCTGCAGCCGCATTTGCCTCGTCCGCATCGAGCCATGCCTCGCACTTGTAGGTGCGCCACTGCCCGCCGCCGATATTGCGGTATGCGGTCGCGGGAACCGTGATGTGGGCGAGTTCGTCCCAGTAATAGGCCGTGTGACCCTCGCCAGAGTCGTTGATAGCGGCGAGCTCGAACTCCTTTCCCTTAGCATCGTAGCCTCTGTGCTTGGGCTCGGTGAAGGTGGGGATGAAGCCGGGATGCGCCTCGGCACTCTCCTCGGGTAGTACCCTTATGTCCCAGCTGGAATCGAGCGCGACCGAGCCGGGGGCATACTCCGTGCGCAGCGTGCAGCGGTTGCGGCCGTACAATGCGGTGATCCCACTGCCTGCCGTGCAATTAGATATCGCTTCATCACTCAGCTTCATATCCAGATGCCAGCCGGTGAAGCCAGTCGAAGGGTTGATTCCGAAACGGTCGTTGAGGTTGCAGGTAGGTTCAAGCTCGCTTTTAGCAAGCTCAGCCGGAAAAACAAAATTACTGCCAGTCAGATAACGTTGGGACTTATACAGGAAATGGTTTTTGTCGGTGCCATCCTTGTAGAAATAAAACTTTCCCATCCTCACGCGAGTCCACAGATACAGATCCCCATTGACCTTCTTGCTAACGAACTTTCCGCCCTTGAAGATGCTCGGATCCGAGCAATCGGCATCGCCCTCGTACCAGCCGTCCAGACACTTGTCGAGCAGGCTCAGGTCCTGTCCCTCATCGCGCATGACCTGCTCGATGGCGGTGTGTGCATCGGAGTAGTCCTTCGCGTGCTCGCTCGCGGTATACGTGCTGTTGAGGGTGATGTAGACCGTATGCACCTCCTGCGTATCGCCGAGCGTGTCGACCAGCATGAAGTGGACGGTAGAGTGCTTCGGGACGTCCGAGACCTCGATGGTCATGTTTCCGTTGAGGCGGATTTTATGGACGGTCTCGTCAATCCTGTATCCTTGCGGTGCGACCGTCTCCTTCACCCAGTAGTCCATGTTCGCGACCAGCTTGTTCGTCCCATTGACCGCCGAGAGGGTCGCATCACCGTTCTCATCCGTCATGAAGGTCCCGCACTTGCGGGCGCACGCCTCATCGCAGTAGATGGCGTACTCGGCCCCTGCGAGCGAGAAGTACTCCGGGTCGATTGGCGTGACGGCGGGGTTGGTAGATGTCTTCTTGAGGTTGAGTGTGCAGAAGTCTGCGATGGGCTGGAAGTCGAACTGGAACCCGTCGAGGTACACCGTGTCTCCGCGAACGCAGGAGATGCTCGACCCTTTGTATGCGATGATGCCGCAGGTCCTGTCGCTTGTCTCGTCAACACGTGACGAGATGCAGCTGTACCCGTCGAAGTTGGTGAAGAAGAGCTGGGTATCCACACCTCTAGGGATGAAGTAGGCATCTTGGTTGTTCTCTGCGGGACTAATCCATTCATAGCCGCCGGCGTTGTGTTGGATGCTCCTCGCGCCGAGGTAAGCCCAGTCGAGGTCTATGTACTCACCGGGTCTGTCGGAGTAGAAGAACTGGTACACCATCTTTATCGACCTTAGGCCTTGAAGCCAGTGGCAGCTGTCCCACGCCGCGAAGGCGTCGCTCGCGACGAAGAAGCTCTTGGTCCCGAAGTGCTGTTGGTAGAATTGGGCAGTTCTCTGGTTCAGCCCCTTGTTGTTGTCGTAGCCGTTGCCAATCACGGGATTCGATAAGGAGAGCGTGCATCCCACGGGCTTGCCATCGTAGGTTCCGACGCTGTTCCACGTGACGCTCGCGCGGTAACCGGGGTTGTCCATCGGCAGGACCGTGTAGGGATGTCCGTTGTTCAGGAAGATCTGCCTATTGTCGTTCCACCAGCTGGCGACGTCATTCCAGATCGGAGTCCAGTTCGTGTGCGTTGCCCTGCCGGCGCTGTGCCACCAGCCGGTGGGATGCGGCGATGTCGCGTTTACACCCGTCGGGACGACCAGCGAGGACGGCTTGACGTTCGGGTTGTCGGGCGCGAACTCCTCGAACCTTCCCATCGAGTAGGTAGAGATGCCCATCGCGTTAAGAGCTGAATGCATGCCAGTCCTCAGGGGACTGGATGGGCTCGCGATTGCATCGGCTGTGGCCGCGACCGCCGCGAGCCCGCCTCCTGCAATGAGGGCCCTCCTCGAAAATGCTAAACCCTTAGATCCCCCCGAAGCCATTTTGGCGCTACCGCGGTTACTGCTATCGACCACGATTACCTCCTGCGTAGGTCGTCATGTACATCCATTAGAAGATAGACCTGCAGTCAAGGTGAATCAGAGTGATGCCGCAGCGGCAACGGCCGCCGCCGAAACTGATAGAATGTGCTCGGAATGATATCCATTTGGAGGAACTCGGTGATTTATATCCTCATGGCGGCGGTCGCCATTTTAGTCGTCGCCTACATCGTCTATCGCATCCTCGACCTGCTGGCCCGCAGGAAGTTCGCCCAGAGCTACGCCGCATGGGAACCCGACCTCGGGCAGTACTATCGAAAGCAGCCCTCCCACCCGCATCCGGCAGGGCGCCATACCGATAGGGAAGAGCAGGATAAAAACGAAAGGATTTGCGAGATTCTAGAAGATTTGTGCAGGATGCAGGGACAGCGATAGAAAAGGCAGATGCAACCCGTCCGCCTACCGACAGTCCGATTCCCTAACAAGCCCTAGGTCCTCGGACAGCTCCGCCTCGTCACGCTTTGCTTCGAGCAAGTCATCCAGCCCCCGCTCATCGAACAGCTCGGCCACGCGGTCGAAATCTAGATCGTGCCACTCGGTGTCCCCGCCGATGCCGTCGCGAAACGCATTGAAGCATCCCACATGCGACCGCGCGGCCAGTTCCACCGGACAGGTCTGTTCTGGCTTCATTCCCCAGTCCGCCGCCTTCTCATCTCGCTCGACAATTTGGTCCGGCGTCATCTCGGCGAAGTCCGCACAGACCGCATCCTCGTTCAATCCGAAGAACTCGGTCTCGCGTGCAAACCGCCCCGTATGGTGCCAGGACTTATATTCGAGATAGGTCTCGGCGAGCTTCGCCCTGCTCACCGTCTCGATTTTCGGATTGTAGGCGAGGTCGAAGTCGGCGCAGTAGTCCTTGATGGCGGAGATGATCGCGTCGCGCGTCCACTTGGACATCGGCATCTCGCCCGACTCATATGCCGCCTGGGCGCGGACGCTCATGGATACCACCACGTACCCGCCTTGCCCGTAACTCACGGCTCCCATGGCTACCACTCCGTATCGTCGTATGAGTTCCGCCAGTAGTCGTCGTATAGGTCGTTGCGCTCCTCATTGAGGCATTGGTTGTAGAGCGCCGCCTCATCCCTCTTGTAGCAGATGAACTCATCGAATTGCGAGGACTCGTTGTTCCATTCGGCACGCTCCTTGAGTTCTCGGTCGATTTCTTTACTCTGAACGAGGCCGAGCGCCGAGACGCCCGAATACGGACCGCCTCGCCCGCTGAACAAATCGATGACATCCCTGCACTCGGTATCGGTCAGGGAGCATTCCAGACCCTCGTAGGGGTCATAGCCCACGATGACGATATCGCCATAAAGCACATCGGCCGGCTCGCCGGCTACGACGGTCTTGCCGGTCAGGGGAGACTCACGCCCCTCGTCGGTCATCTCCTGGGTACCCCAGATGGCGCGGTTTGCCGGGCAGGCGGAGCGGCCGGCCGAATTGACGTAGACGCACACGGCTTCGCCAAGGGACTTATCGGGCAGCTTATTCGACACATTGGTGACCCTCTCGCCGAGGATTTCCTTCAACGCCTCGCCGCAGTTTCCGTCCCCATCGATCGGAAGCTGGATCTCGCGGCATTCGGCATTTACGGGGACTAGGACTGCACGCAGCGTATCCATCATCGCTCACCGCCGGCAAGGGCATTGCACTCGGACTTATCGGCGTCGCGGTTTACCAACTCGGCCTCGTCGCATTTCGACTCCCCGAGCTCATCGAGATTGAATTCTCGACCCTGCTCTGCGAGCCTCTCATCGAAATGCTCGGCCACATCGATAATGTCGGCGATGGGATCATCCGTGCCGAAGTCGTGCCAAGAGTACTCGGAGAACCGCCCGTGGAGCTCATAGTCGCACATGACGATATCGCTCGGCTCCACACCCTCCATATCCGCGAAGGCCTTGAGGGCATCTTGAAGCTCGCCCGCATCCATCGGCAGCGTCAGCTCTTGCGAGATATCGATGCCTGCCTCCGCCATCTTGCGGCTCTCGGCACTGACGACGATGCGGTCGGCCGCGAAGTCGCGGTCGCCTTCGAAAGCTGCCTGCTCGAGCTCATCCAAATCGAATTTCATCAAGTCGATGCCATCGGCATTGCGGTCGAAGACTCCGCTGGGGGTGAGGCAGACCTCTCCACCGGACTCCATCCTAGCACCCAATGCCTCGGCGGGAACGTTTGCGAGCAGCTCGACGACTCCAGCGAGGCTCGCCTTGGCACCATCGGGAAGCCGGTTGTCGACCAAGCAGGTTTCGAGTTCCTCGGAAGCGCGGTCGATAAGCGTGATTCCGTATGCCCGTTGCAGATCGACGGGTGTTGCATGCTCGTTATCGATATCAACCGAATAACTCGTATACGGCATCTCATCGGCCTGCATGATGACGTTGCCGACCATGAGCGGATCGACCGGCACATCGAAGTTATCGCAGTAGTCGCGGACCGCATCGTAATCGATGTCGGGATTCCTCTTGACGCACTCCGCCATGGCATTCAGGGCCCGCAGGCTCACGTGCTCGTCCTCGGCGAAGTGCAGCTTGTCAATCACGCCGGAAGTCTGGATATCTTCGATTTCGCAACTATGCAAGCCGAAGCGGCTCACCCTGTCGATGACCCCTTGCAAATCGCTGGGCGCCATCGGCAGGGTGATGCTGTCATGGGGAGCGTGTGCATAATACGCAGAATCGCTCATCGCGACATCGACCTTGATGTATCCGATTTCATTCATCGCCCAGTCTCCTTACTCTCAAATCGCATTTCGCGATCCTTGCTTCCCCCGACATAATCGGTCTCGGTCTGCTTCTCATCGCAAAGGTCATCCAAGCTACGCTCCAGCCCGTCTTCAGTCGGCTCCAAGCCGAGCGTCGAGCCGTCGATCTCTATTTCCACGGCGCTGACACGCCCGCCGGCGGGCATCTCCGTCTGACCGCTCGCGATGGCGATGCCCTGTGCGCAGGCATTCTCGATGCACTTGTGGCTGAATTCATGCGCGGACTCGTCGACATGAATGCGCACGTTTGCCATCGGGATATCGAAACCCGCCTGGCGCAGGGCGCAGCGGATGGTCGCCTTCTCCTCGACTACGCGGCCCATACCGCGACCCTGAAGACCGGTGAAGCTCATCGACGGCATGCTCGGATGCTCGTCGATGCTGACCGACACCTTGCCTTTGCCCTCGATGAACAGGTTGCACGACTTATTGCTCATATTCAGACTCCTTGGCTACTTGTCTTGTTCGTTGTCGGGGGCTTCGCGTTCGCCCATCGCGCTATCTGCGACAAGGTCTGCTTCTTCGCTCTTCACATCGCAGATATCGTCAAGACCCTGCTCATCCTGTTTGCAATCAATTTCCTCCACCTCGAGCTCGGCGTTGAAGGCGATACCGTCGGCGAGCTCATACCGCTCGATGCACTGTTCTGCTTCCGCAAGGTCGGAGGCGACCCGCTCCATATCGGCAGGCTTGAGGGCCTCTTTCATATGGTCGCTGCAGCGCTCGTTAATCGTGTCCGCGACATCCTTGACAGAAATGAATCCGATGGGGAATTTCCTATCTGGATTGACTCCGGCAAGCGAGAAGTCATCTGCGTTTCGGCAAGCGAATTGGACTCGACCATGAACGGCGAAAAGCTCACATATTTCGTTAATGGCTCGCGAAGAGAATTCATCGTTGAAGTACTCGATATCGCAACTTGCGTGCGATGCTGCACCGTGGGAAAGGGCCGCGCCCAATACGAATTCGGGGGAGATTTTGCCGTTATGGTAGTCCTCGACAGTCAGCTTGGAATCGAGCTCATTGGTATAGTTTTCAATGACTTCAGGATAATCATCGATATAGGCATCGATATATTCCGAGGCGAGCGCATGTTCTGAATTGAAAAGTGACCCTTTGCGTTTATCCAATTCGTTATGGGCGATTTTACTTACGAGCTCCATATCCAGCCCGCCAGACTCATACAACTCGGAAATGCACGGCTTGTCCTCTGCCATAGCTGCTCCATCTCTCTTGATATCTAACCGCTCCCAGCGTACTTTCGAAGCGCTGCACCCTCCGAAGAGGGGACGAAAGTAGCCTTCGCCCCAAAAGAAAAGGGGAGGGATGGAAATCCATCCCTCCCCGCATCCAATGGCTGCTGGAACTTAACGCTGGACGTTCTGGGCACTGCGGTTCTGAGAGCCGTCATCGCGCTCACTTGCCTCGGCGGTCTTCTGCTCGCACAGATCATCGAGACTGGTCTCCTGCTCTTGGGAGCGGTCGTGGTCCTGATGCTGGGCGCGGTACTCGACGCGGGCGGTCTCAACGGCATCGGAGAGCTTCTGCGGCTCCACGGACTCATCGTGGCGCTGTCCGTCCTGATCGTACTTGAAGAGGCTGACGTTGCGGTCGGCGTTGACGAAGACGCCCGTACCCTTGCCGGCCTCGATATCGGCCTTGTTCCATGGCTTCTGGAACGTGGTGAAGTTGAAGCCGGAGAGATCCTTGCCATCGACCTTGGTACCGGTGGGAAGGGTACACTTCACGGCAGGCCAAGACTCGCCCTTGCCGTTGGAGATGGTATACGGCTCGCCGTTGGCCTTCTCGGTGGTCACCCACTTCGGCGGGAAGTCGATGCGGACCTTGTCCTTGTTCTGGCTGTTCTGCTCGCTCATGGTTCCTCCATCACGCGAATTGATAACTTAACGACTAGCATGAAGCTCACGTGAACCGCTTCACACTAGGGGACAGAAGTAGCGTCTACCTTGGGATGCCGTCCGTGTCGCGCGGGTTATTTTCCATACGGTAACTACCGTCCTCGCCATACGTTTCGGCGAGGTCATCTAGGCTCGCTTCTTCACTTCGGGAATCATGACAGCCGCCCTGAACGCACTTCACCTCGGCTTCGATTTGACCCCATACCGTGTCATTGATGTCACAGTATCCGCCCGAGTTCCACAGGTTTTCGTTGGCGTTGTCACGGACATCTCGTGCCTCATCGGCGGATAGGCTTGGATAGTATTCCTGAATGTCATTAGCAGATATGGAGAGGAACACGTTATCGATATCGATGCAGAGAACGTCGAATCGTTCCATCAGATAATCCGCCACGTCAGGAGAGGTTCCGCCATTGTGCAGGGCCTCGTTCAGTGCGGCTTTCAAGTCGTCGAACGAATTGATTTTCAAATCCTCAGGCATGGCTATCGTCCTTCCTCATAATGGGCGGTCACCGCATCGTTCCGCTCATCACCGTTGGCTATTTCTGCCTCGTCGCATTTCGATTCACACAGTTCATCAAGACTGAACGGTTCATCGCCCTGCTCTGCCTCGACCTCGCCGATGCGCTCCATATCGACGTCGGCTACCGCCTCGGTAGCGAGTTCAGAGGACTTGAAGTAGTCCTTGCCGAGCTTCGGGATGAAACAGTCTTCCACAAGGTAATCGGTCGCTTTGCTCGCCCGCGATGCGGCCTTAAGCAACTCGCCGCCCGGGTCCCTGAACTCCTGGGACCAGCTCTTAAGATAGGCGGCCGAATTCGACATCGCATCGACTTCGTTGGCGGAAAGGGGCTTATCGTCGTCGACGTTGCGGAGGTCAAGACCGATGGCGTTCGCGGTGAACACACTCGAGAGCTCTGCGATGAGCTCCTCAAAGGCGTACTTCTGTCGATCCTGCTTCAGTCCGCACTGCTCGCGGTTGTTTCTGCTTGGATGGCCCGTGGCATGCCCCATCTCATGGAGCAGCGTTCGGCAGAACGATTCGACGTTCGTGAACTGGTTTCGCTGCGGGACGTAGATCTTGTCTGCGCCCGGCAGGTAGAACGCCTCGTCGTTTGGCGTCTCGAATACGGGGCAGGGTGATGCCTTGACGATATCGTCGGCCACGCGATTGGCCTCGATGGGCTTGAAGCATTCGACGGAGGCAAGGTTTTCCGTATTCTCCATCTGCTCGGCATTGAACACCGTGAACGTTCCCACGCAACGCGGCTCGGCCTTATACTCGGGATTTGCGAGTGCGATATCCCACTCCTCTTTGGTCTTGGGCTGCTTGAGTCGGGCGGTCGGATCCGTCTTGCTGACGAGCATGCGCTTCCAGCGCTCGATAGGATATCCGTGCGATCCCTTGATGATATGGCAGCCCTTATCAGAAGCCATCTTGAACGTGGCGAAGCGCGGGTCCCTGAATCCTCCGTCCCTCATGGCGTACATGAGCATGGCGGTATTTCGCGGTCCGTAGCCCTCGCCGGTAACGCCGTTCATAGGCGGGTGGGGGAACGACCATTCCTTGACCCATCGGGAACCTTCGCGCTCCATGTCCGCGAGAAGCGCATCAAAAAGCGCCTGGCGGGCATCCGTCAGCTTCTCGGTCGAACTCTTGCCTTGATATATGCCATAGGTTCTCTTGGCCATTTATAGCTCCCATTCATGCTCGGACAATCCATCTCGAACCTAAATGGATGTCTCCCCATCGACCCACTGGGGGACACAAGTAGCCTTTTCCGCAGACCTACGCAACCACACGCCCACAGCGCTACACGGCTACCGAGCTACACGTAAAGCTCTCTGCAAAGCAAACGGGACGTCCCAAATGACGTCCCGCGGCAAGGCAGTTTGTTATTATTCTTATCCCTTAGCGGTCCTCTTTGATGACGCCCAAATCCTCGTCCAGCTCACTATCCCCAGCGACCTCGACCTTTTGCTCCATCATCTCGTCGAGAGATTCAGATGCGTTATCAAGGACCTTATCTTCGTGAGCAGAGGGTTCATGCGAGAGAGATTTTCTCAGCTCGTCATACAGCCCGTTCTGGACAACGAGAGCGACCTCGCGTCCACTTCCTCGAGGACTGTCACGCTGAAAGTAATTCATGGCATCCATCATCTCGCCGGCTGATAACGATTTGTCCTCACCTGTTTCAGGATCGAAACCGGTTATGACGATATTGCCGAAAAGGAGAGATGACGGTAGCCCCGAGACCACCGGCTTTCCATCGATGGCGGAATAATACCCCTCATGTTCCATACTCTCAGTTGCATAGAAGGCGCGATTGGGCTGGCAGCTATATAGACCTTCATCGTTGACATACATCGAGAGATTGAACGGAAGGGCATCGGGCGGTAGATATCCGGAAGCCTCATCGATGGTGCCTCCCACATGAGACATGATGTCTCGGGTGCCATCGATCGCTATTGCAACGGGATCGAAGCCGACGGGGACAAGCACGGCTTGGATTTTCCCAGAGGTATTATCCAAGCCTTCCAAATCGAGTTCGGGGATATCCCCACCGAGGAACTGTTCGATTTCGCGACGACATGTCTCAGCGTTGCCGGCGTGAGTCGAATCAATAGGCGCGTAGCGGGCGCAGGCGCGAACAACCGCGCTGGGCAATTTATCGCCGAGCATTTGTTCAAGCTGCTTAAACCCATCGAGGTCATTGTCTCCAAACAGCTGCCCCGCAGCTTTCAGGAGCGTCTCGACCGTCACGCCGTTCAGCTCGGTATCGAGACTGAGCCTCTTCGGCACTTCCATGGTGAGGCTACGCCACCCCTCGGCAGAAGCACTCGGCCATGCCATGGCCACGCGAACTGAATCGCCGCTATCCACCTGATATCCGACACCAGGATAGTTATTGCCGCAGATGGAGGGGATTTCAGTGATTTGAGAACCCATTCGACTCAGCTCCTAAATCAAGGGGATTTATTACCTCCCTCGATTCTCAAGCCGCACCCATACCGCCACCCCGAACGGGACACAAGTAGCACGGTCAAGACCGCGCGCCCTACAACGGTTCTCGTCCTTTTTATCCCTTACGCCTGGTCATCCCGACTCGCGCATCGTCTCTCTAAGATCGCTCGCCCGTTTTCACAACCTTGGAGAGACGTTTAGAGAGACATACTGAAATTGAAGGTAGATGGCTTAGGCATTTAGAGAGACGTTTAGAGAGACGGCGCGCCCTCACCGTCCGCCGGCCCCAAAGCAAAGCGGGCCACCGAAAGGACCCGCAATACACCACGCTAGATAGTCTCTGACCTATTCGGTCTCATCGTCATTAGAATCAACCGGCTCGCTTGCCCCGAATCCGAGCATCGTCCAGAACACGAAGCCGAAGATGACAAGGCCGATCGTATAGCCCGTCTCCTTCCCGAAGGCGCGGGACATATCGTTCAGCACGATGATGGTCATCACGAGCTGGGCGAGGGCGAGAAGCACTCCGACCGTGTCGACCCAGCAGAAAGCCCACGAGCAGATGAGCACGATGAGGTACGCCATGAGAAACGTTCTTGTCTCATCGCCGCGATGTACGCGCTCGCACAGCTTGTAGTCGGCATAGACGGGGATAATCGAATACCAGCCCGGCATACCGAGTTTCCCATACACCTTCCATTTGCCTGCGACGGGCAGAAGCCAGATGAGAATTGCCAGAACTGACAGGAATACGAGCAGGGTGAATCCGGTAGCATCGCTCATTTAGAACTCCATTCCTTACAGGCTGCTCATAGCCTGGATAGCGGACATTGCGGCAGGTGCCAGAAGCACGCCGAACAGGGCGGGGAAGATCAGGAAGATGATCGGGATGAGCATCTTGGTGCCGATCTTGTTGATTTCCTCCTCCAGCTTCTGGCGGCGGTAGGTGCGAACAGTCTGTGCCTGGTTCTCGAGGACTTCGACGAACTGGGCGCCGGTCTGACGCGCCTGGATAAGCGATGCGACGAAGATGGTCAGCGGGCGGACTCCCGCATTTTCGGCGAACTGCTTCAGGGCATCGGTGATATCCATGAAGCGGGCGTTGGCGAGGACGTCGCGGAAGCCCTCCGCGAGGGCTCCATCGGAGTTTTCCGCGACCGTGCGGACGGCATCGTCGAAGGTAGAGCCTGCAGCCATGGTGATCGACATGAGGTCGAGGGCGTTCGGCAGCTCACGTTCGATATCCCCGCGCCACGCGCGGCGCTTCTGGAGAATATAGATCTCCGGCAGGATATACCCGACCATACCGCCGAGGGCGGATGCCGCCACGGTGGCAAGCCCCGTCAGCTTGGTGCCGATGAGGATGCCGACGATGATTCCCACGGCGACGCAGATGATCTTCGAGGCCCAGAACATGAGAGCGGAAATCTTGAGGCCGGAGCGCATGAGGGATTCGCGCTGGCGCTCCTCCTGCTCGCGGGACATGGCGCCAAACAGGGCGGAGCCTTTGAAGGGCTGACCGAACTTGAATCGCTCCTGCATCTCCTCGCTGCGCTGCTTGAGGGACTTCTGGTTGACGTTGCGGACGGAGATCCCGAATTTCTTCTGAACGGCGAAGGTGGTTCCGAGACCCGCAGCGAGCGAGCCGGCTCCGATGAGACCGATAGTTGTCGAATCTACAATCATGTGAACCACTCCTAATCGGTCCTGATGTCGAGCATCTTGTTGGCGATAACGTAGCCAAGAATCTCCAGAATTGCGCACAGCAGGATGACGAGTAATCCGGCGAAACTGGAATAGAACTCGCGGTACATGTCGTTACCGAGGTAGAAGATGATGCCGAGCGCAGGGGGGACGCAGACCATGAGGATGGCAGTGAAACGCGCCTGCGAGGTGCGCGAGCGCACCATCTGGCGCAGCTCGCAGCGCTGCTGGATGGTGTTTCCGACCGAGTCCACGATGTCGGCCAGAGAGCCGCCCGTGCGCATCTGGGCGCGAACCGCCGAGGCGAACAGCTTGAGGTCCGAGGAGTTGTTGCGCTCCGCCATCTTGTCAAGCGCCTTGTCGACGGGCATGCCGCGGTCCATATCGCGGCGGAGCCGCTCGAACTCTCCCTTGATGGGCTCGTCCATGTTCTCGGCGACTGGGCGGATTGCCTGGGAGAGCATCGCGCCGCCACGCAGGTTCGAGGAAATCAGGGGCATGGTCTGCCCCAACAGCTCCTCGAAGCGCTTCTCGCTGTGCTTCTTCCTGAATGACAGGGTGAATAGCGGGATGAAGGCACCCAGGGCGGCGAGAAGCATGACGACGAGGGCATCCATGTTCATGACGATACCGATAAGCGGGGGTACCGCCGTGCATGCCGCCCAGATGCTCATGAACTCATTCAGGGACAGCTTGATTCCGCTGCCCTCGATATGCTTGCGGGCGACCTCGCGCAACTCGGCAAGGATACTGAGGGATTTCTTCTTGGAACCTTCTTCGTCCTCGTTATAGATATCGCGACGCTCGGAGAGGACGCGTAGCTGCCTTGAGACGAGCAGCGCCATGACGCACAGCGTCAGGACGGCGATGATGAGGGCGTAGGTGACGCCGTAGAAGAAATAGGTGACGACCGTCTGGTCCATATCTACCACAACCCTCCGTTGTCGAACCATTCGGGCTTGATCTCGATTCCGTTGGAATAGAAGCGCTCCTTATGCTCCTCCGAGACGATGCGCGAGCCGGTCGGGCGGAACTCTCCCATGATTCGCCCGTTGCCGTCGACACTGGTCTTCTGGAACTTCATGATGGATCCGATGGTCGGGACGTTGCCCTGCATGCCGCAGACCTCGCAGATGTTGTTGACTCGGCGGCTTCCGTCCGGAAGGCGCTTGATCTCGACGACGAAGTCGACGGCCTCGGTGATGATCTTCATGATGGCATCGGGAGGCATGTTCGCACCTGCACGGCTCATCTGCACGAGGTTCTGCAGGCGGTCGAGAGCGGCACGCGGGTTGTTCGCGTGCGTGGTCGTGAGAGAGCCGTCATGGCCGGAGTTCATGGCCTGCAGCATATCGAACGCCTCGGGTCCTCGGCACTCGCCGACGACAATGCGGTCGGGGCGCTGACGCAGCGTGTTGATGACGAGCTGCTGAAGGGTGATCTCGCCCTTGCCCTCGTTGTTGGCGGGACGCGACTGCAGCGACAGGACATGGGTCTTCGCGAGGTTCAGCTCGGCCGTGTCCTCGACCGTGATGATGCGCTGGTCGTCGGGGATGTAGTTGGACAGGGCGTTAAGGAGGGTCGTCTTACCCGAACCGGTGCCGCCCTCGATGACGATATTCATGCGGGCAAGGACGAGTGCCTGCAGGAAATCAGCCATGTTCTCGTCCATGGAACCGTTGGAGATGAGCGAGGCAGGGGTGAACACGTCGTTGCGGAACTTACGGATGTCGAGCGTCCAGTGCTTCGCGATACCGAAGGCCACGGCGTTGACGCGGCTGCCGTCGAACGGTGCGCCCTCGCGGTGCAACATGCAGTCGCACAGCGGGCTCTGGTTGTCGCACCTGCGGCCGTCCGAGGAGACGATACGGGCGATGGTCCTCTGGACATGCTCCTCATCGAAGAAGTGGACGCCCGAGAGCGTGATCTTGCCGCGGCGCTCGACCATGACCTGGTCGGGCGAGTTTACCATGATTTCGGACACATCGGGGTCCCAGAGCAGCTCCTCGATGGGGCCGAGCTGGAAGAGGTCATCGACTACGTACTTGGCAGCCTGGCGCTGGATGCTCTCGTCTTCCTCGGAGAAGGCGGGGGAGCGGTGTACGTACGCCAGAGCACGGTCGCGAAGCGTATCGATGCCGTCGGACACCTGGCCGACGAGCGCAACCTGGTTCTGAAGGTCGTTCGCGCATCGGCTCATGACCTCGGAGAGGGCATTGTCGTATTTCCTATCGAGCATGGCTACTCCTCGGGCTGGACGGTAGCGGGTTCCTGGGGCTGATCGGCCTGCTGGGCGTCGACGGCGCCCTCGTCGGCCTGCACGTCCTCTTGCGCGGCGGCGTCCGCCTCCGCAGTCTCCGCATCGTCCTTGGGGTTCTCGCTGAGCGGCTGCGCGGCGAGGCTGATGGAGTCGGCGGTTCCGATTTCGCTGAGCTGCTCGGGGGTCAGCTCGAGCGTAATGGTGGAATAGCCCGAACTCTGGGAGGAGCCGTCCGTGCTCTGAAGCGTTGCGTCGGTGGCGAGCACCTTGACGTTCTGGTAGTTGACGGTCTGCTGCGTGGTGCCGTTGCCGGACTTGAAAGTCGCGGTGACCGTGACGTAGTCACCGGGCTTCAGCAACGGGGACATGCTTGCCGCGGCGTCGAGCGAAAAGGTTCGCGCCACATGGCCCGATGCGAGGGCGAGGGAGATGGACGAGGGATTGGAGGAACCCTGCACGGTGCCCATGGAGATGGGCACGCCCTTGGAGAGGTCGCCTACCGGGGACTTGCCGATCAGGTCGGACTTGCTGGATTCGTCGGCCGCATCGGCGGGGACGTAGCGCTTCGGAACCTGCGCCTCCTCGAGCATGTCCGCCGTGATGGGGGTACCGGCCTTGATGGTATCTTTCGGGACTACAATCTCGACCATATTGGATTGGGTCTTCGCGACCGTGTCCTGGGCGACGGTGAACTCCACCGCGGCGAATGCGAGCGAGCCGACCGCGACCGCGGCGCACGCGCCGCAGAGCCAGGAGAGTTGGCGGCGGCGTTTCTCGGGTGTGACGATCTTGGAGGCGGGGTCCTTTTCCTTCTTGCCCCCGAAGACTGCGAAACCCTTCTTTTTAGTCTCTTCGCCTTCCAAGGGCATTTCGGAGAAATCCTTGTCCTTCTTGTTGAACATGTCCTGTTCCTTTCCGGCGCTATCTGCGCCTGTCTCATCGCTTATAGCGCAGGTCTTAAGAGAGCTCCGCGAGTCCCTTTTCTATTGCGGCGTTCAGCGCATCGGAGATACCGGATGCGGCACTGAGCGTCTCGTATGTTTCCTGACCGATCGGCTTGCCGGCGGTCTTCGCGAGACGGCAGCCGTGGCCGTTCGCATCCTGCCGCCAGACCTCGGTCGAGGAGTACGGGTTGATGGTGAAAGTGATGGTGTTCTTCACGGGGATGGATCTGAAGCCGAACGTCTGGGCAAACACGCATCTATACGTACCGGTGACGGTGACCTCGACGCCGATCAGCCTGTTCATGCTCCCCGTCTTGGTCTCGGGAACCTCCCAAGAGGTCACGGATACCTCGGAGGACTCGATATCCTTGAGGTTCTCCGTGAGCGAGGCGTAGACGATTTCATCGATGGCACGCGTGGAGTCGGTGGCATCGAATTTGATCTCGTTGCTGCGCGACAGCGCCGACTCCTTGGCGATCTCGATGGCATCGTTCTGTCGCTGGGATTTCCACCAGCCGCCCGAGGCATCGATGGCGAGACCCAATACCATGACGAGGGCTGCGGAGACGAGGACGAACATGACGAGGGCTTGACCGCGCATCCCGCGGCTTCCGAATCTCATCATCTAGGCCACCTCCCAGCGGCGTTCCACGGTAAAGCTCTGCTTCACGGAGCGGCGGTAGGGGATTCCGCCGTTTCCGGCGAGTCCCAAGCCGCGCCCGAGATGCACGGTAATGTCCGCGCTGATGTCGAGATATGATGTCGTGGTCGTCTTGAGCTCGCTGCCGAGTTGCACGGCCGTGTCGTTGCCCAAGTCCGTGCTCCCCTTGTCCTCGAGGTGGATTTCGGCGGTATTGACCTCGATATCGTCTTCGGAAAGGCCCGAGGCCTTCGCGACGCAGCTCTTCACGACCTGCTTGGCGTCCATGCTCTCCCATCCGCTCGGGAGCTCATCGGCCATATGGGATACCTGGTAATCGAAGGACGACTTCTGGAAGGTGATGAATCCAAAGCAGAGCACGGCCATCATCAATAGAATCAGCCAGACCCCGGCGAAGGCGAACTCGGCGGTCGTCTGGCCTTTCGGCCCGCGGAATCTCATCGTAGGACACCTTCTTCCGATGCATTGCCGATGACGGTGGCAGATGCCGTTGCGGTGTGCCCGCCTCCGAAAAGGGACGGCAGGAAGGTCTTGATGGTCTTCTTGCAGGTAAACGCCTTGCCCTTCGTGACGGTCTTCGTCTCGGCACTCTTCCAGCCATCGGCTTGCTTGACATACATGGTGTAGTCGCTCTCCTCGGTGCCTCTGGCCTGAGATTCGAATGAGAACTCGACACCCTCCGTTCCCTTGACGCAATTGAGAACGTGCGCCTTCACGTCCGCATCGCTCGCCTCGGGACGCTTCGTGTAGTAGGTTGCCGCCTCGGTCGCGGCCGTGCGGACGCACATCGCGCTGCGGTAGTATGCCGATCCGTCGAGGACGGCGAAAAGCATGAGGATGAGAAGCGGTGCGCACAGGACAAACTCTACGAGAGACTGTCCCCGTACCGAATTATGTTTTGCAAATCTATTCATGGCATCACGCAACCAAGACGAACGCGAGGGAGGGCAGGAGGGCGAGGGGCGCGAAAGGCAGGGCGGTGTCCGAGTGCCTGGCTTTGAGTATCGCGAGCGCGACCGAGCATTCTGCTAATAGAACCAAGCATGCGGCGGATAGGGCTGGGGTGCTGTAGACAGCGGAAGCGCCGACCGCGCCGAGCAGCAATACGTCCCCGAGACCAAAGGCCTCACGGCCGCAGAAGAACTCGGCTCCCAGGGAGGCGAGATAGAGGACTGCGGTCAGGACGAGACCTTGGATGAGCCTTGAGGTGATGCCGGCGTGACCACCCATGAATACACCGAGCAGAGCGAGAAGGGCGATGGAGGCGAGGTCGATTCTGCGGTAACGGAAATCGTTTACGCAGATACCGATGAAGGTTGCGACCCAGCAACCGAAGAGAACTCCTTCGGTTGCACCGCCGATCGCGCCGGCTGCGGTGCCGCCGAGAAGGCAGGTGGCGAGGAGCCAGTCGGAACAGCCCGTATCGAGACGCCCGGCTTCATTCCCGCCCCAGAACTTATAGGAACGGTCGATATCGGCGATATCCTGCTCACTGAAACCGCAAGTCGAGGAGACCGCGCTGGCGACCGAGGGGGAGACGAGCCCCTTATATGCACCATCGCGAATTTCCTCGACCCACTCGGCATCGGCAGCGCCGCCCTCATCGATGGCGCTAACCTGCTCGGCATCGGTTTTACGCGAATCTCGATTCTTCGCAGCGAGGGCGAGGACTGCGCCATATGAAATCAGCGCTGCTCCGATGCCTCCTAATACTGCATTGACGATGGTCATCGGGTGTCTCCTGTCAGCCTCTGTTCCCGATAAAGAAAAAGGCACCGCCCGTCTTGGGAAACGGACGGTGCCGAAAACGCAAGCAGCCCAGCAACTAGGCGCCGAAGCCGCTGGTGGTGCCGGTGTTCAAAGTCTCGGCAATCTTGTTGAACTGGTTGCGGATGGCACCTGCGACGGCGGGGCCGGCGAAGACGACGACGAGCGAGATGACGGCGATGATCAGGACGTACTCGATGAGGCCCTGGCCGGAAAGCTCGCCGGCCTTGGCGGCGCGGAAATCACGCGCGAGCTTGTTCTTGATCTGGTTCTTGGCGACCACGGCGTGGGCGCAGGCGGAGTTGACGAAATCCATTGGATGAATCCTCTCAGTTGAGAACGACAGAAGGCGAGGGGCGCGCTCCCTCGGCGAACATAATCGGACTCCGTCAAGCGGAAGAATTTGTCGTGCCGCAGCGGCAATCACATTTGCTCATTCCGCAGTGGATTTTGAGTATTCGGAACAAAGTCCTGTTTTCATTTGCCTTCAAGTCCGACTAAATAAAAACGGCTGACCGTATCGGCCAGCCGTTAAACATAGATATGTACGGAGAGTCGCTCTAAGTGAGCTTGGCGGTACCGTCCTTCTCTTTCGACTCCAAGAATGCCCTCATCAGGGATTTGGCAGATGCCAGGTCCGAACAGATGCCGACGAGCGGGCAATCTTTCGGTTCGCGTCTGAGGGAGATGAATGGCAGGCCTTCCTTATTGACCAGTACGAAATACTTCTTCACGAGATTGCTCCCTATCTATATAGGTTGATGCCGTCGCCGAAGGTGCCGGCTTCATCCACGTTGGCAATTTCGTCAATATCAGCTGCCTGAGCAGCTGTTTGACAATCTTTCCGCGGGCGATGCGCGAGCGGCCTGAACTCATCGAGCGAGACATCAAGCGCCGTGGCAATCCTCTCGATATTCGTGAACGAGGTCAGTCTTCGTCCAGTCAGCAGGCGTGTGATTATGTTTTTCGACACTCCTGAGGCTTCCGAGAGCGAACTCTGGTTCATGCCCTTTTTCCGCATGATTCGCCATATACGAACCCCGAGTTCCTTGTCCCCGGATTCAGTGTCGCGACCCGCGATCGTTTCCCTGCGGGTCACGTCCTTGTAAGTGTTCATAAGCAGCCACCCGTTGAGTCAAAATTTTGCACAAGTCAAAACTTAACCCAGCGGGACGTAAAACTTAAGTAGGGTCATTCTGACCCCAGTTCATTATGAATCCGGCTAAGCCAAAACAAACATCTTTCTACAGATGGAAAATCGCGCCTGCCGAAGGTATTCAGTCGATACCGATTCAGTCTGTTTGCTCTTTGGAACCATGGGGCCTCCAGATGAATAAGGGAACCCCTCCGGCGGATGCCGGAGGGGTCAAAGTACGTAGGTTAGAAGGAGAAAGCGGGACAGACGCAATTCGAGCTCGTCGCGTCGCCGGCGTACGACGGATCGCCGTTGCTGCCGACATAGAGGAAGCTCGCAGAGCTGCTCGGACTCACCGAACGCTCCCACCAATGGTCGCCAATCTTCAGGCAATCGTTGCCCGAATAATTGTTCGTCACCTTGCCCTTGAAGGCCTCGTACTGGGTTCCTTCGTTTCCGATCCAAGAATAACCTGACCAGCCGCCATAAGGGGTCTCGACGATCTCGGAATAACTGAGCAGGAACAGCCTGTCGGAGGTCGCCGTCGCGGCGGCATTCTTGTCAGTTCCGTTGACGTTGTTCGTCAGCTTCCTGACCGGCTTCACCTTGGACTGGAAATCGGACGGCATCAGGTTCCAGATCTCGCCGCCATTCATCTTCGCGCGGAGCTCCGACTTCTCCCAGCCGCCGGCATTGGTGTTCGTGGCGTTCATGCGGGATTGAATACCCGTCGAGGTGGTGAGGAACGTAAGTCCCGCTTTGCCTGAACCGTCGGCCAAGTCGTCGTGGTTGATGCCGATGATCTTGTACTCGAGCGTCTGGCCATCGGTCAGCTTCATCGAGAACTTAGTCCCCGCATCCAACGCGGCCTTCGCCTTGGAATACGCAGGCGAGGCCTCGCCCTTGGCGGCGATGTCCTCTGCCACGGCCTTCTGCTCATCGAGCGTCCAGTCCTTCGCGT
>OLOE01000439.1_pt1 | contig 21508 bp, 11 predicted proteins | sample 1673201 | NCBI WGS metagenome assembly OLOE01 (sample SAMEA3136765, study PRJEB25190) | human gut metagenome | biome: human gut; feature: human-associated habitat; material: faeces | place: Austria | collected 2013
ATCTGGGAAATGAATTTCTGCTTGCTTTTGATCAGCTGCCACATGTAACTGTCGAAGGTTCCTTCCGTCACATACCGATAGATATGCACTTTCTTGTTCCTATTGCCCTGACGGATGATACGCCCTTCCCTTTGTTCCAGATCAGAAGGCTTCCATCCTACGTCCAGATGATGCAGGGCAATCAGACGGTCCTGCACGTTGGTACCGGCACCCATTTTAGCGGTAGAACCCAGTAAAAAACGAACCTGTCCGGATTTTACTTTACTGAACAGATCCGTTTTCTTCACTTCCGTATTGGCATCATGAATAAATGCGATCTCTGCTTCCGGCACTCCTTTTGCCATGAGTTTCTTTTTCAGGTCATCATAAACATTGAATGTTCCATCCCCTTTCGGTGTGCTGAGGTCGCAAAAAATAAGTTGAGCTGACCGTTTTGATGCCGTCTCTTTCCAGATAGCAAAGCTCTTCTCCACACAGGCACAGATTTTACTGTCCCCATCATCCGGAAGCAATGGATTCACAAGACGCTGATCCAGTGCCAGCTTCCTTCCATCATTGGTCACTTTCAGCATATTGTCAACAGAAGAATCCACACCGCCGTCCCGGATTACTTCTGCACGTTCTCCAAGGCTTTCCACGATCTCTTTCTGGTGCTCGGATGGTTTTAAAACCACCGTTTCATATTCCGCTTCCGGCACCGGAAGTTCCAGCTGGTCTGCCGTCTTAATATCGGCAATCTCCTTAAACATACTCATAAGTTCCGGGATATTGTAAAACCTGGCAAATCTGGATTTTGCCCGGTATCCAGTACCCTCCGGAGCCAGTTCGATACTGGTCACAACCTCACCAAAGGTGGATGCCCAGGAATCAAAATGTCCCAGCCCCATCTGCTGGATGGTATCATACTGCAGGTAGCGCATGATCGTATAAAGCTCCACCATACTGTTAGAAACAGGCGTTCCTGTGGCAAAAGTCACGCCACGCCCGCCGGTAATTTCATCCAAATACCGGCATTTCGCAAACATATCAGAACTTTTCTGAGCGTCTGTCTGCGCAATTCCCGCAATATTTCTCATCTTTGTGTACAGGAAAAGATTTTTGTAAAAATGACTTTCATCCACAAACAGCTGGTCCACACCAAGCTGCTCAAACGTCACCACATCATCTTTCCTGCTCTGGTCATTAAGTCGCTCCAGTTTTGTCTCCAGGTTCTTCCTTGTCTTCTCCATCTGTTTTACGGTATAGTGCATTCCATCCTGCTCAGCAGCTTCCTCAATAGCCATCGTAATCTCATCAATCTGCTTTTCGATAGACAATGCCTGCCGTTCCCGTGACAAAGGAATCCGCTCAAACTGGCTGTGTCCGATGATAACTGCATCATAGTCTCCCGTAGCAATCCGGGAACAAAACTTCTTCCGGTTAGCAGGCTCAAAATCCTTTTTGGTTGCTACCAGCACGTTGGCATTCGGATAAAGCCGCAAAAAATCACTGCCCCACTGTTCCGTCAAGTGATTCGGAACCACATATAAATTCTTCTGCGACAATCCCAGCCGTTTACTCTCCATGCCGGCAGCAATCATCTGAAAAGTCTTTCCCGCACCTACACAATGAGCAAGCAGCGTATTATGCCCGTAAAGGATATGGGCAACCGCATTTTTCTGATGCGGCATTAAAGAAATCTCCGGTGTCATTCCAACAAACTGAATATGACTGCCATCATACTCACGGGGGCGGATACTGTTAAACAATTCGTTATACTTTCTGCATAACGTCTCCCGTCTGTCCATATCCCGGAAGATCCATTCCCGGAATGCTTCTTTGATCAGTTCCTGCTTCTGCTGGGCAAGCATAGTTTCTTTTTTGTTCAGGACACGCTTTTCGCTTCCATCTTCCTCTACTGTGTCATAGATCTTTGTATCCCGCAGGTTTAAAGCGTCTTCCAGAAGCCGGTATGCATTTGCCCGCTGTGTGCCATAGGTAGCCGTCACACGGGGATTCCGGTAATCCGCATTTTTCCCACTCACATTCCACTGACCGTTGACAGGAGCATATCTGACCTCAATCTGCCGTCCAAGCAGATAATCCGGCGTTCCAAACAGTTCTCCCATAAATTCCGTAACATACTGTGGTTCAATCCATGTAGCGCCCAGGCGTACCTCAATCTCAGACGCATCCAGATCCTTCGGCTGTATTTGCATAAGCGCCTGTACGTTCCTCTCATACTCCGGATGGTTCTGTGCAAAAATCTTCGCAGTTTCCAGCTTCTCCCGCACATTGCCGGACAAGTATTCATCTGATGTTTCCCAGATTCCCGTCACAGGGTTTCTAAAGATCACCCCAGCCAATTCTTCGGTTACTTCATCTTCTGTTTTCCCGGAAAGTTCTGCCATAAACGGCACATCTACTCTTGCCCGTTCCCCAATAGATACCGCCAACGCTTCACTGGCAGTGTCCACGGAAGTCACCGCCTCCGGCTTTCGGATTGTCCGTTTCGTAAAAATATCCGCTTTCCGTTTCAGATTTCCGCTTTCATCTAAAATCTCCAGAGAAGCCAGCAGACAATAACTGCTGTCCTGAGAAAATGCCCGCTTATTGGCATTGCTGCTGATCAGTCCGTATCTTCCAGTGAACCGGTCATATGTCTGATTTAATTTTTCCTGCAGATGGCGAACCTGTTCATCACTTCCATCCTCCAACTGACACTTCAGGAGGTCCTGCGTCAGATCACGAAGCTCAATCATTCCCAACACACGCTCCGTCGTCATGGCGGGCAGTTCCATCCGGTTCATCCGGGAATTTTCCCGGTAATACACAGCGCCGTCCACGTTGGCAAAACTGAAATTCTTGACATTAGGATCTGCCGGGATAGACATATCAATATCCTCTAAATCGTTGTCTTCCAGTTCCTGCTCTGTGATCGTGCCATGGATATACCGGATTGCCTCCTTTAACTGATCCGCAAGGTCAGTGCCCTCTATGGGCTGGCAGATTAGCTGCGGCCCATAAGGACCGGAAACAATCTTATGCTCACCCAGAATCATTTCCGGATGCTCCTGGTAATACCGATTTACCGTAACAACATTGTGTGTGGTTTCTCCTTTATCATTGGTATACTCCTGACGCAGAAGTTCATCCGTCTGCACCCACTCCGGCAGCTCCTTCCCAAGAATCCGGGGAGCATCCAATTTCTGCAAAAATAAAATATCTGTATTCACTTTCGTCCCTGCATTGCCCTGGAACGCATTATTCGGCAGACGGATTGCACCGAGCAGCTCACATCTCTGTGCAATATATTCTCTGGCTTTAGCGTCTCTCTTGTCCATAGTTCCGCCGCCGACACCATTGGATGTTACAAAAGCAATCACTCCTCCTGGACGTACTTTATCAATCGTCTTTGCAATAAAATAATCATGAACGAAAAACTTCTGCCGGTCATAGCGCCGGTCTGCCAGCTTATAACCTCCAAAAGGAATGTTTCCAACAGCCGCATCAAAAAAACCGTCCGGGAACTCCGTTTTTTCAAATCCACGGATGGTAATATCGGATTCCGGATAAAGGAGCTTTGCAATTCTGCCGGAAATGCTGTCCAGTTCCACACCATACATTTTCAGTCCATCCATTCCATCCGGCACAAGCCCCATAAAATTTCCGATCCCGCAGGATGGTTCCAAAACATTTCCTTGCTTCAGCCCCATATTTTCCAGTGCCTCGTACATGGCTTTTATAACTACTGGCGGTGTGTAAAAAGCGTTCAGCGTGGATTCTCTTGCTGCCCGGTATTCATCAGGTTCAAGCTCCGTATGCAGTTCGATAAATTCATCCGCCCATGCTTCATTCCTTTCTTCAAATGCTTCCTGCAAACCACCCCATCCTACATATTTAGACAGGATTACCTGCTCATCCGGCGTGGCTGCTGTCCGCCCTTCGTTCTCTATCTGGTGAAGCAGTCGGATTGCATCCATGTTGGCACGGAATTTTTCTTTTGTGCTTCCCGTCCCCAGATTTTCATCTGTAATACGGAAATTAACCCCCTTTTCCTGGCCTACTTCCGGCACAGTTTTTTCCGGTTCCAATGGAATATGATAATACTGACGGACAGTGTTAATCGTATCCAGAGACATCACCTGTGTGGTAAGATGTTCCAGTTCCCTCTTTACAGCCGCCTGATTATCCATCTCCAGACGTTCCAGTACATCAAGAATCAACTGCATCTGTTCCGGAGAAAAATCAGGATTTAAAACGACTGTCACATCCCGTCCCTGTTCAGCGGCTTCATAGATCACATCCATTTGCTCAGGGGAAAATACGTCAAAGGAAACTCCCGTTCTCTCCATTGCCTCCCTGATCTGCTCCTCAATGGCCGTATAAACAGCATCCTGTTCTTCTTCCGTCAGCATGGTTTCTAACTGTCCCGGCTCCTGCTTTTCTATCTCTGGTTTCTCTGACTCTGGTACTGATACCGTTTCCTTTTCTGGAATTACTTCTATATCTTCTTTTGATTTTTCCGAAACCTCTTGTGGTACTTCTTCCGGAACACCTTCGCCCATGAAATCAAAAAGAGACAACTGTTGTCCTGTTTCCACCACTTCCACGTCTTTCTTTTGATCCGGAAAAATCGTATAAATCCCGTCAATATAATCGTGGATTTGAAAGAGGATTTCCGCCCGTTTCTCATACTCCGGGAAATCCAAAGGCAAAGCAGCCAGAGCAGCGTTCATCTGTTCTGCCAGTTCTCCGGCAGTCTCCGGTTCTGCCAGAAGCTCCGGCAGTCGTTTTCTTGCATCCTCATTCAGAAGGTCTGCCTTGAATGGGCGCTCGATTTCTTCCGGCATATGAGAATAAAATGTGATAATCCGTCCTGCCATCACTTCCCTCTCATACGCCTGCATTCGGGAGAAATCACCAGCTTTCAGGTACATCCCCTGATCTATAAGCTGTTGGACACGCTTTGCGGCCTGGGGCCATTTTAATATTTCTGTAGCCGCAGGATTTGCATAACCGCCCCTGCGAAGTTTGATCCCTTTCCCGTCATAGTCTGCATGGGAATCATCTGCCCCGCTCAACGCATGGCTGCACCCGCCGATCCCATATCTTTCCTTGATAAAATCTGCCTTTTCCTTTGCTGTCTTTTCCTGGATAAAGAAAGCATAGGTCGCCAGCCGTCCATCCGAATATGCTCCGCCCCCGACAAGGAATGAATCAATCTCGTCCTGGGTAATAAAAACAGGATGTTCCTCCCATGAAAAACCGTCTCTCGCCTGATAGGGAACAGCTTCCTTTGCAAACTTCTGGAACTGTGCCGCTACCTTATCCGGGCGATACCAATGGAAACGCATCAAATCTTTATCTGCTTCATACGCTTCGGCCAGTCCCTCCAGTCGTGCGTTCAGATCCGCCAGATACTCCGGCTGGTCTAACAAAGCACTGACTTTTTCCACCATATCGGGAAAGCCGCCACGAAACGGCTCCGTATCCGCAAACACCAATTCCGCTACACCCTCTGCAAGATCACGTTCCATATATAGCAAAACTTCCGCATGTTCTTTCAGCGCATTTTCCCGTGCTGCGTCCAACACGGACTGCGGCGCATACTCGCCTTGATTGAGAAGCTGCTGTACCCGCACCGTCACATCTTCCCAGGACAAAAATGTTTTATCCAGAATCCGGTCATGTACGGTATGTCCCACGGCGATCTGCATCCCAAGCTCGTCATACCAGACGGAATACTCCTTTCCGCCAATCACAAGCCCGATGCCTCCAGTGCCGTACTCTCGCCGGATAAAATCAATATAGTCCTCTGGTGTCTGTTCAACCATGAAGTTATAAATGATCCGCAGATGGCTCCTGTTCCTGTTTCCGCCTTTTCTTAAAACTTCATCAATCACATCTGCTGGGATTGCTGTTTCCTGTGCATACAGAGCCGCCTGCCGTTCTTCAATCATGCGGATCTGCTGCTTTACAGTGGGTAATTCGGGCAAAGATAAAGCAGAGGCTTCTATTTCCTCTGCTTCACTCAAATCCTGTTCGGTTGTTTCTTCACTTAGCTGTATACCAATTCCGTCAGCACGGTTTCCTCCGCCATCGCCGTCAGGTTGTTCATATGCGCTGTCCACACCATCTGATCCGTCTCTTTGCTCGGTGCCGGATACTTCATAAGAAGCCTCTCCAAAAGAATCTCCATCCTCTCCTGTGCTGACCGCTCGATCTCCTGCAGGTGGCTGTCCAGCTTCCCGCTGATCAGCAGGCTCTGGTACAGGTTCTTCTTGTCTTCCTTCAGATATGTCCTCCGCAGCATCCCGTACTTCCCGATATTCAGCGGTTCTTCCACCAGTGTCAGGTTCGGAAACAGATAGTCTCCCTTGCGGTGATACGTCAGTTCCATTTGATTCCCCTCCTTTATCATTTTCACTTTCACGAATTAACGTGTTAAATTCATTATAAGGTACTTTCTGTTCTTTTGCAACCGTTTTCTCTGGATTTTCCTGGGTATTTTCTTTCTGCCACGCTTCCCGCTCGGCCTGTCGGATCGTACGCCCAATGTCCCGGAGTACCGGCTCCACAAGCTGGCTGTTCGCATTTCCCAAAAATGCCAGGACAGACAGTTCATGATAATCCGTAATCCCAAAGAAATCCGCTTCCTCCAGGTATTCCATTGGCTCCAATCCACACCGCCGTGCCAGGGTATAAAAGGCACTGTTTGCCAATAAGGTACGGAACTCCACCCGGATCGTATCTTCATCCAATCCCTCCAAGAACGTACCGGAAATAGCATATTCCATACCGTCCATTGCTTCTTCCAGACTGTCCGCCGCCATTTCCCCGGCAATGGTCCAGAGGGCAGAAGGCAGATCTGAAACTGTTTCTTCGTCCAGTCTGTAAGTATCTGTCAGATGCCGTAAAAGCATCTCCTGCTGGTCCTCTCTCAGTATCCAAAGATACGGTGTTTTTCCGCCCCGGACCATGTGAGTATCAGATACATCAAACACATATCGCAGGGTGCGTCTCGGTCCGGTATCATCAATCAGGGCAATCCCTTTCGCCCCCCGGTTCACCCACCGCTGCATCTTCTCATTCCATACTTCCAGTTCCGCACAGGCCGTAGCATCCGGACGCTGTGCATGGATCAGGAGTGTATCAGAGAACGGATAACGGTAAAGCCGGGAAGCTGTGTCCAGATACCGCATCCAATCCCGTGGGGAACCGCTGACTTCTTTTGCCGTTTCCTGCGCCATGAAACGGATATCATTATATTTTGCCATGTAAACCCTCCCGTTTTTTATCGTTTACTGCTCTTTTTTTTAGGGAACTCCAGTCCAAAACTGACTTTTCCATCAATCACATCCATCAAGAGATATGCTGCAAATTTTCTCTTCTTCTTGTGCGAATAGAAGTCCGAAGCGTAAATCTTCCCTTTATTTAACAGTTCTGCAGCCATTGTTTTATCCATCTGTTTCCCAATGCTGGCCAAATACCTGTTTTCTTTCCAAAGTGCAAAGGAACAGTCACGGTTTGCACAGAAGAAATTCTGTTTTCCCTCAAACACTGGGCTTCCGCAGACCGGGCAGGTGCCAACCGTTTCTCTCGGATAAAACCGGTTCTGTTCTTCTACAGATATTTCTCCGCACTCTAATAACATCTGGTCTATGACTTTTACAATCCCCTGAAGGAAATCTTTACCTGCAAGCTCTCCCTTTTCCATCCGCAGCAGCCGGTTCTCCCATTCAGCAGTCATGGACGCTGATTTCAAATAATCTGGCAGCACAGAGATCAGATTTGCCCCGTCCTGTGTGGCCATAAGCTGTTTCCCTTTTCTTACTGCATAACCGGAAGAAACCAGCTTTTCAATGATGGATGCCCTTGTAGCCGGCGTGCCTAATCCCTTTTTTTCTGTATCAGAATCAAATTCTTTATTGCCTGCCGTCTCCATTGCGCTAAGAAGTGTATCCTCCGTATAATTTTTCGGTGGGGAAGTGAAATGTTCTGTCTTTCTGGATTTCACATGCAAAAACACGTCTCCTTGTTTCACATCCGGTATCCTGTCTTTTCCTGCTTCATCGGGATCTTCTATAGCAAAACCATCCTTGTTCTTGAAGCATTCTTCATAAATCTTCCAACCATTCTGCAGAACATTTTTCCCTTTTGCATGGAATATTTCCTCACCACAGCCCACTTCAACGGACGTTTCCAGATAGATATAATCTTTTTCCATCGCTTCTACGGTATGTATCGAGATCAGGAACAGGATTTTCTGTTCCGATTCTTTTAATCCTGCCAGATTCGCTTCCAAAAGCTCCGCAGTTGGAATAATGGCATGGTGATCAGAAACTTTTTTGTTATTCATGACACGTTTTGTATCCGGCATACCCGGCTGATCGAACGGACCTGACGGCTGATATTTTTCATGGATAATCCGAAACACCGTCTTTGCTGTCGGTTCCATATCCTCCGTCAGATAATTGCTGTCGGTTCTGGGATAGGTAATCAGCTTGCCTTCATACAGGCTCTGCGCCGCATGGAGTGTCTGCTGGGCGGTCATTCCATAGATCCGGTTTGCCTCCCTCTGCAGAGATGTCAGATCATATAACTTCGGCGGCTTCACCCTTTTTTCAATTGTTTCCACGGAATGCACTACCGCATTACTTCCGTTACAGGCTTTGTATATCCTCTCCGCTTCTTCTGGATCAAAGATCTTCTGCTTTTCCGCTTTCATGCTGTCACAATCCAATTCCACATTAAAATACTTTGCCTTTTGGAATCCTCTGATCTGCTCTCCCCGCTCCACAAGCATCGCCAACGTAGGTGTCTGTACCCGTCCCACTACCAGACGCTTAAAGTATTTTGTGGTAAACGCCCTGGTAGCATTCATCCCAATAAGCCAGTCTGCTTTCGCACGGCAGACCGATGCTTCATAGAGATTCTGGTACTCTGCACCGTTTTTTAAATTAGCAAATCCCTCCCGAATCGCACAGTCCTCCATCGAACTGATCCAGATCCGCTTTACCGGAATCCGGCTTCCAGACAATTCATAAACACGCCGAAAGATCAGTTCTCCTTCCCGTCCGGCATCACACCCATTTACCACATATTTCACATCATTCCGATTCAGCAGGTTCTTCAGCACCACAAGCTGTGACTTTTTTTCTTTTGCCACAGCAAGCCTCCATTCCTCCGGCAGGATAGGCAGGTCTGAAAATTCCCATTTCCGGTATTTTTCATCATATTCTTCCGGAGCTGCATACTCCGCCAAATGCCCCAGGCACCAGCTTACCAGCCATCCGTTTCCCTCAAGATAGCCTTCCTGCCGCTTCTTTGCCCCCAGCACTTTTGCCAATGCCTGCGCCACGCTCGGTTTCTCTCCTATCACAAGATACATTTCCTCTCCTTTCCGGCATAATTGCCTCCATGATAAAAGAAAACAGCCGCTTCATCCCGGCTGCTCTCTTCCTATACATGTTGTTTGAATCACTGCTTATATTTCCTCATTTTTTTCCTCTACAAAATCGTCCTCCTCCGGCTGATCTTCATTGACGTAAGCACCACCGTCATAGAACTCTAAGTCTTCGCCATCCTCCTGGGCTTCTTCTTTCTTCGGTTTCACAACCTTAAAATAGTAGCCGGCTCCAATCCCGCCTGCAGCAAGAAGCCCAATCACCAATAACGCTCCTGTGTTCATACTGCCGCTCTTCTCTGAATGCACAGTTTCCGTTTCCGACTCCTCCGGACTCTCTGTCTGTGTTTTCTCTGTTTCCGGAATTACCACCTGGGGAGTTTCTTCATTCTTTTCTGTGTCTATAAATTCTGCCAGATCATTTTCATCCACCATTGAGAGCATATAGACATTCTCCGTATTATTGGAACGATCCAATACAAGGAAAAATGTATTGCCATTTTTTGTCTGGATGGTAAGAAATTCCTTCGTTCCATCCTCCTGTTTATCGTCCAGCACTTCTCCGTTTCCTGGAACAGAAAACGGTGTTGCTTCTCCCTCCTGCGTTTCTTCCTGAGCAGACACCTCTGTCTGATCTGTATTTTCCGTCTCCTCCGGAATTACCGTTTGTGTATCTCCGGTATAGGCAAAGGCTGGCAAAGCGGAAGTACAAAATATTCCTATCGCCATTCCTGATGCCAGCAGCCATTTTTTAAATTTCCTCATTTTCATTATCCTCTCTTTCCGGCACTATTTCCTGCGCCTGTTTCATATTGTCTGCCAGCTTGTCCAAACCGCTGTTCTGTACAGGAGTTTCTTCCTGGTCTATAAGCGGAAGGCATACGCTTCCTTCCTGAAGCCCTTCCAAAAGTTCAAGCATCCTGCGGCTGTCCAGCTTCATGGAGCGGATTGTTTTTACGATCTCCTGATTCTCAAGCTGTTCTGCCAGCAATTTCAATTCTTTTAAATGTTCCTGCCACTCAGCAATCTTCCTTTCCGTTTTTTGAATTTCATCCAACACCCTATGTAGTTTCCGATTCATTTTCTTCACCCCCTTTTGATCATCCATGAATACGTCCAAATGCCAGGAAATGTTCCTGCCAGTATGAAGACGCAATGCTTGTATACTGAATGGGATTTCCACAGTGGATCATCATATTGTCTCCCACATAGATACCCACATGACTCGCTCCTGGTGTATCATAAGTTCCCTGGAAGAAAATCAAGTCACCCGGCTTTGCCTCGGATGGCGATACACGGGAACAATATCCCATCAGTCCGTCTGCCGTCTGTCTTCCAATATTCCAGCCATTGCCGCAGTTATTGATCACCCAGCTCACAAAACCAGAACAGTCAAAACTGGTGGATGGGGATGCGCCGCCCCATACATAGGGATAGCCCAGGTATTTCTCTGCTTCCCGAATCATATTTGCAAATTTCTGATCCGTCAGGGCTTCTGCCGGAATCTCATAACCAAACTCGCCGCCTCCCGGAAGTGTTGTGGTATCAAACAGATAATCACGGTTCCCATAAGTACCGTTATAGAGGTCGTAGCGTCCTTCCTCATTCTCATCCATCCTTGCCCTGAGAACAGCGTCCAGTCCGGAATTGGTCAGCGTCACATTTAATCGGTTCACCTCCTGGGTAGTTGTCACTTCAACTTCATGGTTTCCATTATCATCTGCAAGATATGCTTCCCATGTCTGATGTCCGTGAGCAGATGCAGACGCATGATCGCCATAGTATACATCAAACTGTACCCCATACCGGGCAAAGGCTCCCGTATCTTCTACCACGTATTCCACGCCGTTCATAATAACCTTTGTTCCTATCGGTACAAACGGATTGGAAGCATCCACCGCTATAGTATGGTTGGCTGTCGGATAAACACCGCTCGCAGTAGGGCCGCCTGCCCACTGTCCACAGCAAATGGAACAACTGCAGTAACCGCTGGTTACAACTTGTCCCAGCGATTCCCCTACCCGCACCATTTTTGTCTCTGTTACTGTCTCCCGGATACTTTCTGTGACTATGCTATACTGGCTATGAAAAATTTCATCAATCTCATCCCGCACCTGCTCATAGGTGAATTCCCCATACTTCGCTGAAAAATAAGAGATTAAATGATAAGGATTATGGGATATCTCATCAATCTGGTATCGGTACTCGTCATATCCCGGATGTCGGCTCTCCATACTATTGATCTGTTCATTTAAAGCCGCTTCCAATTCTGAATAAGCATCCTCTACCGCATAAATATCCTCATCCGTACTGGAATAAGTTGTGCTTGTAATGGTAGCGGATACGGCTCCCTGGAGAGATGCTCCACAACTCGCCAAAAGCGAAGCAATCATCACAAAGATCAGAACCACAACGGCAACAATTCCTAAAATTCCTTTACTTTTCCCAAAAATAAAGGAAGCCACACTCTTTGCTTTTGAAGCAAAGGTCTGTGTAGCTTTTGCTGTTTGTGCCGCTGTTTTTTCTCCTTTTTTTGCTGCCTGATATGCATTTTTATACTGCCGTTTTTGCCATAACTTCCGCAGGCTTCCCTGTTTTGTCTGTTCTGCAATTTTCCCCTCGGATTCCTTCGCTGTTTTATAAAGAAAACGGCTCTTTCCCATATTCAGAGAGCCGGATTCCTGCAAGCGTATATCCCGCTTATGCAAGCCACGGTTTGTCCGATGCAAGGCGTACCGGAGAGCATTTTCTGTCATCAGCTCTGCCCGATGCCCTCCCTCCACGGCAGTGTTTTCCTGCTCTGTTTCATGGGTTTTTCCGTGAACGTAAACAGCGGCGGAACCTGCCGCCGCTGAAATAGCCTTTTTTGAAATACCCACACCTGCTCCACGCACCATGCCATTGTCCTCATCCCGGAAAGATAAGCGCCCCGCCTTTTTCTGTTCTTTCTGGATCTGCTCCCGTTTGATCTTGCCTTTGATTTCATCTCGGAAATCTTCCATAGTGGCGGTATCTTCTATCTTTCCTCTCTCTTTTCTGGCGTACTCCTGCACCAATTTTTTCTTCCGCAGATGGGATGTCTCCGCTGCTGATTCCAAAAAGGCGGAAGTCCCGGAAGGCTGCCCCCGGATACTGGCAGAGCGAAAGGACTGTTCCCGGATACTGACTGTGCCTACCGATCCCGCCTCCCCGTTTCCGGCAGTTCCTGTCTCTGTACTTTCCATTCTGTTTTCTTCGGCAGATAATGTAAAATCTGTTTCTCCTGTTTCCGGATCTCGGAAAGCGGAAAGCGGCTCTTTTGGCTGATACTTCTGTATTTTCCCTTTTTTTTCTAATCGTTCCGGGACCTTTTCCAACCGAGAAAAACAAATCTTTTCTTCCTGCTTTGACAGTATCCGCTCCTCCCGTTCCCGTTGGCTAACAAAAGCAGTTTCTCCACTTCGAAGGTTCTCCTCGGTCAGCCCGTCACGGCTCATCTTGCGGACTGTTTTATCTCTGGCTTTGTATTCATGTTCCTGCACTCTGTATCACCTCCCTGCCCTTTTCTAAAACAGGCATATTACTTTATACCATCCTGTGCCTCCAAATCAGACACTTTGGTTGTCATCAACGAATACAGCCGCAAGGATTTATCGAATTTATCTTTAAATGGAATAATGGTACTTCCATAAAAAATCAGTCCCTCACCTTCCCCGCTGTTCGTCACATAAGACAACTGATGAGGAGAGATATTGAGCTGTTTTGCTAAGATCTGCCGGTCCCCCGCCGCCTGGTTGAGCATGTAGATAAAATCCGAGTTTTCAAAGATATTCTCAATCTCTCTGCTGGCAAGCAGGTCTTTAATATTCTGCGTAATACCTGTGGGGATACCGCCCCATTTACGAAAGCGTTTCCAGATTTCGACAGAATAAGCCGCTGTCTGTTCCTCTTTTAAGAGAAGATGGAACTCGTCAATATAGTACCGGGTAGACTTATGCGCCGCCCGGTTGACCGTCACCCGGTTCCACACCTGATCCTGAACAATCAGCATCCCCAACTTTTTAAGCTGTTTTCCAAGGTCTTTGATGTCAAAGCATACAATCCGGTTATTCAGTTCCACATTGGTACGGTGATTGAATACTTTTAAGGAACCGTTGACATAGATTTCCAGAGCCGTAGCGATCCGCTGGGCCTGTACTTCTTTCTGCCGGCGCAGGCAGTCATAGAGATCACCCAAAACAGGCATATTTTCCGGTATCGGCTGCTCAAAATATTTTTGATACACCAACGGCAGGCACCGGTCAATGACGGATTTTTCCTCTGCTTCAATCCCATTACGGCTTCCCATGATCAGCTCACACAGGGAAAGGATAAAATCGCTCTTAAATCCCAGTGGATTATCATCATCTGAATAATCCAGGTTAATATCCATTGGATTGATATAGTCATGGCTTGTGGGTGAAATATGGATCACTTGTCCGCCAAGCGCATTGACAAGCGGATAATATTCCCCCTCCGGATCTCCGATAATGATATCGTCCTGAGTGACAAAGAAAGCATTGGTAATCTCTCTTTTTGCTGAAAAAGATTTTCCAGAACCAGGTGTACCCAAAATCAGCCCATTTGGATTCTTCAGCTTCTTCCGGTCTACCATGATCATGTTGTTGGACAATGCATTCAGCCCATAGTAGAGAGATTCTCCCTCCATAAATAATTCCTGGGTGGTGAACGGCACAAAAATAGCCGTGGAAGTAGTGGTCAGCGCACGTTTGATTGGAATCAGGTTCAATCCCAGCGGAAGACTGCTCATCAGCCCCGGCTCCTGCATATAGTCCAGACGACGTAAAGAACAGTTGTATTTCTGCGCAATACCCGCTGTCTGGAACACTGCATTGTCTAATTCCTGCTTCGTCTTTGCCGTATTCAAAAATACAACTGTCACAAGGAACATCCGCTCGTTTCTGGACTGCAGATCTTCTAAAAGCCGCTTCGCCTCCCCACCGTAGGTATTCAAATCAGACGGAATGATATCCATATCATATCCGGAGCGGACCGCTTTTTTCTGTTCCTCGATCTTCATCCGATTAATGTCCGTTACTTTGCTTTTCACCAGCTTGATTGCTTTCATCTGGTCTAAAGATTGGATGTGCAGGTTGATAATCAGGTTCCTATCCATATCCAGAAACTCCGCCAGCATCCGATCCGTCAACTCCGGAGCTAGAATCTGCAGATAGGACGCCGCCCCCAGGGTATTCCCCATCATAAAGTCCTTTCCATTCTTAAATAAAAAGCTGGTGGGAGCGATAAAATCCTTCGTCCCCATGCCGGAGCGCAGCACCTGGTCAAAAGAAAACTGAAACGGTACTTTTTCCTCCGGATTGAATGTTTCATACATGATCTGCAGCCGTTCCCGACCATCCAATGGATAAGCAGATACACCCAGCACTTTAAAATTATTCAGGATGTCCGTCTCAATCCGTTCCAGCTTTGGCTTCGCTTCCCGGATGTTATCGGCTTCAATCCCAAAAGTGATATATTTTGTCCGCACCAGACCGTTATTTCCTTTCGCAAGCTGATTTTTCAACATCTGTGCATACTCCATACGCACATCGTCAAAAGCATCGTGCTGGGGCTTGATCTGGATTACAGATTCAAATTCTTTCATACTGCTATGGTGGTTGATAAACGACAACTGGAAATGGATACTGCTGTCAAAATAATTAAGGCAGTCACACCAGTTTTCAAAAATGGCGTTCTTATCCTCATTCTGTGCTAACTGATAGTTAATGTCATAAAAACGGATGGTTTTAGAATAATATTTATCCTGTACCCGACAGATCCCGTCCCTTGCCATTTCCCGGTAAGGAATGGACTTCTGCGCTGACAGACGTTTTTTCTCCGCTTTTTTATCCTCTTTTTTCTGTGATCCGTTCATGCTGCTGCGCACAGCTTTCTGGCGGGCCGTATGTTCCAGGTGAGTCTTACCCTGTCTCTGGACAATCCGTTCTCCCGCTATGCTTTTCTGCTCATTTCTAGGCTTCCGCTTTTCTCTTTTCTCCGTTTTTCTACGGGCCTTTTCCCGCTTTGCCGCTTCTTTTGCAGCCGCTTTCCTGGCTTTTTTCTCATAACGTTCCAGCCTGTGATACCTTCTTTTTCTCCGCTTATCTACTGCGGTTTCGTCTCTTTTTCCCAAGGCGATCCCCTCCTTTCTTCTTGACAGTTTGCGGCTCCATCTCATAAAAATTCTCCACCTCATATCTGCGGATGGCAGGCTTCAGGAGCTTCACCGTCACGATATTCCATAAAATTTTCTCAAGGGGAAGCCCGTCCTTTTCATACATGGCAAACAGAAACGCTGGAAGCATGAGAAGTACCATACCGGTAGCGGCATTGGTAGTTCCGATCAGCTCGCGTGTGAGAAAATAAAAAGGCAGCCCTATGGCCGCCGCTGCTGATAGACAGATGAGCTGTCTTTTTGTCAAGTTCAATACTACTTTATTTTTTACTTTCGTCAGGTCTTTTGGTACGCTGACAAATGCCATAAGAACACACGCCAGAGAAACTTATCCGCTGCAGGCTGCATTTTCCTCTGGCTTCTCCTTTCCACTATTTTCCTGCATTATTTCCATATCCAGGGAACTTTCCACTTCATCTCCCCATACATCCCATCCGGGATATTTCTGTCTTGCGAACAATTCAATCCGGGGTAAATCTCCCATCAATTCCACAATACGCTTTCTTGCTTCTTCCGGCTTTTTACTATGTTCCTGCAGAGGACTAATAATAAGCTGGAATACTTTTTTAGATATTCTTTTCGGTTTCCCTTTCACCGCCAAAAGGCAGATTTCCGCATTTGAGCGTGTCCAATATCCCAAGCCGAAAAAATATCTCTTTCCTGACCTGTTTTGCTTAATCCACAAAAAGGCTACGGTTTTATATTGAAATCCCCATTCTTTTATTACCTTGAATGCTTCTTGCAACTGCGGAAATGTCACCCAAAGAAACAGCACACTGTCTTTTTCTGCTATTTCGCATATCGGCAATCTGCAGACATCTTCAATGACCATTGTAGAATAATGATTTTCTGCTACTCCTCGCCCCTTTTTTATATCGTACCGCCACGGCGGATCGGCATAAATAATACTATATTTCTTCTGCTCCATATCCCCTGCCTCCTAATGTGCATTGAAAATCGAACGACTTAAGTTTGCCGTTTTCATCAGGCTGAAACAGAGAATCACAGTGTAAGCAGCTATACCAAAAAGTGCTGAGTGCATGTTATCGGAAATTTCAATGGTAGATACCAGTACCGCATAAATACCGACACATACCATCATAAAAAATCCCTGAAAACCGAGTGCTAAAAGCCCACGGAGATAGTTATTTCCCACCTGCCCCCATTCCCGGTTGGAAAGCGTAGCAAATGGGATTGGTGCAACCGAGCTATAAAGATAGATTTCAATCATACGGCCATATAAAATGACAGTAATCAAAACAGACATAATCTTCATACACAGACTGACCAGCATAGATTCCAATGCCAGGATCACCAATTCCCCCACATTCATAGATTCCATCGCTGTATTCATAGCGTCCAGCATAGAATCCACATTGATCGCTGTGTCGGAACTGATCACGCCGCCTGCCGCATTGACCACATACTGCCCCACATCAAAGACCGCCATTGTAATTGTAAATGTATTGGAAACCATCCAAACCGCCACCCACATCTTGAAGAAATATTTAAAAAACATCCAAGTGTCGATTTCGTGCATGTTATTCTTTTCCGTTAGCATTGTAATCAGTTCATAGCACAATACAAATGTGATGATCATGCCGGCTATGGGGATGATAACCGAGTCAGAAAGGTTTTGTATCAGATTAAAGATACTGCTGTTCCACCCCTGCGGTGTCTGCCCAACCTGCGACGCAATCTCACCTGTTTTCTCATTAACGTCTGTAAACATCGTCGTCAGGTTGGACGTTACCATTCCCGTCAGTAGCTCCCTCATCCATTTCTCGATTGCCTCAAAAATGCCATCGAACATAAATGAGTCTCCTTTCTGCTATGTCAGAATAGTCCACCCAGCAATGGAATAAGCTGCGTTCCAATCAGGACAACCCCTCCTCCGGCCATAAGCTGTTTAATTCCCTGTGATTTTGCCCCCGATAGCGATAGGTAATCCTTTGAAGTTATCTCCAGATTTTCCCCCGCTCCACACCGTGCATGCGACTTTCACCGCACACGGCGCTCCATCGAATTCAGCCGTCCAGGGTTTTAAACACAACTTACACACTTCGTTACAGCATTAAATTCAAAGAATAATAGGTGGCATTTCTGCCATAGTACGAAGTTTGTTAAGCTTTTCTATTTGTTTATCGTCAAGATTTAAGGATTTCAGGTACTTCTCAATCGTAGATTCTGAAGAAGCATGGATAAGGATATGAACTGCTTTGCTGACAAGAATAAGATTTGCGTATTCATCCGAACCACCATTTCTTACGGGCACTTTATGGTGGCAGTGAATATCATGAGAATCCATCAGAATTCCCGTCACTGCACATTTACCATACTGTGCCGCATACAAGGAAATACGGTTATCCGCATATTCAATGGTTCTGCCCTTTACAGGATTTCTCATCAGCCATAACATTGTCGCTGTGTCGATTGCAAGATTCTTATGAATCTGTTCCCGACCTTTGACCGTATACTTATTGATGGATTTCCTTTTATGCTGGGCATTCTTCGACTGGACATATCCCAGTGGAATCACCGGACGTCCATGAAGGAACCTCATCTGTCTGCTTGCTCCATACTTTTCTTTAATAAACCCATTTCTGAGCTGTCCCTTTTTGGATAAGTCACCTTTCAGTCTGTTTCTGAGCTGTTTGTTGATACTGAAGGCAAGTCTGCTGAAATCATGTGATACTTCTGTAGAAATACAATAGTATTCATGAAGTCCGGCAACTACAGCGTTATATTTCTGAAGCTGCATGAACTGAACATTATCATCTGACGAATGAGCCAGTTTCTTTACTTCTTCCGAGACTTTTCCATGAGCCTTTTTGTATGCTTTATCGCTCATATGAGACCGAACTACATACTTCTTACCCTTTTTACGGACTTTCAGCTTGAACCCGAGAAAATCAGAATACTGTCTTTTGAGATTAACTACTTTGGATTTGTCAGGGCTGATTTCCAGCCCCAGCCTGTCCTTTAGCCATAACTCTGTTGCCTTGTATGCTCTGACGGCATCCTCATGTGATGCGCAGAAAATTTTAAAATCATCTGCGTACCGAACTGCATGCATCTCTTTTAATCTGCTCCGGCGCAGAGCCCTGTAAGCGTGGCTCTTAATCTCTGTTCCCTGCGCATTGCTCCTCGTTTTGAATTTTGTCTTTGTTGGCATCTGTTCCCATTGGGAAGCAATCCACCAGTCCAGTTCATTTAATACGATATTTGCAAGCAATGGCGACAAAATACCGCCTTGCGGAGTACCCCGTGTGGGATATGTTTTCTCCCCATTTGGCAGAACAACAGGTGCTTTCAACATCTCTTTTATAATGCATAGCAGCTTTTTGTCCCGAATTCCCAATGCCCATATCTGACGCATCAGCTTTGTATGGCTGATATTATCAAAGAAGCCTTTAATATCGAGGTCAACCACATGGTACAGATGCTGTACCTGTATCAGCCTCATGCATTGCGCAATAGCAGTCTCAGCGGAACGGTTCGGGCGGAACCCGTTGGAGTTCTCACTGAATTTTGCTTCACATATCGGCTCCATGACCTGCAAAATACATTGCTGTACGATCCGATCCACGATAGTTGGAATTCCCAGCGGTCTGGTCTTTCCATTGGGCTTTGGTATTTCCACTCGCCTTACGGGTCGTGGATGATAATTACTGAATTGTTTCCGTATGAGACGGACGTATTCTTCCTCGCTTAACTTTGCAAGGTCGGCTATCGTCCTTTTATCCACTCCCGAAGTATCACTTCCTGTATTCTTCTTTATCGTTCTGTATGCAAGCTTGATATTTTCTTCACTCTCGATGATTTCCATCAGATGGTTGAAGGTTTTATCTTTCTTACTTTCTGCATACAGCCTGTCAAAAGTACCTTCCATGTCGTAATACTCTGAGTTGCGGATTTTTCTCTGTTTACTTTTCCTTTCTTGCTGCCCCGAAGTCAACACAGGCATCCTCTCCCTTCGGTTTGGATTTTCTTTGTCATACTCGAAGCTGTGTTTGTTGTGTTTTCATTTTCATTGCTGAATTCGACTTGTGGCTATCCCTCCACCGCTTACTTATTCACGGCTTCATAGGTACTGTGCCACTACTCTCACTGGAATAAAGAATGGTTATTGCCCTCTCGCGAAGGTATTCCCATCCACCACATCACTGGCTTGCAACCGCCTCCGTGTCCCCAGCTTTCCACGTTCCGATATTCCTATCATTGGATATCTTTAGGTTCTTCCTCTAAGCCTGTATCTGGTCATGCATAACCGCACCGCCTGTAACGATGCATGGACTTTCATAACAACCAATTTTACTTGCCCACAGATACCACCATGAAAGGTGTACTGCCTTTCGACAGCATCAACGTTTAGACTCGTACATTCGGAATTTCGTCAGTATTTTCATACATTCTCACCATGGATATCCGACCCCCGGCATATAGGCAACACCATCCACCTCTGGACAGCTTTCGTGTCTGGCCTGAAAACCAGTCTTACGATTGCTCTCTGCCGACTTCACCGAGCTCTATAAACTTTTGGAGAGAGCCGTTGCATGCTCCCCGCCATTCGGAGTATTAGGGTGGCGCTTCGGGACGTTACCCCCTCATTTCACCCATCGGAATATCAGTTCTCCAAAGTTTCGGGCTACAATTGCCCTTCGACTTTGTGCGTAAGCTTTTCACTTACGAACGTGTCGCACGATTGTCATTGCCATATCCTTCCAAAAGATTGATTACACCCCATACTGCAAGACCGGCACCAATGGCAACTACCAGCGTCTGTAAAATCGAAATTGCTGATGTAAAAAATGACATCTAAACACCGAAAACTGTCATAGGATCTCTATTTCTGTATGGCACACAAAAAAGAAAACTGCCGATTGGTCAACAGTCCGCCCAATCCTATGCAGTTTCTTTTCCTTTCTTGATTATTTTTTATAATAATGTGCCAGGGCTTTTACTTTTCTCCCCGGCTCCGCCCGAATCGGCGGCCATAAATACCTGTTCTTCACAGGCAGCAAGGCAACTCCGTTTTTCTTCTCAAGAAATTGTTTTTTTCTTTTCCCAAAACGCAGCCAGCCAAAAAAATCCTGCCCGTGCAATCCACGCACAATTGCTTCCAGTATAGCAACTGCATCCCCATAAAAATCCATATACTTCCCTTTCTATCTTTGCGTCATCGTGTCGTAAAGTTTGGTTTTTCTTCCAAATGCGCCATCACATCTTTTAAGATGGAATATCGCACCCCAAATACATACCGGGCAAAATCCTCCAACTGCTTTTCCTGATAATCTGTAAGCGGCATCCGCCGCAGTTCATACCAGACCGCCCGTTTGTGGTCTGGCAGATCGGAAATATACTGACAGCCGATTTTTGCCTGCATATCACTGAAAATATCGCTCATACGCTTTCCTTTCCCTCTACTTCAAACAGGTCAAATTCTTCTTTCATCCGCAGTCTTAACTGATGCTTCATGTATACTTCCACATCAAAGCTGTTTTTCTTATCATAGTCAGACAACTCCTTATAGCGCTTATGCCTGGTAATATCGAACTTATCACTGTAAAATGGACGAACACCACGAAGCTGCAGGATGCACTTATTCCCATCCATCACCGCCAGTTCATCCCGACTCATAAGTTCCTTTCCGGTTTTTTGATAATTTAGTGCGTAAGATCGGCTCTGTCCACGGGTATCAGAGGTATTGTAAAGGTCTATTGTCTCCTTCCCCAATGTCTCCGAGATTTCTTTTAGTGTGCTTCCCTCTTTGCCTCCCAGAAAAAGCATGATGTCGCAGTTCCCCAGAATAGTCTCGGCAGCATCCTTGTAAATCGTCTTTAACTGGCTTTGCGACTGCAAAATAATAGAAGCCGATATTTCACGGCTTCGGATGGTGGCAATCA
>OLOE01000444.1_pt1 | contig 21331 bp, 18 predicted proteins | sample 1673201 | NCBI WGS metagenome assembly OLOE01 (sample SAMEA3136765, study PRJEB25190) | human gut metagenome | biome: human gut; feature: human-associated habitat; material: faeces | place: Austria | collected 2013
CTTTCCGTCTTGCGCAGGACTGTAGAGCAGCAAACTTAACCCGCCCCGGCCCCCGATGGCCCCAGACCGGCGGGATGGACCAGTTCAGATGGGGCTTTGATGCATGGGTGGTCTGTTGGTGGGCAAATGGGTATCATACTGTGGTTACTGCGTCGACTCTATGATGCATGTTTGTACGTTCCCGGCGGTCGGTTTGCCAGAAGCGCCCCGCCGGTTGTTCCAGACCCGTTTCGAAGAAAGGAAACCACACTAACCTATGGCAGCTAAAAAATCATCTCCCTTGAAGATCATTCCGCTCGGTGGCCTTGACGGCATCGGCAAGAACATGACGGTCTTCGAGTGCGGCGACGACATGGTGCTCGTCGACGCCGGTCTCATGTTCCCGGATGACTCCCAGCCCGGTATCGACCTGGTGCTTCCTGACTACACCTATGTCCTGGAGAACGAGGAGAAGCTCCGCGGTATCGTCGTCACCCACGGCCACGAGGACCACACCGGTTCGCTTCCGTATCTGCTGCAGGACCTCAACAATAAGGTGCCCATCTTCTCGAGCAAGCTGACGCTTGGCTTTATCGAAGGCAAGCTTTCCGAGTTCCGCATCCGCGCACCCAAGTTCCGCGAGGTCAAGGGCGGCAGCCATGTCAACCTCGGCGGCATCTCACTCGACTTCTTCTCGATGACGCACTCCATCCCCGGCGCTCTGGGCGTGTTCATTCGCACCAACCAGGGCACCGTTATGCACACGGGCGACTTTAAGCTTGACCAGACGCCCATCGATGGTGTCACGCCCGACTATGCCGCTATCAGCCGCTTTGCCAAGCAGGGCATCGACCTGCTGCTTTCCGACTCTACCAACGCCACGGTTCCCGGCTTTACCAAGTCCGAGGCCGAGGTCGGTCCCAACTTGCTGCACGCCATCAAGAACGCCCCGGGTCGCGTGTTCGTCGCGTCGTTCTCGAGTCACATTCATCGTTTGCAGCAGATCTGCGATGCTGCCCGCAAGTGCGGCCGTAAGGTCGTTGTGACCGGTCGCTCCATGCTCACTAACACCCGCGTGGCGCGCGAGCTGGGCTACCTCAACATCGACGACGCCGATATTATCGATGCCTTCGATATCGATAACCTGCCCGACGACAAGATCGTCGTCATGTGCACCGGTTCGCAGGGCGAGCCGCTGTCGGCCCTGTCCCGTATGGCCAACGGCGAGCACAAGACGCTTTCCATCCACGAGGGCGATACCGTCATCCTCTCGGCAACTCCCGTTCCCGGCAACGAGAAAGCCGTTCAGCAGGTCGTCAACAGCTTGGCCAAGCTCGGCTGCGACGTGTGGGATAAGAACCGTGCTCTTGTCCACGTCTCGGGCCACGGCAGCCAGGAGGAGCTTAAGCTCCTGATGGCCATGGCCAAGCCCACGTACTTTATGCCGGTTCACGGTGAGGCCGTGCATCTGCGCGCCCATGCTCAGCTGGCCCGCAAGATGGGCATCAAGGATGATCACATCTTTATCCTCGATAACGGCGACACGCTCGAGATGCGCGGTGGTATCGTCAAGCGTGGTACGCCCGTCGAGTCCGGCGTCGTCTACGTCGACGGCCTGCGTATCGGCGATACCGACCCCATCGTCCTGCGCGATCGCCAGAAGCTCGCCAATGACGGTATGGTCACGGCCGTCGCCATCGTCTCGCTCAAGCACAAGAAGATTGAGGCCATCGAGTTCTCGGGCCGCGGCGTCTCGTTTGCCATCGACGACCAGTTCTCCGAGGATGCCTCCGCGTCCATTATGAAGACGATCGAGAAGGGCAAGTTCAGCTTTACGAGCAGCGGTTCCGATGCCATTCGCAAGGCCGTGCGCGACTCGCTCTCTAACTTTATCTGGAGTCGTACGCGCACTCGTCCGATGATCATCCCGGTCGTCATGGAGGTTTAGTTTGGCGCGCGGATCTGCACAAAACGCCAAAGGCAATAAAGCCAACAACCAACCGGCATCTGCTAAGGGTGCCGGTTCCCATCTGCGTGCCAATAAGGGCCACGAGTCCGAGTTCGATGATTTCGAGCCCTTGGTCGAGCCCTCGGCCAACCGCGATATCGCCGGCGTGGTCATCGCCGTTTTGGCGATTGCGTCCTTCATTGCCGTGATTTCGCCGGCGACTGCACCCGTTACGGCTGCGGTTGCCGGTTTCTACCACCTGGGCTTTGGTCTGGGCGCCTACGTGCTGCCGATCGTTATTTTGCTGTTTGCCGCCACGCTCTTTTTAGGCGAGGACTCGCCGCTCAACGTGCGCTCTGTTGCGGGCGGAGCCGTGGTCTTTATCGCCGTCGTCTCCATTCTTTCGCTGATGGTGCCGGGTACGAGTGTCTCGTGTGACCTTATGTTCACGCCGCAAAATTTGTCCGCCTCGGGTGGCTACATCGGTGCGTTTATTGCGAGTGCGCTGCAGAATGCCCTGGGTAAGCCTATCGCTATGGTAGTCCTGTTGGGCCTTGTCGTCGTGGGCTTGGTCATCATCGGCTTTTCGGTGGGTGGCGTGCTGCGCTCTGCTCGCGACCGCGCGGCCGATTTTGCCGAGCGCCGTCGTGCCGATGTTAACGCGAGCCCGTGGGGTGACGACGAAGCCCTGTCGGTGCCCGGCGTTGCCCGTCCGCACCTGAGCATTCTTCGTCAAAAGGGCTCCGCTGCTGCCGTGACCACGGTCATGGGCAACGATGTGGACCCGGTTTTGGACGATGACGACGAGGACGAGAATCCGTTTGTCGACGTGTCCGAGTCGGTTGAGGTTGAGCGCGCTAAGACGACGCTGCTGCCGCGCCGCCATGCCAAGAAGGGCAAGGCTGCGCCTAAGCTCAATACGAGTGAGCCCGACCCGTCTTGGTCCGATAGCGAGATTGAGCTCACTGAGGGCGATGACGAGGACGACGAGGCGCCGATTGAGACCGCAAAGACAACTTTGCTGCCGAGTCGCCATGCCAAGCGCGAACAGGTAACCGGCCAGCTTTCGATGGAAGACGACCCCGATAAGATTGACGAGTCCGAGCCGCCGTTTGCCGTGAATCCTGTCTCGGCAGCACCTCAGATTCCCGACTTCTTGAAGCATCCCAAGGTTGCCGATGCGCCTGCCTCGAGTGCTGTCGGATCGGCTGCGGCTAGGGATGGGGGAGCGGACGGCGGCGCCGCAGATAACGAGGGCGAAGAAGAGGATGGCCTTAAGCTTCCGCCACTCGAAATCCTGCATGCCAACCCGCAGTCGGCGTCCTCCGCGTCTTCTGACAAGGAGCTGGAACAGACTGCCGAGTCGCTTCAGTCCACGTTGCTTGAGTTTGGCCGCAGTGCCCGCGTGGTCGGCTGGATCGCCGGCCCCACGGTGACGACCTTTAAGCTGCAACCTGGCGAGGGCGAGCGCGTGAGCAAGATCTCGAGCCTCGAGGACGATATCGCGCTTTCGCTCGCTGCCCAGTCGGTGCGTATCTTTGCCCCGATCCCCGGCACCTCGCTCGTGGGCATCGAGATCCCCAATCGCAAGCGCCAGAACGTCAACCTGGGCGACGTGCTGCCCTATGTGAAGGGCGGTCCGCTCGAGCTCGCAATCGGGCGCGATGCCGAGGGCACGCCGGTCGTCGCCGACCTTGCCAAGATGCCCCACCTGCTGATCGCCGGTACCACTGGTTCCGGTAAGTCGGTGATGATCAACTCCATCATCACGACCCTGCTCATGCGCGCGCTTCCCGAGGACGTTCGCTTGATCATGGTCGACCCCAAGCGCGTCGAGCTTGCGGGCTATAACGGCCTGCCGCATCTTTATGTACCGGTCGTTACCGAACCCAAGCAGGCCGCGAGCGCTCTGCAATGGGCCGTGTCCGAGATGGAGCGTCGCCTGAAGGTCTTCGAGCGCCTTAACGTGCGTAAGATCTCGACCTACAACGAAAAGCAGGCCGCCGGCGAGTTTGAGCATTACGACAACCCGCCGCAAAAGATGCCCTACCTGGTCATCATTATTGACGAGCTTTCGGACCTGATGATGGTTGCCGGCAAGGACGTCGAGGCGTCGATTGTGCGTATCGCCCAGCTGGGCCGTGCCGCCGGTATTCATCTTATCGTGGCCACGCAGCGCCCCAGCTCCAACGTGGTGACGGGCCTTATCAAGGCCAACATCACCAACCGCATCGCCTTTAACGTCGCCACGGGTATCGACTCGCGCGTCATCATCGACCAGATGGGTGCCGAAAAGCTTACCGGTTTGGGCGACATGCTGTTCTCCAAGGTCGACTGGGGCAAGCCTCGCCGTATTCAGGGATGCTTTGTTTCGGATGATGAGATCAACGAGATTGTCGAGTTCGTCAAGTCGCAGAGCGAGCCCGACTACCACGAGGAGATTCTGTCTGCCGTGGCGCCCGCTTCCATGTCCATGGCGGGTGGCGGCGGTATTGTCCGCACCGGAGTAGCCGAGCCGCAAGACGATGATCCGCTCATTTGGGAAGCCGCCCATATTGTGGTGGAATCGCAGCTTGGCTCCACATCTGGCCTGCAACGTCGTCTGAAGGTTGGCTATGCGCGTGCCGGGCGTATTATGGACATGCTGGAAGAAAAGGGTGTCGTCGGCCCGCCCGACGGTTCCAAGCCGCGCGAGGTCCTGTTGGACGAGGAGGGGCTTGCCGCGCTGGAATCTGTCGACGCCGAGATGGCACGTGAAGATCGTGAGTTTGGAGGATTCTGATGGCTGCACGCTTTGGTGACATGCTGCTCGAGCAGCGTCGCCGAATGGGCCTTTCCATTCAGCAGGTCGCCAACACCATCAAAATCAGGCCGCAGATCATCGAGTTTTTCGAGACCGGTAACTTTGCCTCGATGCCGCCGCGCGGCTATGCGCAGGGCATGATTTCGAGCTATGCTCGCTTTTTGGGCCTCAATCCGCGCGAGGTCGTCAATGCCTACTTTGACGACCTGATGGCATACGAACGCGAGACGTCCCAGCAGGGCGGTCGTTTTCAGGACGCCGCCGGCTACGTCAATTCGCGTTCCTCGGTCGATAACGGGCGCTTCCTGATGGTTCAGGGCGGTCGTTCGACCCGCTATGGACAGCGTCCTCAGCAGGCCGGTTATATTACCGAGACGGGTTCGGGCGAGGAGATTCGCTCACAGCGTGACCGGTTCCGCAGTACGCCGATGCCCGAGGACCGTGCACTTCCCGCTGCCCGCGGCGTGGCGCGTGACCCTCGTGCCGGCTACGGCGACGGCGGCTATTCCGATCGCGGTTACCGTGGTGCCTCTATGGGACGCTCTCGCGGTGGCTATGCGGATGCCGATACCACGCAGGTGACGCCGCGTCTTCGCTCTCAATCACAGCCGTATGGCCAGCGCTCTTCGGCTTCGCGTTCGGGCCAGCGTGGCTATCAAGGCCGCGGTGAGCTTGCGCCCCGCTCGGGTCAGCGCAGCCTTCAGGGCCAGGGCGGCTATCGCGGCCGTTCCGATAGCAATCGCGGTCGTATGCCTCAGGGAGGCGGCCGCAGCAGTTCCGGTCGTGGACGCGGCGGATCACGTACTCCTCAAAACAACGGGCTCGATCCGCGTATCGTCTACGCCGGCATCGGTGCCGTTGTGCTGCTGTTGATTGTGCTCATCGTGGTGCTTCTGCGTGGCTGCGCATCTTCGGCGCCCGAGAACACGCCCGAGACGCCCACTGCTACCAAGATGACGACCAAGAAGTCTTCTAAGAAGACCGAAACGGTCGACGAGGACGAAGACACCGATGAGGCGACGGATGAGTCGACTGACTCGGACGCTACCAAGACGACGGCCAAGAAGGAAGAGAACGAGGTCACGAAGGTCAAAGTCTCCGTTGCCAAGGGAAAGACCGCGTGGATTGAGGTCAAGGTCGACGGTAAGTCGGTCTATGGCGCCCAAGCGACTGGCCCCTTTGAGCAGGAGTACTCGCCCGAGTCCTCGATCGAGATCACCACGTCCAAGCCTTCCGATGTCACCGTTACCAAGAACGGTGAAAAGGTTCGTTACGATACCAAGACCTCGGGCGTGGCGCGTGTGACGATCACCGTTCCCAAGAAGGAGACGACTGATTCCGAGAATGGTGAAAGTTCTGATGGTTCCGATACCACCGATGGTGCCGATACCACCGACGTTACCGATGCCCAGTCCACGGATGGCGCCGATACCGCAACTGACGGTCAGACACCCACCGATTCTACCGACTATTCGTACGATAGCTACTAAGCCGCTCGTACGCGAAAGGAAACATCATGGCTAAAGATTCCAGCTTCGACGTCGTGTCCGAGGTCAACATGCAAGAGGTCGACAACGCCTTCCAGCAGACCACGCGCGAGATTTCCCAGCGCTATGACCTTAAGGATTCCGGCGCCACGATCGAGCTTTCGAAGGGCGACAAGCTCTTTACGATCAACGCCCCGGCCGACTTTGTCTCCAAACAGATTGTTGACTTGCTGAGCTCCAAGCTCATCAAGCGCGGCATTGACCTCAAGGCTGTCTCGTGGGATGCTCCTCAGGCGGCATCGGGCGGCACCGTGCGCGTGCTCGGCCATATTGTCGAGGGTATCGACCAGGCGACCGCCAAGAAGATCAACAAGGACATCAAGGACCAAAAGCTCAAGGTCAAGGTGACCATCGAGGCCGACAAGCTGCGTGTTTCCTCTGCTTCGAAGGATGCGTTGCAGACCGTAATCCAGTTCCTGCGCGACCAGGACTACGGCCAGCCGCTACAGTTCACCAACTACCGCTAATATCATTCGAAAGGACCGCTCTCCAACATGGATACACCGTTGGGCTCCGTGCTCTACATCACCCTCGGGTGCGCTAAGAACGAGGTCGACACCGACCGCATGCGTTCTCTTTTGACTGCTGCGGGCTACGAGGAGGCATTCGACCCGCAGGATGCCGATATCGCCATCGTCAATACATGCTCGTTCCTCGCCTCCGCAACGTCCGAGAGCATCGAGACCACGCTCGAGCTCGCCAACGAGGTTCAGGACGGCGTTCGTTCTTGCCCCATCGTTATGTGCGGCTGTGTGCCGTCGCGCTATGGCGACGACCTGCCTGACGAGCTGCCCGAGGTCGCTGCCTTTGTGAAGGCCGACGAGGAAGATGGCATCGTGGCGGTCATCGATGGCGTGCTGGGTGTCGAGCGTGAGATCGCGGCCTATATCCCTCAGGTCAAGCGTACCGTCGAGGGCGCCGTTGCTTACGTCAAGATTTCCGATGGCTGCAACCGCTTCTGCAGCTTCTGCATGATCCCCTATATTCGCGGTCGCTATCATTCGCGCAATGCCGAGAGCATTATCTCCGAGGTACGCGACCTGGTTGCCGGTGGCGTCCGCGAGATCGTGTTGATCGGCCAGGACACGGGTATTTGGGGCACCGACTTTACTGACGAGGATGTCGCCGAGGGCTCGCCGCGCAATCTGGCGCAGCTGCTGCGTGCCGTCGCCGAGGCCGTGCGCCCGCACAACGTCTGGGTCCGCGTGCTCTATCTGCAGCCCGAGGGCATGACCGATGAGCTTATCGATACGATTCGCGATACGCCCGAGGTGCTGCCCTATATCGATATCCCCGTGCAGCACTGCGACGCGCGCATCCTCAAGGCTATGCGCCGTTCCGGTTCGCGCCAGGAGCTCGAGGACCTGTTCCGCGATCTGCGTGAGCGTATCCCCGGCATCGTGATCCGTTCCACGGCTATGGTCGGCTTCCCGACCGAGACCGACGACGAGTTCCGCGACCTTATCGACTTTATGGACACCGTCGGCTTTGACTACACGAGCGTCTTTGCCTACTCGCAGGAGGAGGGCAGCCTGGCCGCTAAGATGGAGGGTCAGGTCGACGAAGAGGTCAAGCTCGAGCGCGCCCAGGAGGCCATGGACCTGGCCGAGTCGCTCGGTTTTGCCGCCACCGCCGCACATGTGGGCGAGCGCGCCCAGGTGATCGTCGACGGTATCGAAGAAACCGAGGACGGCGCCGAGCTGATCGGCCATGCCTGGTTCCAGGCGCCCGATTCCGATGGAGCGGTGCATCTGGACGCCAGCGAGGCGTCCGTGGGCGATATTCTGACTGTCGAGTTTACCGATAGCTTCTGCTATGAGCTTATCGGTCATGTTGTGGAGTAGGAGAGCGTCGTGGCTAACGAGAGCAATAAGGAACTGACGAGTGTCTGGACGCCCGCCAACATCGTGACGTGCGTTCGCATCGTCTTTATCCCGGTGTTCATGATCGTGTCGGCGCTTTCTCACAAGAGTGTTGCCGGTACGGATTGGAGCACCTTCGACGGCCCGCTCGCCGCCGCTGCCTTCATTCTGTATGTGATCCTGTCGTGCACCGATAAGGTCGACGGTTATCTGGCGCGTTCGCGCAACGAGATCACCGACTTCGGTAAATTCTTGGACCCCATCGCCGATAAGCTGCTCGTGTTCTCGGCCCTGCTGCTGTTCTTGGATTTTGGCGCGGTGACCGTGTGGTCCGTGTTCATTATCCTGTTCCGTGAGCTTCTGGTGAGCGCCCTTCGCATGGTCGCGAGTGCGGCCGGTGTGGTCGTTGCGGCCGATAAGCTCGGCAAGTACAAGACGGCAACCACGATGGTCTCCATTTGCGGTTACCTGTGCGTTTTTGCTATGGCTGGCTTGCACCTTGGCCCGGTGGCGCTGACGCTCGGCATCTACTCGGTGTCGCGCTTCCTGTATGCCGTTGCCGTTGTCTTGACCGTTATCTCGGGCGCCCAGTACTTCTGGAACTGCCGCAAGATCGTCTTTTCGGTCTAGGTCCTGGTGGGTATGACGGACTCTTTTGAGCAGATTTCCGCACATAACGAGGAGCTGGCGCGCGATATCGTCGAGCGCGCGAGCGCTCGGGGTGTGACGGTTTCGACGGCCGAGTCGCTGACGGCGGGTATGATCGCCTCGACGATTGCCGATATCCCGGGCGCCTCGGCGGTGCTGCGTGGCGGTGCGGTGACCTATTGCGATGAGATTAAGCATCGTGTTCTTGGTGTTGAGCAGGAGACGCTCGACCGCTATACCGCGGTGTCGCATCAGACCGCGCGCGAGATGGCGGTGGGTTCGCTGGAGCTGTACCAGAGCGATATTGCAGTGAGCGCAACGGGTTATGCCGGCCCCGGCGGTGGCACTGAGGACGATCCGGCGGGCACTTTCTATATTGGCTGGGCGCATCGTTCCGCCGATGGGGGCGTGCCGGTCGTGGACTCTGTGCGCTGCCACTATGAGGGCGACCGTTCGTGTGTTCGTGCCCATGCGGTCACGGAGGCATTGGGTCGCATTGCCCTTGTGCTCAACTCTATGGAATAGACGTGTTTTAAGGGGCCTCCGAGCCCCTTAATTGTGGAGATAGGGACCTTAGGCTCATTTGGCGTTTGTGCTGGTTGTAGACGTATTTTTGCCTGCCTTGTTCATATTTGGTCCTTTGTGGTCAAGCATTTGGTCAGTGTTTGGTCGGCGTTTGGTTGGGTTTTGGAAAGGTCGGCTGCATATGATTTATCTGAACGGTTGACCACGAACAGCCGTTCGTTTATTATCGATGCAGGTTGTTAAGAGGAGGGCTATTCATGGCCAAGAATTCAGGTCCCGTACGTACCGTTCATGCTCGCACGACGGGTAAAGAGCGCGATGAGATGATCGCCACCACCAAGGCCGAGATCGAGAAGAAATTCGGCCAGGGTTCCATCATGAGGTACGGCGACGGTGGTCCCGAGCTCGAGGTCGAGGCCATTCCCACGGGCGCCCTGGCCCTCGATGCCGCGCTGGGTATCGGCGGCGTGCCGCGCGGCCGTATCGTCGAGATTTACGGTCCTGAGTCCTCCGGTAAGACGACGCTTTCGCTCGAGATCCTGGCCGAGGCCCAGGCAATGGGTGGCGTTGCGGCATTTATCGATGCCGAGCATGCGCTCGATCCCACGTATGCCGCGCGCATCGGCGTGGATATCGACGAGGTGCTCATTTCCCAGCCCGATACGGGTGAGCAGGCGCTTGAGATCGTTGACATGCTTGTGCGTTCCGGAGCCATCGATGCCATCGTTGTCGACTCCGTCGCCGCGCTGACCCCGCGTGCCGAGATCGAGGGAGAAATCGGCGACACTACGGTCGGTCTTCAGGCTCGCCTGATGAGCCAGGCGCTCCGCAAGCTCGCCGGCTCGCTGTCCAAGTCCAACACGACGTGCATCTTCATTAACCAGCTGCGTGAGAAGATCGGCGTCATGTTCGGCAATCCCGAGACCACGACGGGCGGCCGCGCCCTTAAGTTCTTCTCTTCGGTGCGTATCGACATTCGCCGCATCGACAGCATTAAGCTTAAGGACGAGGTTATCGGTAACCGCGTGCGCGCCAAGGTCGTTAAGAACAAGGTGGCAGCTCCGTTCCGTTCTGCTGAGTTCGACATCATGTATGGTACGGGCATCTCTAAGGAGGGCTCGATCTTGGACATGGCTGTCGAGTGCGGCATCTGCAAGAAGATGGGCTCCTGGTTTGCCTATGGCGAGGACAAGCTCGGCAACGGTCGCGAGGCCGCCAAGGCGTTCCTGCGCGAACACCCCGATTGCGCTGACGAGATTGAGCATAAGGTCCGCCTTGCCTGCGGACTTGAGTTTGATGACGATGCTCCGTCCGAGGTCGAGCTGACCGATCAGCCTGCGCCTGAGGAGTTTGACGAGCTTTACGCCATCGATGGTTCCGCCATGCTCGATGATGACGACGAGTAGCGGTTACGCTCATGTCGTATACGGTGACCGAGGCTACGGTCGTCTTTCCCGATAAGAAGGCGGCCTCCTCGTTCTCGAGCGGGTATGCGTCCAAAAAGCCTTGCGCACATATCGATTGTGAGCTTGAGGGCGGTTTTGAGCGGTCCATTTGGATTCCCGTGCGGGTCGCGCGGCTGTATGTCAAAAACCGCCCCGATCTTCCCTGTGATTGGGACAACTTTCGTGAGGCTGTGCAGCTCATCGAGGGTAAATGTGCACTTACCATGGTGACCGAGATGCTATCGCGCCGCGACCATGCGACGGGTGAGGTCCGTGACAAGCTGGCTCGCTACGGCTTTCACCAGCCCGCGATCGATTTCGCCGTCGAGCGCGCCACAGAGTATCACTTTTTAGACGAGAACCGCTTTTGCTCGTACTTTATCGAGGAACGCAAGCGGCGCGGTTGGGGTCAGCGCAAAATCGAGACCGAACTTAAGCGCCGTCATGTCGTGCTCGATGACATTCCCGGTTATCCCGAGGATTATTTTGCCGTCGAAGACGATTTGGCGCGTGCGTCAGCCCTGCTCGCCAAGCGGCGTGTTCCAGAGACGTGCGGATTCGAAAAACTGGTTCGGTTTTTGATGGGCAAGGGCTTCTCGTATCACATCGCCGCCGATGCCGTTAAGGCACGTCTCGATGCCGAATGCGAGGGATGTGCGCTTTAGGCGTATGCGTTTTGTGGCCCCGCCGTTCACCGCGTTTTAGCCGCCGTACTGGGGCCATTTATTTGACAGTTGTTGTGGTTCAACGTACGATAAACACTGTCATTTGCTTTGTGATATGTGCTCATCTGTGATGAGTTTGTTTATATGTTTATCTGTATCCGACCCGCATAAGCTGCGCCCATATTACTCAAATGTCGCGAGCCGTTCATAAGGACGGTTCGCTTTGTTGTGTAACGAATCCATAAAAAGGAGTGAGCATGCCTATCATTGCAGCGCTCGTTGGCATCGTTTTGGGTGCCATCGCCGCCATTGCCTACATGCGCACCGCCAAGCAGGGTAGTCTTCACGAGGCCGACGAAAAGATCCAGTCGGCACACGCACAGGCTGAGTCCCTGATCGGTGATGCAAAGCGTCAGGCCGAGACCCTCAAAAAAGAGGCTCTGCTCGAGGCTAAAGAGGAGATCATCAAGAACAAGCAGGCCGCCGAGGCCGAGGACAAGCAGCGTAAGAGCGAGATTCGTACGCTCGAGAACCGCGTGATGCAGCGCGAGGAATCCCTCGATCGCCGCAACGACGCTCTCGACAAGCGCGAGCATCAGCTGTCCAGTCAGGCCGGTCAGGTCGAGAAGCGCTCCCGTGAGCTCGAGGAACTCTGCGCAAAGCAGACCTCCGAGCTCGAGCGTATCGCCGACCTTACCCGCGAGGATGCCCACAAGGAGCTCCTCGATAAGGTTCGCGGCGAGGTCACCCACGAGGCCGCCACGATTATTCGCGAGTCCGAGCAGCAGGTTCGCGCCGAGTGCCACAAGACCGCCCAGGAGATTCTTTCCCTGGCGATTCAGCGCTGCGCTGCCGACCACACTGCCGAGGTCACCGTTACCTCCGTGCACATTCCCTCTGATGACCTCAAGGGCCGTATCATCGGTCGCGAGGGTCGCAACATCCGGACCTTCGAGCAGGTTTCCGGCGTCAACCTCGTGATCGACGACACGCCCGAGACCGTCGTTCTTTCGAGCTTCGATCCGGTCCGTCGTGAGACCGCCCGTGTCGCCCTCGAGAACCTCATCGCCGACGGCCGCATTCACCCCGCCCGCATCGAGGAGATGTATCACAAGGCTGCCGACCTGGTTCAGCAGCGCGTGCGCGAGGCTGGCGAGCAAGCTGCATTCGATACCGGCATTCACGACCTGCACCCCGAGATCGTCAAGACCCTTGGTGCCCTGCGCTACCGTACCTCGTTTGGTCAGAACGTGCTTCAGCACTCCCTCGAAGTCTCTGACCTGTGCGGCGTGATGGCTTCCGAGCTTGGCCTGGACGTCGTGACCGCCAAGCGCGCCGGCCTGCTGCACGACCTGGGCAAGGCAATCGACCATGACGTCGAGGGGCCGCATGCCGTCATCGGCGCTGAGCTTGCCCGCCGTTATGGCGAGAAGCCCGTTATCGTCCACGCTATCGAGGCTCACCATGCCGATGTCGACCCCAACACGGTGCTCGATGTCCTGGTGCAGGCCGCCGATGCTGTCTCTGCCTCTCGTCCCGGTGCCCGTCGCGAGTCTGCCGAGAACTACATCAAGCGTCTCGAGAAGCTCGAGGAGATCGCCAACTCCCATGAAGGCGTCGAGCGTACCTATGCCATGCAGGCTGGTCGCGAGGTACACGTCATGGTTCAGCCGGACAAGATCTCCGATGCCCAGTCCACGGTCCTGGCTCACGATATCGCCCATCAGATCGAGGAAGAGATGGAGTATCCCGGTCAGGTGCGCGTCGTCGTGATTCGCGAGAGCCGCGCTGTCGATATCGCTAAATAACATGAGCGACGCGAACGAGCTCATCTCATTTATCGCGTCGATGTCGGGGGAGGGCAACCTTCGCGTCGAGGAGAACCTTGGCGAGGGGTATGTCCGCCTCCGCGTTTCGGAGGCCGAGCGGCGCCAGGCAAAGCACGACATTCAGCATGTCGAGGATATCGTCATCGAAATGCTCCGTAATGCTCGCGATGCTGGTGCCGACAAGGTCTATCTCGCCACGACCAAGGAAGATGGCGTCCGCACGCTTGTCTTTCTGGATAACGGTTCGGGCGTTCCACAGGATATGCAAGAGCGAATCTTCGATGCCCGCGTTACCTCCAAGCTCGAGAGCATGAAGATGGACCGTTGGGGCGTTCACGGTCGTGGCATGGCATTGTTTTCGATCAAGCAGAACACTGACGAGGCCCGTGTGGTCACGTCTGGTGTCGACCTTGGCTCGGCCTTTAAGGTGAGCGTTGCGGCCGACCGCCTCAGTGAGCGTGCCGATCAGTCCAGCTGGCCCCAGGCCGTCAGGGATGAGGACGGACGTTATGTCTGTGCTCGCGGCCCGCATAATATTATTCGCGCTGCTTGTGAGTTTGCGCTCGAGGAGTTGCGTGGTTGCGATGTCTATCTTGGTTCTCCGTCTGAGATTGCCGCGACCCTTTATGCTCAGGCGTCAAGTCGGCTCGATACGTCGCGTCTCCTGTTCATTGATGACGAGAGTGAGCTTCCGGTTGTCGATCGTTTAGGCCTTGCCTCTGATGCCGAGGACTTTATCCGTATCTGTTCGGGTTTGGGTCTTGAGATGTCCGAGCGCACTGCTCATCGCATTTTGGCAGGGCAGATTAAGCCCGTTCGCGGTGTGACCGCGCGTCTGCTGCGCGAGCGTGATTCGTCCTCGCATGCGCCGGCTCCTGTCGATCTTGCGAAGGATCGTCGCGGGCTACGTATTGCCAAGGATGACATGGCACAGTTTTCGCGTGCTGTGGAGCGTGACTTTAATGACCTTGCCGCCCGGTACTATCTCAACCTTTGTGGCGACCCAAAGATTCGTGTTTCGCGTGATCGAATCACTGTGACCTTCGATCTTGCCAAAGAGGAATAGTGCCTTTACCGAGTCCACTCGGTACGATACAGTTATTGCAGTTAAAACGTACTTTTAAACGCAGGAGTTTCTTCATGGATTGCCTGAAGGTATCAAGCAAATCATCGCCCGCGTCCGTTGCCGGCGCCATCGCCGGCATGGTCAAGGATGGTGTACCCGTCAACATCCAGTGTGTCGGCGCTGGTGCTGTCAACCAGGCCATTAAGGCCGTGGCTATCGCGCGCGGTTTTTTGATTCCAACCGGTTTTGATATTTCCTGCGCGCCCGTGTTCTCCGACATCCTCATTAACGGGGAGTCGCGCACGGCCATTCGCCTTTCTATCTACGTTCACCAGATCAATCGAGCTGCTATGGATAACGTCGTCATGGATGATGTTAAGCCTGTGGCATAGCTTCTGCTTGCCTCGATTCGCCCCCCCTCCATCGTTAGGACTTATGCACATGGACCAGCGTTCCGTACGCGATATTCTTGCCGGTAAAACCTACTTTATCCGCACCTTTGGCTGCCAGATGAATCAGCACGACTCTGAGCGCGTGAGCGGTCTGCTCGATTCGTATGGTTGCCTCATGGCGCTCGATCCCGAGCATGCTGATATTGTTGTCTTCATGACATGCTGCGTGCGCGAGGCCGCCGATACTCGCCTGTACGGTCAGTGCAATTCCTGCAAAAGCCTGCCGCCTTCGCCTTCGGGCAAGCGTGTGGTTGCCGTTGGTGGTTGCATCGCGCAGCGCGATGGCGAGGGCCTGCTCACCAACGTCGATAACGTCAATGTCATCTTTGGCACGCATTCTATTGCACATGTGGCCGAGCTCATTGCCGAGGCGTTCCTTGACGGCAAGCGTCATATCCGCACCAATGAGCATGAGGATACGGATGCCATGAGCATGCCGTGGCATCGCGAAACCCAGTATCACGCTTGGGTGCCCATCATGACGGGCTGCAATAATTTCTGCACCTATTGCATCGTGCCGTACGTGCGCGGTCGCGAAAAGAGCCGCCCCTTCGAGGAGATTGTCGACGAGGTGACCGGTTTGGTGCACCTGGGCGTGCGTGAGATTACGCTGCTGGGCCAAAACGTTAACTCATATGGTCGCGATCTGTTTGGCAAGCCGCGTTTTGCCGATTTGCTGCGTGCCGTGGGCGATACGGGTGTGGAGCGCATCTTCTTTACGTCTTCGCATCCCAAGGATCTGCTGCCCGAGACCATCGACGCCATGGCCGAGACGCCTGCTGTTATGCCGCAGCTGCACCTGGCCGTCCAGTCAGGTTCGACGCGGATCCTCAAAGAGATGAATCGCCGTTATACACGCGAGGACTATCTGGGCCTGGTCGATCGCATTCGCAACCGCATGCCCGATATCGCGCTCTCGACTGACATTATCGTTGGCTTCCCGGGCGAGACTGAAGAAGACTTTGAGCAGACGCTTTCACTTGCCGAGACGGTCCGCTATGCCCAGGCCTATACCTTCATCTATTCCAAGCGCGCCGGTACCCCGGCCGCAGAGATTGACGATCCTACGCCGCATGAGGTTATTCTCGGGCGTTTCAACCGCCTGGTTAAGGTTATCGAGACCACGGCACATGAGTATAACCAGGGTGAACTTCATACTGTGGTTCCGGCGCTCATTGAGGGAACGAGTAAAAAGAACGACGCGGTCCTGCTGGGCAAGAGTCCCAAGAATCAGACCGTGCATGCGCCTATCCCCGAGGGTTACAGCATCGATCAGCTTGTTGGCAAGATCGTTGATGTTGACGTTGACGTTGCCAAGACCTGGTATTTGTCCGGCTCCGTTGTGGGCGAGCCGCGCTAATGGTTTCTTCCGGGGCAGGTCTTTCCGCCGTTGCGATCGTCGGTCCGACGGCGGTTGGTAAGAGTGATGTTGCCGACCGTTTGGCCGCTCGTCTTTCGTCCGAAGTGCTGTCGTGCGATGCGATGCAAATCTATCACGGCATGGACATCGGTACCGCAAAGATGGCGCCCGATGAGTGTACGGTGCCGCTGCGTCTCGTCGACATTGTAGAGCCGGGTGTGGCATATTCTGCTGCGCTTTATCAGGCTGACGCTCGCGCGCATGTTGAACGTCTCATTGGTTCGGGTTGTCTGCCGGTTTTTTGCGGAGGTACGGGGCTATATCTCAAGGCCGCCCTCGATGAGATGGACTTTCCCTCGGGTGAACTTGAGGACGATCGCCGTGTGGGCTATCAGGAGCTTGCCGAGCGTATTGGCGAGGAAGAGCTGCATGCCCTGCTTGCCGAGCGCGACCCAGAATCGGCTGCTGTTATTCATCCCCATAATGTGCGCCGTGTGATTCGTGCGCTCGAGATGCATGATGATGGTATCTCCTATGCACAGCAAAAAAGTCAGTTTAGTGTTCCGCGCGAGCATTATCATGCTCTATGGTTTGGTCTGACGCGTAATCGCGAGGTGCTCTACGAGCGCATTAACCTGCGTGTCGATCTGATGTTTGAACAGGGTCTTGTTGATGAGGTTCGCGGTCTTATGGACCAGGGGCTGGGAGATGCCCTGACTTCGATGCAGGCAATTGGCTATAAAGAGATCATTGATGCTTTCAATGGCGTGATTTCTATGGATGAGGCTCGCGAACTCATCAAGATGCGTTCGCGTCGCTATGCCAAACGTCAGCTTTCGTGGTTTAAGCGCGATGACCGTATCGTGTGGTTTGATATGGACGAGTTTACGATCGATGAGGTCGTTGAGGACATCCTGCATCGTATTGAGGCTGCCTAATGGCCCGTTTCCCCCTTGTTCCCACGGCACCCGAGCCCGAGCGTGCCATTTTAGTTGGTGTTGAGTGGCGTGACAATGCATGGCCGCTCGATCGTTCGCTTGACGAGCTTGAGCGCCTGGCCCATACGGCTGGCGCCCAGTGCGTGGCGCGTTTGTCACAGCGTCTGGTTAAGCCGTATCCAAAATCGTTTATCGGTTCCGGTAAGGTTGAGGAGCTTTGCGGGCTCGTGCATCGTATGGATGTCGATGTTGTTATCTTCGACGACGATTTATCGCCCTCGCAGCAATCCTATTTGGAGAAAGCCGTGGGCGAGCCGGTAAAGATTATCGATCGTACAGCACTGATCCTGGATATCTTTGGCCTGCATGCTCAGACGCGTGAGGGACGCCTACAGGTACAGCTGGCGCAGCTTCAATATCTGTTGCCTCGTCTGCGCGGTATGTGGAGCCATCTTGCCAAGGAGCAGACGCGCGGCGGCATCGGTTCACGCTTTGGTCAGGGCGAAAGTCAGCTCGAGGTCGACCGTCGCCTCATTCGTAATAAGATCGCTGCGCTTCGTCGTGAGCTCAAGCAGGTTGAACAGCGTCGCGATGTCCAGTCCAAGAGCCGCATTGAGTCACCGGCGTTTCGCGTCGCGTTAGCCGGTTATACCAATGCCGGTAAATCGACGTTGCTTAATCGCCTGACCGGCTCTACGGTACTTTCGCAGGACAAGCTGTTTGCTACGCTCGACCCGACGACGCGTTCGTATCGCCTGCCCGGCGGTCGCGGCATGACGATTACCGATACCGTTGGCTTTATTCAAAAGCTACCGCATGGTCTCGTTGATGCCTTTAAGTCCACGCTGTCTGAGGTTCTTGGTGCCGATCTGATCCTTAAAGTTGTGGATGCCTCTGACGAGGACTACGAGCGCCAGCTCGAGGCAGTCGATCGCGTTCTTGACGAGATCGGTGCCGGCGAGCGTTTGACGCTTACGGTGTTCAATAAAATCGATCTTCTCGATAGCGTTGATCGATTGAGTTTCCGTCGTCGCTATCCCGAGGCCGTGCTGTTCTCGGCCCAGACGGGCGAGGGACTCGACGATCTCGTCGACCGTATTGCTCGTGAGGCGGCTGCCACCGATGTGTTGCTCTCCGCTGATATCCCGTATCGCGAGGGCGCCCTCATCACGCTGGTGCATGAACAGGGAACCCTTTTGCACGAGGAATATCTTGAGGGCGGCGTTCGTATTGTTGCGAAGCTGCCGGCTCGTATCGCGCCGCGGCTCAAGCGTTATCGCACCGAGTAGACGAGCTCCAAAAAGCCCAGAATAGTGGGCTGATGCAGTAGATAAAAGGGGAGTGCGTGACGTCCAAGGCTGGCGAGCGCCGGGATGGGATTGGCGTAGGCCCAGCTTGGGACGGTCTTATCGATTCCCTGCGCTATGTGTGCGGCGAAGTATCCTGCAAGATACATAAAGAAAAACGGGATGATGGGGTAGTAATCACCTGAGACAAACCCAGGGCTCGGAAATCCCAGCCACGCCAGGTAGGGGACAGGGTAGATCGTTTTGGGGATGCTCCAGGTGAGGGCAAACAACAAAAGGCATAGGGACATGCCCCATCTCGCCGATATCTTCTTAAGGACGGGATCGGTCAACGCCACGATGCCGGTACATGCGCCCATGCAGTAGATGATGCCAAAATTAACCGAATCGTCTACTGAGACAAGTGTTGTTGCCAACCAGACGACGAGTGCTGCTAAGGCGTATTTGGCGGCACGTTTGATATTGTTGCGTGAGAGCGTGCACATCCAACCCGCGATAAACAAGAATACCCAGCTGATGCTGGCACGCCAGATGTCTTGTAAGACGGTCTGTGTAAACCAGGGCATATCCCAACCGTACAGGTAGGCGAGATCGTAGCAAGCGTGAAAACCTGCCATTGAAATCATCGTAAACCCGCGGACGGTATCAAAGATGGTGATGCGTTTTTGCATTACGAGAACCGGCGCATCAAGCCGACGACTTTGCCCAAGATAACGGGATTCGTTGCATAGATAGGCTCCATGGTGTCATTCTCAGGCTGCAGGCGTACGCGTCCCTGCTCCTTGTAGAACGTCTTGACGGTCGCTGAACCATCAATCATAGCCACGACAATTTCGCCGTTCATGGCACTCTTTTGTTCACGGACGATGATGTAATCGCCATTGAAGATACCGACATTGATCATTGAGCTCCCATGCACCTCAAGGATAAAGGAACCCTGATCAGTGGCGATTTCGGTCGGGATAGTAAATGTGTCTTCGATATTCTGCTCGGCCAGAATGGGAATCCCAGCCGCGACGCGACCAACGAGCGGTAGTGAGACCGTTCCGCGAGGTGCGGTGGTCTCGTCAGATTTAGAAATTGAGACAGAGGAACCGTCCTCGTTAAAGAGTTCCAGAGCGCGCGGTTTGGTGGCATCGCGCTTGAGTAGCCCGCGCGCCTCCAGGGCAGATAGATGGGCGTGCACGGTGCTGGGGGAGGAAAGGCCCACGGCAGAAGCCATCTCGCGCACGCTGGGCGGATAACCCTTCTCCTGCTGATATTCCTTGATGAAGTCGTAAATTTGCTGCTGACGCTTGGTAATTTTGCGAGCCATCAGGGCATCCTCTCTACCCATGTCAAACAAATGTTCGATTTTTGCTTGACAGGAACAACTGTTCGAAGATAATAATAACCGAACATTCGTTCTCGCGCTAGACATTTTTGTCCGCGCGGCTTGATAAAACTGTTCTCAGCAAAACACGCGAGAGGAGAACATGATGAACGCAACGAATATGGTCCAGGGAAACCTCGCCCTTAAGCTCGAGACGTCTGCAGAATACACTTTTACGGTTGTTCAGGGTGGCCGCTCCGGCTTTCAGCCTTTGACCGTAAAGCCTGCTCGCAATCAGCAGGCTGTAGCCGCGCCGGGCCGCGTTGCCCTGAAGGTTCCGACGATTGTCGCCGTTGCCGTTGCGCTTACGCTCTTCTTTGTCCTCGCTACGTCGGTCTTTAGCGCTCGTCACGCCGCGTATGCCGAGTCCGTTTCCAACGTTACCTATGAGACCATTCGCGTTCAGTCTGGTGATTCTCTTTGGTCGCTTGCCGAGGAATATCCAATCGAAGGCCTTTCCACGCAAGAGACTTCCGACATGATCCGTAACGTCAATCATCTGGAGCATGGTTCGCTCGCCGCCGGTGCGCATCTTAAGGTTCCTGCTCGTTCGTAATCATTATCGCGCTGCGCATGGTACCCTTGTTATCGTTTAAGAGGAGGTACCATGCGCTGTCCCAAATGCGGCAAGGCACATACCCGCGTCGTTGATTCCCGTATGCAGGAGTCAAATAACACCATTAAGCGTCGCCGCGAATGTTGCTCGTGTAACTATCGCTTTACAACGTTCGAACGATGCGAAGACCCAATCGAGGTCATTAAGTCGGACGGAACCAAGCAGCGGTTCGATCGCAATAAGCTGCTCGTCGGCTTGATGCGCGCCACTATCAAGCGCGATATCGACACTAAGAAGCTCAATGAGATTATCGATGACATCGAGGTCGAGCTGCGCTCTCGCACGCTGACGGCCGTTACGTCCCATGAGTTGGGTGACATGGTACTCAAGCGCTTGGCCAAGATCGACAAGGTGGCGTACATCCGCTTTGCCTCGGTCTACCGCGATTTCAAAGACGTCGATGAGTTTCTGCAAGAGCTCGACAAGCTAAGGTGATTCCATGTCCAACATTACCGTCAACATAAAGCGTCTCGACCCCACCGTCGAGCTTCCCAAATACGCCCATCCCACCGATGCCGGCTTGGATTTGCGCTCCAACGAGGACTGCATTCTGAAGCCCTTTGAACGCCGTCTGGTCTCTACTGGGCTGGCCATCGCCCTGCCCGATGGCTACGCCGGCTTCGTCCAGCCCCGAAGCGGTTTGGCCATCAAGCAGGGCCTGTCTATAGTCAATACGCCGGGCCTCATCGACGCCCACTACCGAGGAGAACTCAAGGTTATCCTCATCAACCTGGATCCCTCCAACAACATCCAAATCAACAAAGGCGACCGCATAGCCCAACTCGTCATCCAAGAAGTCCCCACGGTCAACCTCATAGAAGTAGAAGAACTAGACGAAACCGACCGAGGCAACGGAGGCTTCGGCTCCAGCGGCGTCGCCTAGGGGCGCTCGTATCCCTCCCGCCCGGGGCTTACCTATATCATTCCATGCTCAAACATTCTCGCGTCGCTTCGCTCGCTGCGAAACTG
>OLOE01000450.1_pt1 | contig 21247 bp, 20 predicted proteins | sample 1673201 | NCBI WGS metagenome assembly OLOE01 (sample SAMEA3136765, study PRJEB25190) | human gut metagenome | biome: human gut; feature: human-associated habitat; material: faeces | place: Austria | collected 2013
CCGCATACTCCCTTAGCAGGGGAGCGCCTTCAGCCTCTCGGCCACCTCACCACACGCCTCTTACGAGTGCTTCGAAGAACTTGTTTATCGCTCATCGTCGCTGCGTGGCGCACATATTACTTTCTGAGACTTATAAGTCAAACAATTTTTCCCACACTTTTATCGTTTGCACACTTCACGCTCAATTAGTCTGTAAAAACGTCAAAAAGAGTGTTTTATCAACAAAAAAACGGAGGTCTGACAGATAGCAGTAATGCAAAAAAATGGAGACTTAAGTTGAATGAACGGGAGTAAAGCGAAAAGACAATGGAGTGAAGGAGAAATTTTGAGGGTGCGTCTCACCGATAAAGATGAGACGCGGAAAGATTAGTAACTGGACTGCTGGGATTTTTCAGCCTGGATACGCTGGTAGATCTCTTCACGGTGAACAGAAACTTCCTTCGGGGCATTTACGCCAATACGTACCTGGTTGCCCTTTACCCCTAAAACTGTCACGGTGACCTCATCCCCAATCATGAGGGTCTCACCAACTCGACGAGTCAGAATCAGCATTCTTTGCTCCTTGAAAGATTAAAAGAGTCGGGTCTCTCTGTATCCCGGCATTATCCATCATATAACGCCAAAAAGTAAGCAATGACAAACACATTACATGTAAGCAGTCATGGCATTACATTCTGTTAAACCTAAGTTTAGCCGATATACACAACTTCAACCTGACTTTATCGTTGTCGATAGCGTTAATGCGAATGCCGTGAAGCGAGTCCACGGCATTGCCTGACGCTTATATTATTGCAATTTCGCGCTGACCCAGCCTTTCACACTGGCTAACGCTGCAGGTAAGGCCGCAGCATCCGTACCACCGGCTTGCGCCATGTCAGGACGTCCACCACCCTTGCCGCCCACCTGCTGAGCGACCATACCAATCAGTTCCCCTGCTTTCACACGATCTGTGACGTCCTTAGATACGCCTGCAATCAGAGAAACCTTACCTTCGGCTACCGTTGCCAGCACGATAATTGTCGACCCCAGCTGATTTTTTAAATCGTCAACCATGGTACGCAACATTTTCGGCTCAACACCGATAAGCTCGCTAACCAACAGCTTAACACCATTAACATCAATTGCCTTACTGGAAAGATTTGCGCTCTCCTGTGCGGCAGCTTGTTCTTTAAGCTGTTGTAACTCTTTTTCCAGCTGACGCGTACGTTCCAGTACTGAGCGCACTTTATCAGCCAGATTATTGCTATCGCCTTTCAGCAGATGCGCGACTTCGTTTAAGCGATCGCTGTCTGCATGAACGGTGGCGATAGCGCCTTCTCCGGTTACCGCTTCGATACGACGAACGCCTGCAGCAGTACCCGATTCAGAGATGATGCGGAACAGACCAATATCACCGGTGCGACTGGCGTGAGTACCGCCACACAGCTCGGTGGAGAAATCGCCCATGCTCAGCACGCGTACGCGCTCATCATACTTCTCGCCGAACAGCGCCATCGCACCTTTCGCTTTCGCCGCTTCGAGATCCATGATGTTGGTTTCAATCGGCAAGTTACGGCGAATCTGTGCGTTCACCAGGTCTTCGACCGCACGAATCTCTTCTGGTTTCATCGCTTCGTTGTGTGAGAAGTCGAAGCGCAGCACTTTGTCGTTAACCAGTGAACCTTTCTGCGATACATGAGTACCCAGAACCTGGCGCAGCGCCGCGTGCATCAGGTGCGTTGCGGAGTGATTCAGACGAATACGGGCGCGACGAGCTTCATCAACATCAGCCTGCACCGCGTCGCCCACTTTCAGAGAACCCGCAGCAAGTTTACCGATGTGACCAATCGCCTGGCCGTATTTCTGCGTATCTTCCACCGCAAAGGAGAAGTTAGCGCCTTTCAGTTCGCCTTTATCACCAACCTGACCGCCGGATTCCGCATAGAATGGCGTTTGATCCAGCACGACCACAGCTTCCTGGCCTGCATTGATGGCATCAACCGCTTTACCATCAACAAACAGCGCGGTCACTTTGCCGTTCAGTTCCAGATGGTCATAGCCTTTAAATTCAGATGCGCTGTCAACACGGATCATTGCGTTGTAATCGGCACCAAAGCCGCTGGCTTCGCGCGCGCGACGACGCTGCTCTTCCATTGCTGCTTCGAAACCAGCTTCGTCAACTTTGATGTTGCGCTCACGACAAACATCAGCCGTCAGGTCAACCGGGAAGCCATAGGTGTCGTACAGACGGAAAGCCGTTTCGCCATCCAGCGTATCACCAGAAAGTTTTGCCAGCTCTTCATCCAGCAGCGCCAGACCGCGCTCCAGAGTACGGGCAAACTGCTCTTCTTCAGTCTTCAGCACCTGCTCAACCTGCGCCTGCTGGCGTTTCAGGTCTTCACCCGCAGAGCCCATTACGTCGATCAGCGGACCAACCAGTTTGTAGAAGAAGGTTTCTTTCGCGCCCAGCATATTGCCGTGACGCACTGCGCGACGAATGATACGACGCAGTACATAACCACGGTTTTCATTGGACGGCATTACGCCATCCGCGATCAGGAACGCACAAGAACGAATGTGGTCAGCGATTACGCGCAGCGATTTATTGCTCAGATCGGTCGCGCCAGTGACTTTCGCTACCGCCTGGATCAGCGTGCGGAACAGGTCGATGTCATAGTTAGAGTTAACGTGTTGCAGCACCGCAGCAATACGCTCCAGACCCATACCGGTATCTACAGACGGCTTCGGCAGCGGTTCCATCGTGCCATCTGCCTGGCGGTTGAACTGCATGAAGACGATGTTCCAGATCTCAATGTAGCGATCGCCGTCTTCTTCCGGACTTCCCGGAGGGCCACCCCAAATGTGGTCGCCGTGATCGTAGAAGATTTCGGTGCACGGGCCGCACGGACCAGTGTCACCCATCTGCCAGAAGTTGTCAGATGCGTATGGCGCACCTTTGTTATCGCCGATGCGAATAATACGTTCGCGCGGGATCCCTACTTCTTTTTCCCAGATTTCGTAGGCTTCGTCGTCGCTTTCATAGACGGTAACCCACAGACGCTCTTTCGGCAGGGCAAACCATTTTTCACTGGTCAGCAGTTCCCATGCAAACTGAATGGCATCGTGTTTGAAATAGTCGCCGAAGCTGAAGTTGCCCAGCATTTCGAAGAAGGTATGATGACGCGCGGTGTAACCGACGTTTTCCAGGTCGTTGTGTTTACCACCCGCACGCACGCAGCGTTGGGAAGTGGTAGCGCGGGAATAATTACGCTTGTCGAGCCCAAGGAACACATCCTTGAACTGGTTCATCCCGGCGTTGGTAAACAACAAAGTTGGGTCGTTATGGGGTACCAGGGAGCTGCTGGCAACTACCTGATGTCCCTTACTATGGAAAAAGTCGAGAAACGCCTGACGGATCTCAGCGGTGCTCTTGCTCATAATTATCCTGAAATCAAGCTAACGAAATATCGCCACCAGCTCCAGCGTGTCTTAACCGCCGGGCTGGTAACTGAAAAGTGGGAATAAGATAAGTTTTCTTGACTGGGAAGTAAAATACCGTATGCGTTCAGTCGGCAAAATTTCGCCAAATATCCTGGATATCGTCCATCAGATAGCCACGATAGAGCAGAAAACGCTGGATCTTAACTTTTTCTGAAAAGACAGTTGGCAAAGGTTCGCCATATTTTCGCGTCGCCTGATCGCGCGCCAGTGCGCACCAGTCGATGTCACATTCACGCATCGCTTTTTCTGTCGCTTCGCGGGAAATACCTTTCTGATTCAGTTCCTGACGAATACGCGCAGGTCCATAACCTTTGCGGCTACGGCTGGCGATAAAGCGCGCAACAAATCGGCTGTCATCGAGATAGCCATGTTCATGGCACCAGGCGATAACGCGCTCGTAATCTTCTGCCGTGGCATCAATCTCTTCCGGGCCATTTTTGCCCATAATCGGTGCCGCGAGTTTACGTCGCAGTTCTTGCTCACTGTGATCGCGCACCGCCAGAATGCGTACCGCACGATCCAACAGGCGAGCATATGCCGGGCGACGGGACGTTGATTCTGTCATGGCATATCCTTACAACTTAAAAAAGCAAAAGGGCCGCAGATGCGACCCTTGTGTATCAAACAAGACGATTAAAAATCTTCGTTAGTTTCTGCTACGCCTTCGCTGTCATCTACAGAGAAATCCGGCGTTGAGTTCGGGTTGCTCAGCAGCAACTCACGTACTTTCTTCTCGATCTCTTTCGCGGTTTCCGGGTTATCTTTCAGCCAGGCAGTCGCATTCGCTTTACCCTGACCGATCTTCTCACCTTTGTAGCTGTACCACGCACCTGCTTTCTCGATCAGCTTCTCTTTCACGCCCAGATCAACCAGTTCGCCATAGAAGTTGATACCTTCGCCGTAGAGGATCTGGAATTCAGCCTGTTTAAACGGCGCAGCGATTTTGTTCTTCACCACTTTCACACGGGTTTCGCTACCCACCACGTTTTCGCCCTCTTTCACCGCGCCGATACGACGGATGTCGAGACGAACAGAGGCGTAGAATTTCAGCGCGTTACCACCGGTAGTGGTTTCCGGGTTACCGAACATCACACCAATTTTCATACGGATCTGGTTGATGAAGATCAGCAGCGTGTTGGACTGCTTCAGGTTACCCGCCAGCTTACGCATCGCCTGGCTCATCATACGTGCCGCAAGGCCCATGTGAGAGTCGCCGATTTCGCCTTCGATTTCCGCTTTCGGCGTCAGTGCCGCCACGGAGTCAACGACGATAACGTCTACTGCGCCAGAACGCGCCAGGGCGTCACAGATTTCCAGTGCCTGCTCGCCAGTGTCCGGCTGGGAGCACAGCAGGTTGTCGATATCGACGCCCAGTTTACGTGCATAGATTGGGTCCAGCGCGTGTTCAGCATCGATAAACGCACAAGTTTTACCTTCGCGCTGGGCTGCAGCGATCACCTGCAACGTCAGCGTGGTTTTACCGGAAGATTCCGGTCCGTAGATTTCGACGATACGGCCCATCGGCAGACCACCTGCCCCAAGCGCGATATCCAGTGAAAGCGAACCGGTAGAGATGGTTTCCACATCCATGGAACGGTCTTCACCCAGGCGCATGATGGAGCCTTTACCAAATTGTTTCTCAATCTGGCCCAGTGCTGCCGCCAACGCTTTCTGTTTGTTTTCGTCGATAGCCATTTTTACTCCTGTCATGCCGGGTAATACCGGATAGTCAATATGTTCTGTTGAAGCAATTATACTGTATGCTCATACAGTATCAAGTGTTTTGTAGAAATTGTTGCCACAAGGTCTGCAATGCATACGCAGTAGCCTGACGACGCACCGCATCACGGTCACCGCTGAAGCATTCCCGCCGGGTAATGCCTTCACCACGGGCAGTGGCAAAAGCAAACCAGACGGTGCCGACAGGCTTCTCTTCACTGCCGCCATCCGGCCCGGCGATACCACTAATAGACACGGCATAATCAGCACGAGCCGCTTTCAGTGCGCCTATCGCCATTTCCACCACGACAGGTTCGCTCACCGCGCCATGCTGCGCCAGCGTCTCTTCGCGTACACCGATCATTTGCGCTTTCGCTTCGTTACTGTAGGTGACAAATCCGCGTTCAAACCAGGCGGAACTGCCGGCAATATCGGTAATCACTTTCGCTACCCAACCACCGGTACAAGACTCAGCAGTTGTTACGGTTGCGCCACGGGCTTTCAGCGCCTGCCCAACCTGTTCGCTTAACTGCATCAGTTCACTGTCAGTCATCACAACCTCTGTCAGTCAAAAATTTATGCCGGACAAGATAGCACTTTCGTCAGGAAGATGGTGTTGGCGTTGCAATTTTACGAGGAGGATTCAGAAAAAAGCTGATTAGCCAGAGGGAAGCTCACGCTCCCCTCTTGCAAATAGTTACTGCACGCGCGCCAGCGCCACGGCTTGTCCTAACTGCCAGACCGCCATTGCGTAATGGGTACTGTGGTTGTAACGGGTGATGGTGTAGAAGTTCGGCAGACCGTACCAGTACTGGTAACCGGTACCGACATCCAGACGCAGCAGGCTGGCTTGTTGATGGTTGCCCAGCGGCTGCTGTGGCGTTAAACCTGCCGCGGCAAGCTGCGAAATGCTGTACTTGGTTTTGAAGCCATTTGGCAAGCCTGGAGCCTGACCGTTTGCCATCACCGCAACCTGATCACCTTTCACCCAGCCGTGCGCTTTGAAATAGTTCGCCACACTACCAATGGCATCAACCGGATCCCACAGGTTGATATGCCCGTCGCCGCTGAAATCTACCGCGTATTGTTTGTAAGACGACGGCATAAACTGTCCGTAGCCCATCGCCCCGGCAAAGGAACCTTTCAGATTGAGCGGATCGTCCTGCTCGTCGCGCGCCATCAGCAGGAAAGTTTCCAGCTCGCCAGAGAAATACTCCGCGCGGCGTGGGTAGTTAAATGACAGCGTTGCCAGCGCATCGAGGATGCGAGTTTTCCCCATCACGCGCCCCCAGCGCGTTTCAACGCCGATAATCCCGACGATAATTTCCGGCGGTACGCCATACACCTGCCACGCGCGATTCAGCGCATCTTCATACTGATTCCAGAAAACCACACCGTTCTGCACGTTGTCCGGCGTAATAAATTTTTTGCGATAACGCAGCCATGCGCCGTTCGGACCTGATGGCGGTTTCACCGATGTGGTTGGTGCCTGGTTATCCATCAGCCGCAGTACCGAATCCAGACGTTTCGCCTGGGAGAGAATTTCCTGCAACTGCTGACGATCGAAACCGTGTTTGTTCACCATTTTGTCGATGAACTGCTGGGCATTCGGGTTATTAGCGAAATCGCCGCCCATCTGCATCACATTGTGCTGCGGCTCAAGCAGGAAGCCGCCAGACGGCGTTCCGGTGGTCGTTTCAGTCTCAGTAGGTTTTGGCTTGCTGCTACAGGCGGCAAGCAACACAAAAAGGGGAAGCAATGTTACATAACGACGCTTGAACATGAGGGGTCCATTTAACAGATTCAACCAGGGGCAAGTATGGTAAAGCATCACGCCCCGCACAAGGAAGCGGTAGTCACTGCCCGATACGGACTTTACATAACTCAACTCATTCTCCTCGCTATCCTTTTATTTAAACTTTCAAGTTAAAATATTTATCTTTCATTTTGCGATCAAAATAACACTTTTAAATCTTTCAATCTGATTAGATTAGGTTGCCGTTTGGTAATAAAACAATAAATCCTGAAGGAGAGAACAATGATAGAAACCATTACTCATGGTGCAGAGTGGTTTATCGGGCTGTTCCAAAAGGGCGGAGAGGTGTTTACCGGGATGGTGACCGGCATTCTTCCGCTGTTGATTAGCCTGCTGGTTATCATGAACGCACTGATTAATTTTATCGGTCAGCATCGTATTGAACGTTTTGCTCAACGTTGCGCCGGTAACCCTGTTTCCCGTTACCTGCTGCTACCGTGCATTGGCACGTTTGTCTTTTGCAATCCGATGACCTTAAGCCTGGGTCGCTTTATGCCGGAAAAGTACAAACCCAGCTACTACGCGGCCGCCTCTTATAGCTGCCACTCAATGAATGGCCTCTTCCCCCATATCAACCCAGGCGAACTGTTTGTTTATCTTGGCATTGCCAGCGGTCTGACAACACTGAACCTGCCACTTGGCCCACTGGCGGTGAGTTATCTGCTGGTTGGTCTGGTCACCAACTTCTTTCGCGGCTGGGTGACCGATCTGACCACCGCCATTTTTGAGAAAAAGATGGGCATTCAACTTGAACAAAAAGTTCATCTGGCAGGAGCAACATCATGACGCGTATTCGGATCGAAAAAGGAACGGGTGGCTGGGGCGGCCCGCTTGAGCTGGAAGCTACGCCGGGCAAAAAAATCGTCTATATCACCGCCGGTACCCGGCCTGCGATTGTCGACAAACTGGCACAGCTTACTGGCTGGCAGGCTATTGACGGATTTAAAGAAGGTGAACCCGCGGAGGCGGAAATTGGTGTCGCGGTAATCGACTGTGGCGGCACATTACGCTGCGGCATCTATCCGAAACGACGTATTCCCACCATTAATATCCACTCGACGGGCAAGTCCGGTCCACTGGCACAGTACATTGTAGAAGATATTTATGTCTCTGGCGTGAAAGAAGAAAACATCACTGTAGTGGGTGATGCGACACCACAACCCTCTTCCGTGGGCCGTGACTATGACACCAGCAAGAAAATCACCGAACAAAGCGATGGTTTACTGGCGAAGGTGGGAATGGGTATGGGTTCTGCCGTTGCCGTGTTGTTTCAATCTGGTCGTGACACCATCGACACTGTATTAAAAACCATTCTGCCGTTTATGGCATTCGTTTCGGCGCTCATTGGCATCATTATGGCTTCCGGTCTTGGTGACTGGATTGCCCACGGTCTTGCTCCGCTGGCGAGCCATCCACTGGGTCTGGTCATGCTGGCGCTCATCTGCTCCTTCCCGCTGCTTTCACCTTTCCTCGGCCCAGGCGCAGTTATCGCACAGGTTATCGGCGTATTGATTGGCGTGCAGATTGGCCTCGGCAATATTCCGCCGCATCTGGCTTTACCTGCACTGTTTGCCATCAACGCGCAGGCGGCCTGCGACTTCATCCCGGTCGGTTTGTCGCTGGCGGAAGCTCGTCAGGACACGGTTCGCGTCGGTGTCCCTTCTGTTCTGGTGAGCCGCTTTTTAACCGGCGCGCCGACTGTACTGATCGCCTGGTTTGTCTCCGGTTTTATCTATCAATAGAGGCTGAAACATGACCGTTATTTATCAGACCACCATCACCCGTATCGGCGCGAGTGCCACTGACGCCCTCAGCGACCAGATGCTCATCACCTTTCGTGAAGGCGCGCCTGCGGATCTCGAAGAATATTGCTTCATTCATTGCCACGGCGAGTTGAAAGGTGCACTCCATCCCGGTTTGCAATTTACGCTCGGGCAGCATCGCTATCCGGTGACCGCCGTTGGCAGCGTGGCGGAAGACAACCTTCGCGAACTGGGTCATGTCACCCTGCGCTTCGATGGTTTAAACGAAGCGGAATTTCCGGGCACTGTCCATGTGGCAGGCCCTGTACCCGACGATATCGCGCCGGGATCGGTTTTGATGTTTGAATCTGTTAAGGAGTAAAAAATGAATCAGGTTGCCGTTGTCATCGGTGGTGGGCAAACCTTAGGCGCGTTCCTGTGCCACGGTCTGGCTGCCGAGGGGTATCGCGTCGCGGTTGTCGATATTCAGAGCGACAAAGCCGCAAATGTGGCACAAGAAATTAACGCCGAATATGGTGAAGGAACAGCGTATGGTTTTGGTGCTGACGCCACCAGCGAGCAAAGCGTTCTGGCGCTCTCTCGTGGGGTAGATGAAATCTTTGGTCGCGTGGATTTGCTGGTCTACAGCGCCGGAATTGCAAAAGCAGCCTTTATCAGCGACTTCCAGCTCGGCGATTTTGACCGTTCGCTACAAGTGAATCTGGTGGGTTATTTCCTGTGTGCCCGTGAATTTTCGCGTTTGATGATCCGCGACGGGATTCAGGGGCGCATTATTCAGATCAACTCGAAATCCGGCAAAGTGGGCAGCAAACACAACTCTGGTTATAGCGCCGCGAAATTTGGTGGCGTCGGGCTGACTCAATCACTGGCGCTGGATCTGGCGGAGTACGGCATTACGGTGCATTCACTGATGCTCGGTAATCTGCTGAAATCGCCGATGTTTCAGTCGCTATTGCCACAATATGCGACCAAGCTGGGTATCAAACCGGATCAAGTCGAGCAGTATTACATCGACAAAGTACCGCTCAAACGCGGCTGCGATTATCAGGATGTGCTGAATATGCTGCTGTTCTACGCCAGTCCTAAGGCGTCGTACTGCACTGGTCAGTCGATCAATGTCACCGGCGGTCAGGTGATGTTCTGATTAACAGCGGAGATCCGTTAAGGATCTCCGCGAGACTAATAAAATGCCTGATGCGCTACGCTCATCAGGCATACAGGACTTCCGCCACTACATTAAGGAAAAGTTATGGTATCCGCACTCATCACCGTCGCCGTTATCGCCTGGTGTGCGCAACTGGCCTTAGGCGGTTGGCAAATTTCTCGTTTTAACCGTGCCTTCGACACACTATGCCAGCAAGGGCGGGTTGGCGTGGGCCGTTCCAGCGGGCGCTTTAAACCGCGGGTCGTGGTCGCCATCGCCCTGGACGATCAGCAACGCATCGTCGACACCTTGTTTATGAAAGGACTGACCGTCTTCGCCCGACCACAAAAAATTCCCGCAATTACCGGTATGTATGCGGGTGATTTACAGCCCGATGTGATCTTTCCCCATGATCCACTATCACAGAATGCTCTATCATTGGCGCTTAAACTGAAACGTGGATAATTTCGTTGTGAATGTTACTTGCTTGCGAAGTTATCATTTTGAAACCTAAATCAGGTAATCACGCCCATGAAACCTCGTCAGCGTCAGGCCGCCATTCTGGAGTATCTGCAAAAGCAGGGTAAATGCTCGGTTGAAGAATTGGCGCAATACTTTGACACCACAGGCACAACCATTCGCAAAGATCTGGTCATTCTGGAACATGCCGGAACCGTCATTCGTACTTATGGCGGAGTGGTGTTGAATAAAGAGGAATCCGATCCGCCTATCGATCATAAAACACTCATCAACACCCACAAGAAAGAGCTGATTGCAGAAGCTGCCGTTAGTTTTATCCATGATGGCGATTCGATCATTCTTGATGCTGGCAGTACCGTTTTGCAGATGGTTCCCCTGCTCTCGCGCTTTAATAACATCACAGTGATGACCAACAGTCTGCATATCGTCAATGCGCTATCCGAACTGGATAACGAACAAACTATCCTGATGCCAGGCGGAACATTTCGTAAAAAATCGGCCTCATTTCACGGGCAACTGGCAGAGAATGCCTTCGAGCATTTCACCTTCGATAAATTGTTTATGGGCACCGACGGCATCGATCTCAATGCGGGCGTAACCACGTTCAACGAGGTTTATACCGTCAGTAAGGCAATGTGCAATGCCGCGCGCGAAGTGATTTTGATGGCAGACTCATCAAAGTTTGGCCGTAAAAGCCCCAACGTAGTTTGCAGTCTTGAAAGCGTCGATAAGCTAATTACCGACGCAGGTATCGATCCAGCGTTTCGTCAGGCGCTGGAAAAGAAAGGGATCGATGTGATCATAACCGGAGAGAGCAATGAGTGAAGCACTACTGAACGCGGGACGTCAGACGTTAATGCTGGAGTTGCAGGAAGCAAGCCGTTTACCGGAACGTCTGGGCGATGATTTTGTTCGCGCCGCCAATATCATCCTGCACTGCGAAGGCAAAGTGGTGGTTTCGGGAATTGGCAAATCGGGCCACATTGGTAAGAAAATCGCCGCAACGCTTGCCAGCACTGGCACACCGGCTTTTTTTGTCCATCCGGCAGAAGCACTGCACGGCGATCTGGGGATGATTGAAAGCCGCGATGTGATGCTGTTTATCTCTTACTCCGGTGGCGCGAAGGAACTGGATCTGATTATTCCGCGTCTGGAAGATAAATCTATCGCGCTGCTGGCGATGACCGGCAAACCGACGTCACCGCTGGGCCTGGCGGCAAAAGCGGTGCTGGATATCTCCGTAGAACGCGAAGCCTGTCCGATGCACCTTGCGCCGACCTCCAGCACCGTGAATACCCTGATGATGGGTGACGCGCTGGCGATGGCGGTCATGCAGGCGCGCGGATTTAATGAAGAAGATTTTGCCCGCTCCCACCCTGCAGGAGCACTGGGCGCTCGCTTGCTGAATAAAGTGCATCATCTGATGCGTCGTGATGACGCTATCCCACAAGTAGCGTTAACCGCCAGCGTGATGGATGCGATGCTGGAACTCAGCCGCACTGGTCTGGGGCTGGTGGCGGTATGTGACGCTCAACAACAGGTACAAGGCGTCTTTACCGACGGCGATTTACGTCGCTGGCTGGTTGGCGGCGGCGCACTCACCACGCCAGTTAATGAAGCGATGACGACAGGCGGCACCACATTACAGGCACAAAGTCGCGCCATCGACGCCAAAGAGATCCTGATGAAGCGCAAAATCACTGCCGCACCGGTAGTGGATGAAAACGGCAAACTCACCGGCGCAATTAACCTGCAGGATTTCTATCAGGCCGGGATTATTTAATCCTTCAGCCCCAGACGTTTCGCCAGCCGATGCAGGTTGGCGACGTCGGTTTCCAGCATCCGCGCACAGGCGGCCCAGTTGTGATGATTTTGCGCCAGCGCCTGACGAATGGTTTCACGCTGGAACGCTTCTGTCGCTTCACGCAGGTTTTGCTTAACAACGGGCACCGCCGCCACTTCTGGCGGCGGCAACGTCACCTCAGGAAAAGCAAAATGTTGCGCCTCAAGAATCACTTCATCGCCGCTGCGGGTTGCTCTCGCCAGCACTACCGCCCGATGAATAGCATGTTCCAGTTCACGAACGTTCCCCGGAAAATTGTAGTGTTGCAGTAAATTTCGCGCTCCGGCACTTAATACCACGCGGGAGAGCCCCAGCCGCAAACGACACTGCTCGCAGAAATACCCCGCCAGCAGAATGACATCATCGCCCCGCTCACGCAGCGGCGGCACTGAAAGTGGAAACACGCTCAGGCGGTGGAACAAGTCAGCGCGAAATCGCCCTGCCAGTACCTCTTCGCGTAAGTCACGGTTAGTCGCCGCCAGCACGCGCACATCGACCCGCAAACTGCGGTCATCGCCAACGCGCTGAATATCGCCATACTGCAACACCCGCAGCAGCTTGGCCTGCAATGCCAACGACAACTCGCCGATCTCATCGAGAAACAGCGTGCCGTTATCCGCCATTTCAAACTTCCCGCTGCGGTTACTGATAGCGCCAGTAAACGCTCCTTTCACATGCCCGAACAGTTCACTTTCCGCCACACTTTCCGGCAGTGCGGCACAGTTGAGATAGACCAGCGGATTCACCGCCCGTGGCGAGGCTTCATGAATCGCTTTCGCCACCAGCTCCTTACCGGTTCCCGTCTCACCGCTGATCAGGACGTTGAGATCGGACGCCGCCACAATCTCAATCTCTTTTTTCAATTGCGTCATACCTGGCGACAGACCGATCATCTGCGTCTGTTTCACCGCTTCAAACGGCGCGGCATCGCCTGGCAGCATATTCTGACTTTCCAGTTGTTCAATCAGCAACGCATTGCTTAACGCTCCCGCCGCCAGCGCGGCAATCAGCCGTAACTCTTCGTCACTGAAAACATCGAACTGATCGGGCTGCATCCCGTCGAGCGTCAATGCGCCGATCAGGTTTTGTCCGGCAAACAATGGCAGACCAACGCAGGCGTGAACCTTCAGACTCTCCTGCCCGGGAATCAAACCGTCATAGGGATCGGGCAATTCGCTGTCTGCGGGAAAGCGCACCACGTCCCCGGCGCGGGCAATCGCTTCCAGCCGTGGATGCCCTTCCAGCGCAAAGCGTCTACCGAGTACATCCTTCGCCAGCCCGTCGATGGCAAGCGGAATAAACTGCCGCGAGTCATAACGTAGCAACGCAGAGGCATCACACTCCAGCACCTGACGCAGCGTGGTGATCAGGCGCTGAAAACGATCCTGATGACCAATCCCACGCTGCAATTCGATGGCGATATTCGCCAGCACATCAACGGAAAAACTCATCTTTGCCTCACTGTCAATTTGACTATAGATATTGTCATATCGACCATTTGATTGATAGTCATTTTGACTACTCATTAATGAGCATAATTTTATTTATAGAGTAAAAACAATCAGATAAAAAACTGGCACGCAATCTGCAATTAGCAAGACATCTTTTTAGAACACGCTGAATAAATTGAGGTTGCTATGTCTATTGTGGTGAAAAATAACATTCATTGGGTTGGTCAACGTGACTGGGAAGTGCGTGATTTTCACGGCACGGAATATAAAACGCTGCGCGGCAGCAGCTACAACAGCTACCTCATCCGCGAAGAAAAAAACGTGCTGATCGACACCGTTGACCATAAATTCAGCCGCGAATTTGTGCAGAACCTGCGTAATGAAATCGATCTGGCGGATATCGATTACATCGTGATTAACCATGCTGAAGAGGACCACGCCGGGGCGCTGACCGAACTGATGGCGCAAATTCCCGATACGCCGATTTACTGTACTGCCAACGCTATCGACTCGATAAATGGTCATCACCATCATCCGGAGTGGAATTTTAATGTGGTGAAAACTGGCGACACACTGGATATCGGCAACGGCAAACAGCTCATTTTTGTCGAAACGCCAATGCTGCACTGGCCGGACAGCATGATGACTTACCTGACAGGCGACGCGGTGCTATTCAGTAACGATGCTTTCGGTCAGCACTACTGCGACGAGCATCTGTTCAACGATGAAGTGGATCAGACGGAGCTTTTCGAGCAGTGCCAGCGTTACTACGCCAATATCCTGACGCCGTTCAGCCGCCTGGTAACGCCGAAAATTACCGAGATCCTGGGCTTTAACTTACCAGTCGATATGATAGCGACCTCTCACGGCGTGGTATGGCGCGATAACCCGACGCAAATTGTCGAGCTGTACCTGAAATGGGCGGCGGATTATCAGGAAGACAGAATCACCATTTTCTACGACACCATGTCGAATAATACCCGCATGATGGCCGATGCTATCGCCCAGGGTATTGCGGAAACCGACCCACGCGTGGCGGTGAAAATTTTCAACGTCGCCCGAAGCGATAAAAACGAAATCCTGACCAATGTCTTCCGCTCAAAAGGCGTGCTGGTCGGCACTTCTACGATGAATAATGTGATGATGCCGAAAATCGCCGGGCTGGTGGAGGAGATGACTGGTTTACGCTTCCGTAACAAACGCGCCAGTGCTTTCGGCTCTCACGGCTGGAGCGGCGGTGCGGTGGATCGTCTTTCCACACGCCTGCAGGATGCAGGTTTCGAAATGTCGCTTAGCCTGAAAGCCAAATGGCGACCGGACCAGGACGCTCTGGAGTTATGCCGTGAACACGGTCGCGAAATCGCCCGTCAGTGGGCGCTCGCGCCGCTGCCGCAGAGCACGGTGAATACGGTGGTTAAAGAAGAAACCTCTGCCAACACGACGGCTGACCTCGGCCCACGGATGCAGTGCAGCGTCTGCCAGTGGATTTACGATCCGGCAAAAGGCGAGCCAATGCAGGACGTTGCGCCAGGAACGCCGTGGAGTGAAGTCCCGGATAACTTCCTGTGCCCGGAATGCTCTCTCGGCAAAGACGTCTTTGACGAACTGGCATCGGAGGCAAAATGAGCAACGGCATTGTGATCATTGGTTCGGGCTTCGCCGCCCGCCAACTGGTGAAAAATATTCGCAAACAGGACGCCAGTATTCCATTAACTCTGATTGCCGCCGACAGCATGGATGAGTACAACAAACCGGATCTCAGCCATGTTATCAGCCAGGGGCAACGTGCCGATGACCTTACCCGCCAGACGGCGGGTGAATTTGCCGAGCAGTTTAATCTGCACCTGTTTCCGCACACCTGGGTGACGGATATCGATGCCGAAGCCCATGTGGTGAAAAGTCAGAATAATCAGTGGCAATACGACAAGTTAGTGCTGGCAACCGGAGCCAGCGCCTTTGTCCCGCCAGTGCCTGGGCGTGAGTTAATGCTGACATTAAATAGTCAGCAAGAGTATCGCGCCTGTGAAACGCAACTGCGGGATGCCCGACGCGTATTGATTGTTGGCGGTGGCTTGATTGGTAGCGAACTGGCGATGGATTTTTGTCGTGCAGGCAAAGCGGTCACGCTAATCGACAACGCTGCCAGTATTCTGGCATCGTTAATGCCACCGGAAGTAAGCAGCCGCTTGCAGCATCGGTTGACGGAGATTGGCGTTCATCTGCTGTTAAAATCTCAGTTGCAGGGGCTGGAAAAAACGGATTCTGGCATTCTGGCAACGCTGGACCGCCAGCGCAGCATCGAAGTGGATGCGGTAATTGCCGCCACCGGACTGCGCCCGGAAACCGCCCTGGCACGACGCGCCGGGCTGACGATTAATCGCGGCGTTTGCGTCGATAGTTATCTGCAAACCAGTAATGCCGATATTTATGCGCTGGGCGATTGCACGGAAATTAACGGTCAGGTATTGCCGTTCCTCCAGCCGATTCAACTTAGCGCGATGGTGCTGGCAAAAAATCTTCTCGGCAATAACACGCCGCTGAAACTCCCGGCGATGCTGGTGAAAATCAAAACGCCAGAATTACCGCTGCATCTGGCAGGCGAAACCCAGCGTCAGGATTTACGCTGGCAAATTAATACCGAACGCCAGGGAATGGTGGCGCGCGGTGTTGATGATGCCGACCAGCTTCGCGCCTTTGTGGTCAGTGAGGATCGGATGAAAGAGGCGTTTGGATTGTTGAAAACGTTGCCGGTGTAGGCATGGTTTTCTCCCTCGCCCAAAGGGCGAGGGGACTGTCCGCGCTCTTTTTACGCTTAGTTACGCCACATCCGCCACTATGCAGCATGCAGGATGCGCGCCGCAGCAATAACCCCCTGCCCCAGAGACAAGCCGCCATCACCCGCCGGTAAACTCTGCGGAAAGAGTAATGTGAAATCAGCGAGATAATGCGCCAGGCGTGTACGCAGCAATCGGTTATGAATAACCCCACCGCTAAATACCAGCGTAGTGATACCGCGCATCGTGGCCTGCTCACGCATCAACGCGGCAAAACCCTGCGCCAGCGCATCATGAAACGCCCACGCGCGTTGATTAACCGGTGCCAGCCAGTTCAGCCACTGCTGCCAGAAAGTGGCGAGATCCAGTTGATTGTCCACCAGCGGTATCGTCACCGGATGCGTCACTCCGTCGCATGAAGCTGCTAGCGCCTCCAGAGCACAAGCCGCTTCACCTTCATAGCTTAACGTGGCTGGCGCACAGCCCAGTGCCGCCGCCACAGCATCGAACAAACGTCCACACGATGATGCCAGCGGCGCGTTAATTCCACGCTCAATGGCCCGCGCCAGCACGCTCCAGTTTTGCTGTTGCACACTTGCCGTTTCAGGGTAATTCTGCCACTCCGGCACAAAGCGCAGGCACTGCGCCAGCAGGTTACGCCACGGCTGCTTCGCCGCCAAATCGCCCCCCGGAAGCGCCACTGCAGGCAAGCCGCCCAGGTGCTGGCATTCGCGATAGTTCACCCGCAGGCACTCGCCGCCCCATAAAGCGCCGTTCTCCCCCATACCGATACCGTCGAGCGTCAACGCAATGACATCACCGCCATCCAGTGGCCAGTGATGTTCTGCCAGACACGCCGCCGCATGAGCATGATGATGCAGCACCGTTTGCGTCGGCAGATTCATTTCGCGCGCCCACTGGCTGGAGACATAGCCCGGATGTGCGTCATGCACAACGTATTGCGGGGTAAAATCGTAGATGTTTTGCATCAGGCGTAACGCTTCGCGCCACTGCATCTGGATGCCATCGTCACTTAAATCGCCCAGATGCTGACTCAACACTGCTTGTTCACCGCGCACCAGGCAGAAGGTATTTTTCAGATCCGCGCCGAGACACAGCACAGGCGGAACATTTTTAAAGCCCGGAGGCAAAGCCAGCGCATCCGGCACATACCCCCGCGAACGGCGCAGCATTTCGCCGCTTTCACGCACCACCGAATCATCCATCCGCTGCACGATGTCGCGGTTATGTATCAAGAATCCGTCGGCAATGCCCTGCAAATCCGCCAGCGCCTGTTCGTTGCTGATAGCCGGTGGTTTACCGCTCAGGTTACCGGAGGTCATCACCAGCGGGCATTGCAGTTCCTGTAACAGCAAATGCTGGAGCGGGTTCGCAGGCAACATTACCCCGACTTCGTTAAGGCCAGGGGCGATATCATCACAAAGCTCAGGTACATATTTTTTATCCACCAGCACAATCGGCGCGGCGGGCGTGGTAAGCAACTGGCGCGTAGCGTCTGGTAAACCGTCAGCCACTGGCAACATGACCGCCAGCGGTTTCGCCGGGCGATGTTTGCGCGCCCGAAGTGTCGCCACCGCGTTACTGTTACGTGCATCGCAGGCAAGATGAAATCCGCCAATCCCTTTGATGGCGACAATGTTGCCCATTTTTAACTGTGCGATAGCTGCCTGTAATGCCGCCTCTTGTTCCGCATGTTCATCATGACTTACCCATTCAAGATGGGGGCCACACTCCGGGCAGGCCACCGGCTGGGCGTGGAAGCGACGATCGAGCGGGTCGCGATATTCTTTGTCACAGGCCGGACACAGCGGAAACGCCGCCATCACGGTAAACGGGCGGTCGTAAGGCATCGCGCGAATAATGGTGAAACGTGGGCCGCAGTGGGTACAGTTGATAAACGGATAACGATAACGCCGCTCGCCCGGGGTATTCATTTCAGCAAGACAGGCAGGACAAGTCGCGGCATCGGGAACAATTTGCGTATTCATGACTCCGCCTGTGCTCTGACGGATAGTGAACTCGGTGGGCAGTTGTGACCAGATAAACGGCTCACGCTCGACGCTATCAATACGCGCCAGCGGCGGGCAGTGCTGATGCAACTGCACAAGAAACGTTTCCGGGTCTTCCAGCAGCCGGACTTCCACTCCATCGCCGTCATTACAGACATCGCCGTGAAGATTTAATTGCTGTGCCAGCTGCCAGACAAACGGACGAAAACCGACGCCCTGCACTTTGCCACGAATACGCAGTTGGACACCGCAAGATGTGTTTTTTGCCATTGAGTTATTCCCGCCATCATGAATTGCGTAACCCGCCCAGCCGGACACGAGCGCGTCGCATCCGGCAGTCACAGGTCGGCGATACTGCCCGCTTCGTATTCTACGAATATTTCCGGGAATTCCTTTGATACCAGAACAGTTCTGTAAGATTTTTAGAACATCAGCGCCGTACGGCGACGTTTTTCTGCGCTCAGTTGTTCAAGTTTATTACGATCGACACAAATCAGCGCATGGGTCGGGCAAGCCGCCATACACGCCGGGCCGTCTTCACGATGGTTACAGAGGTCGCATTTATTGGCTTCGGCTTTGTCAGCCCGTACATTCAGCCCCGCGCCGCTGTTGCGAATCACCGGACGTACCACCACTTCCATCGCGCCATACGGGCAAGCCACAACGCAGGTTTTGCAACCAATGCAACGTTCCTGCATCACATGAACAAACCCTTTATCACGGCTGATAGCACCATTCGGGCAGACGTTAGCGCACGGTGCATCTTCACACTGACGGCAGACTGTTGCCGTAGAAATGTTCACACCTTTAATGACATGGATTCGCGGTAAAAAAGTTTCCGGGGTCAGCGATGCACAGTCCTGATTCTCCTGATGAGAAACCACGCACGCCACTTCACAGGTACGGCAACCAATACATTTACTCGCGTCAGCAATGATGAAACGGTTCATCAAATTCTCCAGCAATGACAGTTAATGCGCCGATACATTCACAAATCATGCCAGTTTTTAATTTACTGTTATTTAAAGAAATTAAATTCTGCAATGCAGGAAAAACGATGTCATCGACACTAGTGACGATGACATGTGATGACAATGTTTATCGCGAAAGGGCAATGAGTGAGTCGCGGCAGATCAATTTTCCGCTGAAGGTTTTCGGCGGTGAGAAATCCCCGCCATCGAGCATAAAAATCAGCCGTCCAATAATTTCCTGAATCATCTCAGTCACCGGAATTTTTACGCTGGAGAGCGCCGGAACGATATAGGGGGCAATAGCGATATCATCGAATCCGATAACTGACACCTGCTCTGGCACCGCTACGCCGCGCTCGTGTAACGCTTTCATCGCACCTATCGCCATATCGTCGTTACTGGCAACTAACGCGCTAAATTTAGCCCCACGTTCGAGCAACGTTTCTACCCCTTCGGCCCCGCTGGCGGGCGTCCATTTACCGTTAGCGATAAGTTTTTCATTGAGCGCAATACTATGCTGCGCCAGCGCGTCTTTATACCCGGCAAGACGTTCAATGCTGGTGGGAGAATCCATCGAGCCGGTAAGGAAAGCAATCTCCTGATGTCCGGCGTTTATCAACTCTGCCACGGCGTTAAAGCTGGTCTGTTTATGATCGCACCAGACGCTATGGCTGCTGTTTTTGCGCAGGCGGCGATTAAGCACCATTATCGGCTGACTGTGTGCGTCAATGATGTCATCAATCTCATCCACGCTTAAAAAACGCGGGTAAATCATAATGGCGTCGCAGCGCAAATCCAGCAGATACTGAATCGCCTGGCGCTCTTCTTCGGCGCTGTGTTTACCATCTGCCAATAGCAACTGTCGCCCTTTCTCTTCCGCCATTCGCGCGGCATGAAAGAGTAATTCACTAAAATAAATGCCGTGGTAAAGCGTGTTGGTCACGACCAGCCCCAGCGTCTGAGTACTCTTCGCCGACAGATTGCGCGCCAGCAAGTTTGGGCGGTAACCGCTCTCTTCTACCGCCTGAAACACGCGATCTTTAGTCTCCTGGCTGACGTAGCCATTACCTGAAAGCACGCGGGAAACGGTCGCTTTTGAAACCCCGGCGCGCTTCGCCACTTCCAGCATCGTCGTCATCATTTTCATCCCTTTACACGCAATCAACGCAGTGTACTGCACCGTTTGCCGATTGTCCTTGCGCAATCGGCGGGAAAAATATTCAGGTGACCGGTTTCACAAATATAAAAAATGAACAATTAACTCTCTTGCTTATTTAGTGACAACTATTCATGATTTTGTGAAACCGGTTTCCTAATTCCGTTTCAGCATCGGCATTTTTCCGTCACGTCGACTGATAACAACTACATCTACCCTACTGATAACAGGATAAAATCCGATGGCCAAAAATTATGCGGCGCTGGCACGCTCGGTGATAGCGGCACTGGGCGGCGTTGATAACATCTCGGCAGTCACGCACTGTATGACGCGTTTGCGCTTTGTTATCAAAGATGACCAGCTTATCGACAGTCCGACGTTGAAAACCATCTCCGGCGTGCTCGGCGTGGTACGTAGTGACAACCAGTGCCAGGTGATTATCGGCAATACCGTTTCACAAGCCTTTCAGGAAGTCGTCAGCCTGCTGCCGGGAGATATGCAGCCCGCACAGCCCGTGGGTAAACCCAAACTTACGCTACGTCGCATTGGTGCGGGGATCCTCGATGCGCTGATCGGCACCATGTCACCGCTGATCCCGGCGATTATCGGCGGATCGATGG
>OLOE01000451.1_pt1 | contig 21154 bp, 20 predicted proteins | sample 1673201 | NCBI WGS metagenome assembly OLOE01 (sample SAMEA3136765, study PRJEB25190) | human gut metagenome | biome: human gut; feature: human-associated habitat; material: faeces | place: Austria | collected 2013
ATTGCCGAGCGTAGGGCTATTCCAGATTTCCGCACCGGTCTTGCCGCAGCGGCATCCCAAAACATGCCGTCGATACGCACCGAAAGGCAGACGGGATGTCTTTCTTGACATCCCGTAGTTCAGCTAATCGTTATTATCTTCATTCTTTTGGGACTTGCTACAGCTCAGCTTATACATAGCAGTTTTCTCATCGTTCTTATTATTCTTATCAGACAAAAATGCCGTGCCGAGTGAGATTCACCCGGCACGGCGCCCCAAAAAGGACGGAGGGCGAGACAGGAAAGCTGTAAGGCATGACCCTCCATCTGCCCAAGTATCCTAAACGGCAAGGCCGCGCAAGACCTCATGCCGCAGCGGCAGCCGTCAACGCTCTAGAGCGACTTCCACTTCATCGGCTTCCATCTGATCGCTCCCGTATACCTCGGCCAACTCATCGAGAGAGACGGATGGAGCGTCCTGCTCGCGAACCGTGAACCCTCGACGCTCATCCATGTCTTGGTCGGCATTGAGTCTGATCCGCCTGGAGATTTCGTCATCGGTCACGTGTTCTGGCAGCTGGTCGATGGAGATGGCGAGGGCGATAAGATAGTTCGTATCGTGCTCGTCTACGACCTCCTCGAAGACATTGTAGGGGATCATAGCAGCGGCACCATATTCGCCCGCGAGCGACTCGGCAAACGTTGCGGCATCATAGGCATCACCGAGTACGCCTCGCTCTTGAATCGCCTCGACGGAAGTCCATGCATCCAGCGCGTCGCGACTCCAGACCGTTACCCGAAGGTCCCAGCCTCGGTCGAGGGAGGGGTCCTCGATGGCATGGCAGTCCACGAAGATGGGGGAGCGCTCCGGCTTCTTCACGACCCACGCGGCGCTATGGTGAACCAAGTCCTCTTTTGCCTTCTCCAGGAAATACGGCTGGTGATGGGTTCCCATATCTTCTCCTAACGCTCGCAAATCGATATTTCAAGGTCCGCAGACCGTGTATCCGACTGGATGGAATCGCGAGAGTCGGCTCGTTCGCCGATATGCCCAAACTGCTCAAAGGCATCGCGGGTGATGTAGATGCCGAAGCGTTCGGCGAGCTCATTCTCGATGCCGAGGTCCGCGTGTACCACGCCCACGGCGCATGCACCGTCGGGCAGCGCGAGCTCGCCGGTGTGCTTGATATCTATGTCCCCGATTGCACGGCCTTGGAAGAAGTCCGTGAGTTGAAGTGTATATCCCGGATGGGAGGTACGGGAAAGCATGTGCGACACGCGATCACCGCTCGACCAACAATATGCATCCATGGTGCCATTCATCAGCCTAGAGACCATGCTCGTCTCCCGGACCGTGTTTCGGGCGATGACCGCATCCGCAGAACTGAAGTCTTCAGAGACGTATGCCGCATCGATGAGCTCCTCAACGGGCTCGAAAGCGACGGGGAATATATTATGGTTGATTCCCATGCAGTCTCCTAACGCTCGCAGTTCGATATTTCGCGGTCCGAATTTTGCACGCGAAATTGAACAGATTCGCAACTCTCGGGCACATCGCCGCACCGACCGAACCGCTCATACGCATCGGGCGTGATATAGATGCCATACCTCTCAGCCAGCTCGTCCTCGATGCCCAAGTCCGCATGCTCCACGCCCACCGCGCATGCTCCGTCCGGCAGGCGCAGCTCGCCGGCGTGTTTGATATTTGTATCCCCGGTCGCATGGCCTCTGACGAAACTGGTGAGCTGGAGCATGTATCCCGGATGGGAGGTGCGGGAGAGCATATACGCAACGGCCCGCCCACTCGACCAGCAATACGCATCCATGCATCCGTTCATGAGTTTCCAGACCATGGCCGTCTGCTTGACCGTGTTTCGCGCGATGATGGCATCCGCTGCTGTGAAATCACCGGACTTATAAGCCGTGATGAGGAGTTTCCTGACAGGCTCGAAGGTGATGGGGAAGATGTTGCGGCAGGTATCCATGGGACGCTTCCAAAACTCTATCTAGACGCCTATACGCAGAAGTTCCATGGCATGTTCACGGTCGAAGGAGGCGGTGAGCTTGCCGAAACGTTCGATATAGCCGATATGCTCGAGGCGCTTCACCAGGCGGCGGAACGGCTCGTATTGCACGCCCGCCTGATTTGAAAGTTCCCGAATCGTGATGCGCTGGCCGACGCTCTTCTCGAGGGCATCGAGAACCGACATGTAGAATTCCCGCTCCGATGGGGTCAACTTGAAGTGGCTCGGGTCGCAGCGGTTCGAGATTTCATCGGCTGCGGCATCGGCGCGGCGATAGGATTCCGTGGGGATATGCCTACCCGAGGCCTTTTCGAGCAGGCAGAAGAGCCTGAGCGACTGCCGTGCCGTGAGCGAGAGGGTGAATTCGCCCGCAGGAGAGCCAAGGGAACACTTCTTGACCACCAGCTTGGCGATTTCACTGGATGGAATCGGGTCGAGAGACGAGTACCCGCCATCGAGCAGGTACAGCTTTGCAAGCATCTCGACGAGTTCTGCGCGGTTGAGCGAGATTTCGCAGGAGCCTTTGACGATCATCGTAGCCTCCTAGGCGATTGCCACGTTACCGTACGTATCGAACTCGATGAGCTTCTTGACCTTGAGGGAGAAGAGGATTGATTCGAGCGTGGATTCCGCAGACGCGGTATCGATATTCTTCTGAAGTTCGGTTTTGCTCACGGTATGGTCCCTGTTGTCGTATAGGTAGAAGAGGATCTGCTGTTCGGTCCTCTCGAAAAAACTGTCCTGTTCGTTCATATGTGTCTCTTTTCATCGACGACGCTTGCTTCGGAACAGGATACGGGACAGATATGCGGGCAATCAGTTCCTTGCCGCAGCGGCATATCTACCGATTTCGAAAGCTCTGCTAACGCTCTGTCGGCTGAACCGCATAGTCGAACCCATCGCCTGTGCAGTACCCATCCAGACGGTCCGCGATATCGTCCAAACCTTCTTCTAGCCCTTTCTCGAGCCTGAATCCTTCGGGGACATCGAGCACGCCTGCGGAGCAGAGCTGCGTGATGGTCAGATCTATATAGTCCCTACCGCCGTCCTTTGACATCTCGCCCAGCAGGGAGGGGGAGTTCTCCAGATCGGGAGTCTGGACCACCGCGTCGATGTTCCACACGTTCGCCTCGATGCCTCTGCACTCGAGCATGTCCGCCACATCACTGCGCGTCCATTTGACGGTCGCATCCTCGATGATATCGGGGTCGGCGATATCCCAAGCGACCGACAGGTCATCGACGCGCACGGCATCTCCCGACCATTCGCCGGTCTTGCCGTCATACCCCTTCACGACCGCGAACGGCTCATCCCCGCCGCAAAACAATATCGCCGTCGAGCCGAACCTCACGAGTTCGACGTTGCCCTTCGGGTCGGGTGCTATCCCGGTGTCCCGGATATCGACATTCATTTCCGTCCTCCTAAAATCTCGTTTTGCCGCTGCCGGCAGGTCTCTGCGGTTGCAGCGGTTCAAGGTCGACGGCCTCCATGAGGTCGCTGAGGGATTCCATTCGCCCGTTTCCGGTGAATTCCCAACCGAAAATCGCGCAGATATCCCGTTCGATGTTGAGGATGCCGCCGGTCGTCTCAGCAAAGCGGACCAGGAGGTCCTCAGCGGAAGACCCGCGTCGCATATGGAGACGCGACATTTCCCTCGAGAGGTCTGCGTTCTCCAGGGCAATCACCATGTCGCTCAGCGACTTGGCGATGAACAGGACTTCGAATTTCATGTTACCGTGCGCCATGCCCGGCGTCTCATCTAGAATCAGCTTGCCGCCATCCAAGATAAGCTCGAATTCTTGCGAGTCGTTTCCGAGCCCATAGCGACCGTCGGTCAGCTTGGACACGAAATCACCGACATTGCGCGGTTGCGCCCTGGTGAAGGACACCGAGTCCGAAAATAGGTAATCGCAGGCTCCCGAGGCAGAATCCTTGAGAATGACGATGTGTCCGGATGTGTCGATGGCTTCGAGCATGGTGCAGACGTTGTCCGTTGCGCTGGAATCGTAGAACCCCGCCTCGGATTCGAGCTCCTTGCCGAATGCGGTGCGGATGACGTCCTGTGCGAACCCGATGTCCGACCGTAGGTCATCATAGACGGCTTGGTCTTCGCCCGCCCGCCGCCAGGCGCTATCCAGAATCTCATCGGTCAATCCGTTCGGTATCTCGACGTCTGGAAAGCGGGACGGCTCCGCAATTCGCGAGACGGCTTCACGCGCCCAGCTATTGCATATATCCTCGACGAGTTCCTGTATCCGCGAGGCCCCATGCGATAGGACGATATGTCTGTCCGGTCGAACGCGTGCGGTCTCGGCCGCCTTCATGACGGTCGAGAGGGGGTTGCCGAGGTTGACGAGCGAGCGACTTCCTACCGCCTTGGAGAGGAGCATCTCATAGCTTTCCCCTGCGGAGATGTCTCGAAGCCCGAGGATCTTTTCCGCGACCGAGAAGAACTTTGCCGAGATAGCGGAGATTCTCGCGGATGCAGTACCGCCTCCGTCCGGGGAGAGGATGAGCTGTCCGTTGGGCTCGGGATACAGTCGCTCGCAATCCCGAACGGAACCCGAGATGAAGGCACCCGCTTTCAATCCATCCTGTTCCACCGTCCACGAATCGCCTCGACGGCAGAGGAGAACCGCATCGGGCACCTTGAATCCTTCGAGAACCTCTATGGGAATTTCCCGCATTGTCACTGTCGTTCCGGTCCTTTCGATATTCTGCACATTCGTATAGCCTGACTTTACGAATGCGATTAGATGCATACCGAATGGGGGACAGAAGTAGACGCGAACAGCAGAAGGAGAGGGGATACCCCCTGCGGAATATCCCCTCTCTTTCTAGCTTGTATATGGTTCTAGAACTCGACGTCCTTGTCGTAGAGGTCGAGCTCGGGTCTCGGGATGACAGTCGGCTGTCCCGCTTGTCGGGCCGCCGCCTCGTCGCTCTTCGCATCGCACAGGTCGCTCAGCGGCATGTCCGCGCCACCGCCCTGATGGTATTCCAAGGCCGCGTCCTTGCTGCCTTGGCGCGACGCCGCCGCATCGCGGTCCTCGAGCATCTGTTTCGCGTCTGCGGCGGCACGCGGCATTTCCTTGCCGGATGCCTCCAGATTCTGCTCGTAGTCGCGGGCGTTGAGAAGGCGGGCATCGTAGGCATCCTCGATGCCTGCGACCAAAGCGCCGGCGCTGAATTCCTGCGGGGCGCGGAAGTCATAATCGAAATTGCTGCGGGAGTCATCGCCGCTGATTGGATAGACGCGGACGGGCATATCCGACTTGAAGCTCGCCGTGAAGGGCTTACCGGACTGCGCATAGGCGAGCTGCCTATCCGTGAGGAACTTGCTCACGATCATGCCGCCGAGGTCTTGGTTGCCGACCATGGTATGGGGAGGGAGCTTGCACAGCAGGAAATTCTTATCTGGGCCGTCCTCGGCGGAAACGTGCTTGACTTTCATATCGCAGGGGGCGAATGTGAGCCCCGTGTATTCCTGGGACACATCGCGCTGTGGCTCAGACTTGGCGGCTTCCTTGCCCTGATAGGCCGCCGCCACGGCAGCCGCAAGATCACAAGGCATGACTGCGGGGTCGCCCTCGCCGGGGTAGTCGATGCGTTTGTTCTGCTCATCGTACTTGAAGAATCGCACATCGCGGTCGGAGCGGAAACCGTACTTCACGGGCTTCCCCGAGTCCTTGTCCTGCTTCATGAACTCACGGGCGGGCATGGAGACCTTCAGGCCCGAAAGGTCCTTACCCCCGACCACGGTGCCCTTCGGCATCGTCATGTTGATCCGGAGGCGCTCGTTGCCATTGCGGTCCGTGTAGGGCTTCACGCGGACATCCTTGTTCTCGAAGCCGATATTGATGTACTCGGGCTTCTTTTTCGCGCCGCTGTTTTTCATATCCTTCTCCTTATCCTTATTCTTCTCTTCACTCTCTTCGGCTATCTCGTCTTGCGTGACGGAAGGGGAGTAGGTTGTTTTTGCTGCAGGGTCTTCCTCGGGAAAGCCCGCATTGCTCGAACGGTCGGCGGCGATACCTTTACGCCTGGATGCGGCATCGACTTCCGATTGGACGAGATTGCCGAGACTCATAGTCTTCCCAGTTGGTCTTCTCACCGTCTCGAGATGGATGCCGCCATAGCCGTCCTCGAGGGCACGATCGACCATACCCTCGAGCTCCATTCGCATCTCGCTTCCCTCGGGAAGCTGCCTGATGGCCTCCTGCACGCTGATTGCGGCGTTCTTGAAGCCCGCGACCGCCTTCTCGCAATCAAGGTCGGCATCGTCCTTATCGACGTTTTTCACGGGATGTTTCTCGCGATCGAGTTTGACCTCATTTCGGACGATATCGATGACATCGTGGTATCCGAAATCGAGTTGTCCGCTGATTCGCGGCCTGACCCCGCAATCCCTGAGGAAAGACCTGAACTTCTTGAGGGTCTGCTCGGAAAGGCCGCCGCTGGGGACGAGTTCGTACTGTGCGGCGTCGAAATCGACCGCCGTCTCGATGGCGGCACGGTAGAAGGAATCCGTACGGTCGCCTTTGTAGCCCCAGAAGCTGTCGACTACCGGGCCGCACACGATGACCGCATCCTGTCCGGAGTCGATTGAGCGCCGATTGAGGTCGGTCTGAATGGACGCAAGCTCGACGCAGCTTTCGAGCGACCCGTTTGTGAGCCGAATCGCCCGCTCGTCTCCGCGCAACGCCTCGAGTTCCATGTTGCGCCGGCAGGATGGGACGGCGCTGGCGCTGTAGCCCATTTCGGTGAGAGCGCCGGCGATAAGTTTACCGAGCGTGTTGGTATTCGGGCCGTGCAGGTTGATGACCAAGGCCATGGTGACTCCAATCGCTTCACGTTGCGTATTTGATTCAGAGTATGGAAGCCGAGGGATTCTAGACGGGACGATGGGACGAAAGTAGAGGGCGGGATACCGCATTAACGGCATCCCGCCCTCCATTACGGATTCGCAAGCCTAGTAGTTCGCCAGATGCTCCGCAGCATCCAACATGGGAAGTCCCACGCCCTCCATGCCGTAGCGCATCGATTGGGCCTCATCGGTCTTCTCATCGCAGAGCGAATCGAGGCTCTGCTCGCAACCCGGCAATTTGTCAGAATCCATATACGGCACCGCAGCCACGGACACGACAAGCTCGACGATGTCCCTATTCTCATCGATGACGGTGGGCAACTCGGCTACTCCGAAATCGCCTCCGAAGCCATCTGGTCGGAGAGGCTCTAGGATGACCGCATCGTGGTTCCCCGAGTCTCGGGAGTTGTTCGGACAACTGAAATAGCAGGACTCTCCATCGACCGTCACCGTACCGGTAATGAAACCGTCATCGTTTTGACTATCGATTTCGACTCCGATATCCGGTCCCTGCGTGCGGGCTTGCTCTTTCGCCTGCGCCCGCACGGCAATACGCGCCCGCTCTTCAGGCTCAAGGCCGAAGCGGTCGGACATGGTGTCGAGAAGTTCGGGGACGGACTTCGTATTGATAACGTCGGCACCGCTGAGAAGCGTGGCAAGGGAGCGCAGGGACCCATCGGCAGCATGCTTCTCACCGGCATCTTCGCCAAAAGTCGAAAGCAGGGCGATAGGGTCGACTACGGGGCCGCTGTAGGGGATATCGGCTACGTTCTCGAATCCTTGAAACAGTTTCCCGTAGGCAAGCTCGGACGGAAAGACATTGAAAATAGCCGACTCGTGATCGTGAAGCCCACTCGGTACGAAATCCGTAGTCGTGACGAGAAGGATGAACTCGGGAAAATAACTGACCGTCTCGCTCGATGTGAGCTTATCGAGCAGCTCCCGGGCGCCTGCATCGAGAGGGCGGGCCGACATATCGGGCAACGGCCTGCCATGCGACAGCTCGAAACCCTCCCGATCGGACATCAGGTGTTTTTGATAGTACGAGGCGGAATCGACCAAACCGGAAATGCTGCCGGCATCGATGGTCGGACTCCAGGAGAATAGACCGGCCAGCATGGACATGCGGGGGTCGATCCAGCAAGATCCATCGGCATCCCGATCGAACGAATCGATGACGGCGAATGCCTTATCCTGCCCGCGCTCGAAGACCATGTCGGACACATAGTCGCATCCCTTGAAGAACTCTCCGCTTGCGATTTCAGAGGTTCTGGCATTGAAGATGGCAGTAGCCCGATTATATAGCCCTTCGCTCGGATCGTAGCTGGAACTGACCACGAGAAGGTTGAACTCGGGGAAGAACGTCATGGTATCGTCCTTGACGAGCGTCTCGAGAAGCAGGTCCTTATCCTGGAAGCCATGCTGTCTATACATGTCTAATCTCCAATTTCCGAATTATCCCGCTGTTCGTCTTCTTGGTAGCGTTCGCCCGTATGGGCATCCTGAACGGCAGAGGCGACTTCACTCCTGTCCTCGCACATATCATCGAGGCTCTCGCCGAGACCGGCGATATCGTTGGCGAACTGCCCGCAGAAATCGTGAGCCTCACCAAGGTCGGCGCAGAAGCGACCGTTGCCGCCTTTGACGAGGATGGAGTTCCCCCAGCTCTCGTTGATTTTTTCAGATTGGTTGACGCTTCCGGAGCCGAAGAACTCTCCGAGATACCTGGAAACCTCGCCGAAATCGTCACCTAGTTCAGCATCGAATTCAAAGCGTTGCTTAGTCTCGAGATCGACATGTTTCTCGAGGACACGGCCATTTTCCGCGTCGAAGCCCATCTTCTCAAGAGCCGATGAGATGTACTTACATCCTAGGGCCTCATTGGCAAGCGTCGCGCAATATGTCTCGCTGCAAAGCTCGACATTGAACAGATTATCTAACGCCTCGATTTCGTCATCATCAAGTACCTGCGTTAGCGCATCCATGTTCTTTTCACAGGCTGCCGTCAGCTGGTCTGCACGCTCCGCCGACAGTCCTCGGCCGTGTTCCTCGCGAAACTTCGTCTGGACTTCCTCGGTGCTGCAACCATCGGCATACTTGGAATAGTTTTCGACGGTAGCGTATACCGCATTGGCCAAATCAATCTTATCGCCATCGATATCATCGAGCTTGGAGAAGGACAGCGTTGCCTTGTCCTGTCCACGGCTCAAATTGACCTCGATGTTATTGCCATGGTAGCGATTGGAACAGTCAACCTCGTTGATAATATCGAACGGGTCTTTCGCATCGACCATCAGCTCGATATCCGAGCTGATGTCCTCAAGTTCATAGCGGCTGGCAGAGTCTAGCCAGTCGATAATATTGTCAACGCTATCGCGAGCGGTCGCGAGAAGGCTTGCCTTGCTGACGCTCTCGAGATGCCCATAGCCATTGAAGCGGAAGAAATCGGCATCTTGATCGACGCGACGGGCTTCGCTAAGGACTTGGGCGGCATCCCAGCCATTGGCTTGTGCCGCTTCTTCTACAGACGAATATGTATCGAATTGCCCGTACTCATTCGCCGCATCCCATGCTTTCGCACAGTCCAGCAAATCGATATCATCTGCGTAGTTGAGCAGGTAGTCTTTTAAGCCGACACGGTTCATGGTTTCCTCCAAGCAGCTAAATTCGTTACATCCAAATCATCGCAAGCGAACCGAATCGAACCGACTGCGGGACACAAGTAGCCGCCGCGGTCGTGTAATTAGTTTCCACATTTGCGTCATGCCTAGTTAGCCGGAACTCTGGGGGTTCTCCCTTCGACATGTGTCTCCTTGATTTCTTTATTATTAGTATTCTTCTTATCCGTGTAGCTCGGTAGCGCACTACTCGGCTACCGAGCTACACGCAAAGCCGAGACGTCAGCGGCTCTGCTCCGTCCGTTTCCCACAGTCCTCGTCGACATCGAGCGAAGACTCCTCAGATTTGACGGCCACGAGTTCATCGAGGGACTCGCCCGCATCGCGTTCCATCTCGAGTTCGATAATCGCGGCATCCGCCTTCAGTTCGACTTCCGTGAGTGCGAGGATTGACGGCATGGTGCAAAGCGGGTCGTTGAAGACCTTCTCGACCTTATCGCTAGGCACATCGGAGATGAAGCCGTCCTCGTCGCGGAGAAGATCAACGCCGTTGGGCGCAAGCTCATGGAACGTCAAAAGAGTCGGCGGTTCACTGTAGACCTTGAAGGCGAGGGCTTTGTCGGATTCACCCCAATCGGCCCCATCGCGCGAATAGGGGACTTCATCCTCAATCTGGTCAATACAACTGACGAGACCGTCTCCTCCCAGCAGGAAGTAATCTTTTTCGTTCTCGGGACCCGAGATGCGCTGGACGGCAAAATAGGTCTGGCACCCAGATGGCCATTGTCCCTGATCGTCCTTGGGGAACATAAGCTCATCCAAGGCATTGATAGCGGCCGTCGAGACGGCGTGGGGGATTGCAAGCTCGTCATCCTGGTATTCGGTTCGCGCATGGCCACCGAAGGGTACGAAATCGTCCATTTTGTTCTCAAACTGACTCATGGAAAGTCCTTTCAAAGCGGTTTACTGCATCCATATTCGATGCATGCCGAACGCCGGGTCGGCATCGGGACACAAGTAGCTCCGTGATTGCGTTCCTGGCCTCTACATCAGTGTCTTGGCTAATGGACAAAGCCCCGAGGCTCTCCTAGATGTATGTCTCCTTGATTTTTCTTTCATTCATTATTCTTATTCTTCTTATTATTATTTTCTTCTTATCGTTCTTCCTTATATCCATGCTGCCACCGGGTCAAATGCAGAGGTATCTGGATATAAGTAGCCGCTCATGCAGGCGATTCTCTTTCGTCTACCTACTTGGCATCGCCTTCCGTGAGCTTGCTCGGCATGATTGTCAGCGGGAGTTCGTCGCCGCACTTGAATTTGATTTTCACGGGGGTCTGCAGGTCATCGATATTCCAGATGGCAATGCCGCTCACGGTCTGCCCCGGCTCGACCTCGACGGACTCAGGGTTTCGGAAATTACCCTCGTTATCGTACAGAGCACCGAACTTCAAAGTTTCGCCGTCCTGCGATGCCGACAGCAAATCGATAGGTGAGATGACCGTCTTGGCATTAGACTTATTCGTCAGAAGGAGGTCGCAGACGAGTACTTTCTGCTCTCCGACTGAGCCAGATGAAGCACCTGTCGCAGTCGAGGCATTGACCACCCAAGCCCCTCGTCCCAGACGGTATCCGGATACGCCGATATTCACCGAGGACTGGTCGGGTTCGATGCTCGCAGATGGGGTACAGCCGGATAAGCCATTTTGTTCGATACCTCCGCAACCGCCGAGTCCGCCGATCGCGATACCTAAAACGACGGCGGCTGCAGCTGCGGAGAGAATTGACCGTTTCATATCTCGTCCTGTCTATCTCAAAGGTCACTTGGGGTATGACCGTTGACGAAATGATAGCACAGCGACAAACGGTTAAAGTGATTGTCGGTGCATCGTCAGATTTTGAATCTAGACTAAGGCCAGGCTGGCGAGAACGATACCGAGAATCACACCGGACAGGTTGCACGCGCAATGTGCGATAACACTGGAGCAGAGTCCATCGCGCTGCCTGAGCCCGCCCAAAACCAGGGCGCAGACGAAGGCATAGACCGACTGAACGATATTGAAATGGAATGCGGCGAACAGCACGGCATGGACGAGGTTCGCAGCCCAAAACGGCAGGGCATTGCACTCCAGCGCCGTCAGCGACACGCCGCGGAAACACAGCTCCTCGGCAAGCGGATCGATGACGGCGAGCCGGAACAGATAGGGGAGCGTGATGGCGGCTGTTGCCGCGGTATCGACCTTGGAGAGCAAGGCGATGGCACCGATTGAGACGGCCTGCAGCAAGACTCCCGCGCTGATGGCGGAAAAAATAGAGGGCAGCCCCAGGCTATCGATTCCGAGACCCAAATACCGATACAGCCAGACCATGACCAAGAGTACGAATATCGATGAGATGGCATGCGCGATGTCATCGGGGAGGCCCATCGAGAGAGTCACCAGCCCGGCAGTGAAAAGCGAGATACCGAAAAGCGCAGGCGCGATAAAGGCAAAGCGCAGGGGAATGTCATTGCTCATGATACCGGCCCTTACCTCGCACGGATTACCTTTCCTGCGCACAGGCGCCTGCCGATGGCATGGACACCCTTCACGCAGGCAAAGGCACCGCCCACGGCGATGGCGGCGGTGGCAGCAAGTGCGACAAGACCGAGGGCAACCGTACCGCTGTCGATCTGCGCCCCGTCCGCAAGCGCCTCCTGGGCGATATAGCCGGAAAACCCAAAGGAACCCAGACACGAGAGCCCCGTCATGACGGCGCAGCGCTCCGTGTCGTTCCAAGACTCCGAATGGGGTCTGATGGAGAACAGGAACCCATCGACCAGATCGATCGGCTCCCCGACCTCCAGCCCATTGGACTCGAACAGGGGGCGGATAAGCCGGAAAGCCTCTCCGTTCGTCACATGCTTCGGATGCCCTTCCTTCCTGAGTACGAATACCGTAAGTTCTTCCTTGCTATTCATTGTCGATCTCCTTAACCCAAATCGTCTAGGATGTTCCGAATGCTGTAGCGCGGACGATCTTCATTCGGGAAGCAACGCTTGAGAAGAGTGCGGGCGGCGTAGCATGCCGACATGCGCATGTCGGCATCGGGGACGGACGCGATAAAACTGCAGTAGCGTTTGACGGTCTCGTCTTCATCCGGCCCGAAGCCGCGAAGGACACCGAGGCGCAAATTGTCAGATGGGCGCATCCCATCGGAACCGCGGACCAGTGGAGACGGCTTGAGGACGGGAAGCTGTTCGGCAGGAAGAGGATCCCAATCGTATTCGAAGCGATAGCCGCACATCACCTCATAGACGGCGAGATTGAAGGTGCCCCTGATTTGCCCGTGATTCGACCACTCGCAATTCTCGAGCAAATCGATGGTGCTTCCAACGGTATGGCAGTCATCCGGCAGATAATCGATAACAAACGTCAACGCTGCGCCGAGCAAATTCATGGGCATCTGCCTGAACCATTCATCGCAAACGTTGGTGCCGTAGGACTCGAGAAGGTTCTCGATAAAGCCATCCACTTCCGAAATCTTGGCAGGAAACACCAACTGCCCAGGGGCCTTTTCCTCGCTCATTTCCTTTTCCCCTTATCATCGAACACGAACTCCACCTTGCCCGATTTATCCGCTGCCAGCCTGAGCTTCGCGCTGAAATCCTTTCCGGCCTTGGACTTGAAGCCGGAGATCTTCCCGGTCGTGCCGCCATCGAGCAACTTCCGGAGCTGCGCCTCGCTCAACTTCTTGCCTGCGATGGTCTTCCAGACCGCAAACCCGCATCCCTCGGTCTGGATCCACTTGCCGTCCGCATTCCGCTTGCCCTTGTTGGATGAGCAGCTGCATGCCTTCGCTTTAGATCCTCGGTCGATGACGTCCGCGCCGCAACGCGGGCATTTCCCGATGACCTTGAAACCGGCAGAACCGAGGCTGCCCAATTTCTCGCCGTTCCTCTTCATGACCTCAAGGTCATGGATGACCATATCGGTGACGGAGTTAACGACACCGTCGGCATCGAGCTCGAACCTGCCGACCGCCTCCATCTGATTGAAGAGCTTCTCGGTGGCTTCAGGTGACGCTATCTGGCACCCATCGAGCAACTTGTAGGAGACGGCGCCGCAATCGGTAAGGGACAGCGTTCCCTTTTTCTCCCTCATGAGGGCGCGGTCTTCGTCCTTGGTGATCTCGGCGAGGGTGCTGGTGCGCGTGGCACCCGTGCCCACGTTGTATTTCTCAAGTCGCTTGGTGAGCCACTTCATGGTCGGCTTCTGCGGGCGTTTGTTTGCCCCCTCGAAGCAGAACGGAGCTGCGGTTCTGCCGAATTCGGCCGTGTTCTCCTTCTCGGCACCCTCCTGGGCTTCCTCCTGCGAGGCATCGGAATCGAAGATGGCCTTGAACCCCCGTGACAGCGGCGCTTGAGTTGACCCCGTGAACTCGGGGAAATCCGCCACGTGCGCACGCACGAGCTCATACTCATAGTCTTCCGCGAGCATAGCGAGGTAGTTTTTCGCCAAGACGATATAGATGTCACGGGCGCATTTGCCGTACTTATCGAGCGCCTCGAGGCTCGCCGGCACGTTCACGCCGGGTCGGTTGGCACCATGCGCCCCGCCTTCCTTGACATGCGTCTTGCGGGCGGTCCTGTGTGAGCAGACGGCCGGGTCGACGCCGACGACGGCGCAGATTCTGTCAACCAAGGGGAGCAGCTCGTTGAACTGCTCCGGGGTGATCTGCTTGTCCTCGGTGCGGGGGTAACTCACCACCTGGTCTTCATACATCTTCTGATAGCACGCAAGTACGTCCGCGGGCTTGTGTCCGCGCCTCGCGAGGATGCCGGACAGCCCGGCGAGGTCGAGCAGCTTGCCGGGCGCGGTATGCTTTTTCGTCCTGGAGTCCTCAATCACGCGGGACTCATGGAAAGGACTCAAATCGACCTTGTCGGCGGAATCGAGACGCCACCCGTCCCCGTCCTCATAGGTGCGTGCGAAGACGTTGCCGTTCTCGTCGCGGAAACGCGCCTCGAAGAAGGGCTTCTTGACATAGCCGTTGTACGCTTCGAGCTGGTCGCCCGTGAGCTTCACCATAACCGACTTCAGGCGCCCCTCGCGCACTACCGTTCGGAACCCATGGTCGCGTGCGATGCAGCTCGCCGCACGCACGAACTGCATCGATGCGAGGTCCCAGCGTTCGCGCACATGCGCCTTGACGAAGTCTCCGTCCTCTTCCATGGCCCCGAGGTCCTTACGGCCCCTAAAGGCCTTCTGGACGCTCGCGGGAGCCTCGTCGGTGAAGTACATGCGGCTGGTCTTGCCGTGCCAACCGCACTTCTCGAGCGCCTCCCAGGCCAAAAGCTCGCCTTCGCCTGAAGGGTCCACATCGGTCGCTATGCAGACCTCGTCCGCCCCCGAGAGTTCGCGTTTCAAATCCGAGATGACGTCTGAGCAGCCCTTCAGCACGCCCTTTTTCCAACTGAACTGCGCGAGGTCCCAGGGCAGGTCGGAAAGCGACCATTTCAGCATGGCTTCGGACTTGTCGGCGGGAACCTGCCTGTCGGGCGGCAGCAGGCCCATGACGTGCCCCCTGAGGGCGCATATCTTGTATTGCACACCGGCATACGAACCGGAACTTCCTCCGAGAGCCTTCGCGAAGTTACGCTTCGCACTCGGTTTCTCTGCGAGAATGAGAATCATCGCAGCTCCTTTCAAGGGAAGGACGGGGCATGCTTTTGCCCTTGGTTTTCCAAGCGGAATCGATCTCTCGCGCCTTCAGCACGGCGCGGAGCATCGGTCCCTCATCGCATCCCATGAGCCAATCGCAGGGTACGCCGAGGACGAGGGAGAGCCGCAGGATGCATTCGTAGTTCGGAAGCCGCGTCCCCGACAGGTACTTCTTGAAGGAATCCTTGCTGATGCCGCAGACGCGACCGAGTTGATACAGGTTTTCGTAACCGCATGCCTCGGCGGCCCTGCGCAGGCGCACCTTGAAGCGTGCCTTGCGCAGGGCGACCGTACGGTCGGTATCGGGATCGGTCGCGACCACGGCCGTCGGCCACCCAGAATGCTGCGTGCGATTTGGGTCGATTTCAGAAGCGTCATAGCGAGGACGAGGCATGCGGCAATCACCTTGACGAGAACGCCGAGCGTGTCCGTGACGCTGATGCCATGGCTGATATCGCCCGCGACCGACACGACGATGAACGGGAACATGTAGAGGACGACGATCATGATGACGCCGGCGAGGCAGAGAGATAGGAATTGTTTAAGATATCCCCATCCCCAGCTGCGGGTCTCATCGAAGCCCATAAGGGCAAACGGAATAGGGGCGAACATGGCGGTCAGGTAGATCTCGAGGGCGCGTCCGATCATCATGTAATAGGAGATGACGACCGCGAAGGAACCGACAACCCAAGCGAGCAGGCACTCCAGGCAGATGATGAGACCCTGGATGAACTGGGTGTCATCCGCGAACTTGATGAGCGTATCATTGCCCGCCCAGGTATGGATGACATCGGCGGCACTGCCCATCGAACCCGCCGTGGTGTTGGCTGACTTGATGATTCCGAGAACCATCGTGTAGAGGTCCTTTACGATACCCAGGCCGTTGCGAACCATATACATCATGACGGCACACCAGACGAATAGCGAGATGACCTCGCGGACGGAAGGCATCATGCCGCCGCCTTGATCCATCTTCTTTGCGATTTTCAGAAGCTGGAGAAGCATGCCCATGGCGAGCAACGTTGCCGCGACTGGCTTGATGGCGGCATCGGAGACGTTCTCGATGAAGGCAGACAGGCTAAACCTACCGCCGTAGGATCCGAGGAGGTTATCGAACCCGAGCAGCAGGTCGGAAGACTTGAGGCTGGACTCGATTCCCTGGAACAGGGCCTTGAGGAAACCGTTTGCCAGGGGCTCGACTGTCTGCTCTTGAAGTACTTTGAGAAGGGCGGTGAAGGCACTGCCGACCCAATCGCCGATCGCGCCTGCGACGGTCGTGACGATATCTTCAAGCCCCCAAGCGGTTGCGCCCCGGGGGGCGGCGAGAATCCCGATTGCGAAGACCGCTAGGGAAATCGTAAACGTCGCGATGGCCTGCCTATATGATGGGCTGCTGACACGGTCGAGGCGTTTGACCATCGAGTTGCATGCTGAGGCTATGGCGCCTTTCGACTTGTTGACGATACCCTCGTTGCGGGCATAGCCCAAGGCGTCGAACCTGATTGCGGCAGCGTCCGTCATTGGACATCGACCTCCTCGAACTCATGTGTGTCGGTGTGATAGGTGACGTTGATGCGGGTGCTGCTGTCGTCGTCGCCCGTATTGGCATTCCTGATGCCGAAGCTGAACGTCTTGACCCCGTTTGCGAAGACATCGGTCACGGCTCCGTCCCAGACGAGTTCAGTGGTAGTCGAGTGGTTGGCGAGCAGATATTCTACAAGCGAGGCGCGGAGCTCTTTGGTTTTTCCATCGATGGATGATTTGAAATTCGGGTCATCGAGGGCGGGAATCGAGACGTCTTCGCAGGAACGGCTGTTGGTATAGCCCCCCTCGTTGTGAAAGAGGTCGCAGGAGATATCGTGGTATTCGTCATTGCCCTCGCCGTTGGCGGCGGGGTTGACGGTCGAGAGGGTCATGATATGGGACTTGCCATCGGAATCGATGACGGACAGCACGTTCCAAGAGAGGGCTCCGGACTGGTCGGCGCCGAGCGTGTCAGCCGCCGTGATGGCGAAGGACTGCTTTTTGGTTACCGTCTTGGTTTTATCGCCGTCGGTATCACCGTATTTTTCGGTAATGATACCGTCCTTGATGGTCATCGAGCCTGTGCCGTCGATGGCGCCCCATTTTGAGTTCTCGAGGGTGGCCACGATACCCAGTGTGGCATTGTCATAGTCCTTGGCTACGGCCTGCTGTGCTTCGGACAGCGAGACTTTCTCTTTTTGGCCGCCATCGGTGCCGGCGTCTTCCGAACGTTCGATCTGATCATGCTGCTCGGCCGGGGGATTGCCTCCGTCTCCGTGAGCGACGCACGACGTGATGCCGTTCATCGCGATGAAGAGAACTATGCCTGCAGCGACTGCGACGATAGCCGTATTGTTCTTAAGAAATTCGAAAAACTTATCCATCCTGTCTCCTTTCCTCATCATGGCTATTGCGAGAGGTCGATGCCTCCGAGCCAGCCCCATCTGCATCCGGTGCCTGCACCGTAGAATCTGATAAAGGCATCTAGGCTCTTAACCGTGATGGGTCCTTCGTTGCTCATGACTTTGTTGTTGCCGATGTAGATGCCGACGTGTCCGTATGTGAGTCCCGCCGATCCGGTACCCGGGTGGGAGACATCGGCGATGATCATCCCGACCTTGAGTTCGTTTCGGTTGGAGCTATGGCACCAAGAGCGACACATATCGCAGGCGTTGCCACCGTAGAAGCCGTAGCCCGCGTTCCTGAAGACGTTGGAGACCCATGCGGCACACAGGCCTTGACCGGGTGTCGGCGTCGCGTAAGCCGAGTTGACGATTGCCTGCTGGCGGGCTGTGGCTCCTGCGATTTGCGGGGCGCCTCCATTGGCACCATGGTCGCCATCGGCATCCCCGCCGTTCTGCAGCGCCTCGAGATACCTTTCTGCGGCATCGTAACGAACCTTCAGGCGGGGGATACCTGCGACCTCCCAGCCATAGAGGAACTGGCGAACGGCGTCTTTGACATCGGTTGCTGCCAAAAAGCCCCTTTTCGAGCCTTCGACATAGGAGCCGGATGGCGGGTCCTCGGACATTGATTCGGGCGAGTGGTCATATGTGTTGATGTGGTAACCGCTCCACCAATTTGATTGCCACTTGTCGTGATCCCAGAAAAAATCAAGCTGGACACCGACGTCGGTCCAAGACTTACCGACTGAATTGGCGTAGTTCACGAGATTGGTGTGACGGCCGTTCGTCCACTGACATAGGCCGATGCCGTTCGCGTTGGTGCCGCCGCCCTCTTCCGAACCGGCATGCATGCCGCTCTCTCCATACATATTGCCCATGATGGCGGCGATCTGCACGTCATCGAGTCCCTTTTCCCTGAAGAAGGTTGCGACCTGGGTCTCGGTTTCATTCAGGCCTTGGACGGTAGCCTGGCTCGGATCGCAGAAAAGCGCGACGATGAACAAGATGATGAGTAGGACGACGACGGCAATGACGGCGAGGACGGAGCTGCCGAGGGCGGCGGCGATACTGCCGAATAGACCGGACAGGAAGGAGCCGATACCTTGAACGAGGGCGGCGAGACTTTGAAGAGCCTGCTTGCCGGCATTTGCCAATCCGGAAACGAGCTTACTGATAAGGTTTGCCTTTTCGTTCGCGTCGGCGATTTCCCCCGCAGCGGCCTTAGCCTTTGCGATGGACATAGACCTGCGCTGCATGGAATTTGAAAAGGAGGCGCGTTGCACATCTCCAGATGTTCTCGCAGCCCTCTTCTCGGCCTGCGACATGAGCTGCGACTTGCTGCCGCCCTTGGCTTTGGCGCGGGCTTTCTTGAAGTCCTTGGCCTTGCCGCGGACATAACGTCCGGCGCGGGCGGCTTCATCGACCTTATCGAGTCCATCGAGACTTCCGTCATCGTCAAGCGCAAGGATTGCGGCCTTGGAAGTCTCGGCGGAAGATGAGAAGAAGCTGCGTGCGCCGACTTGCTTGCCGACAGCTCTGCTGGCCTTGATTGAGCGCCCCGCGGCTACAGCGGCACGGGCAGAGGACCTGACGGCGGTGCCGGACACCGAATCGTCTCCGATGGAGGCGACGGCGGAATTGACGGCCGCATTGGCTGCCGCAGATTTGAAATTCGCTACCGTCTGGGCTCTCTTCTCGGCCTTGGTGATGAACTCCGAGGCCTCCCTGTGGGTCGCGACCATTTCATCGGATGCCTTTCGGACGTCCTCGCCTTTGGCGACGACGTTCCTGGCGGCGTTTCGCACGTCCTCCGGAGCATCGGCATACTTGGCTCCGCCGGCGGGGCTTTCCTTGCCAGCCCGATAGGCGGTGGGCTTCGGTACGGACGGCTCGGCCTCGCGCTCGGCTTGCGACATGAACCCGAAGTCCCGAGTATCGCTGATGCCGGCATGATCGATTGCGTCAGCGGACGCCTCGAACTTACCCTTAAACGTTTCGGCCCGCGATTCTGAACCGGACGGGTCGGGTGCCTGGTGGGCATGCCCAGAACCATGCTCTACCGTATGGGTTTGACTCGGGGAGGTCTCGGTCTTTTCGGAATGGGAGCCGTGGCGGGCAGGCATGCCAGATGGGACTTTCTGCTCTGTTTGTGCCACAAACCCGAAGTCGCGCGAATCGGATACTCCGGCTCGCTCGATGGAATCGGCACCTGTGCCAAGACCGTTTTTGAAACACTCGGCTCTCGCAGCGGAATCGGAGAAGGCGGATGTTTGGTCGCCCGAGCTCCAGCCCGATGCGCCGAGCGTCTCCAGGGCATCCTTCTCGGCAGCGGCATAGCCCTGCCTCGCTTCGGAATAGGCGGCCTTCGAGTTATCCAGATTCTCTTGAATCTTCTTGCTGAGATGCACGTCTTTCACATGGCCGCCGGCGAACATGTCGGCGGATGCCCACGATGAGGACGAAGGTCGATGCGGTCCGAATCCGGCTGCCTCCGATACGAAATCGGTTTTATCGTCCGCAGGGGCGCTGACGGTGCCCATAGGGGATGGGCTGCCAAAAGATTGCTGTCCCGCCTGTGGGGAACCCGAATTCTGCCCGAGGCTGCCTGTCGGCTGGTCGAATCCGGTCTTGCCGGTATCGAAGGTGCCGGAGAAGGAATCTCGGGCATCGGCCTGCACGGATACTGCGGTACCCTCGATGAAATCGCGCGAACCGGTGATGCCCGCCTGCTCGATGCCGGCGATGGAGGTCATCATGTTTTGCTGTGCGGCGGCACTGCGGTCGGCACCGCCCGAAAACGGGCTACTGGAACCCTGCTGCTCCATACGGGCGCTGAAGGCGGCGGGAACTTGTTGAATTGGCTGGGCCGTAACGGTGGGGATGGCCTGCTGGGTCTGGGGCTGGCTGAAACCCCGCCCCGAACCGTTTGCCGGCTGGTTGAACCCCGTCCTGCCGGTATCGTAGGATCCGGAGAAGGCATCGCGGGTGTCGACTTGCGCTGAGGCCGAGATGTCGGTACCGAACTCGGACGAGCGGGTTACACCCGCCTGACCGAGCCGGTCGATACCGGTATCCATACCCGCCTTGAATGCGTCCTGCTCGCTTTGCGAGTCACCGAAAGAGGAACTGAACGTTTCTTGGGCATTCGGGACGCTGAATTTGGAGATATTCGGTGAGATGGCCACCCGTTGGGTATCTTGCGCCGAGCCGGCTATCGGATTTGACGCGCCGACGGCATCGGTTCGCGCAGAATATCCCGAACCGACTGTCTCTGCATGGCGGGAGAAATCCGCGGTATTGGCGACAGACCTTTGCGCTGCGTCATCATAGGCCGCTGCGGACCGCTGTTGCCGTTCGGTCACGGAGGACATGCCTGCCACGCTGCCGTTTTTCGAAGTGGTTGCGTTGCTTGGGTTCCCATGCTTGGAATCGTCTGGCAAGATGTCCTCCTTCCGAAATGCGTTGGTTTACGATTTCGCAGTATCTGCCCGATGGCGGAAAGTGAAGGGGCAGTTGCCGCAGAGGCAACTGCCCTT
>OLOE01000453.1_pt1 | contig 21107 bp, 17 predicted proteins | sample 1673201 | NCBI WGS metagenome assembly OLOE01 (sample SAMEA3136765, study PRJEB25190) | human gut metagenome | biome: human gut; feature: human-associated habitat; material: faeces | place: Austria | collected 2013
GACGCTGCAAACGCCCCTAAGCGGCAATCTGACGTTCAATCGTCGGGCATGACCAGAAGGTCGATGCCCTCCTCTTTCACGTCACCTTGCTCGCTCTGGGTCGTTTTCGCTGACGTATGCTCGACCTGCAACGTAATTCAGCCCCAAGTAAAAAGGCCGAAGCCCTCATCCGGGGCTTCGGCCTTTATTTTTGCAGCGTCCAAGCGCAGTTTATCGATTCTCAATTGACCCGATATTCTTGAGCTCGATGGAGATGAGGCCGTTGGGCTCATTGACGAACTCGATGTACTCGGAGTTCGAACCCATCTCGGCCGGGAAGCTGATCTCGATGCCCGTGTCGGTACGGATCTTGTGATTGCGCACGGCCGCGCGCTCAACTTGCTTGCGCTCCACGGGAACGCGCTCAGGCACCTTCTCCTCAGTCAGTGCCGCGCGCACGCTCTCCTTGATAACTGGTTCGTCCTCAAAGACCTCATCGACGATATCCCAAGGCGGCAGCTCCTCGTCATCCTCGACTTTCTCGGCAACGGCAGCCTTAACCTTGGCGAGCGCCACGGCCGTGTTGGCACCGTGCTCCTCGGCGACTTCCTCGACCACACGCGTCACGGTGTCGATGACCTCCTTGCCCGATACCCCCGTGTCGCACTGCAGCAGGCCATCGGGAATGAGCATGCGATCCTCGCCGGCAATCTTGCGCTTCTTATCCACATAGCCGATCTCCATGGTGCTTGCACGCACGATTGCATAGCTCGGCACCTTTTGCGAGGGGTTCGGCAGAATGGCGTAGTGGCGCGCGATGTCGTTGCGCACCTCCCCCTCTTCGCGGCCCACTTCGTGCATAAAAGCCTGCTTGGAGCCCAGCAGCATCACGGCAAACCAGCGGGCATCCTCATCGTCGTCAAAATCAGCCACGAGCACGTCGGTGGACTCGGCTTTCTCGGCTTTGGTGAGCTCGGAGGAGATAAACTCCGCAATCTGCTGCGACAGGTCCACGAACTCGCGCTCGCCAAAGAAATAGCCCTTGAGCTCACCACCAAACGCAGAGTTCTCGGCAAACGTGGCGCGTTTGTTGTCGGCCGAGGTACGAGCGCGCCGCAGGTGCGTGGTTACGAAATTACGCACGGTGCGGCTCTCGATATCCAACTCGCGCTGGCTCATAACGTTGACGGCAGAGTCAAAGTCCAGGATATGCAGAATCGCGTGATTGATTTTCATATACGGCATTCCGTTCTAGATCGATTTCGGCACGAACCAGTATAGCGGTCGAGCCCGCCCCAGGCGCATCGAAGATTGGCGCATCGGGGACAGGTTGCTTTGTATCAATGGCTAGCGCAGGAGCTCGGACTGCCAAGCCTCGAGCTGTTCTGCCAAACTCTTGCCGGCAGCGGGCACGTCGATCTGGGGTCGTTTGGGCAACAGTGCGCATTTAAGGATCGCCACGATGGTCTGCGAGATAAAGCGTCGCGTATCTTTGTCAAAGCCTTGCGCAGCCTGGAGCATCACGGGCAGACTCTCACGCAGATTTCCTGCGATATCCGCAAACCGTTCGGCGTCCGTAGCCTCAAACACGGAGAACAACGCATCTACAAAACGCTCGCGCTCGCTAGGTGACACTGCAAGCAGCATCTCGCGAATGGAGCCATCAACGTATCGAGCACCGGCGGACAGGCGCTCACAGTATACGAAGTCGCAACCATCAACCACCCAGCTAAAGGGATTGTGCTGCAGCAGGCTGAACTCGGTGCTCTCAACGATGGCATAGTCCTCTTGTGTCTCGAACATCATGCCGAAGATCGACGACCGAGGTAGCGTCTTGTCGATTCGACCGGAAAGATCGGCAAAGGCGTTGCCGTTCAGAAACTCCTCGACGAACCCTGGACCATCATGGGAATACGCCCGTTCGATTCGCTCACGGGCGACATCGGAGCACATCGCCGCACCGTACACCGCAAGGTTTCCGCCCTTGGAATGACCTCCGCACAAAAGCGGCCCGTCGATCGCATCCGCCGCCTCGTCCACATAACGCGCCGCGGATTCCTGGGCCGGCACAGGACACCGGAACGCCATGTTAAAGTCCTCTTTCCAGCCCACAATCGTGCTGTCGGTCCCCCGGAAGGAAAGATAGCTAAACCCCGCCGGAAACCGGAACGCCATGGCTGCAAACTGCTCCGTCGCCACCACATCGCTCACGGCACGATAGCCGCAAACGTGCACGCCGCGGTATCTGGGATTTGCTGCCACGGCCTCCAACAAGGCCCTGCTTCCCTCTGGGTCCCACAAGTCGTCAATCATGTCCCGGTAGCACTCGGCACGCAGCAGTTCGCGTACGTCTAGGCCCTGCCAGTTCGTCAGCCCCGCCATATCACCCGGCAAGCGCAAATAGGACAACCACGCAAAGACCAGGCTATCCACCGCGCAGAACGGCCGCTCCTCAAAGGGATCAAACGCCGTCTGGACATAGGTCAAAAAATTAGGCGAATCCGACATGGCCCTCCCATCAACTATGGTGCATTGGAGTCAGGTTACTTTGCACCAAAAAGGCGCCCGGGCCGTGTGGACCCGGACGCCTTCATTGTAGCTTTTCGCTCTAGCGAGCTTGATTTAGCAGGAGAAGTCGACGCTGTCGATGATGTCCTTGAGGGCCTTGGCGGAGACGGTGAGCTCATGCTGCTCGTCATCGTTCAGCGGCACGGGGACGCGGCAGACGACGCCGTCGCGGCCAACGACCGTCGGCATGGAGATGGCCAGATCGGACAGGCCATACTCGCCCACCATGAGCGAGGAAACGGGCAGAACGGTCTGCTCATCGCGCATGACAGCGGTGCAGATGCGCTTGACGGCCATGGCGACGCCGTAGTAGGTGGCGTGCTTCTTCTCGATGATGGTGTAGGCGGAGTTCTTAACGTCCTCGGCGATGCGCTTCTCGGCAGCCTCATGCTCCAGGTGGCCGTGAAGCTCGCAGAAGGTGTTCAGCGGCACGCCGGCAACCTGGGCGCTGGACCAAGCGACAAACTCGGAGTCGCCGTGCTCACCCATGACATAGGCCTGAACGTCGCGCGGGTCAACCTCGACGTGAGCGCCGAGCATCTGCTGCAGACGGCCGGTGTCGAGCACGGTACCGGAGCCGATGACATGGCCCTCGGGCAGGCCGGACATCTTGATGGCGGCGTAGGTCAGAACGTCGACCGGGTTGGAGACGATGAGCAGAATGCCGTCGAAGCCGGACTTCTTAATCTCGGGGATAATGGACTTAAAGATGTTAACGTTCTTGTTGACCAGGTCCAGGCGGGTCTCGCCGGGCTTCTGGGCAGCGCCAGCGGTGACGACGATCATGGCGGCGTCGGCGACATCGGAATAATCGCCAGCGTAGATCTTCATCGGCTCGGCAAACGTCATGCCGTGCGCAATATCCAGAGCCTCACCCTCAGCGCGGTTCTTGTCCACGTCGATGAGGACCATCTCGGAGAACAGACCGCTCTGCATCAGAGCGAACGCCGAAGACGAACCGACGAAACCGCAGCCGACAATAGCGACCTTCTTCTCGTTAACCATTAGAAACTCCCATCTCTCTCCACAAACAAGCCGCCCGGGAACGACCCGAGCGGCTTGCCGTAATCCCAATACATCCAATCGGGACTTTGATTATGCTCCTATTCGCAGCCAAAAATCGACCGTTTACCGAAATTGTTTGCAGAATTCGTAAAATAACTGCACGAAATCGGTTTCGAGCTATTGACGAGTCGAAATAGGTTTCTAATACAGGCCCGCCTCGCGAATGGCCTCGACAGCCAAAGCGATCTGGTCGGGCGGCAAAACCAGCGCCATACGCACGTGTCCCTCGCCCGAAGGACCAAAGCTCGCGCCCGGCGTCACCACAACACCGGCCTTCTCCATGAGCTCCTCGCAAAACGTCATGGAATCGGTGCGACCACCGGGAAGCTTGGCCCACACAAACATAGAGCCATGCGCGTTGGGACGCTCCCAGCCCAGGCCCTCAAGACCGTCGCACAGGGCATCGCGACGCTCCTGGTACTTCAAACGCTGCGCCTCGACCTCATCACGCGGACCGTTCAGGCAGGCGATAGCAGCCTTCTGGATCGGGAAGAACATGCCAAAGTCGATCTGGCTGCGTAGCTTGGCAAAGGCAGAGACCACGTCCTCGCGGCCGACCAAAAAGCCGATGCGAGCACCGGTGACGTTAAACGACTTGGAGAGCGAGAAGAACTCAACGCCCACCTCGAGCGCGCCGGGATACTGCAAGAAGCTGCCGCCCGGCTCGCCGTCGAACACGATGTCGGAGTATGCGTTGTCGTGAACGATGAGCAGGTCGTGCTCGCGGGCGAAAGTGATGATCTCCTCGTAGATCTCGGGCGTGCCCACCGAGCCGACCGGGTTCGCGGGCAGCGACACGATCATATACTTGGCACGATCGGCCACCTCGGGATCGATACCCGCCACATAGGGCAGGTAATTATGCTCGGCAACCAGCGGATAGTATTCGAGCTTGGCATCGGCGATCTTGGCACCCGCCTCAAAGACCGGGTAGCACGGATCGGGAACCAGAATGGTGTCACCCGGATCGAGCAGGGCCAGGCCCAAATGGCCCACGCCCTCCTGCGTGCCGTTGCACGACTGCACCATAGACGGCGTAATGCCCGAAACGCCAAAGCGACGCTCATAGTAATCGCACACGGCTTGCTTGAGTTCGGGCAGGTCGCGCAGGGCATACTTCCACATCTCGGGATCTTGGGCTGCCTGCGTGAGCGCCTCGACCACGTGGTCGTACGGCTTAAAGTCGGGCGTGCCCACGCTCATGTTGTAAATGGTCTTGCCCTGAGCCTTCAGCGCGAGAAGCTTGTTGTTGAGCGAGGCGAAGACCTCCGCGCCAAAGCGGTCGAGACGCTGCGATGCCTGCATGGTGCCACCTTTCGATATGAAAAACGCGGCGCTCCGACAAGAGCGCCGCGCGATACGGGCCATCAGATTGCAAAAGTGTAACGCTTGCAACCCCCGTATTGGTTCAATTTAGCCAACCTTAGTCAACTGGATTGAGCGCGTCGATCTGCGCAAGCCACAGACGCGAGCTAGCGTCACTCGGCATACGCCAATCGCCGCGCGGGCTGAGCGTCACCGAACCCACCTTGGGACCATCGGGCAGGCAGCTGCGCTTAAACTGCTGGGCAAAGAAGCGACGGTAGAACGTACGTAGCCACGTGTGGACGGTCTTGGCGTCGTAGACGCCCTCGAAGCTCTTGAGCGCCATGCGGTAGATCTTGCCCGGCTCAAAGCCAAAACGCAGCAGGTAGTAGAGGAAGTAGTCGTGCAGCTCATACGGGCCCACCAAATCCTCGGTCTTCTGCGCAATCTCGCCGTCGCCCGTGGGCGGCAGAAGCTCGGGGGACACCGGCGTATCGAGGATATCGAGCAAGACCTCGGCAATACGCCCGCCAAACACATCGGCCGCATAGCGCACCAGATGGCGCACAAGCGTCTTAGGCACGCTCGCGTTGACGGCGTACATGCTCATGTGGTCGCCGTTATAGGTAGCCCAGCCGAGCGCCAGCTCCGACAGGTCGCCCGTGCCAATGACAAAACCGCCAGCCTGGTTGGCCAGATCCATCAGAATCTGCGTACGCTCGCGCGCCTGGCTGTTCTCGTAGGTCACGTCCTGCACAGCTGGATCATGCTCAATGTCCTTGAAGTGCTGCTCCACAGCCGCGTGGATCGAAACCTCGCGGAAGCTCACACCCAGGTCGCGAGCGAGCGACTCGGCATTCGACTTGGTGCGATGCGTCGTGCCGAAGCCGGGCATGGACACGGCTGTGATACCAGTGCGCGGCAGCCCCAGTGCATCGAAGGCACGCACGGTCACAAGCAGCGCTAGCGTGGAGTCCAAGCCGCCCGAAAGGCCGATAACCGCAGCCTTGGTACCCGTGTGGGCAAGGCGGGTCTTGAGGCCCGCAGTCTGCAGATCGAGGATCGTCTCGCAGCGCTCGGCCAAGTCGCCGTGGTCGGCCGGCACAAAGGGCGCGCGCGGGAAAACGCGGTCGATATCGCAGGCATCGCGCAGGACAGGTTCTTCGGCCAGCACGCCCTCAAACGAAAACTCAACGGTCGTGGCCTCCGGCGCATCGTCGGTGCGCGCCCACGTCGTCGAGCGACGGCGCTCGGCAACCAGGCGGTCAAGGTCAACGTCGGCGATGGCCATATCGCAGGTAAGCAGTTTGGTGGCGGCGAGCTTGGAGCCATTTTCGTAGATAAGGTTCTCGCCCGCAAAGACCATGTCGGTCGTGGACTCGCCCTCGCTCGCGTCCGCGTAGGCATAGGCGCAGTACAGGCGTGCGCTCTGGTTAGAGATGAGGCTGCGGCGGTAATCCGCCTTACCGATAATCTCGTCCGAAGCCGACGGATTGAGGATCACCGTCGCACCGGCAAGCGCCATCTCAGTCGAAGGGGGCGCCGGCACCCACAGGTCCTCGCAGACTTCAACGCCCAGCACCATATCCTCGGCACCCTCATCACAGCAGCGGTAGACAAGCCCCGAACCCAGCGGAACCGGACCCTGACCGGCAAATTCAACCCACACGGGATCCGCAGGCGACGGAGCAAACCAGCGACGCTCATAGAACTCGCCATAGTTGGGCAGATACTTCTTAGCCGTAAGACCCAAAAGCTCACCCGCACAGCACACGGCGGCGCAGTTGTAGATGTTTTCAGCCACCGCAACGGGCAAGCCAACGGTAAAGACGATCGGCAGCTCACGGGTTTCATCGAGGATGTGCACCAGCGCTGCTTCGCAGGCATGCAGCAGCGTGCGGTTATGGAACAGATCGGCCGCGGTATAGCCGCACAAGTTGAGCTCGGGCAGTACCAGCGCGCGAACGCCACGCCCGGCAGCATCGCGAACAGCCGCCAGCGCAACCTCGGCATTGCCCTCGACATCGGCCACGCGAATCTGCGGCGACGCCGCCGCCACACGCAAAAAGCCATCGTTCTTATTAGCCGAAACGCAGCATTGCCTTGTTGATCTGGACACTGGAGGCCCCTTCTACCCTGAGATTCAGTCTAACGGACGTTCACATATCTCTAACTAGCCAAAGCAACCTCCCAGTTTACTGAGAGGCCAACCTGTGCTAAAAGCATGTATTTCAAAAATATCTTTAATTAAAAAAGGAGAAATCGATAATCGACTTCTCCTTTAAGCGAGGCGAGTAAATTCCGAAACTAATGGCAGAATTTATCCATGTAGTCCTCAAAGTCGAACACTTCCACCACGACGCCCTCTTCCTGAAACTCTTTCAGTTGCTCCAAGAGATCTTTGTTAATAACGTCCATGCAGAAACCTCCTCTATCTAATCAATTGTAGTATATCTGCTTTCATGCAATTATCAACCAACTTGTTTAATTGCTCCTCGTTTGCCGATAGTCCCTCTTTTTTCAAAATGTCGCGCACCTCGTTCTTAGTAATCGGCTTTTCAAACAACGAAAGCAAAGCGAACGAAAAATCATTAACCGCACACATTCTATGGGTGGCACAACTCAGCAGTACTCTTAACCCCTCTTTTGAGCGTCCGACTTCTTTCACAAACGAACTTTTAACCAATTGAAAACCATTATCGTGCATTACATAATCGGCATCGATATTTGTATTCAGCAATCCATAATGCAACAGTTCTTCTATCGCCCTTGTCAGCTCGAGGTCGCCCTGATCAAGGATAAGAGAAATGCTACAATCGGCCTCCAATAAACGGGCCAACTTAAGGTATACCAACTGGGAAACAGCATAGACATGATGGTATTCAGAATTATAGAAGTAGGCAAATGGCTCAACGAGCACGACAGAGGTCTTGGAATCCAGCCAGATTCGATCAGCTGGATTTAGACTAGTTAGCCGTCGCTTTACTTTGGTCAAATGTCCCTTATACCTGACAGCGTGAATAGAATCTAGGATCCAGGTCACCTCTGAAATATGAAGCCGCTGGGGCAAGTCAATTGTGTCGCTACCGTTTATGACCTCTTGCATATAAAAATCAATATGATGCTCATCAGATAAGGATTTTGCTTCATTTAAAGTTAAACCAGTGCCTGAAACATAATCCACTTCGAGGCGCAAATCCTCATATTGGGACTTCGGCATTACAGAGACACCATACTTATCGGGATGATTCCAAACATCCGACCCCATAACGAGACCAAAATTCGTAAATCCTCTCGTGGAATATGGAACACCACATACCTGTTTTGAATAATTCAAAACATTCTCTGTATAAGCTAAGGTGTTCAGAGCCTCTTCTTTAGTTTCGGTCGGAAAGCCAATCATAAAGAATAGATGAACAGGAATACCCGCATTGAGACAATCATGGATATTGCGATCAATCCAATCAACTCTCGTGTTCTTCTTCATTAGATCAAGAACTCTTTGGTTGTATGACTCGAGGCCAAACTGAATCTGCCTACATCCACTTTGGTATATCTTGTTGAAAACGTCTGTACTTAGGGTTGGAGAGAACCTCGTTTCTCCATGCCAGAAAAACGTTTTTCCCGATGCGTTTATTTCATCCGCGAGTTGCTCCATTCTTTTGCCTTCGAATGTTTCATCCACAAAAGAGAAAACTCTCGTGCCGTATTTTTCATTTAACCGACACATTATTTCAAATACTCTCGATATAGGCATCTTTCGGTAACAACCACCGGTAGCACCGGGAATGGTGCAGAAGGCGCAATGATTAAAACACTGCCTAGAGGAATAAACCGGCAATATTAACTCAGGCATGAAGTATTTAGAAAGGGCGAAGCCATCGAAATCGGGAACTGTATCGTTGATAAATGTTTGCTCAATCCGATGGTTTTTATATATCTTTCCACCTTTAGCATGGCAAAGGTATGGAACACAGTCGAGATTGTCATCACCAGAGTCAAGAGCCTCAAGAAGACGTGCAAGCGGCTCTTCGCCGTCATACATCATTATCGAATCAATGTATTCAAAAAAGGGATGCCATTCTTTCATGCAGTCATCTGCTAAACGAGTAATGTAATTGCCGCCCAATGAGACGTGTTTAACAGATGGACATTCTTCTTTAATCAGTTTCGCTAACGTAACTGCAGAAATCAATTGGAAACAGCCGCTCACCGAAATCCCAATAAACTCAATTTTTTCCCTCTGAATACGCTTAAGAAAGGCAGTTTCATAGAAGGAAATAAACGGATTATGCAAGGTATCCGCAAGCGATTTCATTATTTCTGGTGTCGAATAATAATCATAGGGCAGATCTATGGAGTTGAACGTGTATTTAACTCCATACGAGACGTGATTTATGATATAGAGTGCATTTCTAAAAATGTTTTCAGCATATTGTCTTTCTTTTAGATTAAAGTATCTCTTCGATCTGAAAATATCTTTTGCCTCGTCAACATTAAGTGCTGACTTTTGTATCAACTCGATTGTTAATTGAACATTCGAACTAAACGAATCCTTTGATTCCCGATACCTTTTACAGCACTCTTCGACATGTCTAAAAGATAGGAGGTCATCGTAAAATTCCACGTTTAAGTCAACAATGTCAACTTTGTATTGTTCAACCTCTTGAAGATATGACTTCAAAACAGGCAAGGCAAGATACGGCCCCACTGGACTCCATCCTGGGGGAAATACTAAAAGCGTTTTAGGCATATCAACGTCACATCTTTCGCAAATAATTCAATTGAAACGCAGCTACCATCATAATTGAAAATACACCAAGTCCTGTAACGAGAATTGAGAACATCGCGATGCTCGTGAACAGCGAAACAAGGAGTGTTGAAATAACAACAGCAACCGATTGCAAAGACTCCCTAATTGAAAACAGGCTTATCGATTCAGATTCGTCTCTCGCCAAATCCTGCAGCGATGTTATGAGAAGCACATCTTGAATGGCGTTTCCGGCACCGACGATAAAAAGGAAAATAAACGATATCCCAGACGCATAACGATAGCCAAACGCCAGATACGCACCGAGCGCAAGATACGTCACAAAACAATATGATTTAACGCAATCGGAACCACTAATTAAACGACCATATATTGTATTTCCGAACAACAGTCCGATTGTAAGACTACTCTGAAGGAATCCGTATTGTATCGATGACGAGTCAAATTGCAATTGCGCTATAGCTGGCAAAAGAGAATTCAGAGAGCCGAATGCCACGCCACTAGAAATATCGATTAATAGGAAACCAATTGCCAAGTGCTTCGCGTTAAGATCACTAAATGCAGTCCAGTTTTTTTCATTTTTGCTTATCCCCTCTTTATCATTAACCTCGATAACCGACGGAACATCTCGCAGCAACCAGAACGACGCGGCAAAAGAAAGCGCGTCTAATGCAAGAACAGCCTCCGCCCCAAATTGAGCGACAACAAAACCGCCGGCAACTGGCCCCAGAACCATCATCAAATTCTGCAGAAACCCAAACGAATTATTAATTACGTCGCGATTGATACTATTCGTATTGGCTCTTAACAACGAGTAAAAGCAGGGCATTTCAACCGTTCGGCAAAGCGATACCGCGCACGTAATAGCAAACATACTCCATTTACTATCAACAAAAATATAGCAAACGAATAATCCCGCGCGAATTAAGTCTGCCAATCTCATGGCCTGCAGTGTCCCGATACCCATCTTCTGAGGCAGCTGCGCGAGCGCAACTGAAAACAGAGCGGGGGCAAATCTGCAGCAGACCATCAAAGCAGTTGCAGAAACATCGTGAGTTACCTCGTAAATCAGCATTGGCAAAGCAATATTCGCACACCAATTGCCTATTTCGCTTATCCCTCTAGCAATATATAGGACCCGAACCGGATGGCTAGCTCTCAATACTGTGAACATCACGATTAACCTCGTATTTCAGGCCTCGTTCATCCCTTAATAGGAATCCATAATCAACCAAGTACCGCCTCAACACGGCATAATCAGGATAGAGCTGTGACAGCACACGATTAACCTGAAGCTCCGTATAACTTGTATTTAATTCAAAGAAAGAGACGGCCCATAGCAGCATGATTCTTTTATAGCTTTCCTTTTTTGGAATTGAAACCAGCTCGCCATTCTTGAGAAATCGTTTTTTAAAGTCTATTAGCTCATCCATTCACATCCTCCATTTCATACGCATCTAATACTAAAAATGCATACGCTTTAGGTCATCGCATTCGGCTTCTTTATTCGAACTAAACTCGAACTAATCTAAATTATTTGCTCAAACACTCCTCGAAAGCTCGTTTTTCACTCTGAGTAAAATGCCCTTCCCAGTCAGTCCACGAACAGGAAGGCAACTCACAGCGAGCGGAGTCGAAGCCCTCTGCCGTCGGTCGTTCAAAATGCACGACAACCTTTTCGATATCCTCATCTGCAATCAGGTCAGAATGAACGGCCTCGGTACCGTCTTCGAATGTCATATACGGGTACATCACGTAAACCACCTCGCAATCGTTAATCCAGTTTAGCATCAAGCTATTGCACCAAAGACAGCAAGCCCCCCTTGATGAGTTGATGGTATCTGTTAAATGTCACGTACGATTCACATCTGGTGGGTACCCTGATGGCTACACGAAACGAAGCAGATTTACACCGGGAGGACCCCGTATGACAACCAAGTACACCGACGCGCCGCGCACGCGCGTCATGACGCCGGCATCGCTCAACAACGGCGTGCACGAGAACCATTCCATCGGACAGACCATGGCCATCGCGCCCAAAAAGGGCCTGTTTGACGACATTTCCATTCCCCAGATCATCGCCGGCGCCGCAGCTGCCGCTACGAGCGTCGCGCTTGCCTCCAAGATCGGTATCGCCGGATCGGTGATCGGTGCCGCTGTGAGCTCGGTCATCACCGTTGTGTCCTCGCAGGTCTACCGCCACTTTATCTCTGCCAGCGCCGAAGCCCTCAAAGGTACGCACGCCACCGTCGACTACCCCGCCGGCGCCTATGAACCCGTTGAATTAAATGCCGAGGAGCACTTAGGCGGCGCCGCGACTACCCAGGAGATGCGCCAGATTGCAGGGCGCGCGACCACGGCGCGCGTCGCCCCCGACAGCCTGCGCGCCAAGGCGGCGGCAGAGCGCAGCCAGACGCAAAAGAAGGTCATCATCTTCTCGATCGCCATCGCCATCGTCGCGGTTATCGCCTGCACCGCTGCCATCCTTATCACCACCGCCGGTGAGGGTCTGGGCGAGCGTCCCGAGCCGATTCTGTCGTCACGCACGACCGAGCACGACGCGGACAGCACTGGTCAATCGCAAAGCCAGCAGGACGACTCGCAGGGCACCTCCGCATCCACCGACTCGTCCTCGAACACCCCCGATCAGTCGCAGGGCGCCGATTCTTCTGTGAACAACAACGGTACGCAATCCGGCACAACCGACTCAAGCCAAACGACTGACGGCTCTCAACCGAGCACGGGCGACCAGACGAGCGACACCACGTCGGGAACGGGCTCAGCAGACAGCAGCAACACCAGCAACTCGAACAGCTCGAGTGGAACCGCGTCCGGCACGGCATCTGACAGCTCGAGCCAAGGCACGGCATCGGGCAACTAAGCACGTTTGCCCCTCATAGATAATCGACCTGTATAACGGGCGCGAACCGGCAACGGTCGCGCCCGTTTGCCTTGGGCGCCGAGGTAGCAAGCCCCGCGCGATGGTAAGATGCTTTGGTGTGTAAAGAGGAGATTTGCCATGAGCAAGACAATAGTTAAGCCCACGCTATCGCTGGGCAACCACATCTATCTGTATCGTCTGCTGCGTGATGCGATTGGGTGCGGCAAGCAAACGTTTATGACGCAGGTCGAGGAGGCGCTCGCTGCTGGTGACATGGCCGCTTATGACCTGGGCTTCGAGTCCACGCGCGAGCTGCTCGAGGAGCTCGACGACTGCATAAGGCTGACCGTCTTTAAGGGCGGTCGCCTGTATGCCACGCTCATCGCCAACGAGGCCTGGGATGCCGCCCTTGCCAAGGGCGAGGACAAGCCCAAGGCTGCCAAGGGTGCCAAGCAGTCCTACAAAAAGAAAAAGCGCGGCGAGAAGGACCTCAAGGCCGTGCGCCCCAAGCACGTTAAGCGCGCCGAGCCCGAGCCCGTGGCCGAAGTCGCTCCGGAGCCCGAGCCCGAGGCAGAGATCGAAGTCGCTATTGAGGTAACGGCAGAAGCCGACACCGAAATCACCGCCACGACCGATCCCGAAGTCATATCCGAGCAGGAAGCCACTGCGGAGCTCAACGAAGCTCCCAAGTCGACAACCGAAGAAGCCGCTGACCAGCCCGAAACGCCTGCGTTCCAAAACAGCGATGTCTTTGGCGACGAGACCGAGGACGATCAGCCCGACGAGCCCGACGATCAAGGCGCTACCGAGTCGGCGCCGGAGCCCGAGACGCCGCAGCCCGCCATCTCGCTCACGGTCGTCTATGACCCCGAGAACGCAAACGCCGGCATCACCACCATGGCATCCACGCCCATCGAGGCAAAGTCGAGCGTCGAGAACGAGAACGCGACGCAGGTTGAGGTTGAAACCGCAGTTGCAGACGCGCCCGTCACCGTGAAGCCCGCAGATTCCACAACCAAGCCGAAGACGACGCCGGAGCCCGCAGATTCCACGATCAAGCCGGAAGCGACGCCGGAGCCCGCACCCGTCATCGAATCCGTGCCCGCCGCTGTTTGCGACCAAATTCCCGCACCGGCACCGTCTCCGGCCCCCGCTGCAGCACCGGCCCCCGCACCCGCAGCACCGACCATCCCCAAGGACTTCCCCATCGATTTCGCAACCGAGGTCTTCTGCCCCGGCCCGCTTCTGCACGAGCTATCGACCTATCTCCCCTACGGCGCCGACACGCTCGGTATCGTCGGCGAGTACTACTGGATCGCCCGCGAGCGCGGTACCATCGAGGCCGCGCGAAACCGCGCAAGCTTCCCCCTGCACTACACGCAGGCCGGCGAGCGCCGCGAGGTTACCGTGCGCATCCGCCGCAACACCACCGGCGGCCTCGGAGCCACCTGGGTCATCGACAAGGTCGAAGCCCCGGTCGAGTAAAAAAGGCCTCGGATAGCCAATTGACCATCCGAGGCCTTTTGAATTCAGGCCTTTTAGTTGTCATCGGTGCATATAGACACCAGAGAAGCAAGCTCATCCTCAAGTTGCGGAGCAAAGTATCTAAAAGAAACCTGCGCTCCAGTCGGTATCGACTCAATCATATTCGCAGCATTATCTGAGACTCGGTACGGTGCAGTTTCACCTGTCTTTAAATCCTCTATTGAGCAGACAGCGTCTTCAGCATCAACCGACCTAAGCACGCCTTTTCCTTGTAACATCACATCGGCATGCCCGCCAGCTATTTCTAATGAACCTGAGTCTGTCGCAGTCACTTCTCCGGAACCTCCGCGCGATATCTCTTCCTTTGTTGAACAGCCCACCAATGAAGCCATCAGCACCAAAGACAGGGCTAGACGAATCGCCCTACTTCGAAAAAGTCGTTCCATAAGTCCACGCATAATAGCTCTGATCATACTTCAGGAAGGATAAAGATGAATTCCAGCCGTCCGCTATGCCAATCATCTGCCTTGTCTCTCCAGTTTTCTTACCAGTAAGTGTGGCGTAAGCCTCCGCTGTTACAGAATGGGCTGATCCGTTGTACAAACTCGCATGTAAAACATTCGGTCTATTAGAGTTAATCTCATTTTGAATGCTCGCGATAGCCGGAGAGGAGACAGTGCGGGCGATAAGAGTACTTCCTCTGCTTGCGCAGTAATTTGTAAACCCCGTTGCACAGGTTGATATCGGCGTTCCACCCAAAACAACGCCGGGAACAGTCTGTTCTTCATCGGAAAGAGCATGGGTATTGGTGTAACTCCATATCTGCATATATTGCGAAGGGTCGCTATATAAATTGGCAATGCCATACAGTTCCGCAACGTTCGAAAAAGCTGTCACCATACAAGCATAGTGGGCGGTAAGCCTCTTAATCTCGCTTTCATCATATGACATAAACTGAGAAATGGAACGAAATCCAGATACTGTGTAATCCTGCATTTGAGTTGCGTAAATTACAACATCGTTCCAGCTTGAAGGTTTATTCGATAAAACGACAGGCCGTCCTTCTATGGAAACAGCCGGGATTGTTCTTCCGCAATTTGTTGTTATTGAACCGTCCAAAGATTGCACGCCGAATTCGAATGGATTGATCATTACGACTGGGTTATTGAAAGAATAAGACTCGACACCAAGATCTCCTCCCCGATCCATAGGGCTGACTAAGCCGTCTCCAAAACGATATCCCGTAAGTATTTCATCATCTGAAGCATCTAAAACCAAATAGCCCGCGGCTCTATTGGATGTCACAACCGGAACAATGTAACCAAGCGGGGACCCATCAACATCTACAAAAGGAATAGGGTCAGAAGGCGTATACGAATAGCCGAGGAGTCCCTTTATATATTTATCGGCAAGCTCTTGCGCAATTTCAGAAGTAAATTGTATCTGCTCACCATCAATATTGCCCGTCGAAGCAAAAACCTCTTTCGGACGTGCGGCTAAGGCGACAATTGAAGACGCGACAAGTTGCAGAAAACGACGACGCGAAAGCATATGTTCTTCTTTCTAGAGAAGCGACTTATAAGGTACTCCTATTCTATAATCTTTTTTGTAACGTTACAGCACTGGTTATATTTCAATTCGATTTGCTTATGTCCTTGCAACCCAATGCGTCTTTACGTTTTAAACGGAATTAGAAAATCACTCATAGCAAAAACGGGCTTTAATCCCAAAGAGATAACTTTGATTATGAATCAAACCAGCAGCCAGGGCATAGCTGCAGTGCAATTGCTACAAGAAAGGCCGCCCTTGGTGGCGGCCTTTCTACTTGCTACTAGTCGCGCGTCAGCTTACGGTGAATACGATGCGGCTGGGCCGCGTCCTCGCCCAGGCGCTCGATGCGGTTGGCCTGATAGGCCTCGAAATTACCCTCGAACCAATACCAGTTGCCCGGATTCTCGTCGGTGCCCTCCCACGCCAGAATGTGCGTGGCGACGCGGTCCAGGAACATACGGTCGTGGCTAATGACCACCGAGCAGCCCGGGAACTCGAGCAGCGCCGCCTCGAGCGAGGACAGCGTCTCGACGTCGAGGTCGTTCGTGGGCTCGTCGAGGAGCAGCAGGTTGCCGCCCTGCTTGAGCGTGAGTGCCAGGTTCAGACGGTTGCGCTCGCCACCGGAGAGTACGCCAGCGCGCTTCTGCTGGTCCTGGCCCTTAAAGCCAAAGCTCGCCACATAAGCACGGCTCGGAACCTCGGTCTCGCCGACCATCATGTGGTCCAGGCCGTCCGAGACGACCTCCCACAGGTTCTTGTCGGGGTCGATGCCGGAGCGGTTCTGATCAACGTAGCTAATCTTGACGGTCTCGCCCACCTCGAGCTCGCCCGAAGTCAGCGGCTCCAGACCCACAATCGTCTTGAACAGCGTGGTCTTACCGACACCGTTGGGGCCGATCACGCCCACGATGCCGTTGCGCGGCAGGGTGAACGAAAGGTCATCGATGAGCACGCGGCCATCGAATTCCTTGTGCAGATGATGAGCCTCAAGCACCTTGTTGCCCAGACGCGGTCCAACGGGAATGCGGATGTCGGTCCAGTCGAGCTTCTGGCTTGCGCGAGCCTCGGCCTCCATCTCCTCGTAGCGAGCCAGACGGGCCTTGTTCTTTGCCTGGCGAGCCTTGGGCGAGCTGCGTACCCACTCGAGCTCGGCCTCCATGCGCTTGGCGAGCTTGGCGTCACGGTTGCCCTGCGCCTCGATGCGGGCGGCCTTGGTCTCCAGATACGTGGAGTAGTTGCCCTTGTAGGGATAAAGGTGACCGCGGTCGACCTCGCAGATCCACTCGGCAACGTTATCCAGGAAGTAGCGATCGTGTGTGACGGCAAGCACCGCGCCCTGGTAGTTGTGCAGGAAGTGCTCGAGCCACAGGATCGACTCGGCGTCCAGGTGGTTTGTGGGCTCGTCGAGCAGCAGCAGGTCGGGAGCCTCGAGCAACAGCTTGCACAGGGCCACGCGACGGCGCTCGCCGCCGGAAAGCACGTTAACCGGCATGTCGGAATCGGGCAGCTGCAGGGCGTCCATGGCCTGACCGAGCTTGGAATCGATATCCCAGCCGTCGGCGGCGTCGATCTCGTCCTGGAGCTTGCCCATCTCGGCCATGAGGGCATCCATGTCGCAGTCCGGGTCGCACATCTCCTCGCCGATTTTGTTGAAGCGATCGACCTTGGCGATCATGTCGCCAAATGCCATGCGCACGTTCTCGATGACGGTCTTGTCGTCGTCGAGCGGCGGCTCCTGCTGCAGGATGCCCACGGTGTAGCCGGGAGTGAGCTTGGCATCACCGTTGGAGACCTCCTCGATGCCGGCCATGATCTTGAGCAGGGTCGACTTGCCCATGCCGTTGGGACCCACAACGCCGATCTTGGCACCGGGGTAGAAGCTCAGGGTCACGTCGTCAAGGATCACCTTGTCGCCATGGGCCTTACGAGCCTGATACATCTGGTAGATAAACTCCGCCATTTGTCTGTTCTATCCTTTCTACCTGCTGTTTCCCTATTCTTGATTCGCTTTAGTGGAAACGAAATGAGGAAACCAGCTCTGAAACTTAACGAAAAAGGGGCATGGTTGCCCACACCCCCTAATACTACCTGGGAAAAGTCCCCCGGAACATACTATGAACTGCGTACGCTAGTTTTCCGCAACCTTAACGAGCGGCTCGCTGCGATTTGCGCCACAGCAGATACGAGTAGACGTAGACGGCTCCGACCGAACCAAACGCCAGAACCGCAATCACTGCGGCGACGACTTCACTCGAAAGCACGCTGCCCGCCACGCCCATCACAATCAGGCCAACACCCAGCACCATAAAGCAGGCACCGCCAAAGCGCTGCGTACGGCGCCAGTTCTCGGGATCGGCAAGTGCCCAGGGCGTCTTGATACCGAGCGTATAGTTCTGCTTCACACGCGGCAAGTAGTTGCCTACGCCGATGAACAGCAGACCGACAGCACCGGAAATCAGCACGTTGACCGAACCGACCGCCGGCACCACGTCCCAGATCGTAAGCTCACCCAACCAGCTTATGGCGCACATAAACAAGGTGAAGGCGATTACGAAGCCCTGATAGAACTTGCCCGAGGTTCGATACGCCTCGCCCTTGGGGTCAATGCGTGGCACGACGTAGAACATCGCAAGAAGTGCCAGAGGCAGCACGCCGAGCGCGGAGGCCATCCAGCTAGGACCCCAACCGTCGACGGCGCCGTTCGCGCCCCAGTGCGTAGGAATCTGCGCAGGCAAGCTCGGCATCACTATGAGGTGCGCTACGACATTGGCGACGCACAGAGCGATCAGCGCAATCCACACACGCCGCGATACCCCCGTGGCGTGAATGCCCTTGTTTTCGTTATTCATCCTTATCACCTTCCGTGTTTGTAAAGCCCATAAACCAACCGATCAAGTCCTGCATGACGGTGGTGTTTAAGCTGTATACGATGTTTTGGCCATGGCGCTCGTCGGTCACCAACCCGGCGTTTTTGAGCGTCGCCAAGTGATGGCTCAGCGACGGCTTACTGATATCGAAATGCTCGGCAAGCTCCCCCGCCGTGCAATTGCCCTCGCGCAGCAACTCCAAAATGCGCCGTCGCGTTGGATCGGCAAGCGCCTTAAAACCCTCTCCCGGCATAAGACCTCCTTTCATCATCTCTCATGACGCGCACACTATACTCGATATTTAGATGTTTGTCTGACTATCTAATACAGTAACATCTATAGAACATTCGTTCGTGTTTAGTTACAATGGAAGTTGAAGCAGATGGGCCAGCTCCCTCTACCCGAGAAGGAGATGGACTATGAGTATTGACGATGTCCTGACGTTGTCGTTGCTTGTAATCGCGGCTGTGGAGCTCGGCATCCACATTGGAGGTCGAATGAAATAGCCGCCCCCGCGTAATGCGAAGACGGCCACTTCTCACGCTACAAACGTGTTTGGGAGTTGGTCAACCCGCGGCAACGGGTGCCATCTGCTTCAATCTTATGCGAATCCCGATCCCATTTCAACAAGCTCCAAGGGCTCAAATGGAATCGCAATAATACCTATAATGGCGATAGCTAAAACACGACCGACTCCCCATCGGAGGATATCTATGACCGAAACCGCAGCCGCAGCCCCCATCGAGACACGCGACACCAAGCTCGAGATCATCATGGGCCGCGAGGCACTCGATAAGCTCGCCAACGCCACGGTGCTGGTGCTCGGCTGCGGAGGCGTGGGCTCCAACTGCTGCGAGGCACTCGCCCGCGGCGGCATCGGTCATTTCGTCATTCTGGATAAGGACGTCATCGCGCCCAGCAATATCAATCGCCAGGCCATCGCATTTCACAGCACCATCGGCAAGCGCAAGGTCGACGTTATGGAGGCCATGATCAAAGACATCAATCCTGCCGCCACCGTCATCAAGCGTACCGAATACCTGCTAAGCGACAACATCGACGAATTCTTCGCAAGCGTTTTGGAGCAGACAGGCGGCAAGCTCGATTACGTCATCGACGCCATCGACACCATCTCGGCCAAGCTCACCATTGCCAAATATGCTCAGGACCACGACATTCGTTTGGTTAGCTCCATGGGCGGGGCCAACAAGCTCCATCCCGAGTGTCTCCGCTTTGCCGACATCTTCGATACGGTACGTGACCCTATGAGCCGCATTATGCGCAAAGAATGTAAGAAGCGCGGAATCAAGAGCCTGCACGTGCTGTTTAGCTGCGAGGAATCGGTTAAGACACAGCCCCGCGACCCTTCCAACATCCACGAGCGTACCGAGCTCGGAACCGCCAGTTTTATGCCGCCCATCATGGGTCAGATGATTGCCGGCGAGGTTATCCGCCAGATCAGCGGCCGCGGCACCGAACGTGTACGCTCCGATGGCCAGCGCCTGGACTAGCGGAACGCGCCGAGATGGAGCCCCGGTTATTTGATGCACACTGCCATCTTGATTTGATGGCATACCCGAATGCTGTTGCCGACGAAACTGCGGCTATAGGACTGGGGGTCTTTGATTGCGGGGTCGACCCACGCGACTTCGCGGCAGCAAAAAAGCGTGCCAGCCGCTACCCAAACATTATCGCGGGCGTCGGCCTCCATCCCTGGTGGCTCGCCGACGGCCGCTGCGGTCCTGCCGAAGTCAATCTGCTTTGCGAAGTTGCCGCCCAAGAGCACTACATCGGCGAAGTCGGACTCGACTTTTCCGCGCGCTTTGCTGGAAGTGAGCCGCTACAAATACAGGCACTTAACCGGCTCTGCGATGCGCTCGTGCAGCATCCTCTTACCGGGCGCGTGATATCAATTCACGCCGTTCGTTCGGCAGGAGCCGTACTGGACGTCCTCGAATCGCATGGACTACTCATCCCAAACCCCGACTCCCCCGTTATCATCTTCCACTGGTTTAGCGGTACTTCGGACGAACTCGTCCGCGCGCGTAATGCGGGCTGTTATTTTTCCGTCAACGAACGCATGCTCGCGACCAAGCGCGGTCGCGAATACGCACGACAGATTCCACTCGATCGTTTACTGCTCGAAACCGATGCACCAGCGGAGGCAAACGCAGAAATAAGCGCACAGTCACTCATCAGATCGCTCGAAAGCGCCTCAGAACACGTCGCCTCGCTCAAAAAATGCGACGCAAAGCATATTGAGTCGGCGGTTTTAGCGAATGCACACTCTGTTTTTAGCCTTCGCTAACCCCTGTGGTCAAAAAACGTCAAATATGAGTACTGCTAGCGAAATGGATACATTACCCTGAGCTTTCCGACCACCAGAATAATCTACGATTGTCCATTAACTAACACTTTTACAGTCACTCATCCTGCATTTTCGCAATCTTAAACCCCTCCAAACGCTCAAATCACGTCTGAAGGGGTCGATTTTGCTGCGACTAAATTAGTCACAGTACTCATATTTGGCTTTTTTGACCACCGAGTCACGGGAAGGCACCAATACAGCTCCCCGGGACAGCTCGGCTATTCGACGATTGGTGCTCCGTGGCCCCAAGAACCTTCCATGCCGCAC
>OLOE01000463.1_pt1 | contig 20881 bp, 15 predicted proteins | sample 1673201 | NCBI WGS metagenome assembly OLOE01 (sample SAMEA3136765, study PRJEB25190) | human gut metagenome | biome: human gut; feature: human-associated habitat; material: faeces | place: Austria | collected 2013
GAGGCGCTACCGACCACCTTCAGACCTTCAGTTCGTCGTAGCTGACCATGACGTGCTGGCGAAAGGCGGGCCGTGAGGTTAGCCGTGCATAATACGCCGCAAGGTGGGGGAGGGGACGACGGGGGATATCGATGGCAAAGTAGCGGTACAGCACATGACCAAACTGGATGTCGGCCAGGGTGAACGTATCGCCCACCAGATAGCGACTGCCGGCGAGACGTGCCTCGGCAATCGCCAGCTTTTGCTCCAGGGCCGTCACCGCCGCGGCGATAGCCTGCGGATCCCGCTCGGCGGCAGGCGTGCGCACCACGCGCCAGAACACCGGCGCCGTAAAGCCGAGGGCGATATTCTGCTTTGACCACTCGGCCCAGCGATCAACCTCAGTGCGGGCCAGCAGGTCGCCCGGCCAGAAGGCGTCATCGGCGTAGCGACTGGCTAAATAGCGAAGGATCGCGCCCGTTTCCCACAGCGGCGGATTATCGCCATCCTGCAGCACTGGCACCGTGCGATTGGGATTGAGCTGATAAAACGCCTCGCCGTCGGTACCACCATAGCGATGCCCCACGTCGAACCGGAGATAGTCCAGCCCAAGCTCGCCAATACACCACATCAGCGCCTGCACGTTAGAGGAGGTTTTTCGGCCCCAGATGGTCAGCATTGAGTTCTCCAGAGAACAGGGAAAGAAGGAGCATAGCAGGTTGGGTTGAAAACGTGAGGGGGCGCAAAAGAAATGAGCTACCTCGCCGCGCAGGGGGCGGACGCGCTGGTCAGATGTTCAAACCAGGGGCTTAGCTGAGCCAGCTATTCAGCGCACAGAATAAGAGGAAGAAACAGAGGGCAACAGTTTGCCCTCTGTTTACTTGAGTGGCCTTGTACTAAGGTGTGGCGCTAAAAAACTCGCCAAATTTGACGGCCAGCCAGCCGACAGGCGTCGTGGCGCCGCCGACGATATTGGTGATCTCGGCCATCCCTTCCGGCACCGGAATATGCGAGTTCACCGCCGCCTGAGTGTATTCTTGCGAAATGTCCGTCCCGACATACAGGATGCAGGTCACGATCAGGGTTCCGGTTATGAACATGCGGAACATATTTCGTTTACAGAACGGCGTGACCATTGCCAGCAGGAACATTAATGAAGCCAGATCGACAAAGGGCAGTACGCGGTTGCCGGGCAGAATGATAGACAGCACCACAGCCATAGGGATTAACAGCAGACCGGTCGCCAGCACCGAAGGTTCCCCGATCAATAACGCCGTATCCATCCCGATGTAAAAATCGCGCCCCGGGAATTTAGCCTTCAGTTTTGCTTCAGCGGCATCACGGACAATCAACAATCCTTGCACCAGAATTTCAATCATTTTAGGCAGCAGCAGCATGGCGGCTGAAACCTTAATGGCCAGTGAAACGGCAGCGGAAACGTCATATCCAGCCAGGAAGGCCAACAGCAGTCCCAGCACAAACCCCAGGGTAAGAGGCTCGCCAAAAACGCCGAATTTTTTATTAATACTTTCCGGATCGAAATTGATTTTATTGATAAGCGGGATCTTATCAATGATGTAATTACAGGCAATGCCAAACGGCACGTAAGCTATACAGGTAAGATGTGGGAATGATATCCCTTTTAGATTATAGTTTTTTTGTAAATATGGAGCCGTTAAATCTGCCGCCAATAGCGTCAACACAAAAATAGCGAATGTAATACCGACCGAAAGCCAGTAATTTCCCGTTCCGGCATAGACCACGGACCCCATGATCAGGAAGATCCAGTAGTTAAAAATATCGATATTCACCGTTTTGGTTAATTTCAACAGAAGCATGGCCAGGTTGATGACGATAAAGCCCACCACGACGGGCAGCATCAGCGGCGAACCCCAGCCAATGGTCGATGCGGTAGGCCAACCGGTATCAACGACCGTTAACTGCAGGCCGATACGCTCAACCATCGCCTGCGATGCCGGGCCCAGGTTTGTCAGCAGCAGGCCAATCACCAGCCCCACCCCTTCAAAACCAATGCCTACCAGCATCCCTGCTTTAAATGCCGTACCGATTTTAACGCCAAAGCAAAGCGCGATAATAAAGAATATTACTGGCATCATTACTGATGCCCCCAGACTAATAATGCTGTTGATAATATCCATAATGATTCCTTAAAAGGCGGGCGAATTGGGCACGAGTAAACCCGTGCCCATTGGGCCCTGTTAATACCTTTAATGGTTCTTTTAATATTTAACTGAGTTTCTTTAAAAGGATCTCAGCGAAGAGTTTGGGCGAATTACTGAATGCGTCAATGGTACTCCCGGCAATATGCGGCGTAATGGTCACGTTATTCAGAGTATAGAATGCACTGTCGTCTGGAAGCGGCTCGTCATCAAAGGTATCAAGCGCGGCGCCCATGATTTGCCCGGATCTGAGCGCATCAATCATCTCTTTTTCATTGATTAACCCGGAGCGTGCCGTGTTAACAATGATGGCACTGCGCTTCATCAGCGCGAAATGGTGTGCGTTAATCAGATTTTCGGTTTCCGGCGTCAGGCGAGCATGTAACGAGATAACGTCGGCGCGTTGTACCAGTTCGTCCAGAGAATCGACTTTCTCATAACGTTCATGGCCTGCAACGTACTTATCGTAAAAGATAATCTCCGTGCCAAAGCCGCTGAGAAATCCCGCGACCAGTTGGGCAATATGACCGAGGCCAACCAGCCCCACGACTTTTCCGCCAAGCTCCGGGATCGCCTGATGGTTCGGACTGTCTTTACGCCAGTATTTGTCACGCAGGGCATCGTGTGAACGGGCGATATTGCGCATTTCCGCCAGGATCATGCCGACCGTGAATTCGGCGACGCTGCGAGCGTTACGCCCCGGGGTGTTCATCACCTCAACGCCCCGGGCGTTCGCCACCTGAAGATTCACGTTTTCCACGCCACCGCGGAGCACGCCTACATATTTCAGCTTTGGTAGTTTATCGAACACCGCAGTATTGACGGGGGCAAACTGAGTGATCAGGATGTCAATATCATCCGTTCCCTGAAGCAGCGCTTCCGGTAAGGCCACGGCTTCTGCTCCTTCCTGTTCAACCCGCAGATTATCTTCCTGAAGTTTCTCAACGGAGCCATGTGACCACTCGCGTACTTCTACTTCAATCCCGTTATCCCTGAGCGCTTTCAGTCCTGATTCCATCATCGCTGCATTGATAAACAGATCGGCAATTGCCAGACATTTCATAATGATTCTCCCTAGATTAACGCATCAACATACCGCCGGTAACGTCCAGAGTTGCTCCCGTCATATAGCTGGTCTTAGGAGAAACCATGAAGACACCGATGTCGGCAATTTCTTGCGGCTGGGCCACGCGGCCCACCGGAATACGACTGACGTAATAGTCAGGGTTTTGCTCAATGTTCTTACGGATCATCGCAGTATCCATGATCCCGACGGCGATATTGTTCACATTGATTTTTTGTTTGGCGACTTCCCGCGCCAGAGAGATAGCAAAGGCGACTAGGCCGGCCTTACTTGCCGCGTAGTGCGCATGTCCCGTCGTGGAGCCGTGGAACGCGGCCTGCGAGGTAATATTCAGAATGCTGCCCATCTGGTCATGCTGCAGGCAGTGATTTACAAACAGCTGGCTGAGATGGAAGATGGCTTTCAGATTGACATTCATCACCAGATCCCAGTCCTGCGGGCTGATCTCGGTGACGTAGCCGCTCAGCCAGATCCCGGCGTTATTCACCAGAATGTCGGCTTTACCCAGTCTGTCGATACAGGTGGCAAACAGATTTTCCCGGCTCTGTTCGTCAGAGAGATCGGTTTTGACCGCGATGATCTCTACGTTCGCGCTGGCCTTCACCGTTTCGATCAGCCGTTCGGGATGCTCTTCCTCACGCATATAGGTAAAGCAGATATTGACGCCTTCTTTGGCGAGAGAAAGAACAAACTCTCTCCCCAGGCCGGTTGCGCCGCCTGTCACGATGGCCGTACGATTCGTTAAATTCAGATCCATTTTTTCCTCACTTAGTGCGCGATGTAGTTGCTGCAGCTTTTCCACGGCGACTGCATTTCTGATAACAGGTTTTTATAAAGCTGGTATTTGGTCTGGTAGACCCGGTGGTTTTCCGGATTAGGGGAGACGGTGCGTGAGACATGGACCATGTCGTTTGAGGCAGCAAATACCTCTGCAAACCAGCCCACCATAACGGCGGCGGTCATCGCGGTACCCAGGGTTCCGTGCTCTTTGACGTCAACGATTTCCAGCGTGGCCTGGAAGATATCGGCGAATATCTGCAGCCAGACCGGGGAGTTCGTGACGCCGCCAGCAATACGAATAGTGTGGCTTAGCTTCGGGTTAATATTGCGTAAGCGCTCGGTGTGGTAGAGATGGCTGAAGGCCACGCCCTCATAAATCGCCCGCAGAAAATGGGCTTTTTTATGGAAGCTGTTGACACCGATAAAGCCGGCCGAGGCGTCGGGAATGGTGTTAGAGCCAAACACGAACGGAAAGAACAGCAGGTGGCTTTCATCCGGCGTCGTTGATGAAACCAGCTTATTACACAGGTCATAGACCGACGATCCTTGTTCGGCGGAGGTTTTCCGATCGCTCTCCATAAAGTTGTTAATAAACCACTCCAGGTTGCTCGCGGAGGTGGGGCTGGCCTCGGTGATGAGCCATTTACCTTCAATGGGATAAATGGAGGTCATAAACAGATCTTTATCAATAACCGGGTGGTCGGTAACGTATTCGTTTATGCTCCAGGTGCCGGTGACGATCGCCATCTTATCGAGACTGTTAATCCCCGAGGCAATGGAAGAGGCCGAGATATCAAACACCCCGCCAGAAACCGGCGTACCTGCGCATAAACCGGTCAGACGGGCCACGTCGTCAGTGATTTTTCCGCAGCATTCTGTTGAGCGTTTGATGGGGGGCAATTTGTCCCGCAGTTCATCAAGTCCCCACCATGCCAGTAGTTCATCGTCATACTTGCAGTCACGTACGTTGATCAGGTTGGTCCCTGAGATATCGGTCAGCTCAAGAAAAGCCTCTCCGGTCAGGTAAAAACGGATCAGGTCCTTGACCATAAAAATATAACGCGCTTTTTGCAACGTCTCGGGCTCGAAATCCTTCAGCCATGCTAGCAGGGCGACAGGTTGTCCGGCCCAGATGGACTGCATCGTTTTTGGCAAAATGTCGGTAAGGAATTCTGGCGAGCGTTGCCATCTCTCAACGTACTCTTTTGCCCGGCTATCGGTGGATATAATGCCGTTACGCACCGGGTGACCTTCTTCGTCGACCAGATACAGACCGTTACCATGACCGGTGACGGCCACTCCTTTTATCTGGCTGGCGTCGATACCTGATTGCTCAATCGCTTTTTTAATCACTTCGACATTCGCGGCCCACAGCTCATCGATACTGCGCTCTGTGTGGAATTCCCGAGGTGTCAGCATCTGCGTGGATTTTGAGGCGATGGCGAGCACCTGTCCTTTACGGTCATAGATGGCTGCCTTGGTGACGGTTCCACCATTGTCGATGCCCATGACGTATTCATCTTTCATTCGCGTGGACTCCTTATTGGTTACCATAAGCCGGGCTCGCTGGTGGTTATCCCTTTAAATCCGGCATGGAATATTTTATCTACAAGGTATTTGCGCTTAACAAAGCCTCCGGCGATGAATACCACATCAAAGCCTTTCAAATTTCGGCTAATCAACTCCAGACACTGGCAGGCATATTCAGCAGGTAAGATTTCAATTGCGTCCGGTGGACTGTGTTTAACAATATCGAGCGACTGATCAAGCGATCGCGAATCGATAAGTAAAACCCGATATACGGTCAGCAATCCCTCTTTTTTGGCGTAGCGTAGCGCGGAGAGATTGGAAGAAATAACACCATCAACCTTGTAATAATTTTTCAGCAGATTGATCCCCGCCTGATCCGGTTTAAAGCCGCCCAGTAATTCAAGGTGAACGAGGACCTTCTTACCGCTTTGATGGCATTTGCCAATCAGCGACTGCAGATTGCCGATATTCGCTTCGGATAGCAGCACATATTCTGACTGGCAGGATAATGCTTTCTCAAAGTATTTATACTTCCTGATGGAAGGGATGATGGTGTTATTTGAAATCATATTAATTTCCGATGTTATTTAGCCATGTAGAGGCTGTATGCATCTTCCGCTGTTGCGTTTTCATGGATGATGGCATTCAGACCTGCTACCACTTTCGCCGGCTGCGGATCCTGGGTAATGTTTCGTCCCACAGCCACGCCTTTCGCACCCATCTGCATACAGTGCTGAACAAATTTGAAGTAACCGTCGATGCCGGTTTTTGGACCTCCTAAGGCAAGCACCGGCACGCCAGCAGCTTCAACGATCAGTCGGTCCTCTGGTGAACCGGTAAAACGCGTTTTGATGACGTCCGCGCCCAGCTCCACCGCTGCGCGGGCCGATGCAGCGATGATGGCCGGATTGTTAGAGTCATCGCTGGTGACGGGATAACCATACGGGAGCGATTCGACAATCAGCGGTACATTCCAGCGATCCGCTGCCTGTGCGAGTTGCATCGCCATAATGTGGGTTTTTTCTTCATTGAAGGCGCCGGGGAAGGTCATGCAGACCACGCCCTCGGCAGCGACTTTAAGCGCATCTTCGACGGAAAAAACGGGGGTAGTATCGGGAACGGTATTGTCAAAGATACTGACCGTGCTGTCGACGCGTAACACAACGGGAACGCTGTTCAATGCTTCCCGATAATTCTTCAACATGCCGTACGTGACGAGCGCGCAATCCAGGCCGTGTTCCACCAGAGCAGGGAGCTGATTTATCGTATTATCAATACCATTTGTTTTCGTGGAAAAATAGTAGCCATCCAGCGCTAAGGTCACGGATTTACCGTCTTTTGCGAATATTCTTGAGAGACGACGTTCTTTAGACATTTATTTACTCCTGAGATAAAAAAAACAAAAAAAAAGCCCTCAGAGACTCGCGTCTCTGAGGGCTTTCTGTTCACATACCCTTTTGATAATGGTTCAGGGATCCAAAGCATTATCAATGCAATTTTTTAGCAAAGTGAGAAAGGTTTAACTTTTGTTTAAATTAAATCTGTTCTCTTGCGTGATTAAATAACTAACACACGCGATAACTTATTGTCCAGTTGGTATCGTTGAAATGAGAGATTCATCACATCAATATGTTGTATTACCTGAGAAGTTCTGGGTTAAATACAGAAACCGACCCCTTAAAAACCAGGCAATAACGCATCCGGACAAGGGGAGAACGCCAGGCGTTTATTTCATCCGCATGAAGAACGCATCCATGCATGCTCCAGCCTGCAGGTCGTCATCCCCAAACGCGTATTTATTCCTGTCCGGATGGCGTACAAAAACGCTATAGCAATGTTGTCGGCATGGCGGTCTGTCCCCGGGATGATTTCCTCCTGCCGCCCGGGCAAATTACTCGTCCGCTTTGTGCGCCCAGGCAGGCATCGCCGTCAGGTAACGTTTTGCCCGTTTCCGTGATTCCGCTACGCCCACCTTTTGCCAGGCGTCGAGAAAAGCCGCCAGACCGGATACGGCCTCTTCCCAGGATTTCAGATTACCGTCGCTGTCGCTGCAATACGCGCAATATTTATCGCTGGCCCCTTGCGCATCGGGTGCGGACATCGGCATTCCGCAGGCCTGGCAAAACCTTTCGTGCTGTGTCATAGAGCGCTCCTCCTGTCGTTTGGTTGTCTACTAAACATACAGAATTTACGCATGGCGCTTAGCGTTTCAGATCAATAGATCCTGTCGTAACCGTTGTTGGGGATCTTCTGCCGGGGAGTGCGGGAGGGATAACGGGAACTTACTCCGTATCGCACAGCTATCGCCTCCCTTATTTTTTATTGATGCAACGGTTGGTCGCAGGCCGCGAGGATTGATTCATGCATCGCTTCGGAAAGTGTCGGATGCGCAAAGATCATCGACAGGAGACTTTCGTCTGTGGCCTCCAGGTGACGGGCGATGCCAAAGCCCTGGATCTGTTCCGTGACCTGTGCGCCAACCATATGCGCGCCCAGCAACTCGCCGGTTTCAGCATCGAAAATTGTCTTCACAAAACCCTCTGTCTCGCCGCTGGCCAGCGCCTTACCATTGCTCTGATAAGAGAACTTACCGATCCTGACGGGCCGTCCCCTGGCCAGGGCCGTCGATTCCGTCAGGCCCAGACTGGCAACCTGGGGCCGGGCATAAGTGCAACCAGGCACATAGTCGCGATCGAGAGGGTGGGCGCCTTCGACACCGGCCAGTGTCTCAACGCAGATCACGCCTTCGTGGCTGGCCTTGTGCGCCAGGCACGGCGGGCCGGCTACATCGCCGATGGCATAAAGCCCGAATACGTTAGTGCGACAAGCCGCGTCCGTCTTGATAAAACCGCGGTCTAACTCGACGCCCAGTGCTTCCAGCCCCAGATCTTCAATATTCGGCTGTACGCCAACCGCCAGCAGCACACGTTCGACATCCTGAGAATATTCGCCGCCGGTGTTGTTTAGTGTGCAGCGCACCCCGGTATCGGTGAGCTGTACTTGCGTCACCAGGGTCTGGGTATGGATCTGAATACCGCGTTTTTCGAATGACTTACGCACTGCTGCAGACACCTCGGCATCTTCCACTGGCAAAATCTGCGACGCTAGCTCGACCAGCGTCACTTTACAGCCCAGATCGTTATAAAGGCTGGCGAACTCGACGCCAATCGCCCCTGAACCGATGATTAAGAGCGACTTGGGTAAAAGCTTAGGCCGCAGCGCCTCGAAATAGGTCCAGATATGTTCGCCATCTGGCGCTATGCCTGGCAATGCGCGTGGTCGGGCGCCGGTTGCCAGGATCACGTGATCGGCCCGGTAATCGCGCGCCTCCCCTCGGGCATCCTCGACCGTGATTTGCCCCTTGCCGCGCAGCCGCGCGGTGCCATCAATCACCCTCACGCCATTTTTCTTCAACAGGTACGCAACCCCAGCGGTGAGCTGTTGCGATACGGTACGGCTAAACTGCACCAGTTTCTGCAGATCGACGTTCACCTCGCCCACGCTGATGCCCAGCTGACTGGCATGGGTGATAGTGTGCGCAACCTCAGCGCCATGCAGCAGCGCCTTGGTTGGAATGCATCCCCAGTTCAGGCAGATGCCGCCCAGATGATGTTTTTCCACTAATACGGTACGAAGCCCTAGCTGGCCGGCACGGATGGCGGCAACGTATCCCCCAGGACCCCCGCCGATGATCAGCACATCGTATTTATCGTGCATAGCTCGTCTCCTGGATAAACATCAAGGTCGGGGTTTCAATCAGTCGCTTGAGTTCCCGGAGAAAAGCCGCACCTGCCGCGCCATCGATGACCCGGTGATCGCATGATAGCGATACCGTCATTTGCTGGTGCGCGACGATTTGCCCGTCGCGTACTACCGCCCGGACCTCGCCGGCGCCAATGGCGAGGATTGCGCTTTGCGGTGGATTGATGATGGCGTCAAACTGCCGGACGCCGAGCATCCCCAGATTTGACAGGCTAAAGGTCCCGCCCTGGAACTCTTCCGGCTTCAGCGTGCCCGCTTTGGCTCTGGTCACCAGCGAGTGAATTTCGTTCGATATGTCGCTGATCGATTTCCGGTTCGCCGAGCGAACAATAGGGGTAATTAGCCCGGCAGGCAGCGCAACGGCCACCGAAATGTCGGCATCCGTAAAGCGGCGGATACTTTGTGCCGCTTCATCAAACTGGATATTGACGTCAGGCACGGCCACCAGCGCCAGGGCGCAGGCCTTCACCAGCAGGTCATTCACCGAAATCTTGACGCCGGGTACTTCGCGGTTAATGTCCTGACGTAACGCTAACAGTCGCTCCAGATCGAGATCGACGCTCAAACGGAAATGGGGAGACTGTTGCTTGGACGTTTGCAGGCGAGAAGCGATAGCCCGCCGCATACCGGACATCGGGATGCTCTCAAAGGGGGCCGGGGCACTCTCCTGCACAGGACTGGTCTGCGGGTGCTCGTCGAGTAACAACGCCGCGGCCAGCACATCATCGCGACTTACACGACCGCGTGAACCGCTGCTTCGGCAGTCATGCAAGTTGATACCCAGTTTGCCGGCCAGGCGGCGCGCCAGCGGGGTGGCCGATACCTGGCTGTCATCGGCATGCGAGCGGGGCGCTTTGCTACGACGAACGGGGGGCGTCGGAGAGGCCAGGCGACCGCCGGCGGCAACGATCGCGCTTTCCAGATCAGAAACAGAGATACGATCCCCGCGCCCGCTGCCGCGGACTTTTTTCAGGTCGACACCCCAGCGGGCAGACAGTCGTAACGCATGGGGCGTGGCATTAACCTGAGTCACATCGGTCACACCTTGCAGACTGACGGGGATGACGGTCTGCCCAACAGGGGGCTCGGGGCTGTTGGATGGCGGCGAAACAACGGAAGCTGGCTTAGCGCCTGCCTGTGCCGCTACGTCCGGCGCGGCAGCCTCCGGGCCTGGGGCTGCGGGTTTCGCCGTCGCCAGGCGGGCAGCAAATTCGTCCAGTTCAGCATCGCTGACCGACGCGTCAGCCGCCAGGGCCAGCACGGCGCCTACCTGAAGCGTCTCACCCTCGCGGGCGAGCATCCGACGTAACGTACCGGCAAAGGGGGCCTCCAGCACATTGACGATTTTACTGGTTTCAATCTCACAGATTTCCTGCCCTCTGGTGAAATCGTCACCCTCCTGGATTGCCCATCGAGCGAGCAAGCCTTCCTCCATGGAAAGCCCCCACTTTGGCATTTCAAGCGTCTTGATTTCGCTCATAGGTTAATCCTCCAGCACTTGACGGACGGCGGCTTCGATACGTTCAACGCCAGGGATCCAGAGTTTTTCGAGAGCAGGGGAGAACGGGACCGGCGTGTGTGGCGGCGTCACCAGCAGAACGGGCGCTTTGAGGAAATGGAATGCCTGGGACGCAATCAGCGCCGCGACATCATGAGCAAAACCGAAGCGTGCAGCGGATTCGTCGACAATCACGACCCGCCCCGTGGACGCCACCGATTCCAGAATACCTTCCTCATCCAGCGGCGAAATGGTTCGCGGGTCGACCACCTCGACCGAGATCCCCTCTCTGGCCAGTTTGTCCGCCACCTGGTTTGCTTTATGTACCATTGCCGACAACGCAATGATGGTGACGTCCTCCCCTTCGCGAGTGTAGTTGGCTACACCTAGCGGGATGGTATAGATCTCGTCCGGTACCTCGCCCTTGAGGTCGTACAGCATTTTATGCTCGCAGAATACCACCGGGTCGTCGTCGCGAATGGACTGGATTAACAGACCCTTGACGTCATAAGGCGTCGAGGGCACCACCACCTTCAGTCCAGGCGTGGTGGCAAAGATATTATAGGGTGACTGTGAATGCTGGGCTGCGGCAGAAAACCCCGCGCCGATCATCCCTCGCATCACCAGCGGAGCTCTGGCTTTGCCACCAAACATGTAGCGGAACTTAGCCGCCTGGTTGTACAGTGCATCGTGGCTCACGCCAAAAAAATCCATGAACATCAATTCCGCGACCGGCCGCAAACCCGTCGCTGCGGCGCCGGCCGCCATACCGATGATGGCCGACTCGGTAATGGGCGTGTCGATCACCCGATCGGAGCCGAACTGCGTCCACAGCCCTTTAGTGACACCCAGTACACCGCCAAAGGCTTCAATCTTCGCCTCTTCGGGCGCATTTCCGCCATGACCGCCACGCAAGTCTTCACCGATGAGTACCACGCGTTCATCGCGCTCCATTTCCTGAGCCAGGGCTTCCTTGACCGCTTCACGATAGGTTTTTATTGTCATGGTTATCACCCTCAGTATGAGACGTATACGTCTGTCAGCAGGTCTTCCGGAGCCGGGTAGGCAGCGGCGCGGGCCTTCAATACGGCATCGTTGACCAGGGCTTCTACTTCCTCGTCAATCGCCGCCAGTTCTTCCTGGGTGATATGCTGCTTGACCTTAGCGGTGAAAATCTTCAGCGGATCATGTTGTTCACGCAGGCGTTGCACTTCACCTTCCGCGCGGTATAGCGCGGGATCGCCCTCAAAATGACCATGCCAGCGGAAGGCTTTGGCCTCAATGACGCTTGGGCCACCGCCTTCTCGCGCACGCTTGACCGCCTCTGAGGTTGCCTCATAAACGGCAAAGAAATCGGTGCCATCGACGGTCACTGCCGGCAGGCCGAAGCCAGCGGCGCGCCGGGCGATATCACGCCCACCCACGGCGTAGTCATGGCCGGTCCCTTCGCCGTAACCGTTATTCTCGAAAATAAAGACGGCTGGAAGCTGGAGCACGACGGCCATATTGATGGCTTCAAAGACCAGGCCCTGATTAGAACCACCATCGCCCGTAAAAGAGACACCGACGTTGCCGGTTTTTAGCGTCTTTGCCGTTAGCGCGGCGCCGATGGCCAGGGGAGGGGCTCCCCCAACGATAGCGTTCGCCCCCAGCATTCCTTTCGACAGATCGGCAATGTGCATCGACCCGCCCTTACCGCGACATAACCCGCTGTCCTTACCGAATATTTCGGCCATCATGCCGTGAATGTCGCAACCTTTAGCAATACAGTGGCCATGTCCACGGTGTGTTGAACCAATAAAATCTGCGCTTGTTAAATTTTCGCAGACCCCCACCGCGATGGCCTCCTCACCGGTGTAAAGGTGAATGAAGCCCGGAATATCACCGCTGGTATTTTCCTGATGCAACCGCTCTTCAAATGTTCTGATCTCCCGCATCTTGCGGTAAGCCTGCAATAACGCCTGTTTGCTGAGCATCGTTTAATTCTCCTCAATAAAGGTCACCCAGGCGGGGCCAACAGACAGGGCGGATAACCCTGGCCACACCCATGCAATGAATCTACGAGCGGTTAAAGGGAGTGCGAAGCCACCTTCATGGGGGGGTAGGTGGGGGTTTTCATGCTTGAGGTCAAACTTTCTAAATTTTGTGTAGCAATAAAGTTTGTCTGCCCCATGTCATCCCGGGGGCTGGCGTACAATTGAAAAAAACAAAGTGAGTAGACACCACGGATGAAGCCATTGGATTTAGAAGGTCGCCAATCACCCTCACTGGTCTCCGGGCCATTGCGGCTGACGCGAGGCTTGCCGCTAATCCTGACCAAATTCGTCCCGCCTCGCTCCTCAATACAATTGCTGGAGCGCCCCCGGCTGCTTCAGCTTCTCAGTCCCGTTCAGCAGTGCCGGCTGGGCGTCGTCTGCGCCGGCGCTGGATTTGGCAAAACCACGCTGTTGGCGCAATGGCATCAGCAGATGGTCGCCCAGGGCGAACGTATCGCCTGGCTGAGCCTCGATGAGGATGATGATGACGTATGGCAGTTTATTCCTTATCTGCTGCAAGCATTGCGTCCACTCTATGCTGACTGGGACGCCGATTTCTGGCGTGACATGGAAGAGCAGAAGCTCTCCAGCTCCGAGCAACTGCTGGCCGGGCTCATTAACCAGCTACACTACTGCCCGCATGACGTGTACCTGATTATCGACGACTTCCACGTGATTAACGATCGTGGGGTCTATGAAGCGCTGGGGTATTTAATCAAGCATGCGCCTGCCGCCTTGCATCTGATCATTGGCAGCCGTTTCCACCCGAATCTTGCGCTGAGCCAGCTGCAGGCCCAGGACCAACTGGTGGAGATCTATGATCGAGACCTGCAATTCACGCTCGAAGAAACAAAACACTATTTTAGCCGCACGGTTGCGCTACCCCTCAGCAACCATCATGCACAGCGGCTACAGTCCGTGACAGAGGGCTGGATCGCGGGCATGAAGATCGCTTCATTGTCGGCAGAATTACAGAATGATCCCGAGCATCTGTTGCGTAATATGCATGGAGGAACACGATCCATTGCCCGCTATCTGAAAGAGGTGGTACTGGATCCGCTGCCGGAAGAGGTTCTCGATTTCCTGGTGAAAACGTCCTTCCTCAGTCGGTTAAATGCCGAACTATGCAATGCAGTGACTGGACGTGATGATAGTAAAGCGATGCTGGCATGGATTGAGCGACACAACCTTTTTTTGTCAGCCCTTGACGAACAAGGCTACTGGTTTCGCTACCATCCTCTGTTGCAGGAAAATCTTCGGACCATGCTGCAGCAGAACAACGATATTGACCGCAAACAGCTGCATGAATTAGCCAGTCATTGGTTCGTCGAACAGAAGCTGTGGTCTGAGGCGGTACGCCATGCGCTCAGCGCAGGCAAGCCGGTGCATAGCCCCGTGCAGGACGGCGCAAGCGCTCAGTCACTGGCGGAAGAAGGGGATATCGATACCCTGATTTCATGGATGCATCATTTACCGCCCAGCACCGATCCGTCGCGCATTGACCTGCAAATTAACCTGGCCTGGGCACTGGCGCATTATTTCCACTTTGATGAGTCGAGGCAGCTGCTTGATAACCTCGATCAGATGGTACTTCATCATCGTGAGGATTTAACCCGCAGCACCTGGTGTAAATTGCGCGTTGTGCGGGCAATTTGCGAAGCCTTTGCGGAAAACATCCCGGAGAGTCTGGCTATTGTTCAGCCGTTGCTGGCCGAAGTGCCCTGCGGCGACACCTGGGTTGATGGTCTGATATGCAATATTCTCAGCTATTGCCATGTTGTTAACCAGCGCTATCACGACGCGCTGGAGGTTCAACAGCATATGCCCTCTCCGGAAAGTCCTTTAGATAATCTGTTTGTTTCGGTTTATCGCGCGTTTATTATTGCCCAGTGCCATCTTTGTCAGGGCGATCTGGGAAAAGCCGGGTGGTATGCAGAGAAAACGTTGCGCCAGGCTGAATGTTATACCGGTACCCAGTCGACCAGTGGCGCGACGCTGGCGCCGCTGCTGGCGGAGATAGCCTATGAATGTCAGAGGGGTGACTCGCCCGAGCATCTGTTAGCCGACCGGCTCGAATTCATCGACCGATTCAGTCCACCCGACGCGCTGAGTCGTTGCTATACCTATCTCGCGCGTCAGGCCTTAGATAACGATATGCCCTATGAGGGCGAGCGATTGCTGGAGCATGCGCAGCGTCTTGCGGTGTCTCGCGGCTGGCAACGGCTCCAGGCCATGTTGTTAGCCGAGCAGGTGAGGGTGCGACTGCAGCGCGGCAATTTCACCGGCGCAGAGCAACTGCAGCGACAGCTTGAACAAATGGCCGCCAGCTTCAGAATGGATGCCGAACATCCCTGCCAACGCGCTATCGTTCTGTCTGCATCCCTTAGCCACTGTCGCCTTCTTCTCGCCAGAGGCCAGGCGCCGCAAGCCTGTATTCTCCTGGCTGAGATGGTCTCCGATCAGGAAAGCCGGGGGGACAGGTTAACCGCAGCGCGTCTACGTACGCTCTGGTCATTAGCCTTGTGGCACAGTGGCAAAACTGCGGCAGCGCGCACGACATTTCAGCCAGTGCTGCAGCTGGCTGAACAACAGCATTTCAAGGGCCTCTTTCTTGAGGCTGGCGATACCTTGCAACCTTTGCTTGCCGGTATGAATGAAACCTCTTCGGCTTGTACAGAGGAAGGGATAGTCCATGAACCCTGGGCCGGCAAGCGCGCGCCTGCAGATGGAACACCGTTTAATAGTGCAAGCCCCGATATTCCTGGCGAGCTCAGCGAGCGAGAGTTTCAGATATTACAGCTGATCGCTGAAGGTCAGATGAACAAAGAAATCGCTCGCTCTCTCGCTATTTCTGCCGAGACGGTCAAATGGCATATCAAAAACATCTACGCGAAGCTTAAAGTGAATAGCCGCACTCAAGCGATGAGCCGGGCGCTGGAGATGAAATTACTGGATTAATGGTTTGAACAGGGCGGCCTAGGCGCAAAATATTATAAAGACGAGCCACTTTCTTAACGGGGTTATGAGCCACGGATAATCGAGGTACTAGTAAGTCCATGGGGAGCTATCTCTGAACGGTGATGGCAGTTTTGATGCCCTGGCTCAGCGATAAGCGCATTGAGTTTAAGGGCTTTGGCCGCAGGGGAAAAAGTAACCCTGGCGTAAGCTCAGTGAGGCTTTTATCCGTGATTAAGAGTGGTACTGTTTTCAGGGAGGAGATCAAAAAGACGAAGATCTCTGATTTAGCACTGCACTGATTTGGGCAGGGTCAATTCAGCCTTGTGTAAGAAGAATGGTTTGAAGCAGATACTGGCTAAAAATACGTCTAAGCGTTACTGAGGTATTTGATTAACTAATGAAGATAAAAATCTTCATTCAACAGAGAGGGGCGCCAGTGTCTATTGCTTGCTTAGTCTTTGATTTCACGATTGTTACGAGGTGTGCCACGACGAACAGTGTAGTGTGTGCGAACTTCCGCCATCTTCAAGCACAAGTGAACTCATGCAATCGGATGAGACAGTATATGAAATCCCTGCCGCCGGTCGGGGACCGTAAAGCCATTCGTCGTGGCAAAAAAAACTTACAACATCAATAAGCACTAAGCAATTCTTTTTTCTCTAAAAATAAGCGTAGATCAAAGTTATCCCATTGTACGAACCAATAGCACTGCGTTAGTGCATCCCATCCGATATTAATCTCAGCAGCAGATGGCTGTCTGTTAAGCTGAAACTTCACAACTTCAGCCGTTAATGACTTCCTTTTTCTTTCCTCAATAAATGGGCAATTTATTATATCAAGTAATAAATAAAACTTGAAGGAGTCAATTTTTATATCCGTAACATTCCCTAAAATTAATTTAACATATTTAAACATCTTTGTTTTTAAACTATTAAAATGAGGGTCATGGTCTGTAAAGTAGAACAAGCATATTATTTCAAAATAACTAAAATCATTACGTCTATCTATATTATAGATTTTACCTAAAAAATCCCGTGTTAAATTATAATCCTCACCAAGTAACTTTAATGCTATTAACAAATTTAAGTTCTCAAGGGGTATTTTTTTAATCTTGTTATTCTTTTCAACTTCGATGCATCTCTCAAAATAACTATGTATCAAATTAAAAATCAAACCTTTCAAGAACCCTGAATCTCCAGAACTCATTTCATCTACATTCTTACATACTATATCTATAAAAATGCATATTTTAACGGAGGAATTATGGTTAGGTGAAATGAAAAACAAGTGAAAAATTATTTCTGTAGCGACATAGAAGAAATCACTAATTTGACGTTCATTATTCTTCATAAAATCGCGACTAGATTTACACTTCCGATCCAAATCTATAGCAATATTAGTTAAAGAGGAAATAGTGTAACCAGAAGCAAGGTTGTAGTTTTCACGTTCGAGTACGAACATTGATTTTATCTTATTTAAATACGACACAACTGTATTTCGCTTACTATATATTTTTTTTACTTTTTCAGGATTTTCAGGATCGATGAATTTGCTTGTTAGCGAATTAAGAATTTCATTCAGATGATTTATAGTACCTGATTTCGCTGTAGAGAAGGGGCGTAGAGTAGTAGATGTCTTTTGCTTGTTTACTGTAAGCTTATATTTTTTTAGTGTATCTTCTACTATGTCTTTAACATCGTTTAGAATAGTTTCATTAAGGGTAAATATAAATATATCATCCACATACCGCCTAATAGTATAGTCTCTACCATTTAAATATTGTAACTTCCCAAGTAAGTTTTCAACCTCTCTATCAATATCTTGAAAAAGAACCTCTGAAAAAATCCTGCTAACTTCTGGGCCGATTAATATACCAGCGGTTTCATTATAATTAATTGATTGCATTAAGCGATCAAATATTGTTCCAAACGAGTTCTTTACATGTCTATTCTGCTTTGAAAACTCTTTATTTTTAACTGCCCAAGTAATACTATGGGTATAAATGCTATCAAAACATTTGGCCACATCAATACTACAGAAAACATCAAACTTCTTTTCTAAATTAATAAACTCCATAGAATTAAAAAATTTATGTAATCTTGTATATCGATTATAAGAAAAATATGAAGCTAAATGCTTATATTTTTTATCATCATATTCAGATTGTATTTCACCTCGTGAATACTCCAAATCATTCATTTCATTATTTTTAATAAAATATTTAGATGATATCCTTGATGGAGCTCGAAGACTGAAGTCACTTTTCTGACATGATGAAATTATCATACTTGAAAAGTTTTCATAAAAATCAACTATAGTTAACTGACTCCTTGGATGGATTAGTGATAATACGCGAGAGGAATCGATGTCTTTTTTTATTTTATATGTTAATGGAATTGTATAATCTTCATTAAGATTTTTCTCGAAGAGAAATGAAACAATATCCCCTGTAGATTTAAATTTATTATGATGTGTGATGTTATTATAAAAACCTATATTAGAAAAAATAGCCGGCACTTCATACGGAGACGTTTCTGTTAAAAGAACGCGAAGGTGATCCTTTCTTTTCACAGCTTTAGCAGATCTATTCATTTCCAACACCCTTTTATTTCTTTTAATCTTGAATAGCTAAAAGTATGAAATCTAATCATATAGAAGCCACTTTTAAAATTTAACTTAGCTATTATTCTCTTTTGTTGGATGGTGAGACTGTTTGATATTCTTTTTGAGAAGGTATTGTTGCTACCAAACAAAATACTTCTTAAAAAATTATCTAGTTCCACCAGGGAACAATTCAAGCCAACATTCTTATATTGGTAATTATAAAAAATACCCGAATTTATTTTAATGCCTGAAACTGGATCTTTAATTGGATAATTCCCGGTGATAAATTTAATTCTATCATTAAGTAATAAAAAGTCATCATGACTCTTATTGCTATTTATAAACGCAACAAATGATTTAATGATTCTTACTTTAATTTTATGAATTTTCTTAACAGACAGGTCAACATGTATTTTCCTATTTGGACTTAAAAACACATGATCATTTTCATTATATATATTGTATATTTTGAAATTATATCCTAAAAAATCCATTTCATCTACTTTGTCAACTTGTGTCTTGTCATCGTTGATATTCCCCCTAGCCCCGGCGATATTCAAAAAAGCCAATTTTTCTTTTTCATGTAAAGTTAGATTTCCAGGCAGGTGACTCGAGAAATAATCAGTAATGAACTGTTTTGTTATTTCCCCTCCATGATGAATAATTAATATATCATCCACAAATCGAGAGTAATAAAAAACATCTTTCTCTTTTAAAAAGAATGAATCAATTTCCTGAAGACATAGTTCGGCAAGAGTAGCACTTAAACTTATGCCTCGAGGAAGTCCAGAAATCATTTTCTGATCTAAAGAGTCTTTAAATTTATACAATAGATTTATATCGTACCTTGATACCTTTCCATCAGATACGATCTTATCAAGGAGGACTTTGAAATCTATACTATCGTAAAATGATTTTATATCCAGCCTTGCTATATTATAAGGACTGCCATCTTTGAGATTTATAATTAGATTTTTTATAATATCATGCCTATTGACCCGCGAGATTTTATAGCTTTTTTTTAAATTCCGAACCAATAACCTTGATATGAGTTTATCTTCAATAGTTTTAAATTTAATGCCTTTCTTTCCAGAAATGTTTATTTCTTTGACACCATCCTCAAGGAACGATTTTTCCGCAGCTTTCCTTTGTGCGCTCTTTGATGCCAAAACTCTAGCTGAGTAGTCAATTAAACTCTTATTTTCCATGAGATCACTATAAGTGATACACTCTAGAAGATTGCTATATGTATAAGAAAGTTGCTCCATTTTCGCTCTCTTAGGTTTTGAAATTAGGAATCAACGTTCGAGGTTGAACTGATTGATTAGATTAAGTTTCTTCATGCCGTATTGTATCTGCTTCATTATTTGCACTCCAAATACTAAATGATTGATGGCTGAAATAAGATGCTCAAATTAGGCTTGTTTACACCAATTCTTAAGCTAATCAACTAGATTTTGAAACCTTACCTAATAATAAGTTACTATAATTTTCAAGCGTATACCTTCTTCTTTCTAAATATTGAGCATGATCGTAAGTACTACGAATATTATTCTTGTCAACATGGGCGAGTTGCATTTCAATCCATGAACTCTCATATCCTAGTTCATGCAATATCGTTGATAAGATATGCCTAAATCCGTGATCGGTGACCTTACCGCCATATCCGATACGCTTGATAACCTGGTTAATACTCGCCTCACTCATCGGTTTGTTCGGATCATTCCGCCCTGGAAAAACATAACGATAGTTCCCTGTCATGACTTTGAGTTCATGTAGTAAATTTAACGCTTGAGTCGACAATGGCACAAGATGTGACCTGCGCATTTTCATCCTTTCAGTAGGAATTTCCCAAATTACGTAATCCAGATCAAATTCTTGCCATAATGCTGCACGTAATTCAATGGTTATTAAACCCGTGATCATCAGTAATTTTGTAGCAATCTGGACAAGCCGACTACCTGTGTAGCTATCTAAAGCACGCAGAAAATCAGGTAGCTCATCAGCGTTTAGGAACGGGAAATGATTGGATTGATGTACTTCGAGGGCGCTAGAGAGAACTGCTGCAGGATTAAATTCAGCTCTCCCAGTAGCTATGGCATAACGAAACATTTCTGAACAACGCTATCGCACTTTGCACATCTTCTCTGACGCCCCTCGTTTTTTAATTTTACGCAGCACATTAAGCAGTTCTAGCGGTTTTATTTCACCGATGGGTCTTGTCCCCACATACGGGAAAATGTCGTTCTGAAACGCTTCCATGATATCTGACGCATATCCTGCCGACCATTTGGCGGACTTCATCTGATGCCACTCTGTAGCTATCTTTTCAAACGCACTTTCGGATTCCGTTTGCAAAGCGACCTTCTGCTCTTTTCGTACTTCACTCGGGTTCTTTCCTTCCGAGACCAGTTTTTGAAGTGGTCAACAAAAACTGGCCACCGCGTTAGAGTTTTTCCAGTATCGGTTT
>OLOE01000473.1_pt1 | contig 20620 bp, 21 predicted proteins | sample 1673201 | NCBI WGS metagenome assembly OLOE01 (sample SAMEA3136765, study PRJEB25190) | human gut metagenome | biome: human gut; feature: human-associated habitat; material: faeces | place: Austria | collected 2013
CTCGGGAAAAATGAGAGCCTGGATAGGATAGAATATGACATGGACCTTGTTACGCAGGTACCGGGCGAGCCGGTAGGAGTCGAGTGGGAGCTGGAACGTTATGATGTGATGAATATCAGGGGAGAGCTGCAGGAGAACGCGCTGGATCAGGAAGGGACGCTTGTAAAACTAAGCGCTGTCCTTACCTATAGTGAAGATCCGAAGGAACAGGCGTTATATGAGTGCATAGCAAATATAGTTCCGAAGGCCTTGACCGGGAAAGAACAAAAGGGGCAGCAGGTCATGCAGGAAATTATGAAGCGGGAGGCAGACAGCAAGACCAAAAGGGTATGGCTGCTTCCGGAGAAGATTCAAGGAAAGGCAGCCACCTATTATAAGAAGATGGACTACCGGGGACTGGTCCTGATCGTGATGGCAATATTGATCGCCATCCTGCTGTATGCCCTAAAGCAGCAGAACATCCGGAAGGAAGGAGAAGAAAAGAAGCGGCAGATGATGCTGGACTATCCGGAAATTGTCAATAAGCTGACTTTATTCCTGGGGGCAGGCATGACTGTAAAAAGAGCGTGGAAAAAAGTAGTGGAGGATTATGAACGACATAAGACAGATGGAAATGCCCGACATGCATATGAAGAGATGAAAAAGGCGTGTTACGAGATGGAAAGCGGGGTTATGGAGACAGAAAGCTATGAGAATTTCGGAAGGAGATGCAACGCACAGCCTTATATCAGATTAGGGGCGCTGCTGTCACAGAATCTTCGTAAGGGAACGAAAGGCCTCACTCATCTATTACGGCTGGAATCTATCCAGGCTTTCGAAGAACGCAAATCCAGGGCAAAAAGGCTGGGAGAAGAGGCAGGCACGAAATTGCTGCTTCCCATGTTCTTGATGCTGGCAATCGTGCTGATCATAGTCATAGTGCCTGCGTTTCTATCTATGCAGATCTAGCGTATGCCAGTAAAGGAACAGGCTAGCGAACGAGCAGATGTGAGGCCGGAAGAAGAGATAAACTTAGGAGGAGAACGTGTATGTGGAGAATATGGTATATATCGCAAGTATTAAGAGAAAAGAGAGGAATCGGAGTCGTAGAAGTTATATTGATACTGGTGGTGCTGATTGGGCTGGTCATTATATTCAAGTCCCAGCTTACCAGCCTGGTGCAGACAATCTTCCAGAAGATAACCAGCGAAAGTTCAGGTATCTAGTCCGCGGAGAAGTGACAGCATATTTAAGCCTGGTCTTCATCCTCTTTATAACATTGGTAGGGGGATTGATGGAAAGCGCCTCGATACAGATGGCGAAGAATTACAGACGGGCGGATATGAACCGGGCAGTCGAGTGCATGTTCGCAGAATACCAGAAAGAATTGCTGGACGAGTACCATATATTTGCACTGGACGGAAGCTATGAGACAGGGCAATATGAGCAGTCGAACTTGATGAAGCGTTTAGAGTATTATGGTGCGGGAAATATGGAACAGGAGATAAAGCGGATACAGTTCCTTACGGACCAGGGCTGTCAATCTTTCTTTGATCAGATTACCGCATATATGGAGCACAAGTATGGAATAGATTCGGTCAAGGATATGCTGGGGATGACTTCCGTCTGGGGACAGCAGCAGGATAAAGGAGCAGAGTATGCAAAGGAGGAAGCTGAAACCCAAAAAGGCTTGGAAGATCTGTTGGCCTTAAATGACAGCGAACTGCCTAAAGAGGAGAACCCCATTGACCATGTAGGTCGATTGAAGGCCCAGCCATTGCTGGAACTGATACTGCCCAAAGACAGGGCATTATCAGAAAAGCATGCCAATGAAAAGGAAATGCTCTCCGCTAGAGCCAGGCAGGAGGGATATGGAGATTTTTCCGATGTGGCGGAGGCGGGAGGAACTGTATCTTCTCTCCTTTTCGGAGAATATCTGCTGGAGAATTTCTCATCCTTTACAGATGAAGGAAAGGGAGGAGCCTTAGATTATGAATTGGAGTATATCCTGGCGGGTGCAGGCAGTGACAAAGAGAATCTGGAGAAGGTAGCAAGAAAATTAATGATGCTTAGGTTCGTTCCTAATTATGCGTATATTCAAACGGATGGAGAGATGAAGGCAGAAGCAGAGGCGGCGGCCGCAACGCTGTGCACGCTTCTTGCCATCCCTGCCATCACGGGCGCTGCTGCCCAGGCGATTCTTCTGGCATGGGCCTACGGAGAGACGGTGATGGATCTTCGGTCTATGCTAAAGGGAAACCGCGTGCCGCTGGTAAAGTCCAGGGAAACCTGGCAGCTCCAGTTATCTTCGCTTCTTACTCTGGGGACGCAAGAGGATACGAAAGAAGGAGCCGATGCGCCGGAAGGCCTTGAATATAAAGACTATCTGAGGATGCTGCTTTTTCTGGCGCCCAAACAGACATCTGGATTACGGGCACTTGGAATCATTGAGCAGAATCTGAGAAAAGTATATGGACAGGCATACTTTCGTGCAGACTTGTGTATCAGCAGGGTAGAGTTTCGATCAGTCTGCAGGTTAAGAAGAGGAATCCATTATGAATTTCCAACTTATTTTGGATATCAGTAGAGGCGGATGCAGATGTCTTTCCGGATTCTTAGGCACTCATCCAACAAAAAGTTAAAAATAAAAGAAAGGAGAAGGATTCGTACCATGAATAGTAAAATACTCCCCTTAGAACCTATCTATTCTGTCTTGACCGGGAGGACATCTGCATCCGCCTCTAAGAAAGGCAGCGTAACCGTGGAGGCGGCGATGGCGGTTCCGCTGTTTTTTCTCGCAATTGTGAGTCTTCTGTATCTGATGGAGACGATGGCAATCCAGGCCTCCGTCCGGTGCGGGCTCCAGGCAGCCGGAAAGAAAGCGGCAGATGAAGCCAGCAGCACGGCGGTCATAATGCCTTACCGCATAGAGAGCGATGTTGTGAATTCGATCGGCCAGGATCGGCTGGAAAGGAGTATCGTATCAGGAGGCAGCGGAGGGATCCACTGTGACAAGTCCAGAATGTCGCCCCGTACGGGAATCGGAGAATTGGTGGCATCATATGAGATACGCGTCCCGCTCCCTGTATTTGGTATCCCGCCGGCAAAGCACGAAGAAAAACTGCGTATCAAGGCTTGGACAGGCTATGAGAAGCAGGGATTTGGACGTGAGGACGATGATACGGTCTATGTAACGGAAACTGGGCTGGTGTATCACCGTGATTACCACTGTACGCACCTGGAACTATCCATACATATGGTGCCCCAGTCGGAGATAGAAGCTTTAAGAAATGAAGGCGGTGGAAAGTATCATCCATGCGAGCATTGTATGAAAGGAACTGTAGGCGGGGTGTATATCACAGATACCGGCGACCGTTACCATAGTTCGCTATCCTGCAGCGGCCTAAAGCGAACCGTCTATGCAGTGCCGCTGTCAGAGGTAATAGGAAAGGGGGCTTGCTCAAGATGTGGGAAATAAGCCAGGTGTTTTGCATGGGTATATTGCTAAGCCTTTCTGTGATTGACATTCATTTCCGAAGGATACCTGTGGATATCCTGGTCATGGCGAGCATTGCAGCATTAGTCTATCAGGGGATAACAAGGCAGGCGGATCTGTGGATGGCAGCAGGTGGCGCTGGCGTAGGAATTCTGTTTCTCCTGGTCAGCAAGGTTACGCGGGAAGGCTTTGGTTACGGAGATAGTTGGGCGATTTTAGCCTTGGGAATATATCTGGGGCTGTGGAGAGTGCTGGATGTGCTGGCGGGGACATTTTGCCTCCTCGCTGCGGCCTCTTTGATTTGTCTGACGGCAAAGAAAATGTCTAGAAAACATACGATTCCATTCATTCCCTTTCTGGCGGCAGGATATTTGCTTAGCGTGCTGACAGGGGGAAGATAAATGGGGGAAGAGTCATATAGAAAAATGAAAAAGCGGGTAAAAAGCAGAAGCTGCTTAAAAGGCAGCCTGACGGTAGAATTGTCATTTCTTATGCCAATGATCCTTTTTCTGATTATGGGCTGCATCCTGGCGTCTTTTTATTACCATGACAAACTCATCTTAACTGGCGCGGCATATGAGACGGCTGTGGCAGGCAGCACAAAAGCGCGGGAAAAGGACGGGGTAAAGGCAGGACAGTTGGAAAGCCTTTTCGTCCAGAGGGTAAAAGGGAAGTGTATTCTGACCAGCAATGCTCGGGCGAATGTGATGGTCGGAAAGGACGAGATTGAAGTGTATGCTATTGCTTTCCACGGGCGCATGAAGATATCCGTGGTAAAAAGGGCGGCAGTCACAGAACCCGAGAAGCGTATTAGGGATATGCAAAGGTTGAAGGAGAAGTGAAGATGGAACGTAAGATTACAATTGAAGAACATACCTTATATCAAGAAGACTATCAAATACGGATGCTGAAGGCGAGTTCGCTGGATGGGATTCTGAAGGTTGGCGCAAGAGGAATGAACGGCAGCAGTTATTATGATTATGATGTCAGTGGGAAAGTTTCCATGAAAGCAATGTATGAGCGAAGCAAGATCAGTGGAGAGGACCTTAAGCTGTTTCTGACGCAGTTCAAGGCAGTTATTAAAGAAGTGGAGGCGTATTTGCTGAATATACATTGTATCTTGCTGAAGCCGGAATATATCTTCTATGAGGAGAGCAGATTCTTTTTCTGCTATTATCCTCTGGCAGATCAGGACCTGTGGGAAGAGTTTCATACATTGACAGAGTATTTTGTCAGGCAGGGGGATTATGAAGACCAGGAGTGCGTCCGCCTGGTTTTTCTGCTTCATAAGGCCACAATGGAAGAGAATTACAGCCTGGAAAAGATTATGGCAGAATGCCTGAAACATCCTGAAAAGGAAGAAACAGTAGAGGAGATAGAAGAAATGGAATATGATACAAAGGAACATGACTGGATTACGGAACAGGAGATGGGAAGTTCCATTATGAAAGAAACAGAAAACCTGTGGACGCCTGTGAAACGATTTCTCAATAAGCATAAAAAACCTAAGTGGGGCGACTGGGATGGGCTGCATATAGAGGAAGAAGAACTATAAATACAATCTGGAAAATGGATTGTTAAGAGGAATCAGATTGTGGTAAAATAAAGGAGAAACATATGGGGAAAACAAAAGATTTGATACCATTAAAAGAGTTAAACCTTACGAACCGTTTTCTGTTTGATGAAGTGCTGGAAGATCCGCAGACACATCAGGATATTCTCAGTATTATCTTTGGAAGGGATATTCCTTTGCTGGAACAAAATGAGACGGAAAAAGAGTTGAGGGTATCGCCGCATCTGCGTGCAGTTCGGATGGATGTATACGCCATGGATGAAGAAAAGTCAGTTTACAACACCGAAATGCAGCAGAAAAAAAGGACGGACTTGGCAAAGCGCAGCAGATATTACCAGTCTATGATAGACGCAGGCCTTCTGGAACCGGGAATTCCGGATTATAACCAGTTAAATAATTCGTATATTATTATAATCACTCCATTCGACCTGTTTGGATATGGCAGATATGTGTACACGTTTCGTGCTGGATGCCTGGAAGAGCCCGAATGCTGCCTTGAAGATGGAGCGGTCCGCATATTTCTGAATACCCGGGGAAAGAATGATGGCGAGGTATCCAAAGAACTAGTGGGATTCCTGCGTTATGTGGAAGACACTACGGATGAAGTGGCTGCAGATATGGACAGCGAACGGATTAAGCGTATCCATAACCGTGTGCGTAAGGTAAAAGCCAGTGAAGAAGTAGGGGTGAAGTATATGCAGGCATGGGAAGAAAGGTACTACGACAAAGAAGAGGCAAGGCAGGAAGGGCTGGAAGAAGGAAGGCAGGAAGGACTGGAAGAAGGAAGACAGAAAGGATTGGAAGAAGGAAGGCAGGAAGGAAGAGAAATAGGAAAACAGGAAGCCATTAAAAATTTAATCAGAAAAAAATTAAAAAAGGGCTGTTCGGCAGAGGAAATTGCGGATATACTGGAAGAGGAACTGGGCATGATCCAGGGGCTTATTGATGAGATAGAGAAAGAAAATCTGTGAATAATCAATAAAGAATAGATTTTGAGGTTACTATTTTTCAATCTTATGCTATACTGATAGAGAATAAAATCAGAAGAGATGTCAGAAAGCGGTTAAGTGATACATGAATAGCAAGAAGATGAAGGCTCCATGTACAATTTTATTACTGGCTGCCAATGTGGCAGTGTTCTTTTTGCTGTCCTTTCAAGGCGCGACGGAAGACGGGCTTTTTATGCTGGAACATGGGGCAATGTATGTACCCTTTATTACCGAACAGGGAGAATACTACCGGATGTTTACCAGCATGTTTCTTCATTTTGGCTTTGAGCATCTCTTTAACAATATGATTACGCTGGCATTGATCGGCTGGAACCTGGAAGTCGAGATTGGCAGCATCAGGTTTTTGGTTATATATATTCTAAGCGGTCTGGGTGGAAATATCCTGTCCTCATGGTGGGACATCCGCTTGGCAGACTATGCCATATCTGCCGGAGCCTCGGGAGCAATTTTTGGAATTATCGGTGCTTTATTATATGTAGCAATCCGCAACAGAGGTCGGATCGGCGATATATCGGGCAGAGGCATTGTCTTTATGATTTTTATTACGCTTTATTATGGATACTCTAGCGGAGGAGTTGACAATATGGCTCATATCGGCGGATTGGTGACGGGATTCCTGCTATGCATCCTGCTGTACTGGAAGCGTAAGCGTGAAGACAGTTCCTTTATCCAATACTGATTCTACCGTTAGAGAACCGTGATGGGCCGAAACGATACGCTTGGCTATTGCAAGGCCTAAGCCAGTGCCGTTTTGCTTATGGGTTATGAATGGCTCGAATATTGTGGACAGGTCTTCTGGCGCGATGCCACAGCCAGTGTCGGATATAGTAATAACGACCTGCTGGTTTTGGAAGGCAGCGGACAAAGAGATGGCCGCATGATCCTTATCCGGGCATGAAAGAACCGCATCCTGGGCATTTCTTAGCAAGTTTAGAATTACTTGCTTCATTTTCATAGGATCAATGCATACGGGTGGAAGCGTGGTAGGGATCTTTGAAGTAAATTCAATCTGTGAATCCACAAGGGTGGAAGCGAAGGATAGCGCGATCTTTCTCAAAAAGGTTCGTGCATCTGTTGAAGCGCATTCCAGACGCCCGCCATTGTTATATGAGGAGAGCTGCTCTAATAACTGCTTCATATATTCAATATCTTGCCGCATTCCTTCCCAATGAGGAAAGGTTAATACTTCCGGATGCTGGGATTCAATTAATTGCAAGGTGCTGTATACGAGCGTCAATGGGTTACGGATTTCGTGACTGATGGTGCTGATGTCCATGCGATGGGACTCCAGGAGTCGTGTGAGAAGTTCTTTTTTCTGTGGACTTTCTGCCATGATTTGTTGTAATTTGTCGTAGTCTGTCGTTGAAAACATAGTTATTACCGCCCTTTCTGAACTAACAGTTTAGCATTGGCGGCTAAAATAATCAATCACTATTTTAAAGAAAGAGGGATGATAAAAATGAAGGACGAAAACTGCATATTCTGTAAACTTGCCAATGGTGAAATCCCTACAGCTACATTATATGAAGATGAGGATTTCAGGGTAATACTGGATGCAAGTCCGGCATCAAAAGGTCACGCTTTGATAATTCCAAAGGAACATTATGCTAATCTGTATGAATTAGATGATGAGTTGGCCGGAAAAGCGCTTGTGCTTGCCAAGAAGATGATTACGAAGCTAACAGGCATCCTGGACTGTGATGGTTATAATATTGTCCAGAACAATGGCGAGTCGGCAGGGCAGACCGTATTCCACTTCCATATGCATATGATTCCAAGACATACTGGCGACGGCGTGGGCCTGGGATGGAAGATGGGCGAATTGACAGAAGAAGATAAAAATGATATCTTATCAAAGATAAAAAAATAAGGAAGCGAAGGATAAACAAGTGAGTGTGGAGTCGATAGGAAAAGTGGCCTTTGATGTAATCTATGAGGACAATGTCGAGATTGTGTATAAGGTAGCAGCAAAATATTGTGGAAATCATCACACTGCGGAAGAGATTGCACGAAGTGTTTTCATGAAATTGTATATGAATATGGATCATGTAAATCTTGATGCAGTGCGTCCGTGGTTAGTTTTGACAACTAAGTATATGGCACTGAATGTGATTAGAGATCGGAAACGTGAAGTTTTGGTTGATGAGCTGCTGTATGAAAAGCATGATAAGGCACCATCCGATTTTGATGACAGTACAGAGGACGTATTTATCAGAAAATTAAAAGAACGGGCAAGCAGGGAACTTGTAAAAGATATATTTTCGGCCTTGTATGATCTTAATCCCAGTTGGTATGAAGCAGTCACAATTACATATGTTCTGGAAAAGCCGCAAAAGGAAGTTGCAGAGATCATGGGTGTGAAACTGGAGACGCTTCATAGTATGTTGTATAGAGCAAAGAAATGGATTCGGAAGCATTTCGAGGAACAGTTTGACCACTTGAACAAAGCATAAAACAGGTGCCTAAGAGACACCTGTTTTATATATTGCCATTGTGCTGAAGTACGTGAAGTACGGATTATTTTTTGGATACAGCTTCTATTAAATCTATAATAGTATCAATAGAATTCTGCTGTGGGGAGTTCTTCATAGCGCTTATGTAAGAATCCCGGTTCTCATATAGACGCAGGATGGATTGTAGAAGGACCTCTTTATTGAGTTCCTCTTCCTCCAGTACAATGCTGTATCCCTGACGCTCGAAGGAACGGGCATTGAGTATCTGATCCCCACGGCTTGCATTGGCGGAAAGTGGAATCAGAAGATTTGGCTTATGGAGAGCCAGCAATTCGCAGATAGCATTGGCGCCAGCTCGGGATATTACTATATCTGTCAATGCAAAAAGGTCTTTTAATTCTTCTTTGACGTATTCGAATTGGGCATATCCCTCCAAGCCTTTCAACGATTCGTCAACCTTTCCCTTGCCGCATAGATGTACGACTTGGAAGTCTTTCAGAAGTTCGGGAAGGATGCCTCGCACTGCATCGTTAACGGCGACAGAGCCAAGGCTTCCTCCGACAACCATGATAACAGGCTTGTCAGTGGTAAATCCCAGGAATTCCTTTGCCTTATACTTGTCACCGGACAACAGTTCCTGACGGATAGGAGAGCCTGTAAGCACGGCCTTTCCTTCCGGAAGATGCTCTAAAGTCTCGGGAAAATTACAGCAGACCTTGGTTGCCGAAGATAAGGATATCTTATTAGCAAGGCCAGGGGTCATGTCTGACTCATGGATAATCGTTGGCACGTGATGGCTCTTTCCGGCCAATACCACCGGGACAGAGACAAAGCCGCCTTTGGAGAAGATGACATCTGGCTTTAATATCTTGACTAGTTTTCGCGCTTCTCCAAGTCCTTTGACAACACGGAAAGGATCTGTAAAATTCTGTACGCTGAAGTAGCGCCGCAATTTTCCGGAGGATATCCCGTGATAAGGAATCCCAAATTGCTGGATCAGTTCTTTTTCGATACCATTATAGGAACCTATATAATGGATATCATATTGTAATTCTTTGAGCCGTGGCAAAAGGGCAATGTTAGGCGTAACATGGCCAGCGGTGCCGCCGCCTGTTAAGATTATACGTTTCATAATGACCTCCCGATTTTGTTTGTAGGTAGAAAATATGCCATAAGGACACTTGTTATAATTATATTATACGTTTACAATGGATTTGGTCAAGAGAAACAGTAGATTTAAAGCAGGGGTTGACAGTTATGTATATAGAAGTTATCTAATCAAGGATAAATAGAAATATAGGGGTAAGTGATGAAGGGAAAAAAGGACCAGTTTGAACACATGATAACCGAAGACTTTGAGCAGCTAGCGAAGGAAGAGGAAGAAGAAATCCTGAAGGATGACAGCATCCAGATGCCGGAAGGGTTCAAAGAATCACTCAGAGCAAAACTGGAAGAGCAGATCAAGGAGAAGGAAAGAGAAGAACTATACTCTAAGTTATCAGAGGAAGACAGGCTTGCATTAGAAGTAGGGCACAAGGTACTAGAGGAAGAAAAGAATAAAGAAGTTGAAATCGAAGTTACGCGTAAAAAGAAACGGCGCAAGCTGTATCTTACCTTGGCGGCATCACTTGTATTGGTGATGGCCATTAGCGTGACTAGTATAGGCGGACCTGGTAGGGTGGTTACCCTAGTGAAGCAGGCGATCGGGGATAGAGAAGTTGAAAAAATAAATTCTAGTGATGAGAATTTGATTATTGTGAAAGAAGATGAAGAAGAGGCTTATCAAAAGATCAGTGATAGTTTTGGGGTTGAGCCTGTTAAAATCATTCATACTGCTAAAGAAATGAAATTTAACAGGATGGAGTTTGATGAAAAACTTCAAAATGCAGAATTGATTTATGGATATGGTCAGGAAAATATAATTTATTTAATAAATGCATCATATACAAGAGCTTCTTGGGGCATCGATGTAGAAGACGAGGTAACTAATTCGTTTGAAAAAGAGGTAAAAGGCTGTAAAATAAAAATTAAAGAATATCAAACACCTGAGTCAAATACAGACAGATATTCTGCTAGTTTTAAGTATAATGGGTTAGAATATTTTTTAATTGGAACTATGGGAGAAGAGGAGTTTAATAATATTATAAATAATTTATTTTTTTCACGATAAAAGCGTTAGTTTTTGTCGATTTATGTGTATATATATGCGAGGGTAAAGTACACATATGAGGATGGAGGTGAAAGATGAAAAAAAGGATATCATATGTAACTTGGACAATACTCTTAATTGTAGGCTTTTTTTTTGGAGCGTCAAAAAAATTATGTGCTTCAAACAATGAATTCATAATAGATAATTCAGTTTTAACACATGATAAAGAAACTATCGGCTATGATACAAAAATTACTCGTGGTGAGGATTTGCTCACAGGGTATTCTAAATGTGTAGTAATGGGTGCTGGGAAAATTTATGCTGGTGGCACTACCTTTGCTGCGCATACAGTAAAAAGTGTGCAAATAGCAGTTATTGTAGAAAGGGCACAGAAAGGGGATACATCTTGGGAATTTTATGATAGCTGGCAGAAAGAACTTTTAAATACCGATAGAGTGGGGTCGAACCGAACACTTATAGTTGAGGGTGGTTATTATTATCGTGTTAGATGTACTCATGCAGCCAACAGTGATATGAGTAGTTCCTTTACAGATGGTGTCTATGTAGAAGACCCATAGAATATGAAAACCAAAGTATAAAAGAAAAAGAAGAAAACCAAAAGAAAAAACAAAAAAGAAAAACATTTTGCAATCTGAAAAACAAATTTAGAAAACAAAAATGCCAATATGCTATATCCGGGGAGATTGTGGGAAGCGCCGTCCGCGGTGCAACAGGAGAAACTATTAACAATAATTTCGACCTTACATTGAGAAACCGTAGACCCACGAGACGGGTTAAAGTCGTCGTAGACGGTGCTTCCCACAATCTCTCCGGAATCAAGAGAAAAACGTATAAGACAAAAAGGACAGAAAAGGATGCGAGGTTATATGCTAGGCCTCGTATCCTTTTTCATTGTACCGGAGATTGGTAGTCGCAGATTTCCGGTGCAGCGATGCCTATTGGTTGATTGCTTTCTTTAATGCATATGCCAGCTGATCCGGGCAGGATGTAGACTTATAGCCGCATGTGATGCCCTCCAGCCGGGATATAACATCGTGTACGTTCATTCCTCTGATCAGGCTGCAGATACCTTTAGTGTTGCCGTTGCAGCCTCCTACAAATTCTACGTTTTTAACGATATCTCCGTCCAACTCTACACGAATTAGTTGAGAACAGACACCATGTGGTCTGTATTCCATAAATATTGCCTCCCTTGTTTGCTCTTCATTATAGATTATTAATATAATAAATATTCAATTCGGATTATAGCAAAGAAATCATAGGATTTCTATATCTTTTGTGATATTTCAGAAAAATGTAATATTTTGAATCACAGATACCAAATGCTATATAAGTTGGCATCGTGATTTAGTTGTGATAAACTACCAACATGGAGTAATCGTGATAGAAGGAGGATAAGGTTGATATGATAGGAATTATCGGAGCAATGGAAGAAGAAGTTGCAGCATTGAAGGAAGATATGGATATTCAGGAGACGGTAGAGCAGGCATCCATGGTTTTCTGCAAGGGAAAACTGTGCGGCAAGGACGTGGTGGTAGTCAGAAGTGGAATTGGCAAGGTCAATGCCGGTATCTGCGCCCAGATACTTGTGGACAGGTTCCGGGCAGACATGCTGATCAATACCGGAATCGCAGGCTCTCTGGATGCGAGAATAGATATTGGCGATATGGTTATCTCCACGGATGCCCTTCACCATGATATGGACGCTACCATATTCGGGGATGCCATCGGGCAGATACCTAGGATGGATACGCTGGCATTTCCGGCAGATGAAGAACTCGTGCAGAAGGCAGCCAAGGCTAATGAGAAGGCGAACCCGGACATCCGCACATTTACCGGAAGGGTGGCAAGCGGCGACCAATTCATCTCATCCGGGGAGGCAAAAGAAAAGATCGTGGAGAACTTCCATCCACTGTGCGTAGAGATGGAAGGAGCCGGGATTGCACAGGCAGCATACCTGAACAAAGTTTCGTATGTCATAATCCGTGCCATTTCGGACAAAGCTGACAACAGCGCGACCATGGACTACCCTACCTTTGAAAGACAGGCGATCGCCCACAGCGTAAGGCTTATGAAGGAATTGCTGACAATGATATAATCATGGCTGGACGAAGATTCTTAAGAATCTGACAGATTCCTCCATATCGGGGGTCAGAATCTGTAGAACGGTTTTTATACCCTCCTTTGGAATTTCAAGTATAATTCTAAGCAAAAGGAGGGCTTTTTTATGTTAGAAATTATACTGGACAAGCACGTGATATTCGTGCTAATGGGAATCCTGACGGTCATAGGGATTGTGAGTAAACTGATTGCAAATGTAACTTTGAAACAGCTGGTGCGCGCAGCCGGGAATATGAATAAAAGCACCCACCCGCTCATGCGCCTGGTGCGCGCCAAATTCGAACATGCCTGCATGATCAGCGATACGGTGGAGAATGTCAGGGTGTTTGTAGACAAGTACTTGTATGAGTACAAGGTTATCGGAATGAAGCTGCACAGCTGGAGGCGTATGGAGAAGGCCACAGCCGGACTGTGCCTGATACTGGGAGCGGCGGGGGCGCTTTTTGAGTATGCGGTAAATGGAATGGGCGACATGGTGATTAAGACCGGGGCTGCTGGTGCCGGGCTTGCCATTCTGATCTACCTGGTCCATCTGACCACGGACGAGGAATACCGTATGGAGGCAGTGCAGAACTATATGGTTGACTATCTGGAAAATGTATGCCTGCATCGATATGAAAAGGCGTACCAGAAAGAGATCAAGGTCATGGCGCCGGAGACGCCTGCATCCGAGTTTGGGGTAGTGCCGGATTTGGAGGAAGAGGATGACGAGGACATATTTGCGATAGAGAAAGAGCCGGATACTCAGCGCCAAAAGGCGGCAAAGGTAGTAAAGGCAGCCAGGGAAGAAGAGGATCCGAGGAAATCCTCCAGAACAGATAAGAACGACAGGGGAGAGCCGGAGAGGCCGATGCCGAGAAAAGAAGTGCCGTCGCCTACCACGCCTCCGGAGATTACCAGTCCGACTATGCCGGAACCATATGAGGTGCCGGATGTGACCCCGCAGATTCAAGCGGCATCGGCAGACCGGAAGGCAAGAAGGGAAAAAGAGAAGGAAGAAGTGGCAAAAGACGTGCTGATACGGCAGATACTGGAGGAGTTTATGGCTTGATTAAAAGTGGCCGATTTGATAAAATAAAATAGTACATATTTATAAGATGGTAAGATGGAAGGAAGGGGTCACTATGAACAATAAAGTAACATTTGACTATTCTAAAGCAAAGACATTTATTTCAGAGCATGAGATTGAATCTATGAAGAAGATCGCTGAACAGGCGAAGGCAGAACTTCTTGGCCGGGAAGGGGCGGGGAATGATTTCCTTGGCTGGATCGACCTTCCGGTGGATTATGATAAGGAAGAATTCGCGCGTATTCAGAAAGCAGCGGCAAAGATTCAGGGGGATTCAGAGGTGCTCCTTGTAATTGGCATTGGTGGCTCTTACCTTGGAGCAAGAGCGGCAATCGAGTTCTTGCGCCACAACTTCTATAATATGGTATCTAAGGAAATCCGTAAGACTCCGGAGATCTATTATGTAGGCAACAGCATCAGCAGTACATACCTTAAGCATCTGATAGATGTGATAGGAGACAGGGACTTTTCCGTAAATATTATCTCAAAGTCAGGAACAACCACGGAGCCAGCTATCGCTTTCCGTATCTTTAAAGGGATGCTGGAGAAGAAGTACGGCAAGGCGGAAGCGGCAAAGAGGATCTACGCTACTACCGACAAGGCAAGGGGAGCGCTTAAGAACCTGGCTACAGAAGAAGGATATGAGACCTTCGTAGTTCCGGATGACGTAGGCGGCCGCTTCTCTGTATTGACGGCGGTGGGACTTCTTCCGATCGCAGTCAGCGGCGCGGATATAGAGAAATTAATGGAAGGCGCGGCGTCTGCAAGAGAGAGGGCGATTGGCGATCCGTACGAGAGCAACGATGCCGTTATGTATGCGGCGATCCGTAATATTCTCCACAGAAAAGGAAAAGCCATCGAGATTCTTGCAAACTACGAGCCAAGCCTCCACTATGTATCCGAGTGGTGGAAGCAGCTCTGCGGGGAGAGCGAAGGCAAAGACCAGAAGGGAATCTATCCGGCGTCTGTTGACCTTACCACAGACCTTCATTCCATGGGGCAGTTCATCCAGGACGGAAGCCGTATCATGTTTGAGACAGTCCTGAATGTGGAGGAATCTGCCGAGGAGATCAGAATTCAGGAAGAGCCGGTCGACCTTGACGGGCTGAACTATCTGGCGGGGCAGACCGTTGATTTTGTCAACAAGAGCGCCATGAATGGCACGCTTCTTGCCCATACGGATGGAAATGTTCCGAACCTTATTGTAAATGTTCCAAGGCAGGATGAGTTCTCTTTGGGACAGCTGTTCTACTTCTTTGAATTTGCCATTGGCGTAAGCGGATATATATCCGGCGTGAATCCATTTAACCAGCCAGGCGTGGAGAGTTATAAGAAGAACATGTTCGCGCTGCTTGGAAAGCCAGGCTTTGAAAAGGAAAGAGAAGAATTGTTAAAGAGATTATAATGAGCACAATATATGATAAGTTAAAAGACTATAGCGACTCGGACTATTATGGGTTTCATATGCCGGGCCATAAACGGAATCTGGACATGCTCAAGTCCACGGTTCCCTATAAGATTGATATTACGGAGATTGAGGGATTTGACGACCTTCATCATGCAGAGGGGATCCTGAAGGAGGCCCAGATTCGGGCGGCCAGGATCTACCACGCGGACGAGACGCATTTCCTCATCAATGGAAGTACCGTAGGAATCTTAAGCGCCATTGCAGGCGTAACCAAAAAAGGAGATACCATACTTGTGGCAAGAAATTGCCACAAGTCTGTGTATCATGCCATATATATGAATGAATTGAATCCGGTGTATCTATATCCTGAATTCAATCATTGCGCGCAGCTCAATACAGAGGTTTCCGTAGACGATGTGAGGGAGGCTCTTGACAAGTATCCTTCCATCCGGGCAGTGGTCATCGTGTCGCCCACTTATGACGGCGTGGTATCGGATGTGGAAGCCATAGCAGAAGCGGTCCATGAAAAAGGCATACCACTGATTGTGGATGAAGCCCATGGAGCGCATTTTGGCTTTCATCCATATTTTCCTCAGAACGCTAATACGAGGGGAGCGGATATCGTGATCCACAGCCTTCACAAGACATTGCCGGCGCTGACGCAGACTGCGCTTCTGCATATCAATGGAAGCCTTGCAAGCCGCAAGGGAGTCCGGGATTATCTGCGGATGCTCCAGTCCAGCAGCCCGTCTTATGTATTGATGTCCAGCATAGACTCCTGCATCGATATGCTGGAAAACAGAAGGAAGGAACTGTTCGATCCTTATGTCAAGATGCTGGAGAAGATGCGGGGGAGGCTTAGGCAGCTGAAACGCCTGGAACTGGTGGAGACAGAGAGTTTTGACAGGTCCAAGATCGTCATATCCGTCCGGCATGCTGACATGAGTAGCAAAAGGCTATACAGGATACTGCTGGATGAATACCATCTGCAGATGGAGATGGTAGCAGGGACGTATATACTGGCAATGACATCCATAGGAGACACGGAGGATGGTATGGAGCGTCTGGCAAGGGCACTGGAAGAGATTGATGCCCAGGCGGACGAACGGATGCGTTCGGGGAATTGTCTGGAAGAGACGCCCGCGCTTATCGGGGCAAGCCTGCCCAGGCTGGAAGTGGTATATAACAGTTCCGTGATGGAGAATATGCTGGATGAGGCTGCGATCAGCGCAGCGCTTGGAAGCGAGGTCCGGCGTTTGCCGTGGAAGGAAAGCGTTGGGCATATATCCACGGAGTATGCATATCTCTATCCTCCGGGAAGTCCTTTGATCGTACCGGGAGAAAGGGTATCACAAGAGGCGGCAGATATGTTACAATGGTATCGTAACCTTAGATTCGCTATTGAAGGATTGAAAGAAGACCAGTATATCGAGGTTTGGATGCATGGGTAAGATTTATTATATGATGGGAAAGAGTTCTTCCGGGAAGGATACGCTGTTTAAGGAAGTCAAGAAGGCGTTGCCCTGGCTTCAGACGATTACGCTGTATACTACCCGGCCGATCCGGGAAGGAGAGCGGGACGGCATAGAATACTTTTTCGTTTCAGAGGATACATTAAATGCATATGAGAAGCAAGGGAAGGTGATAGAGCAGCGCGCCTATGATACGGTGCACGGCATCTGGAAGTATGCGACCGTTGATGATGGCCAGATCAACCTTGGTACATCGGACTATCTGGTAATCGGAACCCTTCAGTCTTATGAACAGATGCAGAAGTTTTACGGGCCTGATAAACTGGTGCCGATTTATATCGAGGTAGAAGACGGCGAGCGGCTTGCCAGGGCCCTGGCGCGGGAGCGGGAGCAGGAGGCGCCTAAATACGCGGAATTATGCAGAAGATTTCTCGCAGATACGAAGGATTTCGCAGAAGAGAATCTGAAAAGCCTTGGAATACAGAAAAGATTTGTGAATGATAATAGAACACGATGCTTAGAAGAAATTATAGGGGAAATACGACATGGGAACGTTTAAAGATGTGGTTGGCCACAAAGACATTATTAATTATATCAGGAATGCGGTAAGAGAGGACAAGGTGTCCCACGCTTATATATTGAATGGAGAGCGGGGAGCCGGCAAGAAGATGCTGGCGAATCTGTTTGCCGCCACATTACTGTGCGAGAAAGGCGGGCCGGATCCGTGTAATGAATGCCATTCCTGCAGACAGGCAGAAAGCGGCAACCATCCGGATATTATAAAGGTTACACACGAGAAGCCAAATTCTATAAGTGTGGACGACATCCGGGAACAGGTGAATAATACGATTATGATAAAGCCCTACCAGGGACCATATAAGGTATACATTATTCCCCAGGCGGACATGATGACGCCCCAGGCGCAGAATGCCCTGCTGAAAACGATCGAGGAGCCGCCGGAATATGCGGTAATCATGCTTCTTACAGAGAATGCGGATACGCTGCTGCCGACGATCAATTCCAGGTGCGTAATGCTGAAACTGCGTAATATCAAGGATACCCTGATTAAGAAGTATCTGATGGAGACCATGCAGGTTCCGGATTATAAGGCGGATATGTGCACTGCATTTGCCCAGGGAAATATGGGACGTGCCATTATGCTGGCGAATTCCGAACATTTTAATGAGATCCGCGATGAGGCGGTGCAGCTGCTGAAGTACATCAATGAGATGGAGTTAAGCGAGATCGTGCAGGCGGTAAGCCGGATCACGGCATATAAGCTGGAAATCAATGACTATCTGGATATTATTATGATATGGTATCGGGATGTCTTATTATATAAAGCAACCAAGGATATGGATAAGGTCGTATTCAAAGACCAGATAAAATATATCAAAGAGCGGGCTAAGAGAAGTTCCTACGAAGGAATCGAGCTCATTATAGAAAGCCTGGAAAAAGCCAAAGCCAGATTAAAAGCCAACGTAAACTTTGATCTGGTAATGGAACTGTTGTTCCTGACAATAAAGGAGAATTAACAATATGACAAGAGTAATTGGAGTAAGGTTCCGTCCGGCCGGGAAGATATACTTCTTCGCGCCGGGGAAATATAATATTCATACAGGGGACAAGGTGATCGTCGAGACGGCCAGAGGCGTTGAGTTTGGCACGGTAGTCACCGGCCAGAGGGATGTAGAGGATGACAAGATCACCCAGCCGCTGAAGCCGGTCATCCGTATTGCTACCCAGGATGACATCCGCAAGGAAGAAAAGAACAGGGAAAAGGAAAAGGAAGCATTTGGCATCTGCCTTGAGAAGATCCGTAAGCATGGCCTTGAGATGAAGCTGATTGACGCAGAGTATACGTTTGACAACAATAAGGTGCTTTTCTACTTTACCGCAGACGGAAGGATTGACTTCAGGGAACTGGTCAAAGACTTGGCGAGCGTGTTCAGGACCAGGATCGAACTGAGACAGATCGGAGTAAGAGATGAGACGAAGATCCGGGGAGGCATCGGGATCTGCGGCCGTCCACTTTGCTGCAACACGTATCTGTCTGAATTCGCGCCGGTATCCATCAAGATGGCGAAAGAGCAGAATCTGTCCCTGAACCCTTCTAAGATATCAGGAGTATGCGGCAGGCTGATGTGCTGCCTGACCAATGAGGAGGAGACGTATGAAGAATTGAACAGCCGCCTTCCTTCTAATGGAGATCATGTAACCACGCCGGAAGGCCTGAAAGGCGACGTTCAGTCAGTCAATGTGCTGCGGCAGCAGGTGAAGGTCATCGTAACCCTGGATAATGATGAAAAAGAAATCCGTGAGTATAAAGCCAGCGAACTTAGATTCAAGCCAAAACGCAAGAAGAAGGATGTTAAACTATCCAAAGAAGAATTGGCGCAGCTAAAGGCGCTGGAAGAAAAGAATGGAGCGTCAAAACTGGATGATGAATAGTTTAAAGCCAGGAGAGCGCCTGGATGATCTGATGATTAAAGGATACGAGATTATACAGAGTCCGGGACGCTTCTGCTTTGGCATGGACGCCATACTTCTGTCTTCTTTTGCCACGGTAAAGAAGAACGAGACGGCGCTGGATCTGGGCAGCGGGACAGGAATACTTCCGATCCTGCTGGAGGCAAAGAATGAAGGGGCGCATTATACCGGCCTTGAGATTCAGGAAGAAAGCGCCGATATGGCCCGCAGAAGCGTTAGCCATAACCGTCTGCAGGACAAGGTAGACATTGTCACAGGAGATATCAAAGAGGCATCCGCTATATTTGGGGCGGCCTCTTTTCATGTAATAACGACAAATCCCCCTTATATGATCGGCGACCATGGGCTGAAGAATGAAAATGAAGCCTTGTATATTGCCCGCCATGAAGTCTTGTGCACGCTGGATGATATTCTAAGGGAGAGCGCCAGGCTTCTGAAGCCGAAGGGTAGATTCTATATGGTTCACCGGCCATTCAGGCTGCCGGAGATACTTTCTAAGATGACAGCCGCTGGAATTGAGCCGAAGCGTATGCGGCTGGTGCATCCATTCGTGGATAAAGAACCCAATATGGTGCTGCTTGAAGGCCTTAGGGGAGGCAATCCCAGGATGAAAGTAGAGCCGCCGCTCATCTCGTATGAGCGGGATGGAACATATACGGAAGAAATGTTGAGAATATATGGAATGGACTAGAGAAAAGAACAGGGAGTGCCTGTTCTTTTGCTTTTGTTATGGATTGGGAGAAGTTCTGGCAAAAAAGACTTGAAAATCATGTTTTTACCTACTATACTGTTTCGTATAATATCTTTAAAATCTTATATTCATATTTGGCGTTCGCCATGTAAAGATTCCACAAGATGAAAATTAAATAATTAGGAGGAAGTCAGCCTATGGGCAAAAGAAACAGTAATACGAAAAGTGCTGTAATGCCGCTGTCTAGAGAAGACTATCTGAGACGGCTAGCGGCCAGTAAAGTTCCGTTTAACATCCGGTTGACCAATAACTATGCGTTCCGGAAAACATTTAAAGACAAGATGGTGCTGAAGGGATTTGTCATGGCACTGCTCGACTTGAATGAAGAAGAAATCTTGGAACTTGAGGTAACAGATCCTTATGAAGAAGGAGAGGGAGAAGACGAAAAAGAAGGAATTTTAGATATTAAGGTACACTTGAATAATTGTAAAAAAATAAATATAGAAATGCAGAATCGATATCAGGATGATTGGCCGGAAAGGAGTATTTTCTATAATTGCAGGATGTTTACAGAAGGATTTATCCATGGAAGTACATATGGAGAGATAGAGCCATGCCTTCATGTGGGAATCCTTGATTTTAATCAGTTAGAGGATAGGGGGTATCATCATAAGATTATGCTTATGGA